>Ga0222420_100197_pt1 | contig 75637 bp, 74 predicted proteins | sample 3A2ome_FD_182470 | JGI IMG/M metagenome (GOLD analysis project Ga0222420, IMG submission 182470) | Enriched microbial communities from leaf-cutter ant dump, University of Wisconsin, Madison, United States - 3A200A (version 2) | ecosystem: Environmental > Terrestrial > Nest > Insects nest > Nest...
TATGGGTGTCAGACACTTGTTGAGCGGGGACAGGTGTCTGACACCCATACGAGATGCACGCCATTCCGCCCCGACGCCTCCCGGGTGTCTGACACCCACAACCCAGTGTCAGACACCCGCCAAGGCCGTCTTCACCTGGACCTGTATCTCGTATGGGTGTCAGACACTTGTTGAGCGGGGACAGGTGTCTGACACCCATACGAGATGCACGCCATTCCGCCCCGACGCCTCCCGGGTGTCTGACACCCACAACCCAGTGTCAGACACCCGCCAAGGCCACCTTCCCTTGGACCTGCATTTCATAAGGGTGTCAGACACTTGTCGCTGAGGGCAGGTGTCCGACACCCGCAACCCGTATCAGGCACTTTGGTATCACTCCTCCCGCCAACTCACCCCTGCAACTGCTTATAAACCTCTTGCGAGACGCGCTGCAGTTCTTCGCGGCTGACCGCGCCGGACAGGGCGTAGCCGAACTGGCCTTCGACCCAGTAGAACACCCGCACCGGCCCTTCCTGGGTGAACTGGAAAGCCGTTTGCTCGCCGGCCGCCTCGCGGGTGACGTACAGCGTCAGCCGCTGTCCGTCGGCCGCGCCGTACATGAACAGCGCGACCGGCCCCGCGCCGCCGGGCAGCAGGCGTCCGCCCATCAGTTCGTAGCCGGCCTGCGACAGCGACGGCGCGCGCACGGGCGCGCCCATGCGCTTGGTGAGCCAGGTCACCAGGCCTTTTTCATTGTCGACCCCGACTTCCACGGGGCGGCCCATGTCGGGCGCATAGACCGCGTGCGCAATGGCGGCGCGCTGGGCATAGCCGCCCGCGGCGCGTTCGGGCGCGGCGGTGGCCAGTACCGCCTGCAGGTGGCGGGCGTCCATGGCGCCGCGCGCGATCCAGGCCGCGCTGGCGCTGACGGCGGCGACCGCCACGCTGGCGGCCAGCGCGCGCCACGGCCAGCGGCGCGCGGGCGGCGCCAGGGGCAGGCGGAGCGGCAGCGGTTCGTCCAGCACGGGGTCCAGCAGGGCGTGCAGCGCGCGCCGCTGTTCTTTCCAGTCGCGCACCCGCGCCTGGTCCTGCGGATGCGCGGCGAGAAAGGCCTCGACCTCGGCATGGCGCGCGGCCGGCAACTGGCCGTCCGCATAGGCATGCAGGTCGGCTTCGGTAATGGGGGTGCCCGCGCCGGGCACCGGATGGAGGCGTTTGTCGTTCATGTCATTTCACGCGGTGGAGCCGGTTGACGGCGTCGCGGCCCTGCAGCAGCGCGCCCAGCTTCTCGCGGGCGCGCGACAGGCGCGACATGACCGTGCCCATCGGCACGTCCAGTATCTGGGCGGTTTCCTGATAGGACAGGTCCTCCACGCAGACCAGCAACAGGACTTCCCGCTGCTCGGCGGGCAGGGCTTGCAGGCTGCGCTCCAGGTCGCGCACCTCCAGGCGGTCCGTCTGGGTGGCGCGCACCGGCGCGTCGGGCAGTTCGCCCGGGACGGTCTGGTCCGCCCGCCGGTTGGCGGCGCGCACGCCGTCGATGAAATGGTTGTGCATGATGCCGAACATCCAGGCGCGCAATTCCCCGCGCCGCTGCCAGCGCGAGTACCGGCTCCATGCGCGCTCGAGCGTGTCCTGGACCAGGTCGTCGGCCCGCTGCGGGTCGCCCGTCAAGCCGCGGGCGTAGCGCCGCAGGCTGGGGATGCAGGCCAGGATCAGGGCTTCGTCGTCGGCGCGCATGGTTCGCGGCGGAAGCGGGCGCCCGATCAGGGCTTGGCCACGTGCCAGACTTCCTTGAAGTTGTCGCCGGTCTTGTCGCCGGCCTTCGCGTCCTTGGCGTACGTGTACAGCGGCTTGCCCTTGCTGGCCCATTGCTTGCTGCCGTCGTCGCGGGTGATGACGGTCAGGTCGCCCATGGGCTTGGCGTCGGCGTCGGCCATGACCGGCGGCCAGAACTTGGCGCATTGGTCATTGCAGGCGCTTTTGCCGCCCGCGTCCTTGTCGAAGGTATAGAGCGTCATGCCGGCGCTGTCGACCAGGATGCCGTCCTGGGTCTTGACGGCCTGGGCCTGGGCGCCGGCCGAGAACAGGGCGGCGGCGGTCAGGGCCAGGGCTGCGGCGATGTGTTTGCGCATGGTGTGCCTCGTAGATAGGAAAGTGGGGGGACTGCCCTCTACAGACGCCGGCCGCATCGGGCTTATTCCCGGCGGGCCAAAAGAATTTGCAGAGGCTCAGGCGGCCGGCGGGGGCGGGCAGGGTTCGTAGCGCATTTCTATGTCCAGTTCGGTCTCCTCCACGGCGGCGAAGCCCAGCGACTCGTAGAGCCGGCGGGCGGGATTGCCCCTCAGGACCGACAGGGTGACCGGGACGCCGGCCCGGTCCGCCTGCCGCAGCAGGCCGGCGAGCAGGTGCCGGCCCAGCCCCCGGCCCTGGAAGGCGGGGTCGATCTGGATCTGCACGACGCGCCAGCCCGACGGTTCGCGCAGCGTCTTGAACAGGCCGGCGGGGCGTCCGTCCAGCCGGACGATCCGGGCGCCCTCGAAGCGGTGGCGGATGCGGGCCATATGGTGCGCGTCGTCTTGCGGCGCCCCGGCGCGCGCCAGGTGTTCGGTCATGGTGGCCTTGCGCAGCGACAGGAGGAAGGGCAGGTCATCTTCGGTGGCGGGCTGCAAGGCCAGGGATTGGAGGTTCATGCTGCGGCTTCAGGTTGCTTGGGGGCTCCACGCTTGGCATTTTTGCCGGCCTGGTGGATCAGGTTATAGAGCTGTTGGGCCGCCGGCGCCAGGGGGCGGCCGCGGCGCGAGATCAGGCCCAGGCTGCGGGTGACGCGCGGGTGTTCGAGCTTTACGCCCACCAGGGTGGCGTGGCCGGCGGGCGGCATGGCAAGCTGCGGCACCGCGGCCACGCCCAGGCCGGCCTCGACCAGGCCCAGCAGGGTCATGACGTGGCTGACCTCGAAGGCGCTGACGGTGCGCTTGCCGCTCTTGGCCAGGGCGTCGTCGATCAGCAGGCGGTTGCCGCTTTCCTTGGCCACGGTCATGAAGCGTTCCTGCGACAGCTCTTCCCAGGACACGCTGCGCCGGCTCGCCAGCGGGTGGTCGCGGCGCACGGCCAGAACGAAGTCCTCGCGCAGCACGGCCTTGAAGTCCACGTCCGGTTCCTGGGTGCCGAAGAAACTGATGCCGAAATCGGCCCGGCCCGTCACCACGCTGTTCAGCACGGTGTGCGCCGTTTCGTCGATGATGCGGACCCGGATCCGGGGAAAGCGCTCGGCGTAGGCGTGGACGATGGCCGGCAGGAAGTAGTAGGCCACCGACGGCACGCAGGCCACGGTCACCAGGCCGCCGCGCTGCGCCGCCAGGTCGCCGATGCTGAGCACGGCGCGCTCCAGTTCGTCGATGGCGCCGCGGGCACGCTCCAGGAAGATGCGGCCCACGTGCGTGAGCGACACGCGGCGGGTGGTGCGTTCCAGCAGCCGCGCGCCCAGCAGGTCCTCCAGCTTGTCGATGCGGCGGCTGAGCGCGGGCTGCGACAGATTGAGGTCTTCGGCCGCGGCGCGGAAACTGGCGCGTTCGGCCACCGCCACGAAGGCCTGCAATTCCTGCAAATCGAAATTGATGCGTGCCATGCATTAATCCATCCGTAAGTTGCAATTCAAATAATAGCCGGGCCGTCGCAGAATGCACCGCATGGAAACGATCATCCCTTGCGTACTGATGCGCGGCGGCACCTCCCGCGGCCCCTTCTTCCTGGGCGACTGGTTGCCCGCCGATCCCGCCGAGCGCGACCGGCTGCTGCTGACCGCCATGGGTTCGCCCCATGCGCTGCAGGTCGACGGCCTGGGCGGCGGCAATTCGCTGACCAGCAAGGTCGCGATCGTGTCGCGCTCGACCCGGCCGGATTGCGATATCGACTACCTGTTCGCCCAGGTGTCGGTGGAACGCGCCTGCGTCGATACCCGGCCGAACTGCGGCAACATGCTGTCGGGCGCCGCGCCCTTCGCCATCGACGAAGGCCTGATCCCAGCGGCGAACGGAGAAACCTCGGTGAGGGTGCACAACGTCAACACCGGCGCCGTGATCGAAGCCGTGGTGCAGACGCCCGGCGGCCGCCTGACCTACGAAGGCGATGCGCGCATCGACGGCGTGCCCGGCGCGGCCGCGCCGGTGCGGCTGAACTTCCTGGACGCCTGGGGCGCGGTCACCGGCCGCCTGTTTCCCACCGGCCGGCGCCAGGAAACCGTGGACGGCGTGGCCGCCACGCTGATCGACGCCGCCATGCCGATGGTCTTGCTGCGCGCGGCGGATTTCGGCCTGAGCGGGGATGAATCGCCGGCCGAGCTGGACGCCGATCCCGCGCTGCTGGCGCGCCTGGAGCGCATCCGCCGCGAGGCCGGCGCGCGCATGGGGCTGGGCGACGTCTCGGGCAGCGTCATTCCCAAGCCGGTGCTGCTGGCGCCGGGCGCGGACCCGTCCGGCCTGTCGCTGCGATCCCGCTATTTCACGCCGCAGGCCTGCCACCGCGCCCATGCCGCCACCGGCGCGGTGGGCGTGGCCGGGGCTTTTCTCATGCCGGGCACGGTGGCGCACGGCTGCGGCGGCCCGGCCCCGCAGCCGGGCTATCGCAGCGTGCGCATCGAGCACCCGTCGGGCGGCATGGAGATCGACGTAAAACTGGATCCGGGCAGCGGCGAGGTGCAGTCGGCCGGCCTGGTGCGCACCGCGCGCAAGATCATGAAGGGCCTGCTGTACGTGCCGGGACGCTATGCGCCGGCGCGGCAGGAGCCGATTGCGGCGGTCGCGTAGGCAAACGAAACGGACAGGCAACGGGCGCGCATCCCGCGGCGTCCGGCGCTACGGCATGACGGACAGCGGTCCGCAGAGACCGCCCGCATCCTCATAAGGAGACTGGACATGGCATTTCCCACCCGCAGCATTCTCAGCGCCGCCGCCCTCTGCCTCGCCCTGGGCGGCCAGGCCGCCCAAGCGCAATTCCCCGAGCGCGCCATCACCATGGTGGTGCCCACCGCCGCCGGCGGCGGCAACGACACGCTGGCCCGCGTGATCGGCCAGAAAATGGGCGAACTGCTGGGCCAGACCGTCATCGTGGTCAACAAGCCGGGCGCGCAGGGCGCCATCGCGGCCGACTACGTCGCGCGCCAGCCGCCCGACGGCTACACGCTGATGCTGGGCTATATCGGCACGCACGGCATCAATCCCGCGCTGCAGAAACTCAACTACGACCCCGTGCGCGACTTCACCGCGATCGGCATGGTGGCCGACTCGCCCACGCTGATGGTGGTGTCCAGCACGATCGGCGTGCAGGACGTGGCGGGCCTGATCGACTACGGCAAGGCCCATCCCGACGGGCTGAGCTACGCGTCGGCGGGACCGGGCACGGCGCCGGCGGTGGCCGGCGAACTCTTCAACCGGGCCACGGGCGCGGCCATGCTGGAGATTCCCTACAAGGGGTCGGCGCCCGCCATGACGGATACGCTGGCCGGGGTGACGCAGGTCATGTTCCCCAGCCTGTTCAGCGCCTATCCGCACCTGAAGTCCGGCAAGATCCGCGCGCTGGGCGTGGCCGGCGCGCGGCGCGCCAGGATCCTGCCCGACATGCCCACGCTGGCCGAACTGGGCGTGCAGGGAGTGGACGTGGCGCAGTGGTACGCCGTGTTCGCGCCGGCCAATGCCGCGCCCGATGTGGTGGACAGGCTCAATGCGGCGCTCAACGGCGCCCTGAACGATCCGGCCGTGGCCCGCAAGATCGACGAGCAGGGCGCCGAGGTGCGCACCAGCACGCCGGGCGAGCTGGCGGCGTTCGTGCGCGCGGAGGCGGTCAAGTGGAAACGCCTGGCGTCCTCGATCCACGCGGCGCTCTAGGGTGAACCGGCCCTAGGCGGAAACGGCCAGCGAATCCAGCGCGGCGGCGTCGAAGTGGCGCAGGTTCGGGAACACCAGCCGCAGTTCGTCCGGGCCGGCGCCGAACCAGCCGCCCAGCGCCGCGCCTAGCTGGTCCACGGCCAGCGTGGGCAGCAGGCGGCCGTTGTCGACGAAGCCCGGACCGTCCCGCGCGATCTCGGGGTGCTGGCCGTAATAGCGTCCGCCCCGCACGGCGCCGCCCAGCACGAAGTGATGCGAGCCCCAGCCATGGTCGGACCCGTTGCCGTTCGATCCCAGGGTGCGGCCGAACTCGGATGCGGTGAATGTCGTGACCCGGTCCGCCACGCCCATCGCCGACAGCGCCTGCTGGAAGGCGGCCAGGGCCTGGCCCAATTCCCTCAGCAGCGCGGGGTGGGTGTCGTTCAGGCCGGCATGGTTGTCGTAGCCGTTCTGGGACACAAAGAAGACCTGGCGCTTGGCCCCGAGCGCCTGGCGCGCGCCGATGATGCGGGCGACGATCTTCAACTGCTGGGCCAGGGGCGACGCGAAATCGCCGGGCACCGCTACGTCCGCCAGCGCGGCGCGCAACTGGGTATCGGCCTCGATGGACTGCGCGGCGATGCGCGACAGTTCGCGTTCCATCAGGTGTTCGCGCGGCTGGGTGATCAAGTGCCGCAGCAGCGCCGTGCAATCGCTGGAGCCGTACAGGTCGCGGGTCAGCAGGTCGATGCGCGTCGAGCCATGGACGCCGACGCGGTATCCCGCGACCCGGCGCCCGGCAAGCAGCACGGTGCTGCCGCCCGCGGTGATGCCGGTGAACGTGCGCTGCGCGTTGGCGCCGGCGAACAGGTCTGTAAGCCGGCCTGCCCAGCCCGAGGACGCGCCTTCGGGCGCCAGCGCCTGCCAGTACGATTGCTGATCGTTGTGCGAGAACAGCTTGGGAGGCAAGGGCACGCGCGCGCCGATGTACTCGGCCTTGGCCGTCGGCACGACCAGCGGGCCGATGTTCAGCAGCACGGCCATGTCGCCGCGTTCGTAGAGGGGCTGGAGCGGCGCCAGCGACGGCGCCAGCGCGAACCGGGCTCCGCCCGGCGCGGCTTCCTTGCCGCGCAGCGCGGTGGCCTGCAGCGCGTCGCGGGGCAGGGCGATGTCGCCGCGCGCCTGGGCATAGGCCCGGTACGCCGCCGCGTCATAGGGCACCACGGAGTTGTAGGGGTCGTTGCCCCCGTACAGGAAGACGCAGACCAGCGCTTTGTAGTCGCCGGGCGCGGACTGCGCCGCCGCCGCGCCCAGCGCCGCCAGGTTCAAGGCCAGCGGGGCGGCGGCGCCCGAGGCGCCGAGGGCGCAGGCGCGCCGCAGGAATTCACGGCGATCGACTTTCATCGCCGGGCCGCCCCAAGATGAAAGGGCCCCCTCGGGGGGCAGCAAGCTCGCGAAGCGAGCGCGGCGTGGGGGGATTTCGTCATTTCTGCACCAGGTATTCGGGGCTGGCCGCCACCAGCGTGATCGCGGCGCGCACCCGGTCGCGCGGCCGCCCGGGCGGTATGGTCGACACCGCGCCGGCGATGGCCGCGGCGGTTTGCCCGGAGAACGCGTCGCCGGCCAGCAGCAGGACCACCCGCGCCACCAGCGCCGCGGGATCGCGCGCCAGGGCGATTTCGGCGGTGTACGGGGTCTGCAGGTCTTCCCAGCCCCGGTCCACATAAATGGCGAGGAAGTTCAGATAGCCGGCGACGCTGGTTTCGTCGGTGATCTGCAGCTCCGGCGCCACCAGGTGCCGGCGCGCCAGTTCCGTGACCGGGGGCACGTAGCGCGGCCGGAAGAAATTGAAGACGCTGGCCGAACGCATGGGGCTCTGGGCCAGCCGTATCGTGTTGTCCGTGGTGTCCGGCATGGCCCAGGCGCCGTTGCTGGATGTCGCCTCGAACGCCCGGGCCCATGCCGCAAAGCGCAGGATGGGTTCGCGCACCTTGCCCCAGTCCGGCGCGTCTAGGTCGGGGTTGCGCGCTTCGGGGTCCAGCAGGATGGCGCGCACCACGGCCTTGAGGTTGCCGCGCGCGCCCGTGCCGTCGTCGTCGAATGCGGCCGCCACCCGGCCGACGTAGGCGCGGCTGGGGTTGCTGGTGACCAGCCGCTGGATCAGTTGCGTGCCGATGAAGGGGCCCACGTTGGGGTGGGCGCTGATGACCGCCATGGCGCGCCCGAGCGACAGATGGCCGTCGGTGCCGGCCGGAATGACGGCGCCGAGGAAGCGTTTTTCGGCCATGGAGTGCTGCGCGTTGTTCAGCGCCATCGGACGGCGGTGGAACTCCACGTCCGTCTCCGGACCGTTGATGTCCCAGCCGGTGAACACCTTGGCCAGGCCCTGCACGTCCGCGTTGGTGTAGGTTTCCACGGGCGCGCCATCGACCATCCTGACCGAGCCGTCGGGTTCCAGTTCCTGCAGGCCGATGCTGAATAGCTGCATGATCTCGCGGGCGTAGTTCTCGTCGGGATGGCGGCCGGTCTTGGGGTCTTCCTTGCGGTTGCCGCGGTACGTCAGCATGCAGCCCATCGACAGGTTCCGGCTGACGGCGGTCAGCAGTTCCCGGTAGTCGCCCAGGGCGTGTTCGGCCAGCAGGTCCATGAAGCCCGCGGCGCCGAACAGCGGCCAGGACGCGGTGATGGACGACACGCCCACCACGAAGATCTCGGACAGCGAGAATGCCACCCGCGTGCGCACCTGGTCCGGGGCGCTGATGAACTTGCGCCACAGCGTGGATTCCAGCGGCGCGTTGATGCCGTTGCCCTTGAACTCTTCGGTGTTCTTGCCTTGCTGCAGCAGCCAGTCGAAATGCGTCTGCGACGGCGGCAGCGCCAGTTGCGCGTCCAGCCAGGCCGCATAGCCGTCGCGCACCACGGCGTCGATGTCGGCGGGCGTGGGGCCGAAGGTCGCCTGGGCCAGGAAGCGCGAGGCCTGGCCCGGGGTGGGGCGGGAAAGGGAAGAGGCAGCGGACTGCGGCGCAGCCGCTGACGGCGTAGCGGACATGCGCAGGCACCTCGTCGAATGCGAAAACCTACGGTACTGAAGCCCCGGGCGGGCTTCAATACCGTCATTCGGATGAGGGACTACGCCAAAAGCACGAACCCTACACCGAGCGCGTGATGCCGCCGTCGATGCGGATGTTCTGGCCGGTGATGTAGGACGAGGCGTCGGACGCCAGGAAGGCGATCAGGTCCGCGACTTCCTCGGCGGTGCCGTAGCGGCCCATCGGGATGCGGACGCGGCGGTCGTCCTTTTCGGGCAGGCTGTCGATGAAGCCCGGCAGCACGTTGTTCATCCGCACGTTGTGCTGGGCGTATTCGTCCGCGAACACCTTGGTGAAGGCGGCCAGGCCGGCGCGGAACACGCCCGAGGTGGGGAACAGCGCTTCGGGCTCGAAGGTGGCGTAGGTGGAAATATTGACGATGGCGCCGGACTTCTGGCGCTTCATGACCGGCGCGACCAGGCGCGCGATGCGCACCACGTTCAGCAGGTAGAACTCCATGCCCAGGTGCCAGTCCTCGTCGCTGATCTCGAGCAGCGGGCCCTTGGGCCCGTGGCCGGCGCTGTTGACCACGGCGTCGACGCGGCCCCATTTCTGCAGGGTGGCGTCGACCAGCCGGGACAGGTCTTCGGGCGACCGGTTCGAACCCGTGACGCCCAGGCCGCCCAATTCCTGCGCCAGGGCCTCGCCCTTGCCGGAGGACGACAAGATGGCCACGCGGTAGCCGTCGGCCGCCAGCTTGCGCGCCGCCGCCGCGCCCATGCCGCTGCCGCCGGCGGTGACGATCGCCACTTTTTCCGTGCTCATGCTCGCTCCTGTGTCGAATACTGTGGACCGGCCATTGTAGGGGCGGGCCCGGCGCGCCGCGGCGGTTCCCGGGCCGCAAGCAGGGCTGCTGGCCCACGGGCGGCCGACAGGCGCTAGGGCGAGGGGCTCACGCGCCAGACCGCGTTGCCCACGTCGTCGGCCACCAGCAGGCCGCCGCGGCGGTCGACCGCCACCCCGACCGGCCGGCCCTGAGCCTCGCCGCTTTCGTTCAAAAAGCCCGCCAGCACGTCCAGCGCCTGCCCGTTGGGCATGCCGTCGGCGAAGGGCACGAAAATGACTTTGTAGCCGCTGCGCGGATCGCGGTTCCAGGAGCCGTGCTGGCCCACGAACATGCCGTGGACGTAGGGCTCGGGCAGCCTGGCGCCGCCGGACCAGGCCAGGCCCAGCGAGGCGGTGTGCGGCCCCAGCGCGTAGTCGGGCACGATGGTGCGGGCCACCAGTTCGGGCCGTTGCGGCGCGACGCGGGTGTCGACGTGCTGGCCGAAGTAGCTATAGGGCCAGCCATAGAAGCCGCCGTCCCGCACCGAGGTCATGTAGTCCGGCACCAGGTCGCTGCCCAGTTCGTCGCGCTCGTTCACCGCCGTCCACAGCGTCTTGCCGTCCGGCGCCCAGGCCATGCCCACCGGATTGCGCAGCCCCGTGGCGTACGGGCGCTTGGCGCCGCTGGCCACGTCGATCTCCCAGATGGCCGCACGGCCTTCTTCGGCCTCCATGCCATTCTCGGCCACGTTGCTGTTGGACCCCACGGAGACGTACAGCTTGCCGCCGTCCGGGCTGGCGAGCAGGTTCTTGGTCCAGTGGTGGTTGATGCCGGCGGGCAGGTCGGCGACTTTTTCGCCGGGCGCGTCGATGCGGGTCTGCCCGGCTTCGTACGGAAAGCGCATCACGGCGTCCGCATTGGCCACGTACAGCCGGTTGCCGATCAGGGTCATGCCGAACGGCGAATTCAGGCCTTCCAGCAGCACGCTGCGCGTTTCCGCGACGCCATCGCCGTCGGCGTCGCGCAGCAGCGCGATGCGGTTGGCGCTGGCGGTCCTGGCGCCGGCCCGCTTCATCACCCGCCCGGCCACCCATTCCTTCAGCCCGCCCGATGCCGATTCCGGCTTGGGCGGCGCATTCGTCTCGGCCACCAGCACGTCGCCATTGGGCAGCACGTAGAGCCAGCGCGGATGGTCCAGGCCGGCGGCATACTCGGTCACGGCCAGGCCGCTGGCGGCCGACGGATGCGCGCCCGCGGGCCAGCCGACCGCCTTGGCGGTCTTGACGGTGGGAATCAGCGTGGGGTTGGGCGCGGGTAGCTGGGGCGCCGGCCCCATGCCGGCCTCGACGGGCAGCGTGGCCATTTCGCCGCAGGCGCTGAGCGCGGCCAGCGCGAGGCCGGCCGCGGTCATGATGCGTAGGATCTGCATGGTGAGACTCCCGGACGAAGTCCCATCATAACCAGGCGCGCCCGCGCCCGCATGGACTCAATCGTCGAACCGGCTGCGCGTGACGGCGCCGGATTGCGGATCGACGCGCAACTTCACGCGCTGGCCCTGCGGATCGTAGGCCTTGACCTCGTAGCCGTGCTTGCTGGAACGCTCGATCTCGGAGATGTTGCGGTACCCGGCCGCTTCCATCTTGTCGTAGACCTGGCGGATCGTCAGCATCGGGGCCGGCGCGGCGGCCGCGGCGGGCGCCTGCGGCGCCGCGGCCTGCGCATGGGCCGGCACGCTCGCGGCCAGGGCGCAGCCGCCGATCGCCAGGGCCGCCAGGGTTTTCTGAATGCGCGTCATCATGGATATCTCCTAGGATTGGACAGAGTGGACAAGGCCGCTTTCACGACCGTGCCGCCATTATTCGCGCCGGCGCATGAACCGGTTCTGAAGCCTTCGTTCATGCGAGGTTCATCCATTGCGCGGTATAAAAGACGCTTGATCCATCCCCATTTCAAGAGAGGCCCGGCCTTGCGCGACCGCGGAATACGGCATGATCCGGCGTAGGCGCGGCGGCTCCATCCTGCCGGCCTGCCTGCTGGCGTTCGCGCTGGCCGCGGGCCCCGCGGCCGGCCTGGCCGACGAGAGCGACCACGAGCGCGCGCGCCAGGCCCTGGAGGCCGGCAAGGTGCTGCCGCTGGGCGCGGTGCTGAACATCGTCGAGCGCGATTTCCCGGGGCAAGTGGTCAAGGTGGAATTCGAAGAGGACGACGACGAATTCATCTACGAGATCCGGGTGCTGCAGAGCGGCGGCGGCATCCTCAAGCTGAAGATCGACGCGCGCGACGGCTCCCTGCTCGGCGTCAAAGGCCGCGACATCAAGTTCAAGGACCCGCCCTGATGCGCATACTCGTGGTCGAAGACGAACCCACGCTGGCCGGCCAGCTTGCCGAGGCGCTGCGCGCCGCCGGCTATACGGTCGATGCCGCCGCCGACGGCGTGGCGGCGCGCTACCTGGGCGAGGTGGAGGCGTTCGACGCGGTGGTGCTGGACCTGGGCCTGCCCATGGTGGACGGCCTGACCGTGTTGAAGGCCTGGCGCGCCGGCGGACGCAACATGCCCGTGCTGATCCTCACCGCGCGCGACAACTGGCACGAGAAGGTGGCGGGCATCGACGCCGGGGCGGACGATTACCTGACCAAGCCGTTCCACATGGAAGAGCTGCTGGCGCGGGTGCGCGCGCTGTTGCGCCGCAGTACCGCCCACGCCAGCGCCCAGTGGCGCTGCGGCCCGCTGTTGCTGGATACGCGCCAGGCCAGGGCCAGCGTCGACGGCCGCGCGCTCACGCTCACCAGCCACGAGTTCAAGGTGCTGTCGGTGCTGATGCAGCGCGCCGGCGAGGTGGTGTCGCGCGGCGAACTGACCGAGCACGTCTATGCGCAGGATCTCGACCGGGATTCCAACACCATCGAAGTCTTCATCGGCCGCCTGCGCAAGAAGCTGCCGCCGGACACCATAGAAACCGTGCGCGGGCTGGGCTACCGCCTGGCGGCCGGGGAATGACGCGGGCGCGGCGTCCGGCGGGTTCGCTGCGGCTGCGGCTGCTGGCCGGCACGCTGGCCTGGATCCTCCTGTCCGTGGCGCTGGCGGGCTGGGGGCTGGCCAGCCTGTTCCGGCAGCACATCACCCAGCAGTTGCAGGCGGAACTGACGCTGCACCTGAACCAGCTTACGGCCGCCGTCAATCTCGGCGCGGACGGCCGGCCCGTGGTTGCGCCGCCCCTGAGCGATCCGCGGCTGGAGCAGCCGCTGTCCGGCCTGTACTGGCAGATCGACCGGCTGCCCGAAGGCGGACGGCCGGGCGCCGTGGGCGTGGCGCGCTCGCGGTCCCTGTGGGACCAGGCGCTGGAGGTGCCCTTGCCGGCGGAAGGCGCGGGCGACCGGATCCACGACGTGGCGGGGCCCGCCGGGCGCAAGCTGGCGGTGCTGGCGCGCGTGCTGAGGCCCGCTGAAGAGGACGCCGCCCCTTTGCGCCTGCTGGTGGCCGCGGACCGCGCCGTGCTGGCCGAACCCATCGGGCGCTTCAATCACATGCTGGCGATCGCGCTGGGCGCGCTGGCGGCGGGGCTGACCCTGGCCGCGGTGGTGCAGGTGCTGGTGGGGCTGAGGCCGCTGGCCCGCCTGCGGCGGCAGCTCGCGGCGCAGCACGCAGGCGACAGCAGCCGCATCGAGGGCCGCTTCCCCAGCGAAATCCAGCCGCTGGTCGACGATTTCAACAAGGTGCTGGCGATGAATGCCGAGATCGTGCAGCGCGCGCGGACGCAGGCCGGCAACCTGGCGCACGCGGTGAAGACGCCGCTGGCCATCCTGGCCAATGCCGCCGCGCGCGACCAGGGCGCCCTGGCGGGCCTGGTGCGCGAGCAGGTCGGCATGGCGAACCGCCAGATCGACTATCACCTGGCGCGCGCTCGGGCCGCGGCGTCCTCGGGCGCCGCCGACGGGCGCACGCCGCTTGCGGAAACGGCGCAAGGCCTGCTGCGGGTGGTCGCGCGGCTGCATGCCCAGCGCGATCTGCGCATCGACGGCGCGGACCTCGCGCCCGGCCTGGTGTTCCGCGGCGAACGCCAGGACCTGCAGGAAATGCTGGGCAACCTGCTGGACAACGCCTGCAAATGGGCGGCCGGCCAGGTGCGGATCTCGGCGGAGCGGGACGGGCCGGGACGCCTGCTGATCCACGTCGATGACGACGGGCCGGGGATCGAGGACCACGAGCGCGAGCGGATCTTCCTGCGCGGCGTGCGCATGGACGAACAGCTTCCGGGCTCGGGCCTGGGACTGGACATCGTGCGCGACCTGGCGGGCACGTATGGCGGCGAGGTGCGCGCGGCGCGCTCGCCGCTGGGCGGGCTGAGGGTGTCGCTATGGCTGCCGGCCGCGTGATCGCGCCTTGGCGGCCCCTTCCTTACCCTTACTTCACCAGCGTGACCGGCGCCTCGGCCAGTTGCAGCACCTGGTTGGCGACGGAGCCGATCAGGATGTTCGCCAGCGAGCCGTTGCCGCGCGTGCCCATGACGATGCGCGCGCAGCCGTGGTCGCGCGCGTAGCCGGCGATCTCGGTCGCCACATGGCCGAAAGCGACGTGGCTGGCGTAATCGGTGCCGGTCACGTCGAGCAGCTTGCGGGCTTCCTCGGTGGCTTCCTCGCCTTCGCGGACGTAGAAGTCGTCGATCATGTCCTGCGTGATCAGCCGCGAGAGGCCGGCCCGGCCCTGCACGGGAGTCTGGACATTCAGGATGTGGACGCGCGCCGACTTGGCGCCCTGGGCGAGCTGGCGGGCATACAGGACGGCGCGGTTGGCATTGTCGGAGCCGTCGACGGGGACCAGGATATTCAGCATGGCTGCTCCTCGATGCGTTATTTGACCAGCGTGACGGGCAATTCCGTCAGGTGCAGGACGCGGGTGGCGACCGATCCCAGGAACCAGGACGAGACGGAGCCCAGGCCGCGCGAGCCCATGTAGATCTCGTCCGCCTCGCATTCCTCGGCGATGCGGACGATGGTGTCCGCGGCCGTGCCCACTTCGACGCGAGTCTGGAAGGGCACGCCCGCCTCGCTCAGCAGGGCGCTGGCGGCCTGGAGGGCGGCCTCGCCCTCTTCCTGGTGGTAGGCGTCGATCTCGGCCTGGGACAGGCCGCGGCCGATTTTGCCCGCCTGCAGGGGAATCTGGACGGTGAGGAGTTCGACGCGTTCGACCGGGTCGTAGCTGCGGGCCTCGAGCAGGGCGCGGACGGCGTGGGTGGACTGCTGCGAGCCGTCCACGGGAATCAGGATGCGTTTCATGAGCGTCTCCTCGTGCGCGCCGCGGGCGGCGGCGTCATCCACTGTATCCCGATTATTGGCGAAATTCCGCCGCCGGAAAATGCGCCGGATCAAATGGCGCGCGATCAGCGCCAGCGTTCGGCCAGGGTATCCGCGTCCAGCGCCAGGCCGAGCAGGCGGCCGGCCAGCGCGCCCAGCCCGGCGGCGCCGCCGCTGGTCTCCAGCCGCAGCGCGCCCGGGCCGTCCGCGCGCAGCAGGCCGCGTTCCTGCAACTGGTGGCGCAGCCGGCGCGCCACGGGGGCGCCGGTTTCCAGCAGCGGCACGCCGGGGCCCGCCGCCGCCTGGATCGCGTCGCGCAGGAAGGGGAAATGCGTGCATCCCAGCACCAGCACGTCGGCGCCGGCCTCGCGCAGTTCAGCCACGGGGGCGCGCACGGCGGCGTCCGCCTCGGGGCCATGGAGCACGCCCCGCTCGACCAGCCGCACCCATTCGGGGCAGGGCCGGAACAGGATGCGGACCTCGGGGGCCTCGCGCCGGACCAGGGCGGCGAACTTGGGGCTGGCCAGCGTCCCCGTGGTGGCGAATACGCCCACCACGCCGCTGTGGGTCAGGTGCGCGGCGGGCTTGATGGCCGGCTCCACGCCGATGATGGCCAGCCCGGGATGGCGCTGGCGCAGTTGCGCGATGGCGGCCGCGGTGGCGGTGTTGCAAGCCACCACCATGGCCTTGGCCCGGCGCGACACGAAGTAATCGGCCAGCGTGCCGGCGCGGCGCTCCACGTAGTCCTGCGTTTTTTCGCCGTAGGGCACGTGGGCCGAATCGGCCACGTAGAGCAGGTCTTCGTGGGGCAGGGCGTCGCGGATGGCGCGCAGCACGCTCAGCCCGCCGACGCCGGAGTCGTAGATGCCGATGGGAGATTCGGAAAACATGGAAGCAATGCGGATTGCGGGTGTCCGGCAGTGTAGCGCCGGCGGTTCAGGCCAGCGATTCCTGGCGGTGCTGGCGGGCTTCCTCGATCAGTCTGCGGGCCGCGCCGGACAGCGGCGCGTCGCGCCAGATCAGGTTCAGGGGCGCCCGCAGCTCGGCGGGCCGGGTCACGCTGACGTAGACCACGCCCTCGATGTTCACGCGGCGCAGCGACGCGGGCACCAGCGATACGCCCAGGCCGGCCGCCACCAGGCTCAGGGTGGACAGCATGCGCGGCGCCTCCTGCGCGACGCGCGGACTGAAGCCGGCGGCGCTGCAGGCGGCGATGATGGCGTCGTACAGGCCCGGGCCGCTGTGGCGGCGGTAGAGGATCAGCGATTCGTCCGCCAGTTCGGACAGCGCGATGCGTTTGCGCGTGCCGCCCCTGACGGCCGGATGGTCGGCGGGAAACGCCGCCAGCATGGTTTCCTCCAGCACCGTCTCCACCACCACGCCGCGGTCGGGGCCGTAGGCGCCGCGGATGAAGGCCACGTCCACGCGGCCCTCGCTGACGTCCTCCATCAGTTCCCCGGTGCTGCTTTCCTCGAGTACCAGCCGCACGTTCGGCGCGGTTTCCCGGAAGCGCCGGATGACGGACGGCACGAAGGGATGGAAGGCGGCCGACCCGGTGAAGCCGACGGTCAGGCGCCCGGCCTCGCCCTGCGACACGCGGCGCACGCCTTCCACCGCCTGTTCCGTCAACGCGATGATGTTGCGCGCGTCGTCCAGCAGCGCGCGGCCGCTTTCGGTGAGCTCCATCCCGCGGGGCAGGCGATGGAACAGCGTCACCCCCAGTTCCTGCTCCAGCACGCGGATCTGTTGGGAAAGCGGCGGCTGGCGGATGCCCAGCCGCGCCGCCGCCTTGGTCAGGTGCGATTCCTCGGCCACGGCCACGAAGTAGCGCAGCAGGCGCAAGTCTACGGATGCCATATCCAACCAATATGAGTCATGAACCAGTCATATATTAGACATTATCTAACCGGAGGAGTAGGCTGCAATCTCTTTATCCACCCCGAGTACCGCCATCGTGCCAGTCCCCCCGAGCCGGCTCCCGCCGGCGGCACAAGACGCCCGCGCCGTCCCCCGGCCACGGGCGCGTCCCGGGCACGGCGCGGCCATAACCACGATGAACGCAGCACCTGTCGCTTCCGAGGCCGGACTCCGGCCTGCGCCCACTTGCGGGCAATTGTTCTACGGTTTTCTCATGCTGGGCCTGACCGCCTTCGGCGGCGCCCTGCCGCTGGCGCGCCGCATGGTCGTCGAAAAGCACCGCTGGCTCAGCGGCCCGGAATTCACCGATCTGCTGGGGCTGTGCCAGTTCCTGCCCGGCGGCAACATCATCAACCTGTCGGTGGCGCTGGGCATGAAATTCCGCGGCCCGCGCGGCGCCTTCGCGGCGCTGATGGGCCTGATCCTGGCGCCGTCGGTGATCGTGGTCATGCTGGGCATGGTGTACGACCGCTTCCAGAACGACCCGCACATCCAGCACCTGTTCGCCGGGCTGGCCGCGGCCGCGGCGGGCCTGCTGATCTCGATGGCGGTCAAGATCGGCGTGCCGGTGGTCAAGCGCCGGGACTGGCTGGCGGGCGTGGTGGCCACGGCCTGTTTCATCGCCATCGCCGTGCTGCGCATCCCGCTCCTGCCCACCATGGCGGTGCTGACGCCGCTGAGCATCCTGATGGTCTGGAGGCAACGGCGATGATCCATACCCTGATCGCCCTGGCCCTGATCTTTTCCGAGCTGTCCGTGCTGGCCTTCGGCGGCGGCAACACCATCCTGCCCGAGATGCAGCGCCAGGTGGTGGAAGTGCACGGCTGGATGACGGCGGCGGATTTCTCGGCGCTGTTCGCCCTGGGGCAGGCCGCCCCGGGCCCCAATCTCATGGTGGTCACGCTGGTTGGCTGGCACGTGGCGGGTGGCCTGGGCCTGCTGGTCACCACCGTCGCCAAGTTCGGCCCGTCTTCGGTGATCACCGTGATCGCCCTGGGCCTGTGGGAGCGGTTCAAGGACCGCCCGTGGCGCGGCGTCATCCAGGCGGGCATCTTCCCGATGACGGTCGGGCTGGTGGCCGCCAGCGCGGCGCTCATCACCGAGGCGTCGGCGCACACCTGGCTGCTGGGCATCATCACCGCCGTGGTGGCGCTGCTGGGCAGCGTCACCCGCATCCATCCCCTGTGGCTGCTGTTCGGCGGCGCGCTGGCCGGTTTGCTCGGCATCGGTTAGGGTAGGGCCTACAGCCTCCCGGGCGCCGCGCCCCGGGGGCGCAGCGCAGGAGCCCGCCATGCCTCCGATCAAGGATTTCGAGCCCGAGACACCCGCCCCCTCCGTCGCCAGCCTGCCGTTCTTCCATGCGCACCGGCGCCTGGTGCTGTGCGCGGGCCTGCTGCTGGCAATGGCCGGCGCGCTGTACGCCGCGGGCGTGGCGCCGGTGCTGGCGCTGCTGCTGGGGTTCGACGCGGGGGCGCTCGTCTTCCTGGTGCTGACGGCCCGGGTATTCGGCCGGACCGGCGCCGCGTCCATGCGCCGGCACGCGCAGGAGCAGGACGTGGGGCGCAGCGGCGTGCTGTGGAGCAGCGTGGCGCTGTCCTGCATGGTGATGATGGCCCTGTGGGTAGAACTGCGGGCCGAGGGCGGCGGCGCCAGCGCGGTCGCCGTGGTGGCCGCCGCCGCGACCATCATCCTGTCGTGGCTCTACATGAACATGATCTTCGCGCTGCATTACGCGCATGGCTACTACGGCCACCGCAACGCCATGCACAAGGGGCTGGACTTTCCCGGCACGGACGAGCCCGACTACTGGGACTTCGCCTATTTCGCGCTGGTGCTGGGCATGACGTTCCAGGTGTCGGACGTGCAGATCGTGAACCGGCGCTTGCGCCGCACCGCCCTGACGCACAGCGTCATCGCCTTTTTCTTCAACGTGTTCATCATCGCCATCAGCGTGAACGTGGCGGCGGGGCGGGTATAGCCGGCCGCTCAGGCGGCGGCCAGGCGCCAGAGCGAAGTGGTTTCCTTGGAGCGCGCCGCGTACAGCGGGTCGGACGCGTCCTTGGCGCGGCCATGCGTGGGCCGGGTATCGATCCGGTCCACCACGCGCAGGCCCGCCAGCCGGAACATCTCCAGGAGCTGTTCGCGGCTGCGCAGCCCCAGGTGTTCGGCCAGGTCGGACAGGATCAGCCAGCCCTCGCCCGCGGGCGCCAGGTGCGCGGCCAGGCCGTCCAGGAAGCCGCGCAGCATGCGGCTGTCGGGGTCGTACACGGCATATTCCACGGGGGAGCTGGGGCGCGCCGGGAGCCAGGGCGGATTGCAGACCACCAGCGAGGCCCGGCCTTCGGGGTACAGGTCGGCCTGCGCCAGCTCCACCTGTTTTTCCAGGCCGAGCCGCTGCAGGTTGTCGCGGGCGCAGGCCAGCGCGCGGGGATCCTGGTCCGTGGCCACGACGCGCTCGACGCCCCGGCGCGCCAGCACGGCAGCCAGCACGCCGGTGCCCGTGCCGATGTCGAACGCCGTGTTCCCGGGCGGCAGCGGCGCGCGCGCCACCAGGTCCACGTATTCGCCGCGCAGCGGCGAGAACACGCCGTAGTGCGGATGGATGCGCGCGCCCAGCGCGGGAATCTCCACGCCTTTCTTGCGCCACTCGAAGGCGCCGATCAGTCCCAGCAATTCGCGCAGCGAGGCCACATAGGGTTCGGCGGCGGGGCCGTGGGCGGCTTCGCAGGCCTGGCGCGCGTCGGGCGCGCGGCGCAGGGGAATGCCGTGGCCGGCGTCGAAGGGGATCAGCAGCATGCCGAGGATGCGGGCGCGCTGCGACTGGATCTGGCGGTGCTGGTTGAACGCGTCCAGCAGCGTGTCCACGGGCTTGCGCGGGCGCTTGTCGACGCGCCGGGTCATGGCCTGCAGCAATTGCCGCGCGTTCTGGAAGTCGCCGCGCCACAGCAGGCCGACGCCTTCGCAGGCCTGGCGGTAGGCCATGTCGGCGGTCATGGTGTCGTCCGCCAGCACGACGCGCCTGGGCGGCGCGGCGCCGCTTTCCGAGCGCCAGCGCGCGGCGCGCGGGGTCTGGTCTTCTTCCCAGCGGATTTCGGGGTGGGTCAAGGTGTCGCTCCAGCAGATCGGGGCGCGCGGGGCAGGGGCATCGTTCGGGACGCAAAAGAAAAGGGCGCGGGCTGCCAATGTAGCAGCTTCGCGCCCTGCCGCGCCGCGCGCCGGGTCTCAGTGGAACAGCACCACCGCCTTTTGCAGCGTGATCCAGATGCCCCAGGCCAGCGGAATGCCCACGCAGGCCCAGGCGAACAGAATCAGGGCCGCCGGGGTGCGGAAGGTCGAGGCGCCGACGCCGTGCGTTTCCGACGCGACCGAACGTTCATGCGCCAGCGCCTTTTCGCGCGCCAGTTCCTCGTCGTTCATGAAGTACCTGGGATTCACCGGGCGGATGGCCAGGTTGCACAGGAAGCCCAGCACCAGCATGCCGGCCAGGATGTACATGGTGATGTCGTACACCTGCGCGCGCGGCACGCCGATGGACAACTGGTATTCGCGGATGTAGTTCACCAGCACCGGGCCGAAAATGCCGGCCGCGGACCAGGCGGTGAGCAGGCGGCCGTGGATGGCGCCCACCATCTGTGTGCCGAACAGGTCGGCCAGATAGGCCGGCACCGTCGAGAAGCCGCCGCCGTACATCGACAGGATGACGCAGAAGGCGGCCACGAACAGGGCCAGCGCGCCCATGTGCGCGGTCCACGGAATGGCCGAGTACAGCACGAACCCCAGCACGAAGAAGACGAAGTAGGTCATCTTGCGCCCCAGCTTGTCCGACAGGCTGGCCCAGAAGAAGCGGCCGCCGATGTTGAACAGGCTGAGCAGGCCGGTGAAGCCCGCGGCGATCGCGGCGATGGCGGCCAACTGTTCCTTGTCCAGTTGCGCGTAGCCCAGCTCCGGCTTGTCGATCAGGCCGCCGCCGAACACTTCCTGCAGCAGCGGCGAGGCCATGCCCAGGATGCCGATGCCGGCCGTGACGTTCAGGCACAGCGCCAGCCACACCAGCCAGAATTGCGGCACGCCCCAGACCCGCTGCACGTGCACGTGGCCCTTGGTGATCATCGCGTTGCCGGCATGCTTGGCCGGGGCGGTCCAGCCTGCCGGCTTCCAGCCGGTGGGCGGCACGCGGTAGCCCAGCGCGCCCGACATCATGAAGATGAAATACACCGCCGCCATGGTCAGGAAGGTCTGCCAGACGCCCGGAGACTCGGGCGTGGCGAAGTGGCGCATCAGCAGGTCGGCCAGCGGCGCGCCTATCATGGCGCCGCCGCCGAAACCCATGATGGCCATGCCCGTCGCCATGCCGCGGCGGTCAGGGAACCACTTGATCAGCGTGCTGACGGGCGAGATATAGCCCAGCCCCAGCCCGATGCCGCCGATCACGCCCGACCCCAGCCACAGCATCCACATCTGGTGCAGGTACACGCCCAGGGCGGAGATGACCAGGCCGCCGCACCAGCACAGGGCCGACACCACGCCCGCCTTGCGGGGGCCGGCGCGTTCCAGCCAGCCGCCCCACAGCGCGGCCGAGCAGCCCAGCAGCACGAAGAACAGGGTGTACATCCACCCCATGGTCGAGATCTTCCAGTCGCAGCTCGTGGTGAACAGTTCCGCCGCCAGGCTCATGTCGGGCGGACACGCCAGCGGCTTGGCGCCGCCGACCGCCTTGGACAGCGGCAGCCAGAACACGGAGAAACCGTAGGCCATGCCGATGCACAGGTGGATGGCCAGCGCGGCGGGGGGGACCAGCCAGCGGGAGAAGCCCGGTCCGGCTATCGTGCGTTCCTTGTCGAAAAAACCCGGCTTCGAACCGGGCAGGTCCAGCGTGGCGGTGCTTTCCATATTGTCTCCTCAGGTGGTGCTGCATGGCGTGCCTGGACCGTGTAACGGCCTGGCCGCCGCTTTCTTGTTTGATGCTCTTGCTGCGGGTCCCGGTTTCCCGCGCTATTGCGCGCGGGCAAGCGGGGTAAGGCGTTCGCGGTTCTGCGTGACCGCTTCCAGCACCAGGGGGTGCAGGCGTTCTTCGCCGGCATCGCCGTCGGGCTGCCGCGCCAGGAAGTCCAGGAGTTCGTTGCGCATGCGCGGCTCCCAGAACTTGTGGATGTGGTTGGCCACGCCTTCCAGCGCTTCCTGCCGGTCGGGCATCGCTTCGAAGAACTGGCCGATGCGATTGGCCATGCGGATGAGGTTGCCGATTTCCATGCTTGGGTGAGGTCCGGTTCAGGTAATGATGCGTTCAGGGTGGGAATACAGCGTGGCGTCGTCCCCGCGCAGAAAGCCCAGCAGGGTCACGTTGGCGTCCCTGGCCAGGCGGATCGCCAGCGCGGTCGGCGCGGACACGGCCGCCAGCACCCCGGCGCCGGCCGCGGCCGTTTTCTGCACCATTTCGAAACTGGCCCGGCTGGACACGGTGACGATGCCGTCGCCCGCGCGCATGCCCTGGCGCGCCAGCGCGCCGACCAGCTTGTCCAGCGCGTTGTGGCGGCCCACGTCCTCGCGGACCAGGGCCACCGTCCCGTCGGCGCCGGCCCAGCCGGCGGCATGGGTGGCCCCGGTGAGGTCGTGCAGGGCCTGGCGCGCGCGCATGCCGCGCATGGCGGCCAGCACGGCCTGAATGCGTACCGGCGCGGCGCCGGCGACGGGCGCCACGGGCCGCAGCACCTCGGGCAGCGTTTCCACGCCGCACAGCCCGCAACCGGTGCGGCCGGCCATGGCGCGCCGGCGCGACTTCAGCCGCACTTCGCAGGCGGTGGCGATTTCCACCTGGACCACGATGCCGCCGCATTGCGGCAGCAAATCGATGCCGCGCACGTCGCCGATGCCGCCGATGATGCCTTCCGACAGCGAGAAGCCCACGGCGAAGTCCTCCAGGTCGGCCGGGGTCGCCAGCATGGTGGCGTGGCTGATGCCGTTGAACTCGAGCGCCACCGGCGTTTCCTCGGCCACGGAGTCGGTTTCGGCGCCGGGCTCGAGGGCGCCGGCGCGCAGGCGGGCGACCTGGACCGGCGCGCAGTCGGGGCGGGAAGAGGGCGGCGTGGGCATGGAAGCGTCCTGGCGGTTCGGCTGGCGGTTATTTCCCGGTCAGCGCCGCTTCGCTCTCGCGCGCCCGTTCGCGCAGGAGTTTTTGCTGGATGTCCGCAAAGCGCGACCACTGGCGCTGCCATTCCGAGGGCTGGGACACGCGCGTGACCTGCACGGCGGTGACCTTGTACTCGGGGCAGTTGGTGGCCCAGTCGGAACTGTCGGTGGTGACGACGTTGGCGCCGGACTCGGGAAAGTGGAACGTGGTGTATACCACGCCCGGCTGCACCCTGTCGGTCAGGGTGGCGCGCAGCACGGTCTCGCCCGAGCGGCTCTGCACGCCCACCCAGTCGCCGTCGCGCACGCCGCGGTCCTCGGCGTCCTGCGGATGCAGCTCGAGCAGGTCTTCTCCATGCCACACCACATTCGGCGTGCGCCGGGTCTGCGCGCCCACGTTGTATTGCGACAGGATGCGGCCCGTCGTCAGCAGCAGCGGGAAGCGGCGCGTGCTGCGCTCGTCGGTGGGCACGTACTTGGTGATCATGAACCGGCCCTTGCCGCGCACGAATTCGTCGATGTGCATGATGGGCGTGCCGTCCGGCGCCTCGTCGTTGCACGGCCATTGCAGGCTGCCCAGCCGGTCCAGCTTGTCGTAGCTGACGCCCGCGAACGTCGGCGTCAGGCGGGCGATCTCGTCCATGATCTCGCTGGGGTGGCGATAGTCCATGGGGTAGCCCAGCGCGTTGGACAGCGCCACCGTCACTTCCCAGTCGGACTTGCCGTTCTTGGGCTCCATGACCTTGCGCACCCGCGAGATGCGGCGCTCGGCGTTGGTGAAGGTGCCGTCCTTTTCCAGGAACGAGGAACCCGGCAGGAACACGTGGGCGTACTTGGCGGTTTCGTTCAGGAACAGGTCCTGCACCACGATGCACTCCATGGCCGCCAGCGAGGCCGCCACGTGCTGCGTGTTGGGGTCGGACTGGACGATGTCCTCGCCCTGGCAGTACAGGCCCTTGAACGACCCGGCGAGCGCGGCCTCGAACATATTGGGGATGCGCAGGCCGGGCTCGGGCTGCAGGGTCACGCCCCAGTCCCGCTCGAACTGCGAGCGCACCGAATCGTCGGAGATGTGGCGGTAGCCCGGCAGCTCGTGCGGGAACGAGCCCATGTCGCAGGAGCCCTGCACGTTGTTCTGTCCGCGCAGCGGGTTCACGCCCACGCCTTCGCGGCCGACGTTGCCCGTGGCCATGGCCAGGTTGGCGATGGCCATGACGGTGGTGGAGCCCTGGCTGTGCTCGGTCACGCCCAGGCCGTAGTAGATGGAGCCGTTGCCGCCCGTGGCGTACAGGCGCGCCGCGCCGCGCACGGCCTGCGCGGGCACGCCGGTGATTTCCTCCATCGCTTCCGGCGAGTTCTCGGGCAGCGACACGAAGTCGCGCCATTCCTTGAAGGACTTGGCTTCGCAGCGCTCGGCCACGAAGGCCTCGTCGATCAGGCCTTCGGTGGCGATCACGTGCGCCAGCGAGGACAGCAGCGCCGTGTTGGTTCCCGGGCGCACCTGCAGGTGGAAATCGGCCTTGATGTGCGGCGAGCTCACGAGTTCGATGCGGCGCGGGTCGATCACGATCAGGCGGGCGCCCTGGCGCAGGCGGCGCTTCAGGCGCGAGGCGAACACCGGGTGGCCGCTGCTGGGGTTGGCGCCCATGACGATCACCACGTCGGTATGCATGACCGAATCGAAGGTCTGCGTGCCGGCAGACTCGCCCAGCGTCTGCTTCAGGCCGTAGCCGGTGGGCGAATGGCAGACCCGCGCGCAGGTGTCGACGTTGTTCGTGCCGAAGGCCGCGCGCACCAGTTTCTGCACCAGCCAGGTTTCTTCGTTGGTGCAGCGCGACGAGGTGATGCCGCCGACCGCGTCGCGGCCGTACCGGCCCTGGATGCGGCGGAATTCGGAGGCCGCGTAGCCGATGGCCTCGTCCCAGGACACTTCCTTCCAGGGATCGGTGATGCGCTTGCGGACCATGGGCTTGAGCACGCGTTCCTTGTGCGTGGCGTAGCCCCAGGCGAAGCGGCCCTTCACGCAGGAATGGCCGCGGTTGGCCTGGCCGTCCTTCCACGGCACCATGCGCACCACTTCCTGGCCCTTCATTTCGGCCTTGAAGCCGCAGCCCACGCCGCAATAGGCGCAGGTGGTCACGACCGAGTGCTCGGCCTGGCCCATCATGATGACGGTCTTTTCCTGCAGGGTGGACGTGGGACAGGCCTGCACGCAGGCGCCGCAGGACACGCATTCGCTGTCCAGGAAGGGCTGGTCCTGCCCCGGCGACACGCGCGACTCGAAGCCCTTGCCGGAGATCGTCAGCGCGAAGGTGCCCTGGGTTTCCTCGCAGGCGCGCACGCAGCGGTTGCAGACGATGCACTTGGACGGGTCGTAGGTGAAGTACGGATTGGACTCGTCCTTTGCGCTCTGCAGGTGGTTGGCGCCATCGTAGCCGTAGCGCACGTTGCGCAGCCCCACCACGCCGGCCATGTCCTGCAGTTCGCAGTCGCCATTGGCCGGACAGGTCAGGCAGTCCAGCGGATGGTCGGAGATGTAGAGCTCCATGACGCCGCGCCGCAGTTCGTGCAGCTTCGGCGTTTCGGTGTAGACGACCATGCCGTCTTCGGCCGGCGTCGTGCACGAGGCCGGGTAGCCGCGGCGGCCTTCGATCTGCACCAGGCAGAGGCGGCAGGAACCGAAGGGTTCCAGGCTGTCGGTCGCGCACAGCTTGGGAATATTGATGCCGGCCTCGGCGGCCGCGCGCATCAGCGAGGAGCCCGCGGGCACGGTGATGGCCTGGCCGTCGATGGTCAGGGTGACGGTTTCGACGGACTCGCGCGCCGGCGTGCCCATGTCGCGATCGCGCTTGATGACGGTTTCTAGCATGGCGGTCTCGGGTTCAGGCCGCGTGCGCGGCGGGCTGGGAGGACTCGATGCCGAAGTCCTGCGGGAAGTGGTTCAACGCGGACAGCACGGGATAGGGCGCCATGCCGCCCAGCGCGCACAGCGAGCCGGCCAGCATCGTGTCGCACAGATCGCGCAGCAGGTGCACCTGCTGCTCGCGGCCGGGCCCGCCCGCCGCGATCTTGTCTATGGTTTCGACGCCGCGGGTGGAGCCGATGCGGCAGGGCGTGCACTTGCCGCAGGACTCGATGGCGCAGAACTCCATGGCGTAGCGGGCCATGCGCGCCATGTCGACGGTGTCGTCGAACGCCACCAGCCCGCCGTGGCCGACCATGGCCGAGATCTGGACGTAGGCTTCGTAGTCCAGCGGCACGTCCCATTGCGATTCCGGCAGGTAGGCGCCCAGCGGTCCGCCGACCTGCACCGCGCGCAGCGGGCGTCCGGAGGCGCTGCCGCCGCCGAAGCCGTACAGCAGGTCGCGCAGGGTCAGGCCGAAGGCCTTTTCCACCAGGCCGCCGTGCTTGAGATTGCCCGCCAACTGGAAGGGCAGCGTGCCGTGCGATCGGCCCACGCCGTAGTCGCGGTAGTACGCCGCGCCCTTGGCCAGGATGATGGGCACGGTGGCCAGGGAAATGACGTTGTTGATGACCGTGGGCTTGCCGAACAGGCCCGAGACGGCGGGCAGCGGCGGCTTGGCGCGGACCACGCCGCGCTTGCCCTCTATGCTTTCCAGCAGGGAGGTTTCCTCGCCGCAGATGTAGGCGCCCGCGCCCATGCGGACTTCCAGGTCGAAGCGGCGGCCGCTGCCGTGCACGTCGTCGCCCAGCCAGCCCACGCTGCGGGCCCGCGCGATGGCGGCCTCCAGCGTCTCGATGGCCTGCGGGTATTCCGAGCGCACGTAGATATAGCCGTAGGTCGCGCCCACCGCCAGGCCGGCGATGGTCATGCCTTCGATCAGCACGTAGGGGTCGCCTTCCATCAGCAGGCGGTCGGCGAACGTGCCGGAGTCGCCTTCATCGGCGTTGCAGACGATGTACTTCTGGCTGGCCGGCGACGCGGCCACGGTTTTCCACTTGATGCCGGTCGGGAACGCCGCGCCGCCGCGGCCGCGCAGGCCGGAAGCCACCATTTCATCGATGATCTGCGCGGGCTCCATCGCCAGCGCGCGCTTCAGCCCTTGCAGGCCGCCGTGCGCGGTATAGTCCTGCAGGGACAGCGGGTCGGTCACGCCGACCCGCGCGAAGGTCAGGCGCTCCTGGTGTTTCAGATAGGGAATCTCTTCGGTCAGTCCCAGGCGCAGCGCATGCGCGCCGCCCGCGAGCCAGCCGGCGTCGAACAACCCGGCGACGTCCTCGGGCTGCACCGGCCCATAGGCGATGCGGCCCTGCGGCGTGGAGATTTCGACCAGCGGTTCCAGCCACAGCAGGCCGCGCGAGCCGTTGCGCACGACCTGCACGGACACGCCGCGCTCGTCGGCGATGCGTTCGATATCGCGGGCCACGGCGTCGGCGTCCATGGCCAGCGCCGCGGCGTCGCGCGGCACGTAGATGACGACGGGAGCGTTCATGGCGCGGCCTCCAGCGTGCGGGCCAGCAGGCGGTCCAGTTTTTCCGGCGTGACGCGGGCCTGGGGACGGCCGTCGATCATGACGGCAGGCGACTGGGCGCACAGGCCCAGGCAGTACACCGGCTCCAGCGAGAAATTGCCGTCGGCGGAATCGGCGTGGAACTCGCAGCCCAGCGCTGCGCGCGCGTGCTCGGCCAGGCGCTCGCCGCCCATGGCCTGGCAGGATTCGGCGCGGCAGACTTCCAGCTTGTGGGGCGCCGCGGGCTCGCTGCGGAAGTGCGGGTAGAAGGTGATGACCCCATGGACTTCGGCGCGGGACAGGTTCAGGGCCTCGGCGATGGTCTGCACCGCCGGGGCCGGGATACAGCCCAATTCGTGCTGCACCGCGTGCAGCACGGGAAGCAGCGGGCCGGGCCGGTCCTTCAGCCGGGCAAGGATGCGGGCGGTGGCCGCGATGGCCGGAGTGGGGGACGCCTGGGCCGCGTCCAGGGCCATCTGGCCGCCCCGGGCGCCGCCGCTGGACGCCAGATCGGATGTTGCCTCGCGCTGTTGCACGTCGGTCTCCTCCTGCGTTGCTGTTGTGTGGGGCGGGGTGCTTCTCTGAATTTATATGCTTTAAAAAACATATAAACCGCCCGCCCATCGCGTTATTTGTGTACTCTAGCGGGGTAAATCAACGCGTTCAATAAGAAATAAATGACATATAAGTTCCGTATCGGCCTGCGGCCGCAATGGACGCTGGGCGGCGACGGCGAGTCGGCGCCCGTGCCCTTGCAGGACATGCTCGCGCTGCTGTCGGCCATCGACGCCACCGGCAACATCGCCGGCGCGTGCCGCGCCTGCGGGCTGTCGTACCGGCATGCCTGGGGCGTGCTGCGGCGTTTCGAGGAGATATTCGGCACGCAACTGCTCATCACCAACCGCCGCCAGGGTACCCAGTTGGCGCCGTTCGCGCAGCGCCTGCTGTGGGCCAACCGGCGCATCGAGGCGCGCCTGATGCCCACGCTGGAAAGCATGGCGTCGGAACTGCAGGAAGAACTCGAGCGCCTGCTGCCAGAAAGCGGCCCGCACCTGAGGCTGCACGCCAGCCACGGTTTCGCGGTGGAATCGCTGATGCAGCACATGGGCAACCTCAAGCCCGGCCTGGAGCTGCGCTACCGCACCGCCATCGAGGCGCTGGCCTCGCTCGAGCGCCATGAATGCGACCTGGCGGGCTTCCAGGTGCCGCTGGGCGACTTCGAGGCGCCCATCATGGACCGCTACGCGCAATGGCTGCACGCGGACGAATACATGCTGATCCACCTGGCGGTGCGCAATACCGGCCTGTTCGTCACGCCCGGCAATCCCAAGCGCATCCACGGCATGGCCGACTTGGCGCGTTCCGACGTGCGCTTCGTCAACCGCCAGATCGGCTCCAGCACCCGCTATCTGGTGGGGCTGATGCTGCAGCGCGCGGGGGTCTCGATCGGCGAGGTCCAGGGCTATGAAACCAACGAGTTCACCCATATGGCCATCGCCGCGCACATCGCCAGCGGCATGGCGGACACGGGCATGGGCGTGGAGACCGCCGCCTGCCGCTTCGGGCTGGACTTCATCCCGCTGGTGCGCGAACGCTATTTCTTCGCCATCCGCAAGACGGCGCTGGAGACGCCCGCCATGCGCGACCTGCTGTCCATCATGCGCAGTCCCGATTACGTCGGCTACGTCGGCCAGCTCGTGGGCTACGACGCCCGCGACACCGGCCGCCTGCAGACCCTGCAAGAGGCCTTCCCATGAGCGCCGGGCGCCGCCCGCCGGGATATGATGTTTCCATGAGCAAAGTGATACTCCTTGCCGATCGCCGGACCGGCCGCCCAGCCGCCGCGCCCGGGGAATTGCCGCCCGACGGCCGGCCCGCGCTCGACCTGCGCGCGCGTCCGTTGCGCGATCTGCGGATATCGGTCACGGACCGCTGCAACTTCCGCTGCACCTACTGCATGCCGCGCGAGGTCTTCGACAGCAGCTATACCTTCATGCCGCATTCGGCGCTGCTCTCTTTCGAGGAAATCAGCCGGCTGGCGGGCGTGTTCACGCGGCTGGGCGTGGAGAAGATCCGCCTGACCGGCGGCGAACCGCTGCTGCGCAAGCACATCGAGAACCTGGTCGGCATGCTGGCGGAGCTGCGCACGCCGCAAGGCCGCCCGCTGGACCTGACCCTGACCACCAACGGCAGCGTGCTGGCCCGCAAGGCCGGCGAGCTCAAGCGCGCCGGGCTGACCCGCGTCACGGTCAGCCTGGACGCGCTGGACCCCGCCATGTTCCAGGACATGAGCGACAGCGGCTTCACGCCGGACGACGTGCTGCGCGGCATCGACGCCGCGGCCGAGGCCGGGCTGGCGCCCGTGAAAGTGAACATGGTGGTGCGGCGCGGCCTGAACGACGGCCAGATCCTGCCCATGGCCGAACGCTTCCGCAACAGCGGCCACGTCCTGCGCTTCATCGAATACATGGACGTGGGCAACACCAACGGCTGGAACCTCGCCGAAGTGGTGCCCAGCCGCGAAGTGCTGGACCGCATCGCCGCGGCGCATCCGATCGAGCCCATTGCCGACGGCGAAATGGGGCGCGTGGCCGAACGCTGGCGCTACCTGGACGGCGGCGGCGAGATCGGCGTCATCTCCAGCGTCACGCACGCCTTCTGCGGCGGCTGTACGCGCGCGCGCCTGTCGCCCGAGGGCAAGCTGTTCCTGTGCCTGTTCGCGCACGACGGGCATGACCTGCGGGCGCCGCTGCGCGACGGCGCGAGCGACGACGAGCTGGCGCGCATCGTGGCGGGCGTCTGGGCCGGCCGCGGCGACAATTATTCGGAGCAGCGCGGCCGCAACATGGCGGATCCGTCGCGCAAGATCGAAATGAGCTATATCGGTGGCTGAATCCCTTACGGCGCCCGCGCGGGCCGGCATCGCCGGCCTGATCCTGGCCGGCGGGCAGGGCACCCGCATGAACCACCGGGACAAAGGCCTGGTCCTGTTCCGCGGCGAGCCCATGGTGGCGCACGTGGCGCGCCGGCTGGCGCCCCAGGTGGGCCGGCTCGTCATCAGCGCCAACCGCCACGCGGCGCTTTACGCCCGCTACGGGCAAGTGGTGGCCGACGGCGAACCGGAACTGGGCGCCTGGCAGGGGCCGCTGCTGGGCATCGCCGCGGGCCTGTCCGAGGTCGCTTCGGAGGCTTGGCTGGTGGTGGCTCCCTGCGACACGCCGTTCCTGCCCCCCGACTTGGCCGTCCGGCTGATCGGCGCGGCGGAATCCGCGGACGCGCCGCTGGCCTACGCGATGTCCGGCGGCCAGCGGCATTCGGCCTGTATGGCCTTGCGCACGTCCCTGCTGCCCGCGCTGCTGGGCTACCTGAGGGGCGGCGACCGCAAGGTGGGCTTGTGGCAGGCCAGGATGGGCGGCGCCGAAGCCCGCTTCGACGACGCGCCCGGGGCCTTCGTGAACCTCAATACGCCGGAAGAACTGGCGGCGGCCGAGCGCTACGCCAGCCAGTGACGCAGGTCGTAGTAGGCGACCCGGTCCCCGTCCCGCACCTGCACGTCCGCCGGCAGGCGGGCCAGGCCGGTGGACCAGGGCAGCGAGCTGATCACGCCCGAGCCCTGGTGGCCGTAAGGCGCCAGTTCTGCGCTGCCGTCGTCCGCCACGCGGCGCTGCACGCGCAGGAATTCCTCGCGGGCGTCCTGGCGCGGATGTTCCGTGCGCAAGGGCAGTTGGCTGATCGGCGGGAACAGCGATTCGCGGCCCTGCATGCGGCGCACCAGCGGCGTGACCAGCATGGCGAAGACCGCGTAGGCCGACACCGGATTGCCGGGCAGGCTGACCACGGGCTTGCCGTCGATCTGGGCCAGCGCCACCGGCTTGCCCGGCTTCATGCGCACCTTCCATAGCGACAGTTCGCCGCCCAGCGCGGCCAGCGCGGGCTTGACCAGATCGCGTTCGCCCACCGACACGCCGCCCACGCTCAGCACCAGGTCGCAGTCGGCCAGCAGCGTCTTGAAGGCCGCGAGCAGGTCTTCCTCGGTATCGCGGGCGTGCAGCACGTGCACCGGCAGGGCGCCCATGCCGCGCGCGAGCGCGGCCAGCATGGGCCCGTTGGAGTTGTAGATCTGTTCGTTCGCGCGCGGCTGGCCGGGCAGGACCAGTTCGTCGCCGGTGGTCAGGATGCCCACGCGCAATTGGCCGTAGACCCGCACGCTGGCCAGGCCTTGCGAGGCCATCAGCGCCACGTGCGCGGCTTGCAGCAGCGTGCCCGCGGCCAGCAGCGGGGCGCCGGCCCGGGTGTCTTCGCCGCGGCGGCGGATGTGCTGGCCGGGCTGGGGCTGGCGCGAGATTTCCACGTGGCCGTCGGCTTCCTGCGTGTCCTCCTGCATGACGACGGCATCCGCGCCGTCCGGAATCACGCTGCCGGTGAACAGCCGGATGGCCTGGCCGGGCTTGAGGGGTTCGGGGACGTCGCCGGCGTAGCAGCGCTGCTGGATGGGCAGGCGCACGCCGGGGCCCCAGTCGGCCGTGCGCAGCGCGTAGCCGTCCATGGCGCTGTTGTCGGCCGGCGGGATGTCCACGGTGGCGTCGAGGTCGGCGGCCAGCACGCGGCCGTCGGCGGCGGCAAGGCTCACCTCCTCGTTGCGTTGCAGAGGGCCGGCGGCATTGGCCAGCAGGGTCTGGGCTTGATCGAAATCCAGCATGGGTCAGTGGTCTTCTTCGGTGTGCTTGAAGTGCGTGGCGAAATTGCAGGGGCGCTGGCGGCTGTCCAATTGTTCGCGGAGGATCCGGTCCCAGGCGGTTTCGCACGCGTTGTTGGAACCGGGCAGGCAGAAGATCAGCGTCTGGTTCGCCGAGCCCGCGAACGCCCGCGACTGGATGGTGGAGCTGCCGATCTCGGTATGGGAGAGCTGGCGGAAGAGCTCGCCGAAACCGGGGATCTCGCGGTCCAGCAGGGGCAGGACGGCCTCGGGCGTGTAGTCACGGTGCGAGAAGCCGGTGCCGCCGGTCGTCAGGATGACCTGCACTTCCGGGTCGGCGATCCAGTCGCTCAGGATGCGGCGGATCTGGTAGACGTTGTCCTTGACGATGTCGCGTCGTACGCATTGGTGGCCTTCGCGGGCCAGGTTCTGGGCGAGCAGGTTGCCGGACGTATCGTCGCCCGCGCTGCGGGTGTCGCTGACCGTCAGCACGGCGCAGGCCAGCGAAACGGGGCTTTCGTCGCTCATGGATGCTCCTTCGTAGCGGTGGTGTCTTCATCCCAGGACTGCGTGCGGTCCTGGTCGGATTGTCGTTGTTCCACCCAGAAGCTGCCGCCGCCCGCGAGGGTCTCGCGCTTCCAGAAGGGCGCGCGGGTCTTGAGCGCGTCGATGATGTATTCGCAGCCGCGGAACGCGTCGCCGCGGTGGGCGCTGGCGGCCGCCACGAACACGATCTGGGCGTTGCGCGGCAGCGCGCCCACCCGGTGCACGATGACGGTGCCGTCCAGCTTCCAGCGGGCGCGGGCGGTGGCGGCGATGTCTTCGAGCTCGCGTTCGCACATGCCGGGATAGTGTTCGAGAAAGAGCGTGTCGGTGGGCCTGTCCGGCGCGTAGTCGCGCACGTAGCCCACGAAGGTGACGATGCCGCCCACGCCCGGCCCCGCGCGGTCGCGCAGTTCGGCCGTGAGCGCGGCGCCGTCGAAATCGGCTTCCTGGACGCTGATCATGGCGTTCACCCTCCGGTGACGGGTTCGAATACTGCGACCTCGTCGCCCGCGCGGATGGGGGCGGACGGCTTGGCGTGGGTCTGGTTGACGGCCAGTTTCAGGCGCGCGGCGGGGGCGAGCTGCGGATAGCGTTCACCCAGGGCGGCAAGCAGTTGCGCGCCGGTGGATTCGCCTTCCAGGGGCCAGGCCTCGGAGCGTTTGCCGACCAGTTCGGCCACGCGCGCGAAATAGAGAAGATTAATCGTTGCGCCACTCACCGCTTTTTCCTCCCGCCTTGTACTTCAGGCGAACTTGTTCGATCACGATGCCCTTGTCGGCAGCCTTGCACATATCGTAGATGGTCAGCGCGGCCACGCTGCAGGCCGTCATCGCCTCCATTTCGACGCCCGTCTTGTAGCTGGTGCGGCAGGTGGCCAGGATGTCGATGCGGTGGGCGTCGTCGTCCAGCGCGAATTCGACGCCCACGAAGGACAGCGGCAGGCTGTGGCACAGGGGGATCAGCTCGGCGCAGCGCTTGGCGGCCAGTATGGCGGCCACGCGGGCGGTATTGAGGACCTCGCCTTTGCCCTGGCCCGGCTGGGTCAGCAGGCCGTAGGCCACGGCGTTCATGCGCACGGCGGCGGTGGCGATCGCCACGCGCTCGGTGTCTGTCTTGGCGATGACGTCGACCATGCGGACCTGGCCGGCTTCATCCAGGTGGCTCAAGGTAGGGGTGGGCGTGGGCATGGGAATCGGGAGCAAGAATTGTTAATGTTTGAAAAGAGCGGCCCCGTCTGGCCGGGCCAGGCCGCTGATACGCCTATGATAGACGAGCGGTGCAGGGGGCGCGATAATCGCGCCTGTAGTCATTAGAAGGACGGGATCGCACGGCCTTCATACGTATGAGGAGACGCGCATGCCGTTGCGGATGCCAAAGCTTCGGTTGACACGCCGGCTCGGCAAAATTCTTCTGGGCATCGCGGCATTCGTACTGATCCTCTTCGGCGTCGCCGCCTGGCAAGTCCCCAAGGTCCTGGGCAATGTCCTGACGCAGGACGTCTCCAAGATGATCGGCCGCGACATCTCCGTCGGCAAGATCACCTTCAATCCCTTCACGCTGACGGTCCGCGCGCGCGACCTGGCCGTGGCCCAGCCGGGCTCGCAGGTGCCGCTCCTGACGCTGGCCGAACTGGACGCCAGCGCCGCCTGGAGCTCCCTGTTCTGGTTCGCGCCCGTCGTCGATCGCCTGACGCTGCGCGAGCCTAACATCGCCATCGTCCGCGAGGACGTCACCCGCTTCAATTTCTCTGATATTCAGCAACGGGTGGCCGAATTGGCGGCCGCCAAGCCCGAAGAGCCCGCCAAGCCGGACGAAGGGCTGCCCCGTTTCTCGCTGAACAACATGGTCATCGAGAACGGCTCCATCACGCTGGACGACAAGGTCACCGGCCGCAAGCAGGTCCTGGACGAACTGGGCGTGGGCGTGCCGTTCATTTCCACGTTCGGCTACGCCACCGACATCGACGTCCAGCCCCGCCTGCACCTGCGCATCAACGGCAGCCCCTTCGACCTCACCGGCGTCGCCCGGCCCTTCGACGTGGTGCCTTCGTCCACCCTGCGCGTGGCCTTCGACGGCCTGCAACTGGAAAAGTGGGCGGACGTCTGGCCCATGCCCCTGCCGTTCAAGCTCGAGAGCGCGCTGCTGGACTCCAACCTGCAGGTCGTCTTCGAGCAGCCCAAGGACGCGCCGCCCAAGATCCGCGTCGTCGGCGACCTGGGGCTGCGCCGGCTGGACCTGCGCGACGCCGCGGGCGAAGGCCTGGCGGCCTGGAGCGCGCTGACCGTCAGCCGCCTGGAACTGGAACCGATAGCGCGCCGCGCCTACGTGGGCGAGGTCGGCCTGTGGGCCCCCCAGATCCACGTGCGGCGCTACGCCAACGAACACCTGAACTGGCAGGACGTGGTCGCCGGGCTGAAGCAGTTGGGCGGCGTCGAGCCCGCCGCCACGCCCGTGGCCGACAAGCTCAGGAAGGCCAGCGGCCTGAAGCCGGCGGCCGAGGCGGCGGAGCAGGGCGCCCCGGCGGCAGCCGCCCAGGCCGAGGCGCCCGCGGCGGCGCCCGCCGAGGGAACGCCTGCCGCTGGACCGGCCTCCGCCTCCGAACCGGCGCCCGCGCCCGCCGCCCCGCCGGACGAGTGGAAGATCGCGCTGGACGCCTTCAACCTGCACGAAGGCGAGGTGTACGTCACCGACGCGGTCAGCAAGCTGGACTACGTCATGACCGGCCTGGCCGCCACGGTGGAGGGCGTGGCCCTGCCGCAGGCGGAGGGCGAGCCCATCAATCTGTGGCTGACCATGGACAACAGCACCGATGGTGGCTGGCTGCGCGCCAAGGGCCCGCTGGTGCTGAAACCGCTGTCGCTGGAACTCGGCGTGCGGCTGGGCAACGTCGCGCTGGCGCCGCTGGCGCCGGCCGTGCGCAGCGCGGCGCCGATCGCGCTGCTCGATGGCCGGCTGGGCGCGTCGGCCCAGGTGCACGTGCGCGAGCGCGACGGCGCCGTGGACGCATCCGCCACCGCCGTGCAGGCCGACCTCACGCAATTCAAGGCGCGCGACGAATCCCTGAAGCCGGCGCTGGACATCGCCCTGCAAAGCCTGCGCCTGACCGCCGACCGCCTGGCCATGGGGCCGGGCCAGAGCAACTTCACGCTGGCGGCCGCCGGCATCCAGGGCAACGGCAAGCTGGACCTGAAGGGCGTCTTCACGCCGCAGCCGCTGACGGTGCAGACGTCGGTGGACCTCTCCGAACTGAACGTCGCGTCCTTCGCGCCCTACGCGGCCTCGAGCCTGAACGCCACGGTGCGCGCCATCACGCTGGGCGCGAAGGGCAACGCGGAATTCGCGGCCGCGGCCGGCAGCGCGCCCATGAAGGCGGGCTGGAAAGGCGGGGTCGAGATCACCGGCGTGGACCTGCAGGACCGCGTCAACAACGACGACTTCCTGAACTGGAAGCGGCTGGGCTTCTCGGGCATGGACATCTCGGTGGCGGGCGACAAGATCGGCGCCAGGCTGGGAGACATCGCGCTCGAGGATTTCTACGGCCGCGTGCTGCTCAATGCGCAAGGGCGCCTGAACGTCATGGACCTGGTGGCCGCGCCGGGGCAGGCGGGCGGATCCATCACGCAGGACACGCAGACGCCCGGCCGCCGCGCCGCGCCGCCGGCCCCCGTGCCGGCCAAGGGCGGGGACGGCGCCATGCCGGACATCTCGGTCAACAGCGTCACGCTGAACCGCGGCCGCATGACCTTCACGGACCGCTTCGTGAAGCCCAACTACGTGGCGGAACTCTCCAGCATCGAGGGCTCGATCACGGCGGTCTCGTCCACCAATCCCCAGCCCGCCAAGGTGAAGGTCACCGGCCGCGTCTACACCACGGCGCCCCTGTCCATCAGCGGCATCGTGCAGCCTTTCGCCAAGTACCTGTCGCTGGACCTGAAGGCCTCGGCCAAGGGCGTGGACCTGCCGCGCTTCAACACGTATTCCGCCAAGTACGTGGGCTATCCCATCAAGCGCGGCAAGCTCTCGGTCGACCTGGAATACAAAATCAAGGACCGCGCGCTGCAGGCCACCAACCACGTGGTGCTGAACCAGCTCACCTTCGGCGACAAGACCAACAGCCCGGACGCGACCAAGCTGCCCGTGCTGCTGGCGGTGGCCCTGCTGAAGGACGCGCGCGGCAATATCGACATCAACCTGCCGATATCCGGATCGCTGGACGACCCCGAGTTCTCGGTGGGCGGCATCGTGGTCCGCGTGCTGATGAACCTGGTGGTCAAGGCCGTGACCTCGCCGTTCAGCCTGCTGGCGTCGGCCTTCGGCGGCGGCGAAGAACTGTCCTACGTGGAATTCGCCCCGGGCAGCGCGGTGTTGACGGAAGACAGCCTGCAGCGCATCGACACGCTGACCAAGGCGCTGACGGACCGTCCCGGCCTGAAGATGGACATCAGCGGCCGCGCCGATCCCAAGACCGACATGGAAGGCCTGCGCCAGGCCTGGGTCGACGGCCAGATCCGCGCCGCCAAGGCCGCCGACACCGCGCCGCGCGGCAAGAAGCCGAATCCGGCCGGGGTCCAGGTATCGGCGGCGGAACGTGCCAAGTACCTGGAAGAGGTCTACGATGACACCGACATCGAAGACAAACCGCGCAACTTCATCGGCATGGCCAAGTCCGTGCCGGCGGAGCAGATGGAAGAGATGCTGCGCGGCGTGGCGCCCGTCGGCGACGAGCAGTTGCGGCAATTGGCGGATGCCCGCGCGCAGGCGGTTTATGAGAAGCTGCAAGCCCAGGAAGGACTCGCGGAACGGGTGTTCATTGTTGCACCGCAACTGGACACCGAGGGGATCAAGGACGAGGGGCAGCCCTCGCGCGTGGACTTCTCCCTGAAGTGAACCCGGCTGGCCGCCGGGGCGCCGGGGCGCCCCAGGCCGGCCTTTGTCAGGAGATGCTGATGAAAGACCAGGACGCGCAGTTCGACAGCCTGCTTCCGCCGCTGAGGCTGGACCGGCGGGGATTCATCGCCACTTCGGTGGCGGCCGGATTTTCGCTGGCGGCCGGCCAGGCCGTGGCGCAGACTGCCATCGCCACGAAGGCCGACGGCCTCACCGCGGGCAAGGTGGACATTCCCGCCCAGGACGGCAAGATTCCCGCCTACCGGGCGGCGCCGCAGGGCAAGACGGGCTTGCCCACGCTGATCGTGGTGTCGGAGATATTCGGGGTGCACGAATACATCCAGGACGTATGCCGCCGGCTGGCCCACCTGGGCTACCTGGCCGTCGCGCCCGAATTGTTCGCCCGCCAGGGCGACCCCTCCAAGTACACCGAGATCCCCAAGCTGCAGGCGGAAATCATCGGCAAGGTACCGGACGTCCAGGTGCAGGGCGACCTGGACGCCACCGCGGCCTGGGCCGCCGCCAACGGCGGCGATCCGGACAAGCTGGGCATCCTGGGCTTCTGCTGGGGCGGCCGCCAGGTCTGGCTGTACGCGGCCCACAACCCCAAGCTCAAGGCCGGCGCGGCCTGGTACGGCCAACTGGCCGGCGAACCGAGCGAACTGAAGCCCAAGTCCGTGATCAGCCTGGTGAACGAGCTGAAGGCGCCGGTGCTCGGCGCCTACGGCGGCAAGGACGCAGGCATCCCGCAATCCGACGTGGACCGCATGCGCGTCGCCCTGGCCGGGGGCCCGGCAGCGGCCAAGGCGTCCCGGATCGACGTCTATCCGGAAGCGCCGCATGCATTCCATGCGGATTACCGCCCGTCCTACCGAAAGGCGGAGGCGGAACAGGCCTGGACCCGGATGCTGGATTGGTTCAAGCAGAACGGGCTTTGAGGGGCGGGGGGCGTGGATTCGCGGGTGTCAGACACCCGGGGAGCGTGTCTGGGCGTGCAAGGTTGTCTCGTAGGGGTGTCAGACACTGACTGTGCGCGCCGCACACAGGTGTCTGACACCCCAAGAAATGCCCGCCAACATGCCCAGGCGTCTCATGGGTGTCTGACACCAATCGCGGCAACACTCTCTTCCCTTGGGGATGTCAGACACCCGGCTGCGCCAGTTCAGACCATAGACCAACTCCCTCCCAAACCGACCCACCAAACCCGCCCCACACCTCTACTTCGCATCCTCCCCCGGCAACCCATCATTCACCTCGGCCAAGGCGTTCTTCATCGCCTCATACTCCATGACCCGCTCGTTCTGGAACCCTCCCAGCACCCCTCGGCATCCATCCACGCCCGAGCGTTTCATGTCGTCCATCATGGTCTTGCCTTCCGCCTGACCCTTCTGGAACAGCGCGTCGTAGCCCTCCGCCGCAAACCCGTATTCCTGGGCGTACCGGAGCAGGTTCTTGCGGGAAGTGTCCTGGTGCTGGGCCAGGTCGGGCTCGGAGGCGCCGCAGGCGCGGGCCGCGCCGTTGGACGCGCCGGCTGCCATGACGAAGGAATCGTATTGGACCTGTTCGGTGGCGTCGGGAGCCGCCCAGGCGGTAGAGGCTGCGCCCAGCACCCAGGCCAGGCCGGTCAAGATCTTGCGCATCGGTGAACCTCCGCTTGATGCCCGCGGCGCCGGGTGAAGGCGTCCGCCGGCCAGGATTTCCATTGCGGCATTATGGCAATCAGCCGTTTCGAGCCCATGATCCCGCGGTGTGGAGTCGTTTCAGACTGTGCATCTTCTTTTCCCGCGGCCCAGCAGGGCGGCCGCGCAAGAACTATGATGGAGCCTGTGGGGCGATCCTGCCCCAATGCATTGCCCCCTACACCCCTGGAGATCCACATGACGATCAAAGTCGGCGACCGCGTGCCGGACGGCACCCTGACCGAATTCATCGAAACCGAAACCGCCGGCTGCTCGCTGGGCCCCAACGCCTTCCAGGTCGCCGACCTGGCCCGCGGCAAGACCATCGCGCTGTTCGCCGTGCCGGGCGCCTTCACGCCCACCTGCTCGGCCAAGCATCTGCCCGGCTACGTGGAACAGGCCGAGGCTCTCAAGGCCAAGGGCGTCGATGAAATCTGGTGCGTGTCCGTCAACGACGCGTTCGTCATGGGCGCCTGGGGCCGCGAACAGAAGACGGAAGGCAAGGTCCGCATGCTGGCCGACGGTTCCGCCCTGTGGACCCAGGCGCTGGGCCTGGAGCTGGACCTGGTCCAGCGCGGCATGGGCGTGCGTTCGCAGCGCTACTCGGCGCTGATCGTCGACGGCGTGGTCAAGCAATTGAACGTCGAGGCGCCTGGCAAGTTCGAAGTCAGCGACGCCGCCACGATGCTGTCGCAAGCCTGATCCAACGCAGTTCCCGTTTTACCGCTCAACGCTGCGGGCCGCCATGGCGGCCCGCGGCGCTGCCGACAGCAGCGGTTGCCGACGCCATGCTTGCCACCCTCTCCTCATTCTCGTCCCTGTATTTCGCGACCTTGCTGATGCTGATCGGCACAGGTCTTTTCAACACCTACATGGGGCTCCGCCTGACGGCGCAGTCCGTCAGCGAAGTGTGGATCGGCGCCCTGATCGCCGGTTACTACCTGGGCCTGGTGTGCGGGGCGCGGCTCGGCCACCGGCTGATCATCCGCGTCGGCCACATCCGCGCGTTCGTCGCCTGCGCCGCCATCGCCACCAGCATGATCCTGGCCCAGACGCTGGTCGAATCCATGCCGCTGTGGCTGGTGTTCCGCCTCATTTCCGGCATCGTGATGGTGACCGAATTCATGGTGATCGAAAGCTGGCTCAACGAGCAGACCGAAAACCACCAGCGCGGCCGCGTCTTCTCCGTCTACATGGTCGTGTCCGGGCTGGGCACGGTGCTGGGGCAACTGGCGCTGACCGCGTACGCCACGCTGGACCTGCGCCCGCTGACCCTGGTGGCGATGTGCCTGGTGCTGTGCCTGGTGCCCATCGCGGTCACGGCGCGTTCCCACCCGCCCACGCCGCTGCCGGCGCCGCTGGATATCCGCTTCTTCATGCGGCGCGTGCCGTTGTCGATGACGGTGCTGTTCGTGGCGGGCAATCTTTCCGGGGCCTTCTACGGCCTGGCCGCGGTCTATGCCGCCAAGCACGGCCTGTCCACCTCGCAGGCGGCCGTTTTCGTGGCCGCCGCCGTGACTGCCGGCCTGTTGTCGCAATGGCCCATGGGCTGGCTGTCCGACCGCATCAACCGGGCGGGCCTGATCCGCTTCAATGCCTTGCTGCTGGTGCTGCTGCCGGCGGTCATGTGGGGCTGGATCGCGCTGCCGTTCTGGGCGCTGGTCGCCATGTCCTGCGTCTTCGGCGTGCTGCAATTCACCCTGTATCCGCTGGGCGCGGCCTTCGCCAACGACCACGTCGAGTCCGAGCGCCGCGTCAGCCTGTCGGCCGTGCTGCTCATGACCTACGGCGTGGGGGCCTGTGTGGGCCCCATGATCGCGGGCGTGCTGATGTCCCTGGCCGGCCCCAGCATGTACTACGTGTTCATCTCGGCCTGCGCCGTGATCCTGGTCTGGCACGTGCGGCCCACGCGCGTCACCGGCGCGCACCAGGTCGAAGAGGCGCCGACCCACTTCGTGCCCATGCCCGACACCTTGCAGAGCTCGCCCGCCGCGGCCGTGCTGGACCCGCGCGTGGATCCCGAGAACGACATCGCCATGGAAATGGTGCAGCCCGAGCCGGCGGGCGCGGTCCCGGCGGCAGAGTCCGCGCCGGTGGACGCTGCCGAAAACGAAGACGACGCCGGGCGCGAGGCCCGCACCGGCACCTGAACCCGGAATGGCGCCCTTACCAGGGCGCCATCAGCACGATGGCGGCCAGCGCAAGCGCGATGCCCGCCATGTTCAGGCGCGACAGCGGCTCGCGGAAAGCCAGCGCGCCGACCAGGGTGCCCAGCGCGATCACCCCCATGTTCATGGACGCGAACACCAGCGCGGGATGTTCGGGCAGCGACTGGTGCGCGCGGATGTAGGTCAGGATGTTGCCGAAGTTCGCCAGTCCCAGCGCCGCGCCGGCGGCCAGGTGCCTGGGCTGGCAGCGCACCCGGCGCAGCAGCAGGTAGGCCAGCATCAGCAGGCCGGCGATGACGAAGGCCAGGAGCAGGCCGCCCGCGAAAGCCGTGCCCGCGCGCGCCATCTGCTTGAACAGGATGTCGATGACGCCATAGCCCAGCCATACGGCCAGCGGCCAGAACCAGGCCGCGCGGCGGTCGCCGGATTCGCCTGCCCCGGACTGCCCGGCGGCGGTGGAGCGGCGCAACAGGCAGTACAGCGCGCCGGCGGCCAGCAGCGTCGCGGCCAGCTTGCGGCCGCTGGGCGGTTCGCCGAACAGCAGGAAGGCCGCCAGCAGCGGAATGAACAGCGACAGCCGCTGCGCCGCGTCGCTGCGCACGATGCCGGCATGGCGCACGGCCGCCGCCATCGCCAGGAACACGCTGGGCAGCAGGACGCCCAGCGCGCCCAGCACCAACCAGGGCGTGCGCGGCGTCAGCAGGCCGGCCGGATCGGGCCGCAGCACGGCCCAGCAGAGCAGGGCGGCCACCACGTAGTTCATGGCGATGGCCTGCCGCACGTCGATCTGGCAGCGCCGGGCCAGCTTCAGCAGCACGGCCACGGTCACGCTGCAGGCGATGCTGGCCAGCAGGTACAGGAGGCCCGGAGTCAGCGGCACGCCGCGGCTTCGGAGGTGTGCTGGGCCGCGTCGATCCGCATGCCCAGGCGCGCCAGCAGGCGCTGGTCGGCTTCCATCTGGGGATTGGCGGTGGTCAGCAGCGCGTCGCCGTAGAACATGGAATTGGCGCCGGCCATGAAGCACAGGGCCTGCAAGGCGTCGTCCATGGCCTCGCGGCCGGCCGACAGCCGCACCGCGGCGCGCGGCATGGCGATGCGGGCCACGGCGATGGTGCGCACGAACTCGAACGGGTCCAGCGCCTCCACCCCCGCCAGCGGCGTGCCTTCCACCTGCACGAGGTTGTTGATCGGCACGGATTCGGGATAGGGCTCCATGCTGGCCAACTGGGCGATCAGGCCGGCGCGCTCGCGGCGCGATTCGCCCATGCCGACGATGCCGCCGCAGCACACGCTGATGCCGGCGTCGCGAACCCGGTCCAGCGTGTCCAGGCGATCCTGGTAGGTGCGGGTGGAAATGATCTTGCCGTAGAACTCGGGCGAGGTGTCCAGGTTGTGGTTGTAGTAGTCCAGGCCCGCCTGCTTGAGCTGTTCGGCCTGGCCGTCGCGCAGCATGCCCAGGGTGACGCAGGTTTCCAGCCCCAGCGCCTTGACGGCGCTGACCATCTCGGCCACCGCCTCCAGGTGGTGCGGCTTGGGGCTGCGCCAGGCCGCGCCCATGCAGAAGCGCTGCGCGCCGCCGGCTTGCGCGGCGCGGGCCGCCGCCACCACGTCTTCCAGCGGCATCAGCTTGTCGGCGTCCAGGCCGGTGTCGTAGTGCGAGGACTGCGGGCAATAGGCGCAGTCCTCGGGACAGCCGCCGGTCTTGATCGACAGCAGGCTGGATAGCTGGATGGCGTTGGGATCGAAGTGGGCGCGGTGCGTCTGCTGGGCGCGGTACACCAGGTCCATGAACGGCAGTTCATAGAGCGCCATGATGCCGGCGGCGCTCCAGGCGGGAGCGGCCGAGGGCTTGGCGGCGGTCGGGACGGGGATGTAGGCGGTCTGCATGAACAGGGCTCCTGTCGGTCTTGCGGATCGGGCCGCTTGCGGGGCAAGGGCGGGATCGGCGGATCGTAAGAAGCTGCGCAGGGTTTGCGCAATGTGGACCGTATGGCTGAAATTGAAGGGTGGTAGTTGTTATTTTCGATGGAGTTGCGGGATTTTGAAGACTGCGAATCGCTAACTCGTCCGTATCTTCGGCGACCCGGCAGGCCCGATTATTTTGAATCAAATTGTAATTTTCAAGTTTTTCAGTCGCCGCGCCGCTTGTCTCCGCGGCGGCTCGATTCGTGGCCGGTAATGCCGCGGTCGCGCGCCCAGACGATGGCCGCGCTGCGGCGGTGCACGCCGATCTTGCTGTAGATCGTGGCCACGTGATTGCGCACGGTATTGCGCGACAGTTTCAGGCTTTTGGCGATGCCGTCGTCGTCGTGGCCCTGGCATATCAGGCCCAGCACCTCGCGTTCGCGCGAGGTGAGCTGCGCCAGTTCCGCCACGTCGCGGGTGGCGGGGGCGGGCTGGCGAAGCTGCGCAAGCTTTTCGATGATGCCGCGGCTGAACCAGGAGGTGTCCTGCATGACGGCCTCGATGGCGGTCAGCAGTTCGGTCTCGGAGCGCTTGCGCTCGGTGATGTCCTGCATCACGATCAGCACGCGCCGCTGCCCGCCGATCATGACGGGTTCGGCCGACACCAGGCAGTCCAGTTGGCCGCCGTCCTGCGTCACCAGCGCGGCCTCCCGGTTGCGGGCGCTTTCGCCGCGCTTCAGGCTCGCGGCCATGCCCTCGTAGGGTTGCAGGCCCAGCGCGGTCAACGCCTGTCCGATGCTGCTTTCCGCGGTGGCGCCGACGGCGGCCGCGAAGGCGTCGTTGGCGTCCAGCACCTGCAGGTCGTCGCCTTCGCAAAGGGCCATGGGCACGGGCGCCAGGCGGAAAGCCTTGGCGAAGCGCTCTTCGCTTTCCCGCAGGGCCAGCTCGGTGCGCTTGCGCGCCTCCAGGTCGATGAAGGTGAACAACATGCAGGGCTCGTCGTGCATGTCGATGGGCTGCCCGGCGACGATCACGAATTTCTCCGCGCCATTGGCCAGCCTCACCACGCCTTCGCGCTGCGCGATGGTCTGCCCTTCGTTGAGGCGGGCGACGGCGTCCTCCTTGTCCTCGCCGCCTTCCAGCACGTCCAGTTCGTAGGCCGACTTGCCCAGCACGGCTTCGCGCGTGTAGCCCGTCATTTCCAGGAAGCCCTGGTTCACCTTCACATAGCGCAGGTCCGACAGCCGGCAGATCAGCGCGGGGGCGGGATTGGCGCCGAAGGCCCGCTCGAAGCGTTCCTCGGCGTTGATCTGGCCGGTCTGGTCGTGCAGGATCAGCACGCGGTAGTCCGTGCCGTCGCCGCTTTCCAGATTGAGGCCGCGCGCGCGCACGTTGCGCAGGAATTCCTCGTCGTCCTTGCGCCCCAGGTCCAGCAGCAGGTCCTCGAACGGTTCGGACGCCGCCAGGCGGTCCAGCGGATACTGGCGCGCGGGCACTTTGTGGTGGTTGCGGTAGGCGAGGGTGTAGCGCTTGCGGTAGCCGGCAGGGGTTTCTCCCAGCTCTTCCAGTTGGCCGGCACCGTGCAGATCGAGGGCGCTGGCATTGGCCCAGGCTATGGTGCCGTTGGCTTCCAGGAGGATGATGCCTTCGTTCAGTCCGGCGATGATGCTTTGCAGATGCTGGCGGTGCGCATGGGGGGCGGCGGCGTTGGCGGTCACGTAGTCCTCTTCGTTTCGCGGGGCGTGAACGCAAAGGATGAAGGCGCGCCGCCCTGCTGTCCAGATGGCGAAACGGACGAGTCTCTGCGAAGGGGAGCCAAGAGCGGGACGCCTGGGGTGAATTTCCGGCGCAGAAAAGCAAAAAGCTCCGGAAACCGGAGCCTTCGATGGGCGCTGCTGAAAGTGTGGCCAGCGAACTGGCGCAAGGCGCTTGGCGGAGCGGACGGGGCTCGAACCCGCGACCCCCGGCGTGACAGGCCGGTATTCTAACCAACTGAACTACCGCTCCGCAGCGGTGTGCTTTGACTTCTTCGGTACGCTGCGGTGTCAAGGCAGCCCGGTACCACATGCCAGCGAACTGGCGTCCCCTAGGGGATTCGAACCCCTGTACTCACCGTGAAAGGGTGATGTCCTAGGCCTCTAGACGAAGGGGACCTGAACAAACAGCAATTTTACTACCGTACTGCTTACTGGTGGAGGTAAGCGGGATCGAACCGCTGACCTCTTGCATGCCATGCAAGCGCTCTCCCAGCTGAGCTATACCCCCCAGGAATCCTCGTTGCCACAGACTGCCGGCAACCAGGCCTTACACCCTAAAAAGCAAAAAGCCCCGAATACGGAGCTCTTGAAAGACCCTGGGCGAGAGCTTTTGGCGGAGCGGACGGGGCTCGAACCCGCGACCCCCGGCGTGACAGGCCGGTATTCTAACCAACTGAACTACCGCTCCGCAGCGGCTTACTCAACTACTTGGTCACTTCAACTGCATCTAGGTACTGCATACTGCTGCCAGCGAACTGGCGTCCCCTAGGGGATTCGAACCCCTGTACTCACCGTGAAAGGGTGATGTCCTAGGCCTCTAGACGAAGGGGACCTGGAACTGCAAAACTCGTACTGCATTCTTCGCTTTGGACTGGTGGAGGTAAGCGGGATCGAACCGCTGACCTCTTGCATGCCATGCAAGCGCTCTCCCAGCTGAGCTATACCCCCGTTTCTCTAATCAATCCGTTCAACCCAAAACGATTTTCTGTTCGAATTTTTCGTTCGATAAACCCACGTTTTACGGTGCGTTTTAAGCAGTTTTTCGTCTTTCGTTGCCGGTTTTGTTTAGTGCCGTTGGCGAAGAAACGAGATTATGCACGAACTAAATTGGGCGTGCAAGTCGGTTTGCGGCAAAAAACAAAAAAGTTGTGAAAAAAGGGGGCGGGAGAGGGCGATGAACCGTGGTTTGCGCATCCATTGCGCAAGACAGTACCTGCATTTCCCTATGCCTGGTCCAGCAAAATCAAGGACTTGCGGGAATGCTATCGTCTATCGTGATCGGAAATCCATGGACACAGCGCGATGAGCAGCAGAACCTCTTTTCCCACACTTGCGCTGGGCCGCAGCGGCATGGCGATCACCCGCATCGGCCTGGGCGCCTGGGCCATCGGCGGCAACGGCTGGGCGGTAGGCTGGGGCCCGCAGGACGACGCCGACTCGATCGCGGCGATACGTCGGGCCGTGGAGCGCGGCATCAACTGGATCGACACGGCCGCCGTCTACGGGCTGGGGCATTCCGAAGAGATCGTGCGCCGCGCCCTGGCGCAGATGGCGCCGGGCGAGCGCCCGTATGTTTTCACCAAATGCGGCCTGACCTGGTCCGCGGACCATCCGCAGGCCATGCCCCGGCGCACCGGCGCGCCGGCCAGCATCCGCCGCGAGATCGAGGATTCGCTGCGGCGCCTGGGGGTGGAGCGCATCGATCTCTACCAGATGCACTGGCCCGCGGGCGACGGCACGCCGCTGGAAGCGTACTGGCAGGAACTGCTGGACCTGAAGCAGGAGGGCAAGGTCGGCGCAGTGGGTCTGTCGAACCATAATCTTGCGCAGTTGCAGCAAGCCGAAGCCTTGGGCCATGTCGATACGCTGCAGCCGCCGTTCTCGGCGATCCAGCGCGCCGCCGGCGGCGACCTGATTCCGTGGTGCGCCCGCAACGGCACGGGCGTGATCGTCTACAGCCCGTTGCAGTCCGGGCTCTTGACCGGGCGCTTCAGCGTGGAGCGCGTCCGCGCCTTGCCGGCGGACGATTGGCGCGCGCGCAACGCGGAGTTCGCCGCGCCCAATCTCGAACGCAACCTGGCCCTGGCCGAAGCCTTCAAGCCCATCGCCGAGCGCCACGGCACGACGGTCGCGGCGGTGGCGGCGGGCTGGACGCTGGCTTGGCCCGGCGTGACGGGGGCCATCGTGGGCGCGCGCAGCGCAGCCCAGGTGGATGGATTGCTCGGCGCCGCCGAGCTGGAATTGGACAGCGAGGACATGGACACCGTCGCCGAGGCGATCGAGCGGACGGGCGCCGGGACGGGGCCGTCGCGCCCGCCCGAGGAGGGCGGGGCGCTGCCGGCCAATCTGTTCGCCTGAGGCGCGTCAGCCGCGGCGGGTCTTGCGGCCGCTGCCGACGGCCGCGATCAGCGCCAGGCCGATCAACGCCAGCGCCGTCTTGTCGCCGAAGCGCGCGTAGGGCGTCAGGCCCGTCATTCCCTGCACCGCCACCGGCAGCACGCCGGCCTGCAGCGGCGCGAGCTGCGCCGCCACGCGGCCCTTGGCGTCGATGGCGGCGGTGATGCCGGTGTTGGTCGAGGTCAGCATGGGCCGCGCCGTCTCGATGGTGCGCAGGCGCCCGATCTGCAGGTGCTGGCGCAGCGCCCACGAGTCGCCGAACCAGCCCAGGTTGCTGACGTTCACCAGGATGGTCGCGCCCGGTTCGCCATTGGGTCCCGGCTGCAGCGCGGGCAGCAGGTCCGGCCCGAACAGGTCTTCGTAGCAGATGTTGAACGCGATGTGCTGGCCGCCCACGGCGAAGGGCGTCTGGCGCCGCGCGCCGCGGTCGAAGTCGCCCAGCGGGATGTTCAGCATGTCGACGAACCAGTGGAAGCCGGGCGGCACGTATTCGCCCCAAGGCACCAGGTGGCGCTTGTCGTAGCGCATCGCGGTGCTGCCCGTCAGGAGCTGATCGAGCGGCGTATTGCCGTCGAAGCCCATGACGCTGTTGGTGTAGCGGTCGCGCCCGTCCACCCGGTCGTGCAGCGGCGCGCCCATCGCGATGACGGTATTGCGCTGCGCGGCCAGGCTGCGCCAGGTGTCCCAGATGCGCGGATCGAGCTGGTCCTGGAAGACCGGCAGCACGGTTTCCGGCAGGATGATCAACTGCGGGGCGGGCACGCCGGGCGCGGGCGGCATGGCCGTCAGGTCCAGGTGCCGGATCAGGCTTTGCTCGAGCAGGGCGGGGTCGAATTTCTGCGACTGTTCGATGTTGCCCTGGACCAGCCGCACGTTCAGCGGATCGCCGGCGGGCGCGGACCAGTCGATGCGCGACAGCGGCCAGCCGGCGGCGGCCAGGGCCAGCGCGATGCCGGCGGCCAGGGCGCGGCGCGAGCCGGGGCCGGTTTTCTTCGAGGGCTGCCACAGGCTGGCGAGGGCGGCGGCGACGAAGGCCGACAGGAACGCCATGCCGTGCACGCCCAGCAGCGGCGCCCAGCCCGCGATCGGGCCGTCGACCTGCGCATAGCCGATGTTGAGCCAGGGGAAGCCCGTCAGCAGCACGGCGCGCAGCCATTCGAACGCCGCCCACATCGCGGCCCAGGCCAGGGTGCCCGACAGGATGCGCGAAGGCGGCGAGTCCGATGCCAGCGGCGCATAGCGGCGCGCCAGCGCGCTTGCCGTGGCCGGAAACAGGGCCAGGAAGGCGGACAGGGCCAGCACGGCGGCCACCGACAGCGGCGCCGACAGGTCGCCGTAGCGGTGCAGGCTGATGAAGATCCAGTACAGGCCCAGCGCATAGGTGGCGAAGCCGAACAGCCAGCCGCGCGCCCACGCCTGCCGGGCGGAGGGCGCATACAGCGTCACGCGGGCGGCGATGGCCAGCATCAGGACCTGGGTCGCCGCCAGCGCCCAGTCGGGCAGGGGGCCGGGAGAGAAAGTCAGGGCGTGCGCGGCGCCCGCCAGCAGCAGGCCGGCGGCGCCGCGCAGGCAGCGGCTGCGCGGGGAACTGGTCATGCGTCGGAAGCAGGCTGGGAGGCTTGGGGCGGGGCGTTGCGCTTGACGCGCAGCCAGATGGCGCGGCGCGCGTCGCCGCGGGCCACTTCGAGGCGCAGGCCGTCGAATTCGGCGGTGTCGCCGCGGCGCGGGATGCGGCCCAACTGGCCGCCCATCCAGCCGCCGACGCTGTCGTACTCGTCGTCGGGAAGCTGGCAGCCGAAGACCTCGTTGAAGTGCGAGATGTCGGTGGCCGCCAGGACGCGCCACTGGTTTTCGCCTTCGGGGAAGATCGAGTCTTCCTCGGTTTCGTCGAATTCGTCTTCGATGTCGCCGACGATCTGCTCCAGCACGTCTTCCATGGTGACCAGGCCGGAAATGCCGCCGTGCTCGTCGATGACGATGGCCTGGTGGTTGCGGCTGGCGCGGAACTCGTGCAGCAACACGTTCAGGCGCTTGGATTCCGGGATGAACACGGCCGGCCGGACCAGGGTGCGCACTTCGATCCCGGGCTCCAGCATGCAGCGCAGCAGGTCCTTGGCCAGCAGGATGCCGATGATGTTGTCGCGGTCGCCTTCGTAGACGGGGAAGCGCGAATGCGCGGTTTCGATCACCGAGGCCACGAGATACGGCAGGGGCTGCGTGACGTCGAGCAGGTCCATGCGCGAACGCGGGACCATGATGTCGCCCACGGTGCCTTCGGACACGGCGAGCGCGCCCTTGATCATTTTGTAGGACTCCGCGTCGAGCAACTGGCGGTCGTGCGCGGCTTCCAGAACGGCCTTGATGCCTTCGCGGTCCTCGGGCTCGCGGCGCACAAGGGAAAGCAGGCGGTCTAGAAGGGATTTGGTGGCGGGTTTGGACGAGCGAGCAGGCGTCGCTTCAGGGGCAGGATAAGGGTCAGACATCGTCCGGGAGGACAAGTTGTGGAGCAGCCAGCATAACCGAAACTGGCTGCCGATTTGTAACGCCGGCGCCCAAAATGAGGGGAACCGCTGCGATCTGCGCCTTGCTGGGCGCCATTTTTCCTCAATTCCTCAGGGTTCACCCGAAGAGGCGCAAGTCACGGCGCGAGGTAGGGATCGGCGATGCCCATGGCGGCCAGCGTGGCGGTTTCCAGGGCTTCCATGCGCTTGGCGTCGCGCGCCTTGATGTGGTCGTAGCCCAGCGAATGCAGCACGCCATGGATGGTCAGGTGGGCGGCGTGGTCCAGCAGGGCCTTGCGCTGCTCGCGCGCCTCGCGCACCAGCACCGGCACGCACATCACGATGTCGCCGCGCGCCACGCCCAGCGGGTCCACGCCGTATTCGAACGTGAGCACGTTGGTGGCGTAGTCGCGGCCGCGGAAGTCGCGGTTCAGGCGCCGGCCTTCGGCCGCGCCGACCAGGCGCAGGCTGAGTTCCGCGGCCGAGAAGGCGACCAGGCCGTCGCCGGCCGCGGCCGCCAGCGCGCGTTCGGCCCAGCGGCGCAGGCGCCAGCGGGGCAGCCGGTCTTCCTGTACGCCGTACTGGACGGACAGGGATAGCTCAGGCTTCATTTTCGGCGGCGCGGTCGTAGGCGTCGACGATGCGCGCGACCAGGGGATGGCGCACCACGTCTCGGCTGGTGAATCGGGTGGTGGCGATGCCCTGTACGTCGTGCAGCACCTTCACCGCATGCGCCAGGCCGCTGTCCTGGCCGCGGGGCAGGTCGACCTGGGACGGGTCGCCGGTGATGACGGCCTTGCTGCCGAAGCCGATCCGCGTCAGGAACATCTTCATTTGTTCCGGCGTGGTGTTCTGCGCTTCGTCCAGGATGACGAAGGCATGGTTCAGCGTACGGCCGCGCATGTAGGCCAGCGGCGCGATCTCGATCGTCTGTTTTTCGAACAGGCGCTGCACCTTCTCGAAGCCCATCAGGTCGTACAGCGCGTCGTACAGCGGCCGCAGGTACGGGTCCACCTTCTGCGCCAGGTCGCCGGGCAAAAAGCCCAGGCGTTCGCCGGCCTCGACCGCGGGCCGCGTCAGCACCAGGCGCTGCACGGTGTCGCGCTCCATCGCGTCGATGGCGCAGGCCACGGCCAGCCAGGTCTTGCCGGTGCCGGCGGGGCCGACGCCGAAGGTGATGTCGTGCTTGAGGATGTTGTTCAGGTAGTCGCGCTGGCGCGGCGTGCGAGGGCGCAGGTCGCTGCGCTTGGTGCGCAAGGCGATGCCGTCGCTTTCGTCGTCCAGCGCGGGCAGCGGGTCCGTTTCCCGGGCCTGCTCTTCCTTCAGCTTTTCTTCCTGCCGGCCGACGCCGATCTCGACCAGGCCGAGCTGGATGTCGTCGACCGACAGGGCCCGGTGCACGGCCTGCTCGTGGAAGCGGCGCAGCACCCGGCTGGCCAGTTCGGCCAGTTCGCCCTCGATGGTGACGCGGCTGCCGCGGCGCGAGAGTTTCACGTTCATGCCGTCGGCCAACTGGCGCAGGTTTTCGTCCAGCGGGCCGCAGAGATTGGCCAGGTGGGTGTTGTCGCCGTCCAGGACGACGACGGCGGGCATGCTGCGACGGGCGCGGGAGCGGGAGGTGGTCATTCGGCCTCTTGGGGAACGCGGTCCACGTCGGCCACCCGCGCGCGCAGCGAATTGGTGTGCGCTTCGGTGATGATGACGTCGACCATTTGTCCGATGAGCCGCGCGGGCGCGGCGAAGTTCACGATGCGGTTGTTCTCGGTGCGGCCCATCAGTTCGTTCGGGTCGCGGCGCGACGGGCCCTCGACCAGCAGGCGCTGGCGCGTGCCGATCATGTTGCGGGCGATCGTCGCCGCCTGTTCGTTGATCAGGGCCTGCAGGCGCTGCAGGCGGCGCAGCTTCACGTCCTGCGGGGTGTCGTCGTGCAGGTCGGCGGCCGGCGTGCCCGGACGGCGCGAATACACGAACGAGAACGAGGTGTCGAAACCGACGTCCTCGATCAGCTTCATGGTTTTTTCGAAGTCCTCTTCCGTCTCGCCGGGGAAGCCCACGATGAAGTCGGAGGACAGGGTCAGGTCGGGACGGGCGGCGCGCAGGCGGCGCACGACGGACTTGAACTCCAGGGTGGTGTAGCCGCGTTTCATGGCGGCCAGCACGCGGTCGCTGCCGGCCTGCACCGGCAGGTGCAGGAACGACACCAGCTTGGGCAGGCGGGCGTAGGCGTCCACCATGCGCTGGGTCATTTCCTTGGGGTGCGAGGTGGTGTAGCGGATGCGCTCGATGCCCGGGATTTCGTGCACGTACTCCAGCAGCATGGCGAAGTCGGCGATCTCGTCGCTGTCGGTCATGCGGCCGCGGTAGGCGTTGACGTTCTGGCCCAGCAGCGTCACTTCCTTCACGCCCTGGTCGGCCAGGTCCGCCACTTCGACCAGCACGTCCTCGAAGGGGCGCGAGACTTCCTCGCCGCGCGTGTAGGGCACGACACAGAAGCTGCAGTACTTGCTGCAGCCTTCCATGATGGAGACGAAGGCCGTGGCGCCGTCCACGCGGGGCGGCGGCATATTGTCGAACTTTTCGATCTCGGGGAAGCTGATGTCCACCTGCGAACGGCCTTCGGCGCGGCGGCGCTGGATCAGTTCCGGCAGGCGGTGCAGCGTCTGCGGGCCGAACACCACGTCCACGTAGGGCGCGCGCTTGACGATGGCCTCGCCTTCCTGGCTGGCCACACAGCCGCCCACGCCGATCACCAGGTTCGGATTGTTTTTTTTCAGGTGCTGCACGCGGCCCAGGTCGGAGAAGACCTTTTCCTGCGCCTTCTCGCGCACCGAACAGGTGTTGAACAGGATGACGTCGGCCTCTTCGGGGTCGTTGGTCAGCTCCAGCCCCTGGTCGCCGCGCAGCACGTCGGCCATCTTGTCCGAGTCGTACTCGTTCATCTGGCAGCCGAAGGTGCGGATGTACAGCTTGCGGGGGGAGCCTGCGCCGGTGGCCGCAGGGGCGGCGTTCGCGCCGTCGCGCGGGGTGTCCGCGCGCTTGAGGGAGAGTTCTTGCATGATGGTCGCCGTGACGGGTGTAGATCCCGGGGGCAGAAAGATGGGAAACGGCGAATTTTAACCCTTGCGTGAAATTTGTTTCTTGGTCTGGCGCGCCGCGGCCGTTACGATAGCGGCCGGACCGGGATTCAGACTCCCGTAATATTTCTCATTTCTCCTGCAGCGGCACGATGAACAGCAAACCCTTGATGCCTCCGGTAGCCGCTCCCGCGGCCGATGCCGCGCCGGGCGCGCCCGCCACCGACGGCTTTCGCAACCCCTTTTCGCCCCTGACCTGGCTGCTGCTGGGCTGCGCGCTGGCGCTGGCCGCCGGCGCCTGCGCGCTCTGGATAGACCTGCCCCTGGCCGTCTGGATCGAGCGTTCGGTGACGGAAGGCGTGGACGAATCGTTCGAATGGGTCGGAGAAATGGGCGAAAGCGGCCACTATATCGTCATGGCCCTGGCCTTTTACGTCATCGGACTGGTCGGGCTATCGCGCAGTTGGCGCAATCCCGTGCGCATGAGCTACGCCAGCATGGCGCGGGGCAGCCTGCTGATGCTCGCCACCATGGCGGTCGGCGGGCTTGTCGTGCTGGTACTCAAGCGCTCGGTGGCGCGGGCGCGGCCGGAGCTCTTCTTCGAGAAGGGCATCTACGGGCTGGGCGAATCGTTCTCGCGCTCGCAGCTCTTCAATTCCTTCCCGTCCAGCCACACCTACGCCGCCTTCGCCGTGGCGGTGGTGCTGGGCATCCTGGCGCCGCGCTGGCGCTGGGTCTTCCTGCTGCTTGCGGCGCTGGTGGCGGTCAGCCGGGTGGTCAACCTGGACCACTACCTGTCGGACGTGATGACGGCCGCCGGCATCGCGGTGCTGGTCGGCCACGTGCTGGCGCCGCGGGTGCTGGACGCCAAGTACCAATGGCCGCTGCGCGCGCCTTGGCGCTGGTGGAGGAAGCCGGTTGCTTCGAGCTGAGGCCTGAGGGAAGGGCCCGGGCGTCAGGTGTCTGGCACATGTAAACGGTCAAGTGTCTGACACATGCAACCAGCCCAGTGTCTGACACATGCAACCAGCCCAGTGTCTGACACCCGAGGAAATGGCCTTGGTGTCAGGCCGGCGCGGCCGGGTGTCTGACACCGACAGAATGAAATGATGTCAGACACCCGGGACGTACCGTGGTCGTTCCACGGTTATCTCGTACGGGTGTCAGACACGAGCCTCGTACGGGTGTCAGACACGAGCCTCGCATGGGTGTCGGCACACTCACTCCAGGACTCTCGTCCCCCGCGCGGTTTCTATTTTTGCGCTCAGGCGGGGCGGGCGGTCGGCCTGTTCCAGGCGGATCAGGTGGTCGGCGCCCATCCAGGCCAGGCCCTGGCGCAGCAGCCCGGCCTGGGGATGGCTGCCGGAGAGTTCGGCCAGGACGAGTTCCTGGCGCGGCAGGCTCAGGCCGGGGTAGTCCGGCACGTCCCATTGGATCAGCGTGGGCAGCAGGCCGTCGCCGGCGGCGTGGCCGGCCTCGCGCCAGGCGGGCAGGCTGCCGTCTTCCGGCACCGTCAGGCGCCAGCGCAGATCGCCGCGCGACATGGGGATGGCGGGAGGCAGGCGTTCCGGATGCTCGGCCTGCATGCGCGTCAGGTCCAGCGGGGCTTCGACCCGGGCCGCCCAATGGGCCAGGTAAGGTCCCTGTTCCAGCCGGGCGCGCACCGCGCCCTGGTCCAGGCCGAACCAGCGCGGCCTGGCGGGCGCGCTGGCGTCCGGGTCGATGGCGATGACTTCCAGGTAGATGCCGCCGGCCATGCCCAGCACCCGGTTGTGGGTGCCCATGGACGGATGGGTGCCGCCGCCGGCGGGCGCGACGCCGAGCAGCCCGGCGACGTATTCGGCGCCGCTGTCCAGGTCTGCCGCGGCGATGACGAGGTGGTCGATGGAGAGTTTCATGCGGCTATGGTAGCCCAGCGGGGCGTCTCAGCCGCCGAACTCGCGCCGTTTCAGGATCCGGTCTATCAGCCCCCATTCCAGCGCTTCCTCGGCGGTCATGTAGCGGTCGCGGTCCAGCGTGCGTTCCACCTCTTCGTAGCTGCGCCCGCAGTGCTGCGCGTAGACCCGGATGACCCGGTCCTTGGTCCGCTGCATTTCCTCGGCGTGGATGAGGATGTCGGAAGCCTGGCCCTGGAAGCCGCCCAGCGGCTGGTGGACGTGCAGGCTGGCGTTGGCCAGCGCGCAGCGTTCGCCGGGTTCGCCCGCCATGAGCAGGAACGAGCCCATGGAGCGGGCGGTGCCCATGCACAGCGTATGCACGGGCGAGGTGATGTACTGCATGGTGTCGTACATGGCCAGGCCGCTGGTGATGACGCCGCCGGGCGAGTTGATGTACAGGTAGATCGGCTTGTTCGGATTCTCGGATTCCAGGAACAGGAGCTGCGCGCAGACCAGCGCGGACACGGCGTCGTTGACCTCGCCGTTCAGGAAAATGATGCGGTCGCGCAGCAGCCGCGAATAAATGTCGAAGGACCGTTCGCCCCGGCCCGACTGCTCGACGACCATGGGCACGTATTGCATGACGTCCTGCATGGACTGTCTCCTGTGTTGCGTGGGCTTTTCGCCGGCCCCGGGTTCAGGCCGCGCGCATGAGGAAGGGGCCGGCGTCGTTCGCGGCGGCGCGTGCGCGGCGCTCCAGCCGCAAGTCGTCCAGCGCATGGATGATGCGCAGGACGGTGCGGCCGCCGTCGGCGGGCCGGAGCTGGAAGGTCACCAGGCTTTCCAGGAAGGGCGGTTCGTCGTCGCGCAGGCGGTAGCGGACTTCCTCCGCCGGCGTCGCATCGACGGGCTCGGGGTTCGCCAGCGCCCGGCCGGGCAGCCACTGTTCGCGGAATTCGGGGATGCTGATGGCGCGCCAGACTTTCTCGGGGGGCGCGTCCAGTTCGTACTCGAGCACGATGTCCTGCGGCTGGTTTTCGGGGGCGGTCTCGTTCATTGGTCCATGTCCTTGAGCAGGGCCTTCAGGGCGTCGATGCGGGCGGGCCAGTAGGCGCGGTATTTCGCCAGCCATCCGGCGATGAGCGCCAGGCCGTCGGGATCGACTTGGTAATTGACGTAGCGGCCTTGGCGGGTTTCCTGCACCAGCCTGGCCTTGCGCAGGACGGCAAGATGCTGGGACATGGCCGGCTGGCTGATGTCCATGCCCGCGCGCAGGGCGCTGGCGTTCATGCCGCCGGCGGCCAGCTTTTCGAAGATCGCGCGCCGGGTCGGGTCGGCCAGCGCCTTGAAGATGTCGTTTTCGATCATGCCAACACATTAGCGCATACTTATGTGTCAGGCAAGCGGCGCAATGCAACACGCGCTTGCGGGCGCGGCCGCCGCGCATGAAAAAACCCGCCGGTTCGCGGCGGGTTTCGGGGGCTCCGGGAGGCAGGCGTCAGGCGACTTCGCCTTCCTCGCCTTCCTTCTTGACGGGCTTGACCAGGTCTTCGCGCTTGACGCCCATCCACATGGCCAGCGCCGCGGCGACGAACACCGACGAATAGATGCCGAACCAGATGCCGATGGTCAGGGCCATGGCGAAGTAGTGCAGGGTGGGGCCGCCGAAGAACAGCATCGCCAGCACCATCATCTGGGTCGAGCCGTGGGTGATGATGGTGCGCGAGATGGTCTGCGTGATGGCGCTGTTGATGACTTCCTGCACGTCCGCCTTGCGGTACTTGCGGAAGTTCTCGCGGATACGGTCCATGATGACCACGGACTCGTTCACGGAATAGCCCAGCACCGCCAGCACCCCCGCCAGCACCGACAGCGAGAATTCCCACTGGAAGAAGGCGAAGAAGCCCAGGATGATCACCACGTCGTGCAGGTTGGCGATCACGCCGGCGACGGCGAACTTCCATTCGAAGCGGAAGCCCAGGTACACCATGATGCCGATGACCACGACGAGCAGCGCCATCAGGCCGTTGTGCAGCAGTTCCTGCCCTACCTGCGGGCCCACGAATTCGACGCGGCGCAGTTCGACGCCGGAGTCCGCGGCCTTCAGCGCGGCCATGACGGTCTCGCTCTGGGTGGCCGAGGTTTGGCCTTCCTGCAGGGGCAGGCGGATCATGACGTCGTGCGAGGTGCCGAAGTTCTGCACCTGGAAATCGGTGTAGCCCAGCTTGGACACGACGCCGCGCACGTTTTCAAGCTGCGCCGTCTGGGCGTAGTTGACTTCCATGACCGTGCCGCCGGTGAATTCGATCGACAGGTGGAAGCCGCGCGTGATGATGAAGAAAACAGCCGCCACGAAGGTGACGAGGCTGATGATGTTCAGCACCAGCGCGTGGCGCATGAACGGGATGGTGCGGTGAATACGGAAAAATTCCATTTTTCGCCTTCGGCTTTATCGGTGGCGGTCGGCCTTGCCGCCCGCGCGGATGTTCAGTTGGTCTTCGGTTTCCAGACTTCGCCGATGGAGATCGTCGCGAGCTTCTTCTTGCGGCCGTAGTACAGATTGGCCAGCGCGCGCACGCCCACCACGGACGAGAACATCGAGGTCAGGATGCCCAGGCAGTGCACCACGGCGAAGCCCCGGATCGGGCCCGAGCCGAAGGCCAGCAGCGCCAGGCCCACGATCAGCGTCGTGAGGTTGGAGTCGAGAATCGTGCCCCACGCGCGTTCGAAGCCATGGTGGATGGCCTGCTGCGGCGAGGCGCCCGCGCGCAGCTCTTCGCGGATGCGCTCGTTGATCAGCACGTTCGAGTCGATGGCCATGCCGAGTGTCAGCGCGATGGCGGCGATGCCCGGCAGCGTCAGGGTGGCCTGCAGCATCGACAGCAGCGCCAGCAGCAGCAGCACGTTGAGCGTCAGGCCGATGGTCGAGAACACGCCGAACAGGTGGTAGTACAGGATGATGAACACGGCGATGGCGAGGAAGCCGTACAGCGTCGAATGGAAGCCCTTCGAGATGTTGTCGGCGCCCAGGCTCGGGCCGATGGTGCGTTCCTCGATGATGGACATGGGCGCGGCCAGCGCGCCGGCGCGCAGCAGCAGCGCGGTGTCGGCGGCTTCTTCGGAGCTCATGCTGCCGGAGATCTGCACCTGGCCGCCCGCGATCTCGCTGCGGATGACCGGGGCCGTGACCACTTCGCCCTTGCCGTTTTCGAACAGCAGGATGGCCATGCGCTTGCCGATGTTGTCGCGGGTCACGTCGCGGAAGATGCGGGCGCCCTTGGAGTCCAGCGTCAGGTGGACGGCGGCCTGCTGGGTCTGCGAATCGCGGCCAGGCTGGGCGTCCTGCAGGTTTTCGCCGGTCAGGATGACCTGGCGGCGCACCAGGATGGGACGGCCGTCGCGGTCGTTGTAGCGTTCGAGGCCGAAGGGCACGGTGCCGCCCAGCAGCGCGGCTTGCGCGGCGGGGGTGTCGTCGACCATGCGGATTTCCAGCGTGGCGGTGCGGCCCAGCAGTTCCTTGGCCTTGGCCACGTCCTGCACGCCGGGCAACTGGACCACGATGCGGTCGGCGCCTTGCTGCTGAATGACCGGTTCGGCCACACCCAGCTCGTTGATGCGGTTGTGCAGGGTATTGATGTTCTGCTTCAGCGCGGTGTCCTGCACGCGGGTGACGGCGGCCGGGTTCAGGGCGCCGATCAGCAGGGGCTTGCCGTTTTCTTCGCGTTCGGCGAATTCCAGGTCGGGCAGGCGGGTGCGCAGGGTGGAGATGGCGCGGTCGCGGTCGTCCGTGTTGGCGAAGGTGGCGGCGATGCCCAGGCCCGAGCGCTCCACGCCGGCCACGTTGACCTTCTGGTCGCGCAGCACCGAGCGCACGTCGGCGGCCAGGGAGTCGTAGCGGGCGGTCAGGGCGCCCTGCATGTCCACTTGCAGCAGGAAGTGCACGCCGCCGCGCAGGTCCAGGCCCAGGTACATCGGCTTGGGCGCGAACCAGCCCAGCGCGCGCATCCAGGGGGGCGAGGCGGGCAGCAGGTTCAGCGCGACCGTGTAGTGGGGGTCGGTGGCGTCGGTATTGAGGGATTTATCGAGCAGGTCGCGGGCCTGCAGTTGCAGGTCGGTCGAGGTGAAGCGGGCGCGCACGGTGCCGAGCGTGCCGTTCTGTTCGTAGTAGACCCCTTCGTTGGGGATCTTGGCGTCGGCCAGCACCTGCTCGACCCGGCCCAGCATGGCGGTGTCGACCTTGACGGTGGCCTTGGCGCTGGAAACCTGGACGGCCGGGGACTCGCCGTAGAAATTGGGAAGCGTGTACAGCAGGCCTATGATGACCGCGACCAGGACCGTAATGTACTTCCAGAGAGGATAGCGGTTCATTGCCGGCTACTTCAGTAAGAGTGATGAAAGGGCCGCCCGGGCGGCAGGCGCGGCGGGCGGCGGAGATGCCATCAAGCGCAAGAGCCCGGGCGGGGCTCCTGTGGGACGCTTACAGGGCCTTGATGGTTCCCTTGGGCAGCACGGTCGAGACCGAGGACTTCTGCATGATCACTTCGACGGGCTTGTCGGCCAGTTCGGAGACTTCCACGGTGACGTAGCTGTCGTTGACCTTGGTGACCTTGCCGAGCATGCCGCCGGCGGTGACCACTTCGTCGCCCTTGGCCAGGGCGGCGATCAGATTGCGGTGTTCTTTCTGGCGCTTCATCTGGGGACGGATCATCAGGAAATAGAGGATCACGAACATCAGAATGATGGGCAGCATGCCCATCAGCGCATTGCCTTCGGGGGCGGCCTGGGCCACGACGAGGCTGGCGGTATCGATAACGGACATAGAATTCTCCTGCGTTTAGTATGTTTGGGGGGTCGTGTTTATGTTTTTCTGCGCCCATCCCCGCGCGAGCCATGGATAGGGCAAGCCGACTATTGTATATAGGTTCCGCCGCCCGCCGGACTCCTGAAATTCTAATCCACCCCTCGCGCCCGGTCGGCCGCGAACTGGGCGCGCCAGGCGCCGAAGCGGCCCTCGGCGATGGCTTCCCGCATTTCCTGCATGATGGCCAGGTAGAAATGCAGGTTGTGCAGGGTGTTCAGGCGCGCGCCGGTGATTTCGTTGGCGCGCTGCAAATGGTGCAGGTACGCCCGCGAGAAGCTGGCGCAGGTGTGGCAGCCGCAGCTCGGGTCCAGCGGGCGGGTGTCGTCCCGGTACTTGGCGTTGCGGATCTTGACGTCGCCGTAGCGGGTGAAGAGCCAGCCGTTGCGCGCGTTGCGGGTGGGCATGACGCAGTCGAACATGTCCACGCCGCGGCTCACGCCCTCGACCAGGTCTTCGGGCGTGCCCACGCCCATCAGGTAGCGCGGCGCCTGCTCCGGCAGCTTGGGCGTGACGTGCGCCAGGATGCGCATCATGTCTTCCTTGGGCTCGCCGACCGACAGCCCGCCGATGGCGTAGCCGTGGAAGCCGATGTCCTGCAGCCCGGCCAGCGATTCGTCGCGCAGCGCTTCGTACATGCCGCCCTGGACGATGCCGAACAGGGCGTTGGGGTTGCCCAGGCGGTCGAATTCCTCGCGCGAGCGGCGCGCCCAGCGCAGCGACATGCGCATCGAGCGGGCGGCTTCCTCGACGGTGGCGGGGCGGCCGTCGATTTCATAGGGCGTGCATTCGTCGAACACCATGACGATGTCGGAATTCAGCGAGCGCTGGATGCGCATGGACTCTTCCGGCGTCAGGAACAGGCGCGCGCCGTCGATGGGGGAGGCGAACTTCACGCCTTCCTCGGTGATCTTGCGCATGCCCTGCAGGCTGAACACCTGGAAGCCGCCGGAATCGGTCAGGATGGGCTTGTCCCATTGCATGAAGCCGTGCAGGCCGCCATGCTTTTCCATGATTTCCGTGCCGGGGCGCAGCCACAGGTGGAAGGTGTTGCCCAGCACGATCTGCGAGCCGATCTCTTTCAGTTCGTGCGGCAGCATGGCCTTGACGCTGCCGTAGGTGCCCACGGGCATGAAGATGGGCGTCTCGACCACGCCGTGGTTCAGCGTGATGCGGCCGCGGCGGGCGCCGCCGTCGGTGGCGAGCAGTTCGAAGTTCAGTCCGGTCATGGGGCGGGGGACTCGATAAACATGGCGTCGCCATAGCTGAAGAAGCGGTAGCGCTCGGCGACGGCGTGGGCGTAGGCGCGGCGTATCGGTTCGACGCCGGCCAGCGCCGACACCAGCATCAGCAGGGTCGACTGGGGCAGGTGGAAGTTGGTCACCAGGGCGTCGATGACGCGGTACCGGTATCCGGGGGTGATGAACAGGCGGGTATCGCCCTGGGCGGCGGCCAGCGGCAGGCCGGGGGCCGCGCGCCCCTCGGTCTGGGCGGCGGCGGATTCCAGGGCGCGCACGCTGGTCGTGCCGACGGCGATGACGCGGCCGCCCCGGCCGCGGGCGGCGGCGATCGCGTCCACGGCCGCCTGGGGCACGGTGAACCACTCGGCGTGCATGACGTGGTCGGAAAGCTTGTCGACGCGCACGGGCTGGAAGGTGCCCGCGCCCACGTGCAGGGTGACGAACGCGCGCGAAACGCCCAGGGCGTCCAGGCGGTCCAGCGTGGGCTGGTCGAAGTGCAGGCCGGCGGTGGGGGCCGCGACGGCGCCGGGTTCGCGGGCGTAGACCGTCTGGTAGCGTTCGTCGTCGCCGGCGTCGGCCTGGTGGGTGATGTAGGGCGGCAGCGGCGTGGCGCCATGGGCGTCTAGCAGGTCTAGCACCGGGCCCGGGAAGCGGATGTCGAAGAGCTCGCCTTCGCGGCCCAGCACCGTGGCCTCGAACGCGTCCGCCAGGCGCAGCACCATGCCCGCGCCGGGCGACTTGCTGGCGCGCACGTGGGCCAGGACGCGGTCGGGTTCGGTGATGCGCTCGACCAGCACCTCGACCTTGCCGCCGGTGATCTTGTGGCCGTTCAGGCGCGCCTTGATGACGCGGGTGTCGTTGAAGACCAGCAGGTCGTGCGGACGCAGCAGGGCGGCCAGCTCGGCGAACTGCCTGTCGTGCAGCCGGCCGGCGCGGTCCAGGTGCAGCAGGCGGCTGCCCGTGCGCTCGGCGGCGGGCGTCTGGGCGATGAGCTCAGGCGGCAGGTCGTAATTGAAATCGGAAACGCTGAGGGACTGGGTCACGCGGATATCCGTCCGGAAATGGGCGGCTGAAAAGGCGAAAGCGGCCCGGGCGGGCCCGGGGCAACCCAATATTGTAAAGCGGCTGGCGGAGCGTCCGGCCGCCCCTCGCTCAAGCCGCCGGGTTCCACCCCAGCCGGCGGGAGCAGTCCGCCGCCGCCGCGACCAGCGCCCGCACCGGTTCGCCTTCCGGCGCCAGGTCGAATCCGCCATGCAGCCCCAGGCCGGTAATGGCGCCCGCCAGGTGGCCCTGGGCGTCCAGCACCGGCACCGCGGCCGAGTCGATGCCGTGCAGCAGGTGGCCGCTGACGCTGGCGTAGCCGCGCCGGCGGGTGGCCTGCCATTGCCGGCGCAGCGCGGCGGCGGGATCGCCGGGCGGTTCGGCCGCGTCCAGCGCCCGCGCCGCGTCCCGGCGCCGGGATGCGTCGGCATCCTGGCCCAGCAGCGCGTCCCATTCGGACAGGGCCCGGGGCAGGGCCAGCGCCTCGGGCAGCCAGGCGGCATAGACCCGGCCCGTGGCGCTGTTGAGCAGCGGCAGCACCGAACCCACGCGCACGTTGACGGTCACCGGCAGCCGCGCGTCGCGCCACTGCACGATGGTGGGGCCGTGCTGGCCCCAGACCGAGATGAACACCGTCTGGCCGATGCCGGCGCTCAGGCCGTCCAGGCAGCCTGCCGCCAGCTTCACGAAATCCACTTCGGCCAGGGCCGCCAGCCCGGTATGCAGCGCCTGCGGGCCCAGCCGGTAGCGGGCGCTGGCGGGGTCCTGCTCGACATAGCCGCGCCGTTCCAGCGATACGAGATAGCGGTGCACCTTGGCGCGCGGCATGTCCAGGCTGCGGCCCAGCTCGGACACGGACAGGGCGCCGCCCAGGTCGGCCAGCCGGGTCAGCACGTCGAGGGCGGTTTCGGCTGACTGGATCCCCGTGCTGCTGTTTGTTGACATCGAATCGTCTCTTATTAGAATACGTGTATCACTAAAAAATACATCAGCCCCCGGCCATAGACAAATCCGGAGGCGGAATTCCACGCCGTAGCGGATCGGCGCAACGCATAACGATATCCGCCCACCAAAGGAGACCCGCATGACCCCTCGCCGCACCCTGACCGCCGCCGCGCTGGCGGCCCTGTTCGCCGTGGGCGCCTCGCCCGCGCTGGCCCAAGTGAAGATAGGCGCCACCCTGTCCACCACCGGCCCCCAGGCTTCCCTGGGCATACCCGAACGCAACACCATCAGCCTGCTGCCCACCGAGATCGGCGGCGTCAAGGTCGAGTACGTGGTGCTGGACGACGCGTCCGACACCACCCGGGCCGTCAGCAATTCCCACAAGCTGATTTCGGAGAACAAGGTGGATCTGATCGTCGGGTCCACCACCACGCCCAACACCATGGCCATGCTGGACACGGTGGCCACCGGCGCCACGCCCGTGATCACGCTGGCCTCGTCGGCCCGGCTGATCGATCCGGTGGACGACAAGCGGCGCTGGGTGTTCAAGACTCCGCACTCCGATTCGCTGATGGCCGAAGGCATCGCGCGCCACGCGGCGGCCAACGGCGTGAAGAAGCTGGCTTTCATCGGCTTCAACAACGCGCTGGGCGAGACCTTCTGGGTGGAAGTCGAGAAGGCCGCCAAGAAGCACGGCATCGAGGTGGTGGGCAAGGAAAGCTTCGCGCCCACCGATACCTCGGCCGTCGCCCAGACCCTGAAGATCGTGGGCGCGTCGCCCGACGCGGTGGTGGTCGGGGCCTCCGGCACGCCCGCCGCCATGCCGGCCCGGGCGCTGCGCGAGCGCGGCTTCCAGGGCAAGATCTACTTCAACCACGGCGTGGCCAACAACGATTTCCTGCGCGTTTGCGGCGCCGCCTGCGACGGCGCCTGGGTGCCGGTGGGCCCGGTAATGGTGGCGGACCTGCTGCCGGACGACAACCCCGTCAAGGCCACCGCCCAGGCCTTCGCCAAGAAGTACGAGGCCGCCAACGGCGCGGGCAGCGTCTCCCTGTTCGCCGCCTATACCTGGGACGTCGGGCTGCTGCTGCAGCAGGCCGTCCCGGTCGCGCTGAAGACGGCCAAGCCCGGCACGCCCGAATTCAGGGCGGCGCTGCGCGACGCGCTGGAAAACGTCAAGAACCTGCCGACGGCGACCGGCGTGGTCACGATGAGCCCCACGGACCACAACGGCCTGGACGAGCGCGCGCTGGTGATGGCCACCGTGGCGTCCGGCAAATGGAAACTGCAAAAATAAAACGTCCCCCACGCTGCGCAGGCCCGGCGGCGGGGCGTTTTTGCGCAGGCGTGGCGGCCGCGCGCCCGTAAACGTCCCAGGTTTTGTATGCTCTCGGTTTTGCTGGACGAGCGACTGGGTGGGCGTGGCATGACGGGACAGGCGAACAAGCGTGGGGGCGGGCTGAAGCGATGGCTGGCAGGCGGGCTGCTGGCGCTGGCCGCGGGAGCCGCCTGGGCCCAGGTGCCCGGCCTGCCGCCCGACGTGGTGAGGGCCTGGAAGGCCGCCAAGCTTCCCGACAGCTCCCTGTCCCTGGTGGTGCAGGAAGTCGGCGGACCGCGCCTGGCGGCGCTGAACGCCAAGGAAGCCCGCAATCCCGCGTCGGTCATGAAGCTGGTGACGACCTGGGCCGCGCTCGCCGAACTGGGTCCCAACTACGTCTGGCGCACCGAGTTCATGACGGCGCCGGGCGCGCGCCCCGACGCCAAGGGCGTGCTGGCCGGCCCGCTGTACCTCAGGGCCGGCGGCGATCCCCAATTCCTGTTGCAGGATCTCTGGGTGCTGCTGCGGGAACTCCGCCTGAAGGGCGTCAAGCAGATCAACGACCTGGTCATCGACCGCAGCATCTTCGGCCAGGTCGCGACCGACCCCGGCGCCTTCGACGGCGCCCCCGACCGCGCCTACAACGCCAGCCCCGACGCCCTGATGGTGGGATTCGGCGCCCTGCGCCTGCTGTTCACGCCGGATCCCGTGGCCAACAAATGGGTGCCGCTGATCGATCCGCCGCTGCCCGGCCTGAAGGTCGAAGGGCAGGTCGAATGGAGCGACGTCCGCTGCCCCGGCCCGCCCGTGGTGACGACCGATCCGGTGATCACCCAGCAGGGCGTGACGATCCGCGTGAACGGCAAGGTGGCGGGTTCCTGCGGCGAATTCAGCCTGTACCGCCTGGCGCTGTCGCAGCCCGATTTCGCCACCGAGGTCTTCCGCATGCTCTGGAAAGAACTGGGCGGCACGTTCAAGGGCCAGATCCGGTCCGGCATGGTGCCGCCCGACGCCGTGGTGCTGGCGTCCCACGATTCGCCCACGCTGGCCGAGGCGATCCGCCAGATCAACAAGCGCAGCAACAACGTCATGGCCCGCACCCTGCTCCTGACCCTGGGCGCGGAGCGCGGCCGCCGGCCGGCCACCGTGCCGAGCAGCGAGGCCGTGGCCAAGGACCTGCTGGCCAGGCAAGGCCTGGACATGCCCGAGCTGGTCATCGATAACGGCGCCGGCCTGTCGCGCGAGGCCCGGGTCTCGGCCGACAGCCTGGCGTCGATGCTGACCCTGGCCTGGAATTCGCCCCTCATGCCCGAGTACATTTCCTCCTTTGCGATCGCCGGGGTGGACGGCACGGTGCGCCGCCGCCTCAAGGGCAACGGCGCGGCCGGCATGGCCCACCTGAAGACGGGATCGCTGCGCGACGTGCGCGCGATCGCCGGCTACGTGCTGGGCGCCAGCGGCAAGCGCTACGTGGTGGTCAGCATCGTGAACCATGAACAGGCCGGCGCCGTCCGGGCCTTCGACGACGCGCTCATCGCCTGGCTCGCCGAGCAATAGAAGAAACCACCATTACCCGCTAAACGCGATTACGATCCTCGGGTGGGGCGGCGCAGGTGCGCCGCGCGGTTCCGCCTGGGGCGACAACCCCGTCCAATCAATATTCTGGAGTGTTACGCACATGCCCGTGCACGAAATCCGCCATCCGCTGATCCGCCACAAGCTCGGGATCATGCGCCGCGCCGACCTCAGCACCAAGAGCTTCCGCGAGCTGTCCCAGGAAGTCGGCGCGCTGCTCACCTACGAGGCGTCCAAGGACCTGCCGCTGGCGCCCACCACGGTCGAAGGCTGGTGTGGTCCCGTGGAGGTCGAGAAGATCGCCGGCAAGAAGGTCACCGTGGTGCCGATCCTGCGCGCGGGCATCGGCATGCTGGACGGCGTGCTCAGCCTGATTCCCGGCGCCAAGGTCAGCGTGGTGGGCGTGGCCCGCAACGAAGAGACGCTGGAGGCCCACACGTACCTGGAGCGCCTGGTGGGCGAACTGGACCAGCGCCTGGCGCTGATCGTCGATCCGATGCTGGCCACCGGCGGTTCGATGGTGGCCGCGATCGACCTGCTCAAGCGCGCCGGCTGCAAGGAAATCCGCGCGCTGGTGCTGGTGGCCGCGCCGGTCGGCATCGACACGGTGCTGGCCAAGCACCCCGATGTGCATATCTACACCGCGTCCATCGACGACGGCCTGAACGAAAACGGCTACATCATGCCCGGCCTGGGCGACGCCGGCGACCGCATCTTCGGCACGACGCAGAAAACGGAGTAATGCCGGAAGCGGCGGCGTGCTTGCGAACAATCCATCGCATCAAGCCGCCAGGTTTTCCGCCCGCCCATCGACATGCTGGCCGAACCACCGCAGTTGCGGGGCGAGACCGGCGACTTCCCCCACGATCAGCAGGGCGGGAGAGCGTATCGCGTGTTCGGCGGCCAGGGCCGGCAGCCGTTCCAGCGTGCCGGACAGTACCCGCTGCTCGGGCCGGCTGCCGTTTTCGATCAGCGCGAACGGCGTGTCCGGCGCGCGGCCGTGGCGCAGCAGGCGCGCGGTCAGCAAGTCCAGTTGGCCCACGCCCATATAGAACGCCAGGGTCTGTTTTTCGCGCGCCAGCGCGGGCCAGTCCAGGTTGTCCTCGTCTTCGCGGCAGTGCGCGGTGACCAGGCGCACGGACTGGGCGTGTTCCCGGTGCGTCAGCGGGATGCCGGCGTAGGCCGCACAGGCCAGCGCCGCGGTAATGCCGGGGATCACCTCGTAGCGCACCCCGTGTTCGCGCAGGTATTCGAGCTCTTCGCCGCCCCGGCCGAAGATGAAGGCGTCGCCGCCCTTGAGCCGCACCACGCGGCGGCCGGCGCGGGCATGCTCCACCAGCAGCGCATGGATGCGCGCCTGCGTGGCGTGGTGGTTTTCGCCGGGCAGCTTGCCGACCGGCACGCGCTCGGCGTCGCGGCGCGCCAGCGACATGACCTCGTCGCTGACCAGGCGGTCGTGCAGGATGACGTCGGCCTCGTTCAGCGCGCGCAGGGCCTTCAGCGTCAGCAGCCCCGGATCGCCGGGGCCGGCGCCGACCAGCACCACGCTGCCCGCGGCGGGCGCAAGCGGGTCCGCCAGGGCGGCGGCCAGCGCCGCTTCCGCCTGGGCGGGCTGCTGCTGGCGCAGCAAGCCGGCCACCGGGCCGTCCAGCAGCCAGTCATAGAAGCGGCGGCGCGCGCCCAGATCGGGGTGGCCGGCGCGGATGGGCTTGCGGTAGCGCGCGGCCAGGCCGGCCAGTTGGCCCAGGGTGTGGTCGAACAGGGATTCGATGCGTTCCCGGACCCGCCGCGCCAGCACGGGGGCCACGCCGGAAGAGGAAATGGCGACGATGACCGGAGAGCGGTCGACGATGGACGGCACCTGGAAAGAGGAGAGCTCCGGGTCGTCCACCACGTTGCTGAAAATGCGCCGGGCCTGGGCGGCTTCGGACACCGCGGCGTTGGCGTCGCGGTCGTCGGTGGCCGCGACGACCAGCCAGGCCTGGTCCAGCCAGGCGGGATCGAACCGGCCGGGCCGGTGGCGGATGCGGCCCTCGGCGGCCAGCGCCGCCAGCGCGGGCGTGAGTTCCGGCGCGCCGACGACCACGTCGGCCGAGGCCTCCAGCAGCGCCAGCGTCTTGCGCTCGGCGACCGCGCCGCCGCCCACCACCAGGACGAGCCGGTCCTTCAGATCGGCAAAAATCGGGAAAAGCTTCATGAGTGCCAGCCTCGGGCGTACCCGGGAAAATGTCGTTCGATCATAGGGACGGGCTTTCATCCCCACAACTTTTGATTTCTTTATTCCATATACCTAAAAATTATTAGAAAACCGGCGGGATCCGCCGTCGCCGGCGGGGCCGGCGCCGACACGTTCCGACATGCGCCGGGGGCGCCAACCGGTGTAGTATCGAGCCACCACCCGCCGCCCGCCAGGCGCGGGCGGTTTTTTCTGGATTCATGGAGTGGCTTGTGACGATGCGAAAAGCGGCATCCCTTGTTTTGGCGGCAGGCGCGCTGGGGGCGGCCTCGGCGGCGCAGGCCGGCGTGTGCGACGCCCAGTTCATGCACGACGGCGGCGCGGTCCAACTGACCGGCTCGGGCAACCTGGCGCTGGGCGCCGACCTGACCTTCGCCGAAGTCAGCAAAACCAACGGCGACAACTGCCGCGCGCGCGTCCAGGGCGTCGCCCGGTTCAGCTACGCAGGCCTTCCGCCGGGCAAGTCCAGGCTGGATTACCTGATGACCGTCAAGGGCGGCCAGGCCACCTTTCTGCGCTACGCCACCGCGGGCGAGGCTCCGCGGCCATCCGAAGGCCAGTTCGACCTGCGCATGCTGGGCCTCTTCGCCTACGACGGCAATGTCCGCAACGGACAGAAGCTGCCCGGTTCTTCGTTCCGCCTGAAGATCGGCAAAGAGGCGCCGGTGGGCGGCCAGCCCAGCACCACGGTGCGCATCGGCGAAAAGACGGTGGGCCAGAAGGCCGCGCTGAATACCGCGCTGGGCAAGCAGTCCTGCCATCCGATCACCTACACGCGCAACTCGGATCCCACCATGGCCACCTTCCAGGGCCTGACCATTCCCATCCCCGGCATGAACACCACCGTGACGGACTGGTACTGTCCGGCGGTCAATCTGGTGATGAAGCAGGACATCGATCAGGGCGGCGTCAAGTCCGCCGTTGAGATTACGCAAATCAAGTAGCACCCGGTAGCAAGCCCGCCATGCCGCGGCAGTGGCGGCTGGTATGATGATTCCGTCATTGACACACAACAGGAGCTCAAGAAATGGCCACGAGAAAATCCGAAGACGTCGCAAAAGAAAAACTCATCGACAGTGTCAAGTCCAGCCTGAACGATGCCGAAAGCCTGCTGCGCGAAGCCGCCAGCAGCACCGGCGACAAGGCCAACGAATTGCGCGACCGCGCCCTGACTTCCCTGAAGCGCACGCGCGAAGCCCTGTACGAAGCGCAGGACGCCGTGCTGGAGCGCGGCCGCAAGGCCGCCCGCGCGACCGACGACTACGTGCATGACAATCCCTGGCAAGCCATCGGCATTGCAGGCGTGACCGGCCTGCTGCTCGGCTTGCTGATCAGCCGCCGCTGACAGGGCAGGACATCCGGGCGGACGACGCAAGCCGTCCGCCCGGCGTCCATTGCGCCATGGGTCTACGAAAGTCTGTATTCGGCGTCGCGTCCAGCCTGGTCGGGCTGCTGCGCACGCGCTTGGAACTCCTGGCCCTCGAAGCCGCGGACGAGAAGGCGCGCCTGCTCAAACTGCTGGGCATGGCGTTTGCTGCATTGCTCTTCCTGACGCTGGCCGTGCTGGTATTCACCGTCACCGTGGCGGTGGCGTTCTGGCCCACCGAAGACCGCTATCTGGCCCTCGGCCTGCTGGCGGCGTTCTACGGCATCGTCGGCGTGGCGCTGCTGCTGGTGGTGCGCCATGGGCTGGTCTACGGCGCGCCGCCGTTTTCGGCCACGCTGGAAGAGCTGGCGCGCGACACGGAACTGCTGGACCGGGTCCGCGACGCGCAGAACGACGACGAGGCGCAGGCGCGCCGGCGAGAGGAGGACTGAGCATGGCGAAAAGGTCTCCCACCGTCGACCGGGCCGTGCGCATCGAGTTGCTGCGCGCCCGCGCCGCCATCGAGCGCGAATCGCTGGCGCAAAGCATCGCGTCCGCGGGACGCAGGCTGGAACCGGCATCGCTCATCAAGGGCCTGCTGCCCGGCCTCGCGTCGAGCGGCGCCTCCCGCTGGGCACTGCAGGCGATCAGCCTGGCGCGGCGCTATCCCATCGTCAGCTCGTCCCTGTCCGCCATGGTCATGCGCGGCGGCAAGCGCTCCAAGCTCTTGAAAATCGCCGGCGGCGCATTCGTCGGCTGGCAGTTGTTCAAGGCCTGGAAGGGCTCTCGCCAGGACGACGGCCGCGACCGCGAAGCGCGCTGAGCGCCCGCCCCGAAAAATGCCCCCCACGCTGCGCCTTCGGCTTGCTGCCCCCCAAGGGGGCGCTTTTTGTCTTGGGGCGGCCCGGCGACAAAAAAACCGCCGAGGCGGTTTTTTTCGGCTCATTGAGCATTGCCGGGGGCGTTCGCCGCAGGGCCGCTACAGGCCCAGTTGCCCCCACATCGCGTCCACGCGCTGCTTGACGTCGGCGTCCATGGCGATGGGGGTGCCCCATTCGCGGTTGGTCTCGCCGGGCCATTTGTTAGTGGCGTCCATGCCCATCTTGCCGCCCAGGCCCGACACCGGCGACGCGAAATCCAGGTAATCGATGGGCGTGTTTTCCACCAGCAGGGTGTCGCGCACCGGGTCCATCCGGGTGGTCATCGCCCACACCACTTCCTTCCAGTCGCGCGGGTTGATGTCTTCGTCCACCACCACGATGAACTTGGTGTACATGAACTGCCGCAGGATGCTCCACAGGCCGAACATGACGCGCTTGGCGTGGCCGGCATACTGCTTGCGGATCGACACCACCGCCAGGCGGTAGCTGCAGCCTTCGGGCGGCAGGTAGAAGTCCACGATCTCGGGCAACTGGCGGCGCAGCAGCGGAACGAAGACTTCGTTCAGCGCCACGCCCAGCACGGCCGGCTCGTCCGGCGGCTTGCCCGTGTAGGTGGAGTGGTAGATGGGGTTGCGCCGCATCGTGATCCGCTCCACCGTAAAGACGGGGAACCAGTCCTGTTCGTTGTAGTAGCCGGTATGGTCGCCATAGGGGCCTTCCAGCGCCATCTCGTAATCGGTATTGGCGGGCGGGTTGACGCCCTCGGGCACGACGGGCGCGACGGCGCGCGGGTCCGTGGACGGCAGCAGGTGGCCTTCCAGCACGATCTCGGCCCAGGCGGGCACGGACAGATTGCTGCCCAGCGCCTGCGCCACTTCGGTGCGCGAGCCGCGCAGCAGGCCGGCGAACTGGTATTCGGACAGGCTGTCCGGCACCGGCGTGACCGCGCCCAGCGTGGTGGCCGGGTCCGCGCCCAGCGCGACGGCGACGGGGAAGGGCGTGCCGGGGTGGGCCAGGGCATGGTCGCGGAAATCCAGCGCGCCGCCGCGGTGCGACAGCCAGCGCATGATCAGTTTGTTGGGGCCCAGCAACTGCTGGCGGTAGATGCCCAGGTTCTGGCGGCGCGCGTTGGGGCCGCGCGTGATCACCAGGCCCCAGGTCAGGAGCGGCGCCACGTCGCCGGGCCAGCAGGTCTGGATGGGCAGGCGCGTCAGGTCCACGTCTTTGCCTTCCCATACGATTTCCTGGCAGGCGGGGCTCTTGACGTTCTTGGGGCTCATGTCCCACAGCGCCGACTTCAGCATCGACACCTTGGCCAGCGCGTCGCGCAGGCCCCGGGGAGCCTCGGGTTCGCGCAGCGAGGCGAGCAGCTCGCCGATGTCGCGCAGCGCGCCGACGTCGTCCGCGCCCATGCCGCGGGCCACGCGGGCGGGCGTGCCGAACAGATTCGCCAGCACCGGCATCTGCGCGGGGCGGCCGTCGTGCCGGGCGTTTTCGAACAGCAGGGCGGGGCCTTCCGCGCGCAGCACGCGGTCGGAAATCTCGGTCATTTCCAGCCGGGTCGACACCGGCGCGGCGATGCGTTTGAGGTCGCCCATGCGTTCGAGTTGGGCGAGGAAGTCTCTAAGGTCGCGGTATTTCACTACAGATCCCGGCGATTTGGTTACATTTTGCGGAGAAAGAGAGGTTAACATTGACTCCCTCTTTTTTACGCAGGAGGTTTTATGCCCGATGCGTCAGTGGCCAGCTTGTTCAGAAGCATGGCCCAAGGAGTGCACCAATATCTTGCCGAATCCCTGCGCATCTGCTCCGTTTATCTGGGCATTGCGGTCATTGTGACGGTAAGCATGGGATTCGCCCTGCCTGGATTGCGCGACCAGGCATTGCAAGTGCACAAAGCCTTGTTGACCGCCCTAGCGCCTTCGTCCATGCAAGCCGGCACGGATCTCGATACGGGTTCCGACCTGAGTACCGACATGTCGTCGGCCGTTGCCATGGCCATACCCGAAGCTCCCGCCAGCAATGCCACCGGCATGCTGGGGCCTGCCCGCGTCGCGCCGCCGCCGAAGAAGCCCGTCGCGACCCTCGCCACCGGCCCCCAGGCCGAAGCCTTGCGCAACTATATCTCGCGCAAGTACAAGGTCGCGTATGACGCGACCGGCCCGCTGTTGAACACGGTGTACAAGGTCAGCCGCGAAAAGCAGCTCGATCCGCTGCTGGTGCTGGCCGTGATCGCCATCGAGTCGCGCTACAACCCCCTGGCGGAAAGCCACGTTGGGGCGCAGGGCCTGATGCAGGTGATGACCAGCGTGCACCAGGACAAGTTCGACGCCGTCGGCAAGAACCCGCTGGATCCCTCCGCCAATATCGGCGTGGGCACCACGATCCTGCGCGACTGCATCAACCGCCGCGGTTCCGTGGATGGCGGCCTGGCTTGTTACGTCGGTTCCACCGGGCCGGACGACAACGGCTATGGTGCCAAGGTGCAGGCCGAGCGCCGCCGCCTGGCGCTGGCCTCGGGGATCGCGCTGGCTCGGGACTGATCTTCCCGGGGCGCCCCAGCGTGGGGCCCTTACTTTTTCAGCAGCCGGCCCATGCGGGCCACCGCCTCTTCCAGGCGGTCCAATCCGGTTGCGTACGAAAACCGCATGGTGTGCCCGCCGTGGGCCGGCCCGAAGTCCAGGCCCGGCACCGCGGCCACGCCGGCCTCCAGCAGCAGGCGCTGCGAGAACGCGGCGCTGTCCATGCCCAGGCTGGCGATGTCGGCATAAATATAGAACGCGCCGTCCGGCTTGACCGGCACCTGGATGCCCAGCCGTTCGAATTCCGGCAGCAGATAGTCGCGGCGCTGCTTGAACGCCTCGCGGCGGTGCTCGAAGGTTTTCATCGCGCTGGGAGCGAAGCAGGCCAGCGCGGCATGCTGGGCCAGCGTGGGCGCGCAGATCGCCAGGCTGGCCGCGATTTTCTCCACCGGGGCCACCATGTCCTGGGGCACGATCATCCACCCCAGGCGCCAGCCGGTCATGTGGAAATACTTCGAGAAGCTGTTGATGACGATGACGTCGTCGTCCAGGGTCAGCGCCGAGCGCGGCTGGCCTTCATAGGACAGCCCCAGGTAGATTTCATCGACGATGGCAAAGCCCTCGCGGGCGCGGACCTGCGCCAGCAGCTCGGCCAGTTCGCCGTGGGCGATGGACGTGCCCGTGGGGTTGCTGGGCGAAGCGATCAGCACGCCCTGGGTGGCTGGCGTCCAGTGCCGGGCCACGTCCTGGGCGGACAACTGGAAGCGCTTTTCCGCCGTGCTGGGGATCAGCCGGGGCACGCCCCCGGCGGCCAGCACGAAATTGCTGTTGGCGGGGTAGGAGGGGTCGGGCATCAGCACTTCGCCGCCGCCGTTGACCAGCGCCGCGCAGGCCAGCGTCAGGGCGCCGGAGGCACCCGCGGTGACGATGACGCGGGACGGATCGATCTTCGCGCCGAACTGTTCGTGGTAGAACTGCGCGATGGCCTCGCGCAGCGCCGTCAGGCCGGCGGACGGGCTGTAGCCGCTCAGCCCGGCGCGGGCGGCGCGTTCCAGCGCTTCCACGACCTGGGGCGGCGCGGTAAAGTCCGGTTCGCCGATGCCCAGGCTGATAATGTCCTTGCCCGCCGCCTGCAGCGCTTGCGCCTGCTTGAAAAGTTCCATTACCTGGAAGGTCAGGAAAGCGTCGGTGCGGGCGGCAAGGCGGGGCATTGGATTCTCGAAGGCGTCTTGTAGCGAAAAAGGAATTGTAGTCATGCAGCCATCCCGGCGCGCTTTCCTCCTCGGCCGTCGGCCGGCCCAGAGTCCCTGGGCGGCGTTTCTGCAGCGGCTGGGCCTGCTCTGCCAGGGCTCCGTGCGCGATCTGGGCGAGGCGGACGAGGGCGGCCCCCGGGCGATTCTCGTCCCGACGCGGGACGCGGACGTGGCGCACGCGCGGGCCCTGTGCGCGGAGCATCGGGTCGTGCTGGCGCTGGACGGGGCCGAGGGCCCGTTCGAGGCGGTCCATGGATCCGTGCTGCGGGTGGATCCGTCCGCCATGGCGGCGCTGGCCCGCCTGTCCGGCGAGGCGCCGCGCTGGCGCGCCCAGCCCGGCGTGCCGGTCGCGGCGCTGGCCCAGGCCGGACTGCGGCAGTTCGCCGGCCTGCCCGGCGCGATGACGCTGGCCGAATGGCTGGCCGCGCCCGCCCGCTGGGCGGCCGGGCGATGTGCGGATTCGGGAGTCCTGGCGGTGGATGCCATGCTGGCCGACGGCGTGGAGGAAACGCTGGGGCCCTTCGGCGAGGCGGACGTCCAGCCGCTGCGGTCCGTCACCGTGCAGCGCCTGGTGCCGGCGCTGTTCCAGTTGGCGTCGGGCGGCGACGCCTTCGCCACCCGGGACGGGGAACGCTGGCTGGGGCGCTATCGCCTGGACGCGCTGAAGCCCGAAGCGCCCGCCACCGTCAACCTGGCGCACCTGCTGCTGGGCCATGGCGGCACGCTGGCCTGGGTCCAGGGCGTCGTGCTGGCCGACGTTCCGCCCGCGCCGCGGCAGGCGCCCGCGGCCGAACCGCCGGGGCTGGCCACCACCCGGCTGGACGCGCGGGTGAAGGCGCTGTTCGACCCGGACGGTCGTTTTCCCTTATTCCGCACGCCGGAATAGCGACAATTTGTAAGCTGGCGCTAAGATGCAAGGCGTATGCCGGCAAGGGGCAGGCGGGCATCGCCGAGTATCGCGGCGCCGGCCATCGGAATAGAATTCCCCCCTTTCCGTGTCTCACCCACTCTAGCAAGTAGCCGCCCATATGGATGCCAACCTTCGCAAAGCCGCCCTTGAATACCACGAGCACGGCCGCCCCGGCAAAGTCTCGGTCATGCCGACCAAGCAACTCACCAACCAGCGCGACCTGGCGCTGGCGTATTCGCCCGGCGTGGCGGCGGCCTGTGAAGAGATCGTGGCCGACCCGGCCAACGTGTTCCGCTACACGGCGCGCGGCAACCTGGTGGGGGTGATCACCAACGGCACGGCGGTGCTGGGCCTGGGCAACATCGGCGCGCTGGCCTCCAAACCGGTGATGGAAGGCAAGGCGGTGCTGTTCAAGAAGTTCGCCGGCCTGGATGTCTTCGACATCGAGATCAACGAGACCGACCCGGACAAGCTGGTCGAGATCATCGCGGGCCTGGAAGCC
>Ga0222420_100199_pt1 | contig 74364 bp, 67 predicted proteins | sample 3A2ome_FD_182470 | JGI IMG/M metagenome (GOLD analysis project Ga0222420, IMG submission 182470) | Enriched microbial communities from leaf-cutter ant dump, University of Wisconsin, Madison, United States - 3A200A (version 2) | ecosystem: Environmental > Terrestrial > Nest > Insects nest > Nest...
ACAGGTTTGGCCGGGTGTCTGACACTGGGGTTCGGATGTCAGACACCCAGCTAGAGAGGCTTCAGCTCGCTCCGCCGTCTCCTACGGGTGTCAGACACTGCGCTTATGCCCGTGTCAGATACTCGATGCCGCTTGTGTCTGACACCCGTACGACATGCCCTTTCAAATTAAACAGGTTTGGCCGGGTGTCTGACACTGGGGTTCGGATGTCAGACACCCAGCTAGAGAGGCTTCAGCTCGCTCCGCCGTCTCCTACGGGTGTCAGACACTGCGCTTATGCCCGTGTCAGATACTCGATCCCGCTTGTGTCTGACACCCGTACGACATGCCCTTTCAAATTAAACAGGTTTGGCCGGGTGTCTGACACTGGGGTTCGGATGTCAAAGCTAACCCGGGTTTTCCGGACACTCGTACGAGACGCACTCCATTTCGCCCTGGCGTCTCCCGGGTGTCCGACACCAAAGCCTTGCTTGCTCTCGTTGGTGTCAGACACCCGGGAAAATCCGCCTCAACCGGACGGGCGTCTCGTACGGGTGTCAGACACTTGGCACGATGTCAGACACTAGGCTCGTCCCCTCCCCTCACTGCCTCAAATCAATCCACGCCCTCGCCCTGGGAAAATACAGCGCTGCTCTGGCCTTGCGGCCGTCCAGCGCTGTCACCTGGGTGCAGTAGCGCAGCAACTGTTCGCCGTGCCGCTGGCGCATGCGCTGGGCGAAGGCTTCTGGCGATTCGCCGGGGTGCGGGCGGCCGGTTTTGTAGTCGACGATCAACCAGCCGTCTTCTGTGCTCAGGGCCAGGTCGATCACGGATACCTTGCCCGCAGCGTCGATCAGCGGCCATTCCCGGCGCGCGCCGGACTGGGACAGCAGCCACAGGCCGCGCTCGTCGGCCAGGGTGGCCTGCAGGGTTTCCAGCACGGCTTCGGATGCGGCGTCCGCCTGACTCGCGGGGATGCCTGCGCGGGTCAGTTGGCGGCGCATGGCGGGCAGGCGTTCGGCCAGGAGCGCGGCCGGCCATGCGCCGACGCCGTCCTGGCCGATGCGGGCCAGCCAGGCGTGGGCCAGGGTGCCGATGGCCGCGTCGTAGCCGGCTTCGAGCTGCCATGCCGGATGCTCGCCGCCCTCGCCCCACACGCCGCGCGACGCGGTGGCGAAGCCGGGGCTGGCGATTTCGTCCGCCAGGCGCGACAACTGCGCAAGGCCAGCGCCGTCCACGCGCCGCAAGGGCTCGCCCAGCCATTCGGGGCCGTCGCCGGCCTCGGGCGCGGCCTCGCCGTCCAGCGACGGCGGGACGGGCACTTCCAGGCAGGGCCACAGCCGCCCCAGCAGGCTGGCCGAGGGCGGCGCCTTGACCTGGCCGCTGGCTTCGTCCACCGACAGATGGCCCACCAGGTGCAGGCGCTTGCGCGCCCGCGTCGCCGCCACGTACAGCAGCCGGTCGACTTCGTAGGAAGCGCGGCGCGCCTCACGCGCGCCCAGGTAGCGCGATACCGGGTCGGCCTCGGTCTCCGCCCGCGGCTTGACCGGGCCGAACAGCACGCGCCCCCCGCTCTGCTCGAAACGTACCAGCGGCGCCTGGTCCCCGCGCGGCGCGCGGTGCAGGCCGTACAGGATGACCGTCTCGAATTGCAGGCCCTTGGACTTGTGCATGGTCATGATCTCGACCGCGCCCCCGTCCTCGTCCGCGGCGTCGGGCGCGGCGAAGAGCCGCGCGATCCCCGCGTCCAGGGCCGCCGGGTCGATGGCGCCGTGCGGCGCCAGGCGCTCGACCAGTTGGAACAGGCTTTCCGCGTCGTTGGCGACCGACACGCCGGCATACAGGGCCGGCCCGCCCAGGCGGCGCCACAACGATTCCACCCAGGCCGCGAACGGCATGGCGCCCGACGCGTTGCGCTTGTCCAGCAGAATCCCCGCCACCTGCCGCAGGCGCGCGAACTCGTCCGCGCCCAGCACGTCCTGCGCGGACGGCGTCTCCGGCGCCTCGTCGGGCGCGCTGCCGAACAGATCGCCCTGCGGCCCGGCGCCGGACGCGGCAGGCAGAGGCTTGGGCGCGATGCGCAGCGCGCGTTCCAGCAGGACCGGCACCGGCGTGATGTGGTCGTCGCCGAACAGGCGCTGCAACGACGTCAGCGTCAGGCCGCAATACGGCGCGCGCAGCACCGACAGCCAGGCCAGGCGGTCGCCGGGATGGGACAGGGCCCGCACCAGTTGCACCAGGTCGGCGACCACCGGCCGCAATGCCAGCGGCACCAGGTCCACCGCGCGGCAGCGGATGCCCTCCTGCGCCAGCCGGCGGGTCAGGTTGCCCAGGTGGCTGCGCGCCCGCACCAGCACCGCGACGGGATGCTTGGCGCCCTGGTGGTCGATCAGCGCCTGGCGCACCAGGCCTACCGCGATGTCCTCCGCCTGCGCTTCCGCCGGCGCCGCGCCTTCGCGCGACCAGGCCGGATGGAAGCGCACGGCGGGTTCCGGCAACGCCTCGTGGAAAGCGGTCGACGCGCTGTAGGAGATGGCGCCGGCCGCAGCGTCGCTGCGGCGGGGCAGCAGCTCCGCGAACGAGCGGTTCACCCAGTCCACGATGCCGGCCTGCGACCGGAAATTGTCGGTCAGGTTGAGGAAGTCCGGCTGCAATTCGCCCACGCCGATGTCGGCCACTTCCAGGAACAGGCCCACCTCCGCCTTGCGGAAGCGGTAAATGGATTGCATGGGATCGCCCACCAGGAACAGGCTGCGGCCGTCGCCGGCCTGCCAGCCGGAGGTCAGCGTGCGCAGCAGGTCGAGCTGGGTCTGGCTGGTGTCCTGGAATTCGTCGATGAGCAAGTGGCGGATCGAGGCGTCCAGCTTGAGCAGCAATTCGCCCGGATCGTCGGCGCTGCCCAGCGCGGCCGCGGCGCGCTGGGCGATCTCGATGAAATCCACCTCGCCGGTGTCGGCGAAGCGCAGCCGCAGTTGCGCCACCGCCAGCGCCAGGGTCATCAGTTGCGCGCCCAGCACTTCCCATTGCGCGTCGGTGAAATGCGGCGCGGGAATATCGCGCGCCGCATGCAGACGGCGCACCCACGGCGCCTCGGCATCGGCGGCTTCCAGCCAGGCGACGAAGGGTTCCTTGTGCGCGCACTTGGCCGGAAAACCCTGGTTCTTGTTGACGGTCTTGCGCAGGGTTCCCGTGCCGGTCAGCAGCAGGTGCGCCACGGCCCGCCACTGCTCCAGCATGTCCGCGTCGGGCAGCAATTCCTCGGTCCAGTCCAGCAGCGCCAGCAGCTTGTTCTCCCCTGCGCCGTCCTGCAGGTGCGCGGCCGCCAGCCGGGCCGGACCGCAAAGCGCTTCGGCCCAGCCCAAGGGCATGGCCTGGCAGAGCGCGTCCAGGTCCTCGCCGATGGCCTCGGCCAGCGTGGCCTCCATCGCCTCGCGGTCGGACCCGTGGCGCAGCAGCGGCAGCCACTGGTCGCGCTGCCCCAGCATGTCGGCGATGGCCTCCTTGGCCGCCTGCACGTCCACGTCCAGGTGCTTGAGCAGGATGCGCACGGCCTCGTAGTCGTCCGCCAGTTCCAGGGTGGCGCGCGCCGCAACCTCGTAGTGCGCGCGCGCATCGTCGGTGATCTCGGGCATGCCGCCCAGCTCCGACAGCCAGGGCATGCTGCGCACCAGGCCCGCGCAGAAGGAATCGATGGTGCGGATGGCCAGGCGCGCCGGATGGTCCAGCAGGTGCCAGCCCCGCTCCGCATTGCGTTCCAGCGCGGCGCGCGCCAGCTCCCAGCTACGGCGCTCGTGCGCGGCTTCGGGCGGCCCTTCCAGGCCGCGGCGCAGCTTGCTGAGCACGCGCGCGTGCATCTCGGAGGCGGCCTTGCGGGTGAAGGTGATGGCGACGATTTCTTCCGGGCGGTTGACCGTGGCCAGCAGCGCCAGGATCCGGTCCGTCAGCAACTCGGTCTTGCCCGAGCCGGCCGGCGCCTGCACCAGGAACGAGCGTGTCGGGTCCAGCGCGGCGGCGCGCGCGGCGTGGTCTTGCGGCAGGCGTTCTTCTTCAGCCATGGCTCATGCGTCCTCGTCGTCCAGATGCAAACGCAGGAACGGCAATGCATCGCAGTATTTCAGGTCGTCCCGGCGATAGGCCACGTTGGCCGCATATCCCGCGACGTATTCGTCGGCCAGCGCCTCGATCGCGACCCGCCAGCGCTCGCGTATCTGCGGCCACGACAGGCCGTCGAAGTATTTGCTATCGCTGGCCAGGGTGACGCCCGGCATGCCGAGGTCCTCGTCGGCCAGGCCTTGCGCGGCGACCTGCCGCGCGTGGACCTGCGCCAGGACCAGGCCCGCCACGTCGCCGCCGGCCGCCTCCGCCAGCACCGAGGCGTAGAACGGAAGCTGGACGTTGACGGGCCGGCTGCGCGACCAGTCCGGTTCGGGCTTGGCCGCGGTCACGCCGGTCTTGTAGTCCACGATCACGTTGCGTCCGTCTTCCAGGCTGTCGATGCGGTCGAGCCGCAGCTTCAGCGTCAGGGCGCCGCGCTGCCATTGGTGCTCCTTCTCCACCAGCGCCACGGCGAACGGCAGGCGCTGCGCCTCCATGTCCAGCCAGGACGCCAGCACCGCCCGGGCGCGCTGGCATTCCAGTTCCTTCAAGGCGGGCGCGTAGTCCTGCAACTCCTCGTCCGCGGCATGCGCCACCGCCTGCTCCAGCAAGGCGGACAGGCGGCCTTCGGCCATGGCCTCGTGCAGCGCGTCCTGGTCGGCGATCATGCCCCACACCAGTTCCAGCGCCTTGTGCAGGAACTGGCCGCGCACGTTGACGGTGGCGGCGTCGGCATAGGGCGCCAGTTCGCGTCCGCCCAGGCGATGCCGCACAAAGGCCCACAAGGGATTGCGGGCCTGGGTGTCCAGCACGTCCAGGCCGCCGCCGCCCCGGTTGCCGGCGGCCAGCGGCGGCCCTTGCGTGTCGTCCAGCGATTCCTGCGCCAGCGCCGCCAGGGCGCTGGCCGGAGGAGGCATCCACTCCGTCGGCATCGCGGCCGCGATCAAGGGCGACGGGCGCAATTCGCGTTCGCCGTCCATGTGCGCATGGCTGACGATGATCTCGGGCGCGCAGCGGCACAGCGCGGCATACATGCCTTCGGCCCATTCGCGCTCTCGCTCGGGCGTGGCGCGCGGCGCCTTGGCCTGGCGCAACACCGCCAGCGGCAGCAGCGGGTTGGGCTTGGGCGAGGCGGGCAGCACGTCGTCCGTAAGGCCCAGTATCCATATGCCGTCCCAATAGCCGCCTTCCGCTTCCAGCAGGCCCAGCACGTCCAGGCGCGCCAGCGGGTCGCGCTGCGGCTGGAACGAGGCGGACCGAGCCACGCTTTCCAGCAGGTTCACCGCGGCCTGCCCCCCCAGCCGGCCGGCGGCCGGCGCCAGGGCGGAAAAGCTGCCCAGGGCGTCGCCCAGCGCGCCCATGACCTGGTAACCCACGCTGTCCAGCACGGCTTCGCCGGGAAATCCCAGCGCCGTCAAGGCCGCCTTCATGCGCAGCATCCATACGTCGCAGGTGGCCTGCCGGCCACCCCGGGTCCAGATCTCCAGGGCCTGGTTCCAGGCCTGCGCCAAGAGAGGCAGGTCCGCCAGCAGCTTGCGCCACTCGTCCGGGCCGACGTGCAGGCGGGCCTGGCGGCGCCAGCGCGCATCGATGGCGGCCAGCCGGGCGCGATCGCGCAGGTCGCCGGCGCAATGCCCGGCCAGCAGGGCCGCGCCCAGCACCTCCACGCCGCACCCCTTGCCGGAAGCGCATTCGGCCAGCGCGCGCAGCCACGCCAGCGCGGCGCGCGCCATCGGCCATTCGTTCAGCGGCCGCCCCACGGCGACGTTGAAGGCGTGGGCCGGTTCGCCGCCGCGTCCGGCCAGGGCCTGGCTCAATATCCGCCGGGCGAAAGGCGATTCCGCCTCGAGCTGCGGCGACACGATGGCATAGCGTCCCTGAGGATGCGCCTTCAGGCAGCCGGCCGCCCAGGCGGCCGCGGCGCGCCATTCCGCCTCCTGGTCCGTCGCCGCGTACCGCCGCGGCGTGACGGCGGCCCGCTGCGCGTCGCGCCACTGCGCCACAGCGGCGCCCTGCGCTTCGAAGGCCTGCAGCAGCCGCCGGAAGCGCGGCGACAAATCCGTGAAACCCGCCAGCACCAGTTGCCCGGGAATGGCCAGGCGCCCTTGCTCCAGCGCCTCCAGCACCCGCGCATAGCCCTGGTTGGCATCCTCGGCGTCGATGCCCGCCAGCGTCCGGCGATAGCGTTCGCGCCATTTCGCGAAACCGCGGTATTCGTCGGTATCGGCGCCCGAAGGCACCCGCAGGTCCCATTCGTCCATGAGCATGTCCGCGTCCATCGCCAGGCGCGCGGCCTGGCTGGCGTCCAGCAGGACGCGCTCGGCCTCTTCCGCGCGGATCGCCTCGGTCCACACCAGTTGCGTGGCGAAGCCGTCGAGCCGGTAGGCGGGCACGCCCTCGTCCGCCTCGAACGCAAGTTCGTTGGCGGACTCGGCCAGCCAGGCGGACAGCGGCAGGATGCGCGGCAGCTCGCTGACCTGGCGCTCCTGGCGCAGCAGGCCGGCCAGCTCCAGCGTCAGCCGGCGCGACAGGCGGTTGTTCACCGTCAGCACGAGCGTGCCGGCGGCGGGCAGGCCGGCGATGTCCGGCAGCGAGAGGTCGGGATAGGAAGGCGATGTGTCCTGCATGGGCACCCAAAGCGCCCGCCGGAAGGCGGCGCGGCTATGACGGAGAAAAACACCGCCGTAGGATACCGCGAGCCGGCGGCGGCAAATGCGCTAGAACCCGCAGAGCGCGGCCAGGTTTTCCCAGTGGATCTGCATCTCGGGCGTGCTGTAGCCCCAGAACGCCAGCCCCAGCACCGCGGCTAGCGCCAGCATGCCCGCCGCGCGCCAGCCGCGATGGCGGCGGACGGCGGGCGGAGAGGCGGGCTTGGACGTCATGGCGGTTCCGGGTGGGCCGGCCTCAGGCGGGGGCCGGCTGGGCCACCGGCTGTTCCCGCACCGGCAGGCAGAGCAATGCGGCGATGATGGCCAGCGCCACGCCCAGCCACCACACCAGGTCGTAGCTGCCGGTCCTGGCATAGGCGAAACCGCCCAGCCAGACGCCGATGAAACTGCCGATCTGGTGGCCCAGGAAAACGATGCCCGACAGGGTGGCCGCATAGCGCAGGCCGTAGATCTGGCCGATCAGCCCCTGCGTGAGCGGCACCGTTCCCAGCCAGAACAGCCCCATCCACGCCGCGAAGGCATACAGCACCCAGGGCGACAGCGGCATCCACAACAACAGCAGGATGCCGAAAGCCCGCATGCCGTACACCGCGGCCAGCAAGCGCTTCTTGCTGTACTTGCCGCCCAGCTTGCCCGCATAGAACGAGCCCAGCACATTGAACAGGCCGATCAGCGCGATGGCGGTGGCGCCCTGCCCCGCCGTCAGGCCGCCGTCGGTGACGTACGCCGGCAGGTGCAGCGTGATGAATGCGGTGTGGAAACCGCAGACGAAGTAGCTCCAGAACAGGAAATGGAACGAGGGGTGGCGCACGGCCTGCTTGACCGCCGAGGCCAGCGACTGCTGCGGCCCCGTGTGGACTTGCGGCCGGCCGCGGAGGAAATAGGCCAAGGGCGCGCCGCAAGCGACGAACAGCGACAGGACCCACAGCGCGCCGGTCCAGTCCAGGCCGCTGATCAGCAACTGGCCGGTGGGCACCACGGCGAACTGCCCCATCGAGCCGCCCGCGCTGGCGATGCCCATGGCCGTGCTGCGATAGGCGGGCGGCACCGAACGGGCTACAACGGGCAGGATCACCGGGAAGGTCGTGCCCGCCTGGCCCAGCCCGACCAGCACGCCGGCGGTCAGGTAGAGCGTGGCCTCGTCCGTGGCGAAGCGCGTGCCTATCATGCCCAGCATGTACAGCACCGCGCCCAGGGCAATGGTGCGGCCGGAGCCGTAGCGATCGGCCAGGATGCCCATGAAAATGCAGGCCACGCCCCACACCAGGTTCTGCAGCGCGAAGGCCATGGAAAACACCTCGCGGCCCCAGCCGTGGGCCAGGCCCATCGGCTGCATGAACAGGCCGAAGGTGGCGCGCACGCCCATGGCAAGCAGCACCACCAATGTGCCGAGGGCGATGGTGCGCATGGAAATCGTATCGGATTGGCTAGACATGAAACCGGCGTCTCGTTGTTTTTGGTTTTCCGCCCCCTCCTCGGAGCGGTCCGGCTCAGGGGCCGGATCACACATCATATACAACAACGTGCCCGGCACTGATCAATGCCGAACATTGCGGATTTCAAATCGCGGGAACAACGGGCTCGAACGGCCCGGACGGATGGATGAACGGCGGCCATGGCGTCTCCGACAGGAATCGAACCTGTATCTAGGACTTAGGAGGTCCTTGTTCTATCCATTGAACTACGGAGACACACCGCGGCCGGTATTGTATCTTTTTTTGGCCTGCGCCTGGACGGCGGGTTGTGAGCGCTGACGCGACAGGCGCATGGGCTCGGATCAGCGGGAGCCCAGGGGCCGGATCGGCCGCCTCGCGAACTTCGTCTTGAAGTCCCGGCGCGTGTCGCGGACGAGGTGGACATAGACGGCATCTTCCGCGATTCAGTCCTCCCCGGAACACCACCCCCGCGTTCAGCCAAATGAGGGTTAATCCGGGCTACGCTCACGCGCCGCGTGCCATTAGCGTCTCCTGACGCGTCTTGTGACGATTTGAAGCCACGTCAATACGTCACCAATATTTTTTTCAGCGATGATAGCGAATCGCCTTGCGCATCACTTGAAATTGCTGTTTAAATTCGACGCGTAAGCCTCTAATTCATCTGGATTTTTTCTGGCCCGACGGAACGCCGGCTTAAGAAACACTTCTTCACAGACTGACAAGCCTGCTCAAACCATGGCATTTTCCTGGAAACGTGCGATTGCGAACGCGATAGCGCCTGTGGCGCTGGCGATGTGCGCGCTCCTGCCCCCCGCCGCGCAAGCCGCGAAGAATTCCGATCCCTGCAAGACCAACGCCAAGTCCTCGGCCTGCAAGGCGCAACAAGCCAAAAAGGCCCCTGCCGCCAAGGCCGGCTCCGGCAAACAGACCGCTTCGGCAGGCAAGAAAGCCGCTCCTTCCGCCAAAAAGGCCCCGCCCAAGTCCACTTCCGGCAAAAAAGCCGCCGCGCCCAAGGCCGGCAAAGGCGGCAAGCAGGTCGCCGCGAAAGGCACCCCGCCCAAGAAAGGCGCCGCCGGCAAGAACGGCAAGCCCAACAAGCCCTCGCGCGCGCAGCGCGCGGCGGCCGCAGCCAGCGCAGCCGCCATGCCGCCGCCCGCCGCCTCGGCGCGCGCCGAAGCGGCCGCCCTGCGGTCCAGCACCGCCTATGTGCAAGACCTGGAAACCTCCACGGTCATCTTCGCCAAGAATGAAAACGTCGTGCGTCCCATCGCGTCCATCTCGAAGCTGATGACCGCCGTCGTCGTCGTGGACGCCAACCTGCCGATGGACGAAATGCTGGAGATCACCGACGACGACGTCGACGGCCTCAAGCACACCACCTCGCGCCTGCGCGTGGGCACCCGGCTGTCCCGCGGCGACATGCTGCACCTGGCGCTGATGTCGTCCGAGAACCGCGCCGCCAACGCGCTGGGCCGCCACTATCCGGGCGGCCTGCCCGCTTTCGTGGCCGCCATGAACGCCAAGGCGCAGTCGCTGGGCATGACCAATACCCATTTCATCGAACCCACCGGCCTGTCCAGCAACAACGTTTCCTCGCCCCACGACCTGGCCCGCCTGCTGCGCGCCGCGGCCCAGCGTCCGCTGATCCACCGCTACTCCACCGATACCGAGTACGAGGTCGAGATCAACAACCGCACGCAGACGTTCCGCAACACCAACCTGCTGGTGCGCAAGCCCGACTGGGACATCAAGGTGTCCAAGACCGGCTACATCAACGAAGCCGGCGAATGCCTGGTGATGCTGGCCCGCATCAACGGCCGCGACCTGGCCATCGTGCTGCTGGATTCCCAGGGCAAGCTCTCGCGCATCGGCGATGCCGTGCGCATCCGCCGCATCGTGCAGAGCGAAGTGGCGCTGGCCTCGATCCAGTCCGGCGGCTGAACGCCCCGGCGCATGGGAAACAAAGGGCCCGATTCCGATCGGGCCCTTTGCTTTTCAGGCGGCCCGGCGTTTCGGGCGCAGCGGCTGCGCGTCGTACAGCGAGGGAGGCAGGCCGTCCAGCACGGCCCGGGCATCGAGCGAGCGGATCGGCACGCCGGCATCCAGCGGGATGCGGCCCTCGGCCTGCAATAGCTGGTAGCGCAGGCAGCATACGCGCAGGAAGGAAGCGAAGTTGGCGGCCTCGCCGCGGTATTCGGTCAGTTCGTCGTACAGGCGTTCGATCAACTGGGTCACGCGCATGCCGTCGCGGCCCGCGATCTCTTCCAGCACCTGCCAGAACAGCCGCTCGAGCCGCAGGCTGGTGGCCACGCCGTGCAGGCGCAGGGACCGGGTTTCGGGCGTGTAGGACTGCTCGCTGGCGCGGATGAAGATTTCACACATGGGAGATCCTGGAACTCGGGGCCGGGCGTTCGCCTGGGCCGGAACGCCTACGGCCCACTGTACGACGAGAGGCCGCGCCGCGGCAAGGCAAACGCCATTGACAAAAATCATGGCCGGGAAGGCGCGCGCGTCCGAGGATAACGGGACTCATCGGACTTCGGAGGCAGTGATGGACAAGACCATGAAGGCAGCGGTTGCGCGGGCATTCGGCCAGCCTCTTGCAATCGAGGAAGTCGAGGTGCCGCGCCCGGGGCCGGGCGAGCTGCTGGTCAAGATCGAGGCCTGCGGCGTGTGCCACACCGACCTGCACGCCGTCGAGGGCGACTGGCCCGTCAAGCCCAATCCGCCGTTCATCCCCGGCCACGAAGGCGTGGGCCACGTCGTGGCCGTGGGCGCCGGCGTCACCCACGTGAAGGAAGGCGACCGCGTCGGCATCCCGTGGCTCTATTCCGCCTGCGGACACTGCGAACATTGCCTGGGCGGCTGGGAAACCCTGTGCGAGCAACAGCAGAACGCGGGCTATTCGGTGAACGGCGGCTTCGCCGAGTACGCCCTGGCCGCCGCGGACTACGTCGGGTTGCTGCCCGCGAACGTGGGCTTCGTCGACATCGCGCCCGTGCTCTGCGCCGGCGTCACCGTCTACAAGGGCTTGAAGATGACGGACACCCGCCCGGGCAACTGGGTGGTGGTCTCCGGCATCGGCGGGCTGGGCCACATGGCGGTGCAATATGCAAAAGCCATGGGCCTGAACGTCGCGGCGGTGGACATCGACGACGCCAAGCTTGACCTCGCCCGCCGCCTGGGCGCGGAAGTCACGGTCAACGCCAAGACCACGGACCCGGCCGCCTACCTGAAGCGCGAAATCGGCGGCGCGCACGGCGCGCTCATCACGGCCGTGTCGCCCAAGGCGTTCGAGCAGGCGCTGGGCATGGTGCGACGCGGCGGCACCGTGGCGCTCAACGGATTGCCCCCGGGCGACTTTCCGCTGTCGATCTTCGACATGGTGCTCAACGGCGTCACCGTGCGCGGCTCCATCGTCGGCTCGCGCCTGGACCTGCAGGAGTCGCTGCAGTTCGCCGAGGAAGGCAAGGTGCACGCCACGGTCGCCACCGAGAGCCTGGAGAACATCAACGACGTTTTCGACCGCATGCGCCGCGGCCAGATCGAGGGCCGCGTCGTGCTCGATCTGGCCTGAGGGCGGCGCGCGGAATCAGGGAACGATCTTCGTGCCCAGCACCGCCAGGAACTGCGACATCCACGCCGGGTGCGCCGGCCATGCCGGCGCCGTCACCAGGTTGCCGTCGGTGTAGGCCTGGTCGATCCCGATCTCGGCGTAGGTGCCGCCGGCCAGGCGGACTTCCGGCGCGCAGGCGGGATAGGCCGAGCAGGTGCGCCCTTTCAGGATGCCGGCCGCGGCCAGCAGTTGCGCCCCGTGGCACACGGCCGCGATGGGCTTCTTCGCCTGGTCGAAGGTGCGCACGATATCGAGCACCTTTTCGTTCAGGCGCAGGTATTCCGGCGCGCGCCCGCCCGGAATGACCAGGCCGTCGTAGGAGGTGGGCTCGACGCGGTCGAAATCGAAGTTGAGCGTGAAATTGTGGCCGCGCTTTTCGCTATAGGTCTGCGCGCCTTCGAAATCATGGATGGCGGTGGCGACGGTATCGCCGGCCTTTTTGTCCGGACACACCGCGTGCACCGTATGCCCCACCGCCAGCAGCGTCTGGAACGGCACCATGGTCTCGTAGTCTTCGGCGTAGTCGCCGACCAGCATCAACAGTCGTTTGCTCATGAGAGTCTCCTAGGGATGGCGGGACGACCGGTTCAACGCCCGGGAGCCGGGTTCCGGTTCTTGATATTGATGCCCCTATTGTGGCTCCGCCATCGGCCGAAGAGGTGGTATCGGGATACCGCGCGCGGCGCGCTACTGCTCCAGCGCGACGGAAACCCCTTTCGCGCCCAGCAGGCTGACCAGCACCTTGGGGTCGATCCCTATCAGGTAGCCGCGCCGCCCGCCGTTGATGTAGACCACGGGATAGTCCAGCATCTCCGCCTCGATCCACACCGGCATCTTCTTGCGCGTGCCGAAAGGCGAGGTGCCGCCCACCTGGTAGCCGGAATGGCGCTGCGCCACCTCGGGCTTGCAGGGCTCGACTTTCTTCAGGCCCGCCTGGCGCGCCAGGTTCTTGGTGGAGACCTCCCGGTCGCCGTGCATGACGATGATGAGCGGCTTGGCGGACTCGTCCTCCATGATCAGCGTCTTGACCACGGCGTGCGGGTCCAGGCCCAGTTGGCGCGCGGCCTCGCCGGCGCCGCCGTGGTCCACGTAGTCGTAGGTGTGTTCCGTGTAGGCCACTTTGTGCTGCTTGAGGAACTGGGTGGCGGGCGTTTCGGAAACGTGGCGGGCTTTGCTCATGGGAATGCGGGACGGGTGTGGACAAAAAAGTAGCGGCTAGCCGCGGGGATGGTGCGCCGCGTGCAGCGCCTTCAGGCGTTCGCGCGCGACATGCGTGTAGATCTGCGTGGTGGAGATGTCCGCGTGGCCCAGCAGCATCTGCACCACGCGCAGGTCCGCGCCGTGGTTCAGCAGGTGCGTGGCGAACGCATGCCGCAGCACGTGTGGCGACAGGGGCGCGCGCACGTCGGCCAGCAGCGCGTACTTCTTCACCAGTTGCCAGAAGGCCTGGCGCGACATGGGCTCGGCGCGGCCGGTGATGAAGAGCGCGTCGCTGACCCGGCCGGCCGCCAATTCCGGCCGGGCGGACTTCAGGTAGCGGTCGATCCAGTGCGCCGCCTCGGCCCCCAGCGGCACCAGGCGGTCCTTGCCGCCCTTGCCCAGCACCACGCGCACCACGCCTTCGTTCAGGCTCACGTCCAGGGTCCGCACGCCCACCAGTTCGGACACGCGCAAGCCGGTCGCGTACAGCGTTTCCAGCATGGCGCGGTCGCGCAGGCCCCTGGCCTGTTCCAGGTCGGGCGCGCGCAGCAAGGCGTCCACCTGCTGTTCGGACAGGGTCTTGGGCATGCGCGGCGGCTGCTTGGCCGCCACCAGCGTCAGGCAGGGGTCGCGTTCGCTACGGTGTTCGCGCAGGGCCCAGGCATAGAAGCGGCGCAGCGCGGCCAGCCGGCGGTTGGCGGTGGTCGCCCGCGTTTCCTCGTGGCGGAAGGCGAACCAGGCCTCGATGTCGGCCTTTCCGGCATCGCGCAGCGGCTTGGCCGGCCCCCGGGGCAGCGCGTGGGACTGCGCGGCATCGCCATGGCGGTCGGCCAATTCGCGGGCGTAGGCCTCGGGATCTTCCAGCCAGCGCGCGAAGCCGGTCAGGTCGCGGCGGTAGGCGGCCAGGGTATTGGCCGACAGGCCGTCCTCGAGCCACACGGCGTCGATGAAGGCGTCGATGTCGGCCTGGGAGGCGAGCGGCGGGCGGGTGGCTGGCATGATGGAAGGATTCTACGGCTCAGCGCCCGCCCACGCCCGCGGCGGCGGCCTTCAGCCAGGTCTCGAAGATCTTCAGCGCCTCCGAGCGCTCGCTGCGCTGCGGATAGCCGAAGTAATAGCCCTGGCTGACGGTCAGCGCCTGCGGCACCGGCATCGCCAGCGTGCCCTGGTCCAGCGCCGGCTGCGCCAGGAAGCGCGGCATCAGCCCCACGCCCAGCCCGGCCTGCACCGCCGCCATCACCATGGTGAACAGCTCGTAGCGGGGGCCGCCCGCCGCCTGGGGGCCGTACAGGTGGCCGTTGACGCCGTACCACTGCCGCCAGGCGTCCGGACGCGAGGCCAGGTGCAGGTGGGTCATGCCGGCCAGCGCGCTGGCGCCGGGTTCGGGCGCGCGCGCCGCCAGCTCGGGCGCGCACACCGGCACCAGCTCGCGCTCGGGAAACAGCAGCACGCCCTGGCTGCCCGGCCACAATCCGTCCCCGTGGTACAGCGCGCCGTCGAAAGGCTGGTCCTTGAACTGGAAAGGCAGGGTCCGCACGGACAGGCTGACCGTGATGTCGCCGTGCTCCCGCTGGAAGCCGGCCAGGCGCGGGATCAGCCAGGTCGTCGCCAGCGTGGGCACCACGGCGATATGGATGCTGCGGCCCATGCCGGTGCGGCTGACCAGGCCGAACGTGTCTTTCTCGATCTGGTCCAGGTGGTGCCGGATGCGGCCGGCGTATTCCGCCCCGTGCTCGGTCAGCACGATGCGCCGCCGCACGCGGGTGAATAGCTGCACCCCCAGGCGCGACTCCAGGCTGGCCACCTGCCGGTAAACCGCGCTGTGCGTCAGGGACAGCTCCTCGGCCGCGCGGGAAAAGCTGCCCAGGCGGGCCGAAGCTTCGAACGCCTGCAGGGCGCTGAGGTTGGGAATGCCGTTTCTCATGGCGGGTCGTGCCGGAGGATCAATAGATTGTGCAATTTTATCAATTGCATTGTGCGATCGAGGAACATTATGCTCGAGTGTCCTAACCTCGGCTCATCATGACTACCCCCCCCATGTCCCAGCAAAAATCCCGCCTCGGCGGACACATCCTGGTCGACCAGTTGGTTGCGCAAGGCGTCAAACACGTTTTCTGTGTTCCCGGCGAAAGCTATCTCGCGGTGCTGGACGGCCTGCACGACGCGGACATCAAGGTCACGGTGTGCCGCCAGGAAGGCGGCGCGGCCATGATGGCCGACGCCCACGGCAAGCTGACCGGCGAGCCCGGCATCTGCATGGTGACCCGCGGCCCCGGCGCCTCCAACGCGCTGGCCGGCGTGCACATCGCCAAACAGGACTCCACCCCCCTGGTCCTGTTCGTCGGCCAGATCGAGCGCGGCATGCGCGAGCGCGAGGCCTTCCAGGAAATGGACTACCGCGCCGTGTTCGGCACGCAGGCCAAGTGGGTCACCGAAATCGACCAGGTCGAACGGATTCCCGAACTGATTTCGCGCGCCTTCCACGTCGCCACCTCGGGCCGCCCCGGCCCCGTCGTCATCGCCCTGCCCGAAGACATGCTGGTCGAGGCGGCCGCGGTGGCCGACGCGCCCCGCTACGAAACGATCGATTCCGCGCCCACCGCCGGCCAACTGGCCGACCTGGAAAAGCTGCTGGCCGAGGCCAAAAACCCGGTCGCCATCCTGGGCGGCACGCGCTGGGACGCCCGCGCCGTGCAGCAGTTCGCCGATTTCGCGCAGCGCCACGCGCTGCCCACGGCGGTGTCGTTCCGCCGCCAGATGCTGTTCCCGGCCGACCACCCCTGCTTCATCGGCGACGTGGGCCTGGGCATCAACCCGGCCCTGCTCAAGCGCGTCGCCGATGCGGACCTGGTCCTGCTGGTGGGCGGCCGCATGTCGGAAAATCCCAGCCAGGCCTACACCCTGCTGGATATCCCGGTGCCCAGGCAGAAACTGGTGCACGTGCATCCCGACTCGGCCGAACTGGCGCGCGTCTACCGCCCCACCCTGGCCATCAACACCTCGCCCGCCGCCTTCGCGCAGGCGCTGGCCGGCCTGAAAGCGCCCGCCCAGCCCGCCTGGGCCGAAGGCACGCTGGCCATGCGCGAGTCCTACCTGAAGTGGAGCGATCCCTCCACGGTCACGACGCCCGGCGCGCTGCAACTGGGCCAGGTCATGGCCTATCTGGAAAAAACGCTGCCGGCCGACGCCATCATGACGAACGGCGCCGGCAACTACGCCACCTGGCTGCACCGCTTCCACCGTTTCACCCGCTACGGCACCCAGTTGGCGCCTACCTCGGGCTCCATGGGCTACGGCCTGCCGGCGGCGGTGGGCGCCAAGCGCGTCTGGCCCGACAAGACCGTGGTGTGCTTCGCCGGCGACGGCTGCTTCCTGATGCACGGCCAGGAATTCGCCACCGCCGTGCAGTACGACCTGCCCATCGTGGTGGTGCTGGTGGACAACGGCATGTACGGCACGATCCGCATGCACCAGGAAAAGCACTACCCCGGCCGCATTTCCGCGACCGCGCTGAAGAACCCGGATTTTGCCGACTATGCGCGCGCCTTCGGCGGCCACGGCGAACGCGTCGAGACCACCGAGGAATTCGCGCCGGCCTTCGAGCGGGCGCTGGCCAGCGGCAAGCCGGCGATCCTGCACTGCTTCATCGATCCGGAAACCATCACCCCGTCCACGACCCTGGAAAAGATCCGCGACGCGGCCCTGAAGGCGCAGCACTGACACGGCAAGGACACGGCAGGCGCCGGCGGCGCGCGTAACGCGCGCCGGGAAAGCCGCAGCTTGCCGTTCCATTTATTTTAGGTTTAAACTTTCTAGCATTCCGAATACGGAAATCCATAGCGGAGACCCAGCATGTCCTCGAATCCTTCCTTTCACTGGCAAGACCCCCTGTTGCTGGACCAGCAACTGACCGAAGAAGAACGGATGGTGCGCGACGCCGCCTACGCCTATGCGCAGGACAAGCTCGCTCCGCGCGTGCTGAACGCGTTCCGCAACGAACAGACCGACCCGGCGATCTTCTCCGAAATGGGCGAACTGGGCCTGCTGGGCGCCACCATCCCCACCGAATACGGCGGCGCCGGCCTGAACTACGTCAGCTACGGCCTGATCGCCCGCGAAGTCGAACGCATCGACTCCGGCTACCGCTCCATGATGAGCGTGCAGTCGTCCCTGGTGATGGTTCCCATCAATGAATTCGGCAGCGAAGCGCAAAAGCAGAAATACCTGCCCAAGCTCGCCCGCGGCGAATGGATCGGCTGCTTCGGCCTGACCGAGCCCAACCACGGCTCCGACCCCGGCGGCATGGAAACGCGCGCGGTCAAGACCGCCGACGGCTACAAGCTCACCGGCAACAAGATGTGGATCACCAACTCCCCCATCGCCGACGTCTTCGTGGTGTGGGCCAAGTGCGTCGGCGGCGACTTCGACGGCAAGATCCGCGGCTTCATCCTGGAAAAGGGCATGAAGGGCCTGTCGGCCCCGGCCATCCACGGCAAGGTCGGCCTGCGCGCCTCGATCACCGGCGAAATCGTCATGGACGAAGTGGAAGTGTCCGACGAGCAGATGATGCCCGGCGTGTCCGGCCTGAAGGGTCCGTTCACCTGCCTGAATTCCGCCCGCTACGGCATCGCCTGGGGCGCCGTCGGCGCCGCCGAGGCCTGCTGGCACACCGCCCGCCAGTACACCCTGGACCGCAAGCAGTTCGGCCGTCCGCTGGCCGCCAACCAGCTCATCCAGAAGAAGCTGGCCGACATGCAGACCGAAATCACGCTGGCCCTGCAAGGCTGCCTGCGCCTGGGCCGCATGAAGGACGAAGGCACCGCCGCCGTGGAAATCACCTCGATCATGAAGCGCAACTCCTGCGGCAAGGCCCTGGACATCGCCCGCCTGGCGCGCGACATGCTCGGCGGCAACGGCATCTCCGACGAGTTCGGCGTGGCCCGCCACCTGGTGAACCTGGAAGTGGTCAACACCTACGAAGGCACCCACGACGTGCACGCCCTGATCCTGGGCCGCGCGCAGACCGGCATCCAGGCCTTCTATTGATCGCCTGCCGTTCCTGAACGCATCGAGGCCGCCCCTGGGCGGCCTTTTTGTATCTTGGGGCGGCGCCAGGCTGCAGCGCCCGCCGGGTGCACGAACGGCCGGCCTATCTGGCCTTCAGCGCCTGCGCCGACAGCAGCTTCTCGCCCCCGTGCTCCTTGAGCGCCGCGTCCAGCGCCTGCTCGTAGCCGGGACGCGCGGCTTCGAGCGCGGCCAGCCCTTCTTCCGTCAGCACCGTGTACACCCCGCGCTTGTCGTCGGGGCACAGGTCGCGGATGGTGAGGCCGGCGCGCTCCAGGCGTTCGGCCATGCGCGAGACCGAGCTCTGGTTCAGGCGCAGGTGCGAGGCGAGTTCCTGCATGCGCAGCTCGGAATCCTTGGACCGCGACAGCACTTCCAGCGCGCGGTATTCCGACAGGCCCAGCCCGTGCCGCGCCTGCAGCATCTTCCCCAGGTCGGCCTCGACATTGGCGACGACCTGGATCAGCCTGTGCCATGCATCGCTTTTCTTCGGCATTGCCAACTCTCCTCTGAAACAATGGGCGGTGCATTTTCTCATATGCATGCCCATGCAATTAAGTGCCACGCCGCGCGACGCGCGGCGCAGGCGGTAAGCATCACGCGGGCAGCCGGCGCCTGCTGGCGCGGAGCTTGGCGCTGTCGGCCAGCTTCAGCCACACCACGCCGCCGATGATGACCGCCAGCCAGAACGCCTGGCCCAGCGAGAGCGGCTGGTCGAGCAGAAGGCTGCCGAACACCGCCGCGCCCACCGAGCCTATGCCCGCCCAGGCCGCGTAGCCGATGCCCACGTCTATGGTTTTCAAGGCCACGCTGAGGGCATACAGCGTCAGCAGGAAGAACACCACCGCGGCGACGGACCAGTTCAATATCGTGAACGCCTTGCTGCCCGCCACGCTGAGCGCGTAGCCGATCTCGAAGATTCCTGCCAACAACAGCATGATCCATGCACGGCCGTTGCCCTTGTTCGTTACGCTGGAGCTTGTCATTTCGGATTCCTTTTCAAAGTCGGGATAAAAGTTGGATGAGATGCCGGCCCGCGGCGGCTTCACGCCGCGCCGCTCAGGCGCAGGCCGACCACGCCGCCGATGACCAGGGCGATGCCGAGAGCCTTGTTCCAGGTCAGCCGTTGCCCGAAGAACAACGCGCCCAGGATGACGACGCCGACGCCCGCGACGGAAGTCCAGATGGCATAGCCCACGCCGACGTCGAAGGTGAGCAGCGCGAGGCTGAGGAAGAAGGTGGCGATCGCGCCGCTGACCAGGGTCGCGGCCGTCCACCAGAAGTGGGTGAATCCCTTCGCGTTTCCTGCGGAGATGGCGACTGCGATTTCAAAGACCACGGCGGCGCCCAGATAAAGCCAGTTCATGATGAAGTTTCCTTTCGTAGAAGCGCCCTTGCCAGGGCGATGGATGAGTGGATTTGCGTCTCAAAATATTTGCATGCACATGCATATTAATAAGAACGAATGAAGCCGTCAACATATTTGCATGCGCATGCAGATTTATTTTTTGCAGCGGCCTGGCAGCGGGCGGCGCATTGCCGAAAGTCCGGATAGCCGTGGACATGCGCAGGCCTTACGCTTTGCGGCATCGGCCAGGCACAGGCCCGGGCGCCATGGAGCGCCGTCCCGCGTGCCCGACCCCGGCTTATCCCAACCGACCAGGAGTCGCGCATGCAAGGCAATCCATCCATCCGCCTGATGGCGGGCATCGCCATGGCGTTCATGGCCCACGGCGCCTACGCCGCCACCACCCTGACGATGGCCACGGAATATCCGGCGAGCTCCATGCCGGGCCAGGGCGTAGCCACGTTCGCCGAGCTGGTCCGCGCGAAAACCGCGGGCGCCGTGCTCATCGACGCCAGCTACGACGCCGCCCAGGGAATCAAGTCGGGCGACATGATCGACGCCGTGGAAACGCGCAAGGTCGATGCGGGCGATGCCTTCGCGGGCGCCCTGGCCACCAAGTACCCCTTGTTCGGCGTCTCGTCCCTGCCCTTCCTGGCGGATTCGCTGTCGAAGGCGCGCAACCTCAACAAGGCCGCGCGCCCGGCCTATGAAAAGCTGCTGGCGGCGCATGGGCAGAAGCTGCTCTACACCACGCCGTGGCCAGCCTCGGGCATCTGGTCCAAGCAGAAGATCGACAGCGTCGCGGCATTGAAGGGCCTGAGCATCCGCACCTACGACGCCACGTCGCAGGAAGTGATGCAGAAAGCCGGCGCCCGCGCGCAGAACATTTCCTTCGCCGACGCCATGCCGCGGATCGCCTCGGGCGAGGTGAACGCCGTGCTGTCCTCGGGCGACGGCGGCGCGGGCCGCAAGCTGTGGGAGCACCTGCCCCACTTCGCCGAGATCAACTACGCCATGCCGATCTCGATCGCGACGATGAACCTGCGGGCCTACCAGGCCCTGGACGCGCGCACGCGCCGCGCCATCGACCAGGCCGCGGCGCAGACCGAAACCGAGCAATGGAAGCGGATAGACGGCCGCCTGCAGCAGAACTACGCCAGCATGCGCAAGAACGGCGTGGCGATCAACACCGCCGTGCCATTGCCGGTGCGCAAGGCGCTGCAGGATGCCGCGGCGGATTCGGTGAACGCCTGGAAGGCCGCGGCCGGCCCCGACGCGGCGGCCATCCTGGCGCAGGCGGCCAAGAAGCGCTAGGACGGGCCGCCGGGAACGCGCCTAGTTTTCTCCGGAGAGGTCGAACAGGCTGGTCGCGTCCAATTCCAGCACGCCTTCGTCGTGCTGGTTGTAGACCGTCCAGGCCCAGGTGATGATGCCCAGGTCGGGGCGCGACGACGAGGTGCGCACGCCCTGCACCCGGGCTTCGAGGCGCAGCGTGTCGCCGGGACGCACCGGCGTGCGCCAGCGCACTTCGCCCAGGCCGGGCGAGCCGAAGGATTCGGAGTCGTGCAGGGCCGCGTCCACGGCCATGCGCATGGTCAGGGCGCAGGTATGCCAGCCGCTGGCGATCAACCCGCCCCAACGGCCCTCGGAGGCGCGCTGGGGATCGGTGTGGAACCACTGCGGATCGTACTTGCGCGCAAACTCCAGGATCTCCGCTTCGGTCACGGTGACCGGGCCGGCCTTGATGAGCATGCCGTCTTTGAAATCGGCGAACTTCATATTGTGGAATTCCCCCCCGCAAATGCGATCGGCGCGCCACCGCGCGCCACGCATGTTTTCCGGACCGCATGTTCCGGATCAGTAAGTCTCGAAATGCAGCCGCCCTTCGCGGCGCAGCGCATCATGCAGGATAGACCAATCCTGGCCCGATTGCACCGCCACGTCACGCAGGGCGTCCAGCACGCCGACTTCCATGCCCTTCAGTCCGCAGACGTAGATGCAGGTGTTGCGGTCCGCCAGCAATTCCCGGACCTTGGCGGCGCGGTCCCGGATCAGGTCCTGCACGTAGCGCTTGGGCTGCCCGGCCTCGCGCGACAGCGCCAGGTTGATGTCGATGAAATCGGGGGGAAGTTTCATCAACGGCCCGAAGTAAGGCAGCTCGCGCTCGGTGCGCGCGCCGAAGAACAGCATGAGCTTGCCGTTTTCGCCGGAATCGATGCGCCGGCGGCACCGCTCCGTCATCGCGCGCATCGGCGCCGAGCCGGTGCCCGTGCAGATCATGATGAGGTTGGCCTGCGGATGGTTGGGCATCAGGAAGGTGTGGCCGAACGGCCCGATCACCTGCACTTTGTCGTTCTTGACCAGGTCGCACAGGTAATTCGAGCACACGCCGTGGGCGGCCGCGCCGGCATGGTCTTCGGTGACGCGCTTGACCGTCAGCGAAAGATTGTTGTAGCCCGCCCGCTCGCCGTCGCGCGGACTGGCCAGCGAGTACTGCCGCGCATGATGCGGCCGGCCCTGGGCGTCCAGGCCCGGCGGCAGGATGCCGATGGACTGGCCCTCCAGCACGGGAAACGGCAATTCGCCGAAATCCAGGACGATATGGTGGATGTCGCTGTCGGTGTCCGCGCCCGTGACGCGGTAATTGCCGACGACGGTGGCCGTCATCGGCGTCTTGTGCGTGTACAGATTGACGTAGGGATGGGCGGCCGACCAGGGCGGAACGGCCGCGCCGGGCGCGGCCGGCGCAACGGAAGCCGGCGGCGGCGATCCGGCGGGCTCGGCCTGCGCCGCTTCCGCCCCGGCGGCTGCGGGCGGCGCCTGCTCCTGGGGCAGTTCTTCCCAGCCCAGTTGATCGCGCACGGGATAGGCCTCGGCGCGCGCCACCAGCCGCCAGTTGTCGATGGCGCCGGTGGGACATGGCGGCACGCAGGCCATGCAGCCGTTGCAGATGTCCGGATCCACCACATAGTTGTTGGCGTCGTGGGTGATCGCGTCGATCGGACAGGTTTCTTCGCAGGTGTTGCAGCGGATGCAGATCTCGGGATCGATGAGATGCTGCTTCAGGACTTCTGCTGGTAGGGGAGCGTTCATCGCGGTCTTCCCATGCTCCGGTAGGCGGCCGCCCGCGCGGCCGCCGCCCCGCTTTAGTTGAAACGGACGTACTCGAAATTCACCGGCTGGCGGTTGATGCCCATGACCGGCGGCGCGATCCAGTTGGCGAACTTGCCCGGCTCGGCGACGCGCCCCATCAGCGATGCGACGAAGGCGCGGTCTTCGGGCGTGGGCAGCCACTTGTGCAGATTGGCGCGCCACTGCGATTCGGAGAGGATGTCGCCCTCGGGCGACATGCGTATGCCGGCCAGGGTGCCGATCTGGCGGTTGAACGCCTTGTGCGGCACCTGCAGGCGGAACGGGATGCCGCTCTTTTCGATGACCTTGTTCCAGCGCCCGATGCCGGCCACGGAATCGCGGATGAAATCGTCGCGCAGGACTTCGTTCAGGGCGTTCAGCATCGGCACCTCGGCCTCGCCCAGCTTGCCGTTTTCCACGGTCAGCACGCGGTAGGTGTCGTTCTTCAATTGATGATCGTCCGTGCGCTTGCCTTCTTCGTAGCGGCCCTTCAGGCCCGAGCTGTAGAAGATGGCCGCGTTCGAGGACTGGTCCGCGCCGAACAGGTCGATGGTGACGCTGTAGTGGAAGTTCAGATAGCGCTGGATGGTGGGCAGGTCGATCACGCCGGCGGCGCGCACGCTTTCCGGGTCGTCGGTCTTCAGTTGGTTCATCACTTCGCAAGTGCGCTGGATGACCCGCGAGATACCGGATTCGCCCACGAACATGTGATGCGCTTCCTCGGTCAGCATGAACTTGGTGGTGCGCGCCAGCGGGTCGAAACCCGACTCCGCCAGGGCGCAAAGCTGGAACTTGCCGTCGCGGTCGGTGAAGTAGGTGAACATGTAGAACGCCAGCCAGTCCGGCGTCTTTTCGTTGAACGCACCCAGGATGCGCGGGTTGTCGGCGTCGCCCGAGCTGCGCTGCAGCAGCGCGTCGGCCTCTTCCCGGCCGTCGCGGCCGAAGTAGCGGTGCAGCAGGTAGACCATGGCCCACAGGTGCCGGCCTTCCTCGACGTTGATCTGGAACAGGTTGCGCAGGTCGTACTGCGACGGGGCGGTCAGGCCGAGGTGGCGCTGCTGCTCGATCGAGGCGGGCTCGGTGTCGCCCTGCGTGACGATGATGCGGCGCAGGTTGGCGCGGTGTTCGCCGGGCACGTCCTGCCAGGCGTCCCGCCCCATGTTCTCGCCGAAATGGATCTTGCGCTGGCCGTCCTGCGGCGCCAGGAAGATGCCCCAGCGGTAATCCGGCATCTTGACGTGGTCGAAGTGCGCCCAGCCGTCCGGCTGCACGCTGACCGCCGTGCGCAGATAGACGTCGAAGCCGTGCGAACCGTCGGGGCCCATGTCCTGCCACCACTGCAGGTAATTGGGCTGCCAATGCTCCAGCGCGCGCTGCAGCGTGCGGTCGCCGGCCAGATTGACGTTATTGGGGATCTTATCGGTGTAATTGATTCCGGACATTGTCTCGCTCCTGTTCCTCGGGTGTGGGCCGCGCGGCGCGGCGCGGCGTCGCGGGGCCGTTCAGACCCGGTTCCAGTCGAATGCGGCCTGCTCGCCCTTGCCGTAGAGCTTGAGCGCGCCCTTGTCTCCCGCGGCGTTGGGGCGGTTGAAGATCCAGTTCTGCCAGGCAGTCAGGCGGCCGAAGATCCGGGTTTCCATCGTTTCCCGCCCGCCGAAGCGCAGGTTGGCTTCCAGGCCGGTCAGCGCGTCGGGCGACAGGGCGCGGCGCTCTTCGAGCATCATGCGCACCTCGTCGTCCCAGTCGATACTGTCGGGCGCGAAAGTGACCAGGCCCAGGTCCAGCGCGTCGGCCGCGGACAGCCGCTGGTCCGCGCGGGCGCGTATGGCCTCCAGCGGACCGGCCTCTTCATGGAAACGGCGCTGCAGGCGGCTCTGGCCGTTGACCAGCGGGTAGGCGCCGAAATTGCGGCTGCCCACCACGATCTGCGCGGGCGCCGATTCGTCCTCGTTGTCCAGCATGTAGCTGCGGTCGGCGGCCAGCGCCAGTTCCAGCAGGGTGCCGGCAAAGCAGGAGCCCGGCTCGATCAGCGCGAACAGGCTGCGCGACGTGACGTCCAGCCGCGCCAGCGTGCGGCGCAGCATGCCGGCCGTTTCCCGCACGAACCAGTGGTCCGCGTGCCGCTCGAGCGCGGCGTCGGCGGCCAGGACGAGATCGGCGTCGCCCTCGGTCTTGAGGATCCAGGTGCCGATGTCCAGTTCGTTCGTGCGCATGGACAGGATCGCGTCGTCCAGCTCGCGGGCCATTTGCAGCGGCCACCAGGCGGCGCCCGCGGCCAGTATGTCCGCGACCTCGGTTTCCACGCTGCCTTCCGGCGCGCGCACGGTCCAGGTGGCCTGGCGCTTTTCGCGGTCGAGCTGGATGTCCACGTAGCGGTAGGACAGGCTGTCGGCGCCTTCCGTGCGCTGGATGGGCGTCAGCGCGACGCCCTGCCCGTCGGCCGGACGGTCGCTGTCTTGCGCCAGCGCCTGGGCGCGCTCGCGCACGGCGGCTTCGAAGCGGGCCGGCTTGACCACGTCGTCCACCAGCCGCCAGTCCTTGGCCCGCTGGCCCCGCACGCCTTCCACCAGCGTGCAGAAGATGTCGGCATGGTCGTGGCGCACGCGGCGCTTGTCGGTCACGCGGGTCAGGCCGCCGGTGCCCGGCAACACGCCCAGCAGCGGCACCTCGGGCAGCGCCACGGAAGAGGAGCGGTCGTCGATCAGCACGATTTCGTCGCAGGCCAGCGCCAGCTCGTAGCCGCCCCCGGCGCAGGCGCCGTTGAGCGCGGCGATGAACTTCAGGCCGCTGTGGCGGCTGGAATCCTCGATGCCGTTGCGGGTTTCGTTGGTGAACTTGCAGAAGTTCACCTTCCAGGCGTGCGAGGACAGGCCCAGCATGAAGATATTGGCGCCCGAACAGAAAATGCGCTCTTTCATGCTGGTCACGATCACGCTGCGCACCTCGGGGTGCTCGAAGCGGATGCGCTGCAAGGCGTCGTGCAGTTCGATATCCACGCCCAGGTCGTAGGAATTCAGCTTGAGCTTGTAGCCCGGACGCAGGCCGCCGTCCTCGGCGACGTCCATGGCCAGCGTGGCGACAGGGCCGTCGAAGGCCAGGCGCCAATGGCGGTATTGCCCAGGGTCGGTCCGGAAATCCACCCGGTTGAGAGTGCTGCTCATCTGTGTCTCCTCGCACGCCTAAAACAGGAAAAATACTGCATGACATGAATTATTATGCAGATTAAGGGCAAAAAAAATCCCCGTCAAGCGGGGATATGCAAAAAACTTCCTGCGGAGCCGCCGTCCGCCCGCGCGCGGGACCCTACAGCGGAAGCCCGCAGGCCTTGCGCACCTGCGTGCGCAGGCCCGCAAAGCTCTCCTTCACGTCCAGGTTGCTGGTGACCCAGGTCAGGTCGGCCTTGGCGTAGAAGGCCTCGCGCCCCGCCAGGATGCGCTTCAGGTCGGCCATCGCCTCGTTGTTGCCCGACATGGGGCGGAAGTCGCCCTGCGCCATGACGCGGCCCATGTGCTCCTCGGGCGTGGCGCGCAGCCAGACCGTATAGCAGTGCGCCAGCAGCAGGTTCAGGGTGGCCGGCTCGGACACCAGGCCGCCGGGCGTCGCCAGCACCATTTCCGGGTAGATCTGCACGGCCTCTTCCAGCGCCCGCCGTTCGTAGCGGCGATAGGCGTTGGGACCGTAGAGGTTGTGGATTTCCAGGATGCTGCACCCCGCCACGCGCTCGATCTCGCGGTTCAGTTCCACGAAGGGATAGCCCAGGTCGTCGGCCAGCATCTGGCCCAAGGTGGACTTGCCCGCGCCCCGCAGGCCGATCAGCGCCACGCGCTGGGTGCGGTTGGGCCGCTGCGCGCCCGCGCCCACCCCGAATAGCTGGGTCAACGCCTCGCGCGCGCGCTGCAGGTCGGACTCGGTGCGGCCGCTGAGCAGCTCCCGGATCAGCAGCCAGTCCGGCGATTCCGTGGTCACGTCGCCGACCAGTTCGGCCAGCGCGCAGTTGAACGCCCGGGCGATCTGGAGCAGCACGAGGATGGAGGCGTTGCCCACCCCGTGCTCGAGATTGGCCAGATGGCGTTCCGACACGCCGGTGACCTGCGACAGGCTCTTGCGGGTCATCCCGCGTATGGCCCGCAGACGGCGCACCCGTTCGCCCAATGCGACCAGGAAAGCCTCCCGCCGAGGCTCGGATGGCGCCGCGTCTAGCGCTTGATTCATGTTCTGGCTGACTCCGCAAAAACCCTGATAGTCTTCGATTTATGCACTATAGTGCTTGACCCAAATCAATGGAAGCACTATTTTTCCATTCAATGAATTCAACTGCCGGTCAGATCTGGAAAAGCAGCAGTGGAATTCATTCCGCATTCGAAGCGCCGACAAGTGTAAAGGAGGAGCCCCGGTGAACACGCCAGATCGATTCCATGCCCTGATGCGCGATGTCGCGCGCCTGGCGGCCGGCCAGGATCTGGACGCCGGCCTGCAGGCGAAGCTGAACCGCGAGGCCGGCCCCGATAGCGCCTTGTTCCAGGACATTTTCGCCGCCTGTAGGCAGGGCGTGGCCGACGGCTGGATGTGCAGCCGCGAGGGCGGCGGGATCCGCTACGGCCGCGTCATCAGGCCGGCGCCCGACCTGGCGGACTGTTCGGTGGACGTGGTCGACATGGACGACCTGGCCGGCCCGCATCATGCGCACCCCAACGGCGAGATCGACATGATCATGCCGCTGACCGAAGGCGCCCGCTTCGACGGCCACGGCGCCGGCTGGCTGGTCTACGGCCCCGGCAGCGCGCACCGTCCCACCGTGACCGGCGGCCGCGCCCTGGTGCTGTACCTGTTGCCCGGCGGCGCCATCGATTTCTCGATTCCCTAGCGCCCGCCGGCGCCCGCCAGAACAACATCAGGAGACAACCGTGAACGCCTGTCCCGCCGAACTCAATTTCGCCAGCCACCTGGCGGCGCTCAATGCCGCGCGCGCCGCCAAGCCCGCCTATATCGACGACACGCGCCAGCTCAGCTACGGCGAGCTGGCGGAACGGGTGGCCCGCCTGGGCGGCGCGCTGCGCCAACTGGGCCTGCGCCGCGAAGAACGCATCCTGCTGCTGATGCAGGACACGGCCGACTGGCCCGTGGCGTTCCTGGGCGCGTTGCACGCGGGGGTGGTCCCGGTGGCGGTCAATACCCTGCTGACCGCGGACGACTACGCGTACATCATCGGGCACAGCCGCGTGCGCGCGGTGTTCGTCTCGGGCGCCCTGCTGCCCACCGTCCAGGCCGCGCTGAAGCTGGCCGGCGCCGACGTGGAACACCTGGTCGTGTCCCAGCCCGCCGGTCCCCTGCCCGCCGGCGCGCATGAATTCGAAGCGCTGCTGGCCGCGGCGCCGCTTGCGCCGGCCGTGCGCACCCTGTCCGACGAGATCGCCTTCTGGCTGTATTCGTCGGGCTCCACCGGCAAGCCGAAAGGCGTGGTCCACACCCACGGCAACCTGTGGCATACGGCCGAGCTCTATGCCAAGCCGGTGCTCGGCATCCGCGAGGACGACGTGGTGTTCTCCGCCGCCAAGCTCTTCTTCGCCTACGGGCTGGGCAACGGCCTGACCTTTCCGCTGTCGGTCGGCGCCACCGTCGTCCTGATGAGCGAACGCCCCACCCCGCAAGCCGTCTTCCAGCGGCTGACCCGGCACCGGCCCACGGTGTTCTACGGCGTGCCCACGCTGTACGCCAGCATGCTGGCCTCGCCCGAGCTGCCGCCGCGCGACCAGGTCGCCCTGCGCGTCTGCACCTCGGCCGGCGAAGCCCTGCCCCGCGATATCGGCGAACGCTTCACCCGGCATTTCGGCTGCGACATCCTGGACGGCATCGGCTCCACCGAAATGCTGCATATCTTCATTTCCAACCAGGCGGGGCAATTGCGCTACGGCACCACCGGCAAGCCGGTGCCCGGCTACGAAGTGCAGTTGCGCGACGAGAACGGCGCGCCGGTGGCGCCCGGCGCCATCGGCGACCTCTACATCAAGGGCCCGAGCGCGGCCCTGATGTACTGGAACAACCGCGACAAGACGCGCCAGTGCTTCCTGGGCGACTGGCTGAAGAGCGGCGACAAATACATTTGCGACCCGGACGGCTATTACACCTACGCCGGCCGCAGCGACGACATGATCAAGGTCAGCGGCCAGTACGTGTCGCCCGTGGAGGTCGAAAACATCCTGGTGCAGCACGAGGCCGTGCTGGAAGCCGCGGTGATCGGCGTGCCGGACCACGACGGACTGGTCAAGACCAAGGCCTACGTGGTGCTGCGGCCGGGCTTCGAGCCCGACGCGCAGACCGGCGCCGCGCTGCAAACCTATGTGAAGCAGCACCTGGCGCCCTTCAAGTATCCCCGGCAGATCAACTTCACCGACGAACTGCCCAAGACCGCCACCGGCAAGATACAGCGCTTCCGCCTCCGGCAACTGGAAGAGGCGACGCTATGAACGGACTCGACGCCGGGATCGTGTACGCCGACATCCATGCGCTGGGACGCGAGATGCGCCTGGAATGCCAGTGGATAGACTCCCCGCGCCCGCTGGCCCCGCTGCTGGTGTTCCTGCACGAAGGGCTGGGCTCGGTCTCCATGTGGAAGGACTGGCCGCGGCAGGTGTGCGAGGCGGCCGGATGCCGCGGACTGGTGTACTCGCGCTATGGCTACGGACGGTCCACGCCCCGGCCGCCCCAGGAAAAATGGCCGGTGGACTTCATGCACGGCCAGGCGCGCGAAGTGCTGCCCGCCCTGTTCCAGGCGCTGGGCGTGGATGCCCGGCGGGACAAGCCGGTGCTCTTCGGCCATAGCGACGGCGCCTCGATCGCCCTGCTGTACGCGGCCATGCATCCGGACGCCGCGGCCGGCATCGTGGCGGCGGCCCCGCACATCTTCGTCGAAGACGTGACGGTGTCCAGCATCGAGCAGGCGCGGCAGGCCTACCTGCAGACCGACCTGCGCGCCCGCCTGGGCCGCTATCACGCGGATGCGGATTCGGCGTTCTGGGGCTGGAACGACATCTGGCTGGATCCCGCGTTCCGCGCCTGGAACCTCGAAGACGACCTGCCCCGGATCGCCTGTCCCGTGCTGGCCATCCAGGGCCTGGACGACGAGTACGGCACGCTGGCGCAGATACGCGGCATACGCCGCCTGGCGCCCCAGACCGAACTGCTGGAGATTCCCGGCTGCGGGCACTCGCCGCACAAGGACCAGCCCGCCCGCGTCATCCAGTCCGTCGCCGGTTTCGTCGACGGACTGGAAAACCCCCGCCGACGCCGCGTCGGCCCATAACAAGCACGGAGACAAACCATGAACCACGCCCTGACCCGGGCCGCGCTCGCCGCGGCCCTGACGCTCGCCGCCGGCGGCGCGCAGGCGGCCGACAAGATCAAGGTCGGCTTCATGCTGCCCTACAGCGGCACCTACGCCGCGCTCGGCAACGCCATCGAAAATGGCTTCAAGCTGTATGTCGCCGAACAGGGCGGCAAGCTGGGCGGACGCGAAATCGAATACTTCAAGGTCGACGACGAATCCAACCCGGCCAAGGCCGCCGAGAACGCCAACCGCCTGATCAAGCGCGACCAGGTGGACGTGCTGATCGGCACCGTGCACTCGGGCGTGGCGATGGCGCTGGCCAAGGCCGCCAAGGACGCCGACACCACCCTGATCGTCACCAACGCCGGCGCCAACGCCATCACCGGCCCGCTGTGCGGCCCCGGCATTTTCCGCACCTCGTTCACCAATTGGCAGCCCGCCTATGCCATGGGGCCGGTGGCGCACGCCAAGGGCCACAAAACGGCCGTCACCATCACCTGGAAGTACGCCGCGGGCGACGAGGCCATCGGCGGCTTCAAGGAAGGCTTCGAGAAGGCCGGGGGCAAGGTCGTGAAGGAGCTGAGCCTGCCCTTCCCCAACGTGGAATTCCAGCCGCTCCTGACCGAAATCGCCGCGCTCAAGCCCGACATGGTGTTCACGTTCTTCGCGGGCGGCGGCGCCGTGAAATTCGTGCAGGACTACCACGCCGCGGGCCTGGACAAGAGCATTCCGCTGTACGGCTCGGGCTTTCTCACCGACGGCACGCTGCAGGCGCAGGGCGATTCCGCCCAGGGGCTGCTCACCACCCTGCACTATGCCGACGGCCTGAACACGCCGCGCGACAACGCCTTCCGCGCCGACTACGCCAAGGCCTACAAGGCCCAGCCGGACGTGTACGCCGTGCAGGGCTACGACGCGGCCCAGTTGATGCAGTCGGGCCTGGCCGCGGTCCAGGGCGACTTCGGCAAGAAGGAAGACTTCCGCAAGGCCATGCGCGGCGCCACCGTGGACAGCCCGCGCGGTCCGTTCACGCTGTCGGCCGCCGGCAATCCCGTGCAGGACATCTACCTGCGCCGCGTCGACGGCCTGGAGAACAAGGTCGTCGAGGTCGCCGTGCAGAAACTGGCCGACCCCGCCCGCGGCTGCAGGCTCTGAACCGCATCCGCCACAGGGAGGCCCCATGGACTTCGGCATCCTGCTCATCCAGAGCCTGAACGCATTCCAGTACGGCTTGCTGCTGTTCCTGGTGGCCAGCGGACTGACGCTGATCTTCGGCATCATGGGCATCATCAATCTGGCCCACGGCAGTTTCTACATGATAGGCGCGTACATGGCCTTCGCCCTGGGACCGGCGGTGGACCGCTGGCTGGGCGGCGGCTTCCTGGCCACGCTGGCGGTGTGCGTGCTGGCCGCGGGCGCGCTGGGCTATCTGCTGGAGGCCGCGTTCTTCAGCTACCTGTACCGGCGCAACCACCTGCAACAGGTGCTGATGACCTACGGCCTGATCCTGGTCTTCGAGGAACTGCGCAGCATCCTGGTGGGCAACGACGTGCACGGCGTGCCGCTGCCCTCTTGGCTGCAAGGCAGCGTGCCGCTGGGCGGCGTCATGACCTACCCGGTGTACCGGCTGTTCATCTCGGCGGTCGGCATCGCGGTGGCGCTGCTGCTGTACTGGGTCATCGCGCGCACGCGGCTGGGCATGATGCTGCGGGCGGGCGCCAGCAACCGCGAAATGACTTCCTCGCTGGGCATAGACGTCAACCGCCTCTACCGCCTGGTGTTCGCGGCCGGCGTGGCGCTGGCCGCGCTGGCGGGCAGCATCGCCGCGCCCGTCTCGTCGGTCTATCCCGGCATGGGCAACGGCGTGCTCATCATCTGTTTCGTGGTCGTCGTGATCGGCGGCATCGGCTCGGTCCGCGGCGCCTTCCTGGCCGCGATGCTGGTCGGCGTGGTCGAGACTTTCGGGCAGGTGCTGTTCCCTTCCGCGGCCGGCGTGCTGGTGTACCTGCTGATGGCCTTCATTCTTCTATGCAAGCCCGAAGGGCTGTTCAAGCAGGGCTGAACATGCTGAACCGACTGCTACCCGCCGCGACGCTGCTGGCCCTGGCCGCCTTCTCCTGGAGCGGCAGCGACTACTACACCGGCCTGGCGATCAAGGTCATGATCTACGCGATCTTCGCGCAAAGCCTGCAACTGCTGGTGGGCGGCGCGGGGCTGGTCAGCCTGGGCCACGCCGCCTTCTTCGGCATCGGCGCCTATGCCGCGGCGCTGCTGTCGCCCGAATCCGGGGCGGCCGGCCTGTGGTGGCTGCTGCCGGCCGCGCTGCTGGCGGCGGCAGCCTATGCCGCCGCGACCGGCGCGCTGGCGCTGCGCACTCGCGGCGTGTACTTCATCATGGTCACGCTGGCCTTCTCGCAAATGGCGTACTACGTGTTCCACGACACGAAGATCGGCGGCGGCAGCGACGGCATCTACCTCTACTTCCGGCCCGAACTCTCCCTGGCCGGCTGGATGCCCTTCGACCTGGGCGACGCGCGCAGCTTTTATTTCTTCGTGCTGGCCTGCCTGGCCGCGAGCTGGGGCTTCCTGGCCCTGTTGCGGCGCTCGGCGTTCGGCGCGGCGCTGGCCGGCATCCGCATCAATGAGCAGCGCATGCGCGCGGCCGGCTACTCGACCTATCCGTACAAGCTCGCCGCCTACGTCCTGGGCGCCACGCTGGCCGGCCTGGCCGGCTTCCTGTTCGCGCTGAAGGACGGATTCGTCACGCCCGAACTGCTGGCCTGGGAGCAGTCCGGCCTGGTCCTGCTGATGGTGATACTGGGCGGCATGGGCAGCCTGGGCGGCGCGGTCCTGGGCACGATGGCGCTGGTGCTGCTGCAGGAACTGTTCCAGTCGCAGGCGCTGTTCGGCGACTATGCCAATCATTGGCACCTGCCCCTGGGGATTGCCATCATCGCGCTGGTGGCCCTGCTGCCCGACGGACTGGCCGGGCTGCCGGCGCAACTGCGCGAACGCCGCCACGCCCGCGCCGCGGCGCCCAAGCCTGGCGCCGCCCCGACCCACCGCAAGGCCGCCCCCGCGCGCCTGCCCATCCAGGGAGAGCCCCATGTCTGAGGTCCTGCTTGCCGCCAGCGCGGTCACCCGGCGCTTCGGCGGCCTGACGGCGGTGAACGGCGTGTCGCTGAGCCTGCGGCGCGGCCAGGTCCATGCCGTCATCGGCACCAACGGCGCGGGCAAGTCCACCCTGGTCAACATCCTGTCGGGCGAACTGGCGCCCAGCGGCGGCCAGGTCATGCTGGACGGGCGCGACATCACGGCGTGGCGCCAGCCCGAGCGGGCCCGCGCGGGCCTGGGCCGCAGCTACCAGCGGTCGACCATCTTTCCCGAACTGACCGTGTTCGAGAACTGCAGGCTGGCCGCGCAGGCGCGGCGCCAGCGCTTCTGGCGCTGGTGGCGGCCGGCTTCGGATTGCCGGCGCAGCGCCGAACTGGCACGCCACGCGCTGGACAGCACGGGGCTGGCGGACGAAGCCGCGCGCGAGGCCGGGCTGCTGCCGCATGGCCGCAAGCGCCAACTGGAAATCGCCATGTGCCTGGCGGGCGAACCACAGGTATTGCTGCTGGACGAACCGCTGGCGGGCATGGGCCCCGAGGAAACCGACCGCATCCTGGCGCTCTTGCAAAGGCTGAAATCCGGCCACGCCATCCTGCTGGTGGAGCACGACATGGACGCCGTCTTCCGCGTCGCCGAAACCATCACGGTCATGGTCAACGGCACGGCCATCGCCTGCGGCACGCCTACGGAAATCCGCGCCAATCCCGAAGTGCGGACCGCCTACCTGGGCGAGGACACTGAAGGAGCCGGCCTGTGAACGCGCTGATCGAAGCCGGGGACCTGCATGTCTACTACGGGGCCAGCCACGTGCTGCGCGGCGTGGACGTGCGCATCGCACCCGGAGAATCCGTCGGCCTGGTGGGCCGCAACGGCATGGGCAAGACGACACTGATACGCAGCCTGGTCGGGCAGGTGAAATGCGCGCAAGGCAGCGTACGCGTCGACGGCCTGGACTGCACGCGCGCGCGGCCGCATGCGATCGCCCGGCTGGGCGTGGCCTACGTGCCCGAAGGACGCGGGATCTTCCCCAACCTGAACGTGCGCGAGAACCTGCAAGTGGCGGCCCGCCCCGGCAAACTCGGCCGCAAGGACTGGACCTATGCCCGGGTGCTGGACACGTTCCCGCGGCTGCAGGAACGCCTGGGACATGGCGGGCAGCAGCTTTCCGGCGGCGAACAGCAAATGCTGGCCATCGGCCGGGCGCTGATGACCAACCCGGAGCTGCTGATCCTGGACGAGGCCACCGAGGGCCTCGCTCCGCTGATCGTGGCGGAAATCTGGAAGATCATCCGCCAGATCCGCGCCAGCGGCATGTCCACCCTGATCGTCGACCGCAACTACCGCGCGGTGCTGGAACACACCGACCGCTGCCTGGTCATGGAAAAGGGCTTGATCGTGCAGGACGGCGACAGCGCGTCGCTGGCCCGCCAACCCGAGCTGTTGACCAGGCACCTGGGCGTCTAGCCCAGGGCAGGGATCAGCTCACCGCCGAGCCGCCTCCAGCACGCTGACGGCCTCCCCGTCCAGCGCGACACGCACATCGGCGCCCTGGCGCAGGCAGGGATCATGCCCGGCTCCTGCGACGCACTCCAGGTACAACGGCGTACCGCGAGGCGTACGCAGCAGATAATTCAGCAGGTTGCCCCCGTAGCCGACCGCTTCGACCCTGGCCTGCAGGCCCTGTTGCCCCGCCCGCGCCAAACGCAACTTGTGCGGCCGCACCACCAGGCTCACGCTATCGCCCGCCGTGCACGCGCGCGCCGGAGCGGGAACCTGGACGACGCCGCCTTCATAATCCACCGCCACGCCGTCGTGCCCAACCGAGCGCACCGTGCCCTGCAGCACGTTGCTGCGGCCCAGGAACCCGGCAACGAACAGGCTGGCGGGCCGTTCGTAGAGCTCGGACGGAGAACCGATCTGCGCGATCCGGCCTTGATCGAAGATGACGATGCGGTCGGACATCGACAAGGCCTCTTCCTGATCGTGCGTGACATACAGAAAGGATGCGCCGGATTCCTTGTTCAGCTTGCGCAGTTCCCATTGAAGATCCGCGCGCAGCTTCTTGTCCAACGCCGACAGAGGTTCATCCAGCAACAGCGCGTCGGGCCGGTAGACCAGCGCTCGGGCGAGCGCCACGCGCTGCTGCTGTCCTCCTGAAAGCTGCCGAGGATAGCGTCCGGCATATGCCCCCAGTTGCACTTGCTCCAAGGCCGCCCGGGCGCGGGCGCGCGCCTCGCCGCCGGAGACCCCGCGTATCGAAAGCGGAAACCTGACGTTCTGCTCCACCGTCATGTGAGGAAACAGCGCATATCCCTGGAACACCATGCCGAAGCCCCGGTCCTCGGGCGGACGGCCGGTGATCGGAGCGCCCCGGTGGAAAATCTCGCCAGCGGTGGGCGTGACGAAGCCGGCGATCGACATCAAGGTCGTCGTCTTGCCGGATCCCGACGGGCCCAGCAATGTGAGGAATTCGCCCGCCGCCAGCGAAAAATCAATGCCGTCCAGGGCCGCCGTCGAGCCGAACAGCTTGCGCAGCCCCTGCACGCGCAAGAGCGGCGGGGCCGAAGAAATGGCTGAATTCATGAGGACTCCCGCTTTCCTTTGCGGTGCGCGAGCAGGCGCTCGACGCACAGGCAGATAAAGGTGATCAAGATCATCAGGGTGGCCACCGCCGCGATCGTGGGATCCACGTTCTCGTTGATGCCATCCCACATCGCCCGCGGCAGCAGATAAACGTTGCGCGTGGTAATGAACAGCAGCACGACCAATTCGTCCCAGGACACGATGAACGCGAAGATGGCGCCCGACACGATGCCGGGACGGATACCGGGCAAGGTGACGCGCGTCAGGACCTGCAACGGCCGAGCGCCCATCGAACGGGCGGCCTGCTCCAGCCGCGGGTCGAAATTGGCCAACGCCGATCCCACCGATACAAAGACAAAAGGCGTGGCGGCGACTACATGGGCGAGCACCACGCCCGTATAGGTATCGAGCAGCCCCAGGTCGATATACAGGCGGTAGTACGCCAGCGCCCCCACGATCGTGGGAACGATAAGGGGCAGCAAGGCCAGCATGCGCACCAGCCCTCCCAGCCTGGCGCCCAGTTTCCACGCGCCGATGGCGGCCGCGCAGCCCAGGCAGGTAGCAGCCAGCGTGGAGACGGCCGACACGGCGATGCTCTGGAGCAGGCTGTCGCGCCAGACCGGGCTATCCACCAGTTGCCGATAGTGCTGCAGCGACCATGACTCCGCGGGAAACGACAGATAGCTGCGATCGGTGAACGATACGGGGATCACCACGAGCGCAGGCAGGAACAGATACGCCAACACCAGCACCGCGCATGCGGCCGCGGCCGCGAACCACCAGGATGGACGTAGGGTCATGGCGCACCGAACAGAGAAGGAACGCGCACGCAGCGCGACATCAGCACCAGGCTCAGCACCACCGCGGCGAGCAAGGCGCTGGCGAACGCCGTGGAGATTCCCCAGTTCATGGTTTCGCTGATGCCGAACTCGATGTACTGGGCCACCATCACGGTCTTGCCGCCGCCCAGCAGGGCCGGGGTGATAAAGAAGCCAAGACAAAAAATGAAGACGAGTACCGCCGCAGCCAGCACGCCCGGCAGCGACAGCGGCAGGTACACGCGCAGGAACGTGCGCACCGGCCCGGCTCCCAACGCGCGCGACGCCGCCATCAAGGAACGGTCCATGCCCAGCATATTGGTCAGCATCGGCAGCACCGCGTACGGGATCATGTAATGCACCATGCCGATCAGCACCCCGGTTTCGTTGCGCAGGAGCGCCAGCGGCCGGTCGACCATGCCCAATGCCATGAGCGTCGCGTTGACCGCGCCCTCCCTGGACAACAGTAGTACCCAGGCGAACGCGCGGACCAGCACCGACAGCCAGAACGGCACCAGCAGGCAGATCGTCATCCAGCTTCGCACGTGTCCGGGCACATTGGCCATGACGTAGGCGACGACATACCCCAGAACCAAGGCGATCACGGTCGTCCAGATGCATATCCTGGCGGTGGTCGCCATGATTTTCAGGTAGAGCGGCTGGGTGAACAACGCCGCGTAATTGCCGACCCCCGGCACGGGCTCCGTAAAGCTGATCGCCAGGATGCGCAGCACCGGCAGCAGGAACAGGCCGCCGACCAGCAACACCACGGGCAAGACCAATGCGACGGGAAGCGAGCGCTGCATGATTCAATCCTCCTCGGAAAGTTCGTCCGTCCACGACGCAAGCGGCGACCGGAAAGCGACGCGCCCGCCGACCAGCGTGGCATGCACCTCCGTTCCTCGGATCGCGTCGGCGGGGACTTCGTACAGGTTGCGGTCCAATACGATCAGATCGGCCAGTTTGCCGGGCGCCAGCGTGCCCTTGATTGCCGCCTGACGTTCCGCGACGGCGGGATTGACGGTATAGCAACGCATGGCTTCGTCCACCGAGATCGCCTGCCCAGCGCCGATCTCGGCCCCGGACGCCGTCTTGCGCGTCACCATGGACCACATGCCGAGAAACGGATTTCGGTCGCACACCGGCGCATCCGAATGCCCGCAAACCAGCACGCCCCGGTCCAGCATGTCGCGATGAGGCCACAGCCAGGACCAGTCGGACGCCGGACGGTTGCGCAGGTAGGCGTCGCCCAGGTTGTAGGCAAAGCCCGCGGCGGAAGAGTCGATCACGCCCAGCCTGGCCATGCGTTGCTGAATGGCGGGCGGCGCGCAACAACAATGCTCGATGCGAGGCGGCACCGCGCCAGGATGGACGGCCATCGCCTGTTCGAACGCATCCAGCGCGAAATCGATGCCGCGATCTCCGTTTCCGGTTGCGGCCGCCTGCAGGCCCGCGGCCATGACCCGGCCGACCTTGAACGCGAGCTCCTCGGCCGAGAAATTCACGTCGCCGAACTCCGGAGCCCCCATCGGAATGCCGGCCTGCGGCGTATAGGGTTGGTAGTAGGCCGCGGTGCGGCCGCTGGTGCTTCCGTCCGATCCGTATTCCACGCCCAGCAGGTGCAGGTATTCGTCGCCATCGCCGAATCTGGCGCCGGAACGCAGGACATCGTCGACCAACGCCTCGTCGCGCCCGTTGAGCATCATGCCCACCCGCACGCGCAAGCCGCGCTCCGCATGCAGGCGCCGATACGCCTGCGCCGCCAAGGCGCTGGTCAGCGCGTTATGCACGCTGGTGATGCCCAGCCTCGCCATCTCGTCGAAAATTGCCGGATAACCATCGAGATAGTCCTCGACCCGATCGCCTGCCGCGATATGCGTGGTGAACGCGAACACGCCCCGGCCGCGCGCCATGCCCGCGGATTCGTCGAGACAGCGATCGGGAACCGCGCGCGCGCGGCCGCTGGCGGCCAAGGCGGCGAACGCGGTTTGGCTCCCCATGCCGACCTGGGCATCGCGCCGCAGAAGAAACACCGCACGTCCGGGCGCGGCGGAATCCAGCGACGAGCGTAGGGGATAGCCGCCGATGTCGTTTTCGTCCAGGCGGAAACCCAGGTACCAGGCGTCCGCCGGCGCCTTTCGATGGAACGCGGCAATGCGCTCGAGCAAGGCGGCCTGGGAATCGACTCCCGAGAGGTCGTCCCAGCGCCCTGCCTTGACCGCCTGCCCGTCGGGGTGGCAGTGGCTATCGTTGATCCCCGGCATGGCGAATGCGCCCGCCAAGCCGATCCTGGCCGTGGCGGGTCCGGCAAGCGCCAGGCAATCCGCGTCCGTTCCGGCCCCGATGATCCGGCCCTCGCGTATCGCCAGCGCCTGCACGACCCCCAGGGAAACGTCCAGCGTGGCGATACGGCCGCCATGCAACACCATATCCGCGTATGCGCTCATGCTGCCCGCTCAGCCGGTGATCACTTTGACATATTCGTTGTAGATGCGGTCCTGGTTCTCGCCATGCCAGGTCGCATCGGCCACGATCTGCCGCCGGAAATTCTCATCGTCGGTGGGATTGTCCTTGCGCAGCTCAGGCGGCACCAGCGCGCTGGCCGCGGGATTCGCGGGGCCGTTGCCCATGAGCCGCAGCAGTTCGATCTGGCTCTCCGGCGACTGGGTGGATGCGATGAAATCGAACACTTTTCGCCCTGCGGGATTGCCCTTGGGCACCAGCCAGCCGGCGGGTATCAGAATGCCCTGGTTCCAGGTGAAGTCGATACTGGAGCCCGGTTCGCGCCGCATCACCGCCGCGCGCGTGTGCCACACCAGGCCCATTGTGGCCTCGCCCTGCCGCAACAGTTGCTGGCTCTCCGCGCCGGTCTTCCAGAAGATGGCGTGTTCCTTGATCGCGGCGATTTTTTCCAACGCGCGCTTTTCATCGATGGGGTAGATCTTGCTCGCGTCCGCCGGCACGCCGTCGGCCATCAACGCGGCTTCGAGCGAGGCAAGCACCCGGTCCGGCAGGATGCGCGTGCCGGGAAAATCCTTGGTGTTCCAGAAGTCGGCCCAGGTCTCGGGCGGGCGGTCGCCAAAGGCCTTTTTGTCGTAGGCCAGGACAAAGCTGTATATGAAATGCGAGACCCCGTACTCGCTGCTGAACCCTGGGCGGACCTTGCTTCGATCCACGATCGAGTAGTCGATCGGTTCCAGATAGCCGCGCTTGCCCAGCGAATGCGCTGCCGCGAGATTGGCGTCGCACACGTCCCACACCACATTCTTCGACTCCACCATGGTGCGGATCTTGCCGAAGGAGGGCCCGGTCCCATCGAACTCCACCTTGGTTCCAGTGGCCTGTTCAAACGGTTTTCCCCAGACGGTCGGCTGGTGCTTGATGGCGTCTCCTCCCCAGTTGCAGACGACGATCTTCGCCGCGTCGGCATGCGCGCGCCGCAACGGCAGCATCGCCGACACGCCTGCGGCGCCCAGCAAGGCCAGGAGCTGGCGCCGGCGCGCGGAAGACAGCGAGGGATCGCTCAGCGCAAGTCGCGCTGCATCGGTCAGGCAAGGGTCTTGCGTAGGCATCTTCATCTGCGGGCTCCGGAAGGAATCGAAGGAGCAGGCATGATGACGACGGGGTTTCTTTCATGCAATATATGAGTTTTGCACCTATCCGGACTTCCCCTAGGCCCTCTCTTATGAGCCCACGCTCGCATCTCGGCCTGAGCAGATCCCACGAGTTGCGCGAACCCAGCTTCGCGCAACTGGGGGTCTTCAACGCGATCATGATTTCGGGTTCCGTGTCGCGCGCGGCGAAGCTCCTGGGCATGACCCAATCTGCCGCCAGCAAGATGCTGCGGCAACTGGAGGACGATACCGGCCTGGTGCTGTTCGAACGCACCCACCAGCGGCTGGTCCCGACACCGCAGGCCCTGCAGCTACACGAAAGCGTCGAACATCTCTACGGTTCGTACGGCGTAGTCCAGCGGCTGATCGGCAGCCTGGCCCATCCCGATCATGGCAACGTGACCGTGGCGGCCATCCCCACCCAGGCCGCGACTTTTCTTCCCCTGGCCGTAAAACGGCTGCGAGAGAAGCATCCCGGCATCACCGTCACATTGGAAATACTGGCCAACCAACCTATCGTCGAGCGCGTGCTGAACGGACAGGCGGATTTCGGCCTGGTGCACGACATCACCGCGTCGCCTGACACCCGCAACGAAGACCTGGGCCCTCAGCACCTGGTCTGCGTCGCGGCCTGCGGCCACCGTTTTTCCGGCTTGGAACAAGTCACCGCACAGGATCTCAAATCCGAGACTTTCCTGTCTTATGGGCCGCAAACGAATTTCGGAAGCTTCCTGGAGATCGCCTTCTCCGAGGCGGGCCTGCACATGCCGGTATCGGTGGAAGTCACCTCGTCGGCAGCGCTGCTGGCGCTGATACGCGCGGGCGTCGGGGTGGGCCTGGTGGAACCGGCCGCGATCGCGCCCTTTCCCCTGGATCAGTTCGTGATCAGGCCCTTTCGTCCCAGCCTGCTCATCCACTCGCGCATCGTGCGTTCGCGCATACGGCCGCTGACGCGGCACGCGGAACTGCTGCTGGAAGAATATCGCGCCATCGTAACCGCGCCCCAGCCCGGGTATTTCCTGGGCTGAGACGCGGAACCGTTCAAATCACCGCTTCGATCAGGAAAGGCCCGCGGCGCTTCAGCCCTTCCTGCAGGGCGCGCGCGAATCCTTCCACGGTGTCCACGCTGACCGCTTCCACGCCCATGCCGCGCGCCAGGTGCGTCCAGTCCAGGTGGGGCTCCTGCAGGTCCAGCATGCGGCGGGCGTTGCGGCCCGGTTCCTGCACGCCGACGTTCTTCATTTCGCCGTGCAGCGTAGCGTAGGAACGGTTGGCCAGGATCACCGTGAGGCAATCGAGGTTCTCGCGCGCCTGCGTCCACAGCGCCTGCAGCGTGTACATGCCGCTGCCGTCGGCCTGCAGGGTGACGACCTTGCGGTCCGGGCAGGCCACGGCGGCGCCCGTCGCCAGCGGCAGGCCGATGCCGATGGCGCCGCCCGTCAGCATCAGCCAGTCGTGCGGCGCGCTGCTGACGCTGTAGATGGGGAATTCCCGGCCCTGGGTGATGGACTCGTCGCAGACGATGGCCTGCTCCGGCAGCATGTGCGCGACCAATATGTTCACCGCGGCGCCGGTGAGCTTGCCGGATTGCGGCACGTCGTAGCTGGCGGCCGGCGCGGCCAGGCGCGGCGCGTCGGGCGCGATGCCGAGTTCGTCGGCCAGCCATTCCAGCGCATGCGCGAGATCCTGTTCGGCCGTCGCCAGCACCACCTGGTTGCAGTCGGCGGGGGCCAGCAGGCTGGGCTTGCCGGGATAGGCGAAAAAGCCGACCGGCGATTTCGCGCCCACCAGCACCAGATGCCGCACGTCCTTCAGCTTGGCCACGGCCAGGTCGATCGGATAAGGCAGGCGGTCGACCGGCGTGCGGGAGCCGCCGCGCTCGACGCGGCGGTTCGAGGTTTCCGCCACCAGGCGCGCGCCGGTGGCGCGCGCGATGCGGCCGGCGGCGTCCAGCGCGCGCTCGCGCAGCGCGGCGCCGCCCAGCATCAGGGTCACGACCTCGCCGGAACGGATGGCCGCCGCGGCCGCGCGCACCGCTTCCGCCGTGGTCCGGGTCAGTTCATCCCGCGGCGCCAGCACGGGCTGGGCGGCGCTTTCCGGCAGTTCGGTCCAGGCCGTGTCGGCCGGCAGGATCAGCGTGGCGATATTGCCCGGCGACTGCCGCGCCACGCCCACGGCCTCGGCGGCGTCGGCGGACAGCGCGGCGGCGGTCATGGTGCGCTTGACCCAATGCGACATGGGACGCGCCACGCCTTCGACGTCGCTGGTCAACGGCGCGTCGTACTGGACGTGATAGGTGGCGTGGTCGCCCACGATGTTGACCATGGGCGTGCGCGCGCGCTTGGCGTTGTGCAGGTTGGCCAGGCCGTTGCCCAGCCCCGGTCCCAGGTGCAGCAGCGTGGCGGCCGGCTTGTCGGCCATGCGGGCGTAGCCGTCGGCGGCACCCGTCACCACGCCTTCGAACAGGCCCAGCACGCAACGCATGTTCGGCTTGCGGTCCAGCGCCGCCACAAAGTGCATTTCCGAGGTGCCCGGATTCGCGAAGCAAACGTCCACATCGTTGGCAAGCAAGGTGTCGCAAAGGCTGTCTGCGCCGTTCATCGTGTTTCCCTAGTCGTTATCAATGGCTTGCGGGCGCGCCGTCGCGCGCCGCGTGATGGACATCATAGGGAGCCCGGGCGGGGCGGGATAGAACCATTTCAGCTTGCGCCCATGGAACCATTCCCACAAAGTTCCGCCAGCCGGAACAAGGCCCAAGCCGGCCGCCCCGGTCAACCCAATATCTGCCCCAGGAAGGCCTGCGCCCGCTCGGAACGCGGCGCGCGGAAGAAATTGTCCGGCTTGTCGGTTTCCACGATCGCGCCCTGGTCCATGAACACGACCCGGTCGCCCACCTCGCGCGCAAACCCCATTTCGTGGGTCACGCACACCATGGTCATGCCGTCCCGGGCCAGCGCCACCATGGTATCCAGCACCTCCTTGACCATTTCCGGGTCCAGCGCCGAAGTCGGCTCGTCGAACAGCATGATCTTCGGCTGCATGCACAAGGCGCGCGCGATGGCCACGCGCTGCTTCTGGCCGCCGGACAACTGGCCCGGATACTTGGCCGCGTGCTGCGGGATTTTCACGCGTTCCAGGTAGCCCATGGCGCAGGACTCGGCTTGCGCCTGCGGCACGCCCTTGACGAGCATCGGCGCCAGCGTGCAGTTCTCCAGCACGGTCAGGTGCGGGAACAGGTTGAAGTGCTGGAACACCATGCCGACCTCGGCGCGGATGCGCTCGATGTTCTTCACGTCTTCGTTCAGTTCGATGCCGTCGACGACGATGCGGCCCTTCTGGTGTTCTTCCAGCCGGTTCAGCAAGCGGATGGTGGTGGACTTGCCGGAGCCGGAGGGGCCGCAGAGGATCAGCTTCTCTCCGGGCAGCACGTCCAGCTCCAGGTCGGCCAGCACCTGGAAGTCGCCATACCATTTGCACACGCCCTGCATCGTGATGATCGGGGCGGAATCGTTCAATCCATCCATCGCGTCAGGCCTTGGAAATATCGTGGTTTTCGCCGGCGCCGCTCCAGTAGCCCGGCACGGTCAGGCGTTTTTCGGAGCGGCGGAACAGGTACGCCAGAATGCTGCACATGCCGAAGTAGATGACGCCCACCATGGTGTAGACGGTAAGCGCCTGGAACGTGGCGCCGGCCAGCATTTCGCCAGCCCGCATCAGTTCGTACACGCTGATGACGGCAACCAGCGAGGTTTCCTTGATCAGCACCAGCGCGTAATTGCCCAGGGCGGGGAACACGGTGCGCAGGGCCTGCGGCAGGACGATGCGGCGCAGGCGCTGCACCTTGCCCAGCCCCAGCGCGCGGGCCGCCTCGTACTGGCCCGAGTCCACCGACTGGATGCCGCTTCTGAACAGCTCCGCCAGATAGGCGCCGAAGTTCAGGGTCAGGCCCAGCACGCCGGCGACGAAGCCGTTGATCACCACGCCCATCTCGGGCAGGCCGTAGTAGATGTAGAAAAGCTGCAGCAGCAGCGGCGTGCCCCGTATCACGTCGATATAGAAGCGCGCCGCGCGGCTGAGCACCCGCGAGGGCGACAGGCGGCAAAGGCAGACGACCAGGCCCAGCGCCACCGCCAGGAAAGCCGAACAGAAAAACAGCGCCAGGGTCCAGACCGTGCCCTCGGCCAGGGGAGTCAGGTACATGCGCAGGGTAGCGAGATCCAAGTCGTGCTCCTAGTCCGTGCCCTTGCGGGCTTACTTGCTGATCAGGTCCGATACGCCCCACTTCTGGCCGATGGCGGCGAGTTCGCCGTTGGTCTTCATCTCGGCCAGCGCCGCGTTGACCGCTTCCAGCAGCGCGCCGTTGCCCTTCTGCACGGCCATGCCGACCTGCCATTTGCGCTGCGGCTGGTAGCCCGTGTCGAGCTTCACGCCGGGAATGTTCTTGGTCTGGATCTGGTAGATGATGCTGGGCGGATCCACGATGCCCAGGTCGATGCGGCCGGCGCGCACGTCGGCCAGCAGCGTGGAGTAGTCCTGGTAGGTGGAGACCTTGGTGCCGGGCATGTCCTTGATCATGTTGAACTGCACGGAATCCACCAGCACGCCCACGCGCTGGCCCTTCATGTCCTCGAACTTGCCGTACTTCCGCGCGGCCTTGTCGCTGACCACGACGCCCTCGCCCCATTCGTACACCGGTGCGGAAAAGTCGATGGCCTTGGCGCGTTCCTCGGTGATGAAGAGCGGCGCGGACATGACGTCCGCGCGCCCGGAGGTCAGGGTGGGAATCAGCCCCGAGAACGGCACGTCGGACAGTTTGTCCGCCACGCTCAGGTGCTTGGCCACGGCGGCGGCCACGTCCACCATGATGCCTTCCAACTGGTTGGACTTCGGATTCTTGAACCCGTGCGGCGGCGCGGACGCGGTGGTCACCACGTTCAGCGTCTTGTCGGCGCGGACTTCGTCCAGCGTGCGCGCCTGCGCGGCGGATTGGATCAGCAGGCCGGCCGCTGCCAGGCCCAGCAGGATGGATTTGAGTTTCATCGTTTTTCCCCTTGGATGAAATTGGATGGCGAGGCCTTGCCGGCTCAAGCCGGACGCCCCTGCGGGTACTGCTGCACCGCTACCGCCGCCAATGCGCAGAATTCCTGCATGACGGTGGCCGCGAGAAAGGCCGTCGCCCCCTGCACGTCCTGCGGAGGCGACACGGTGTTGACGTCGAACGCCACGAAGTTCAGGCCGGCAAGCTGGCGCAGCAGCGCCAGCCCTTCCTTGGGCGACAGCCCGCCCCACTCCGGCGTGCAGACGCCCGGCGCGCAGGAGGGATCGAAAATGTCCATGTCGAAGCAGAGGTAGACCGGCCGCTGGCCGATGCGCCGCTTGATGTCGGCAAGCGCGGCCAGTTGGTCCCGGTCGAAGTCCTCGTAGGGCAGGATCGTGTAGCCGACCTCGCGGCCGAACTCCAGCACGCCCGGCATGAACGAACTGCCCCGCGTCCCCACGTGGAAGCTGGAGGCCACGTCCAGCAGGCCCTCTTCCGCCGCCCGCGTGAAGGTGGTGGCGGTGTTGTAGCCGGGGATGGGATAGGTGTCGGTGTGCGAATCGAAATGCAGCACCACGAAGTCCGGATGGCGGCGCGCCACGGCGCGCAGTTGCGGCAGCGTCACCGCGCCGTCGCCGCCCATCGAGATCGGAATGGCGCCCCGGTCCAGGATGTCGCCGATGCCCGCCTCGATCAGCGGATAGGACGCTTCGGGATCGCCCGGATGGCAGGCCACATTGCCCACGTCGATGGCGCGCAGGAATTCCGGCGGGTTGTCGATGCCGTTGCGGCGGAAGATGTCGACGGGCCGCAGCAGCCGGGACTGTTCGCGGATGGCGTCGGGCCCCTGGCGCGCCCCCACGCGGAATGGATGGGTTCCGCAATCGAAGGGAATGCCGACCACGCAGGCCCGCGCCCCGCCTGCGCCGGCGCGGGCGGACGGCAGGCCCATGAAACCCGAAACGGGGTGAAAAAGGACTTCGGCTGACTGCTGCACTGCGCGGCTCCCTCGCGACGGCCCGGACTCAAGCAATCCGGACCCACATTATTTAGATTCAATCGAATCGCTATGCGATACGATCGTGTCAAAACAAGATTACAGGCGAGCGACCGCAGCGCCAATTAGGGAATTTCCCCTAATCGCGGAAAACAATTGTTGAGTGTTCTAGTGCGGAATAGAGTTGAACGCGCACCCGGCCGCCACGCCGGCCGGCATGGAATCAGGCGTCGTCGGCGCCCAGCGGCATCGCGCCGCGCAGCGCCCCGCCGGGCGGCTCCATTTCATAGAAGGGGCGCGAACGGCCCAGCGTGCGCGACGCGCTGATGGCGTGCGCGGTTTCCACCACCTGGGGGCCGAATACCGCCTGGGCCTGTTCGAACGACCAGCGGCTGGAAGGAACCGAGACATTCACCGCGCCCACGGGCGTGCCGCCGGCATCCAGCACCGCGGCGCTGATCGTGATGTCGCCCGGGTAGAACTCGCCATTGGAGCGCGCATAGCCGTTGCGGCGCGCGAATTCCAGCTCGTCCAGCAAGGCTTCCATGCCGGTGATGCTGGCCGCCGTATGCGCCTTGCGGTCGCAACGCTCCAGCAGATCGCGGGCGACGGCAGCATCCAGCCTGGCCAGCACCGCGCGTCCCGCCGCCGTGCAATACAAGGGCAGGCGCATGCCGACCGGCATGTTCACGAACATCTCTTTGTGCGTGGCGAAGCGCGCCACATACACCATGTCCAGGCCGTCGGGCTCGGCCAGGCTGCAAGTCTCCTGGCTATTGCGGTTCAGCATGTGCAGGAAGGGATTGCCCCCCAGCACCAGCGGGCTGGTCTGCACGTATTTCATGCCCAGTTCCAGCGACCACGGGGCCAGCAGGAATTTCTTGCTTTCGGGGTCCTTGCGCAGATAGCCCAGCGTCCACAGCGTATGCGCGAAGCGCTGGACGGAGCTTTTGCTCAGGCCCGTGGCCTCCGCCAATTCCGGCAGGGTCATGGCCGGCCGGCCCTCGCTGAACGCCCGCAGGACGGAAACGCCGCGCGCCAGCGCGGCGATGAACAAGGGGGAATCCTCGGCGTTTCGGGTGGTCGTCATGGCGCGTCGGGCGTCCGATGGGAAAGCGCATAGCGTACCGCATTACGGTGCGGACATATCGCGTGGCGATGCCCGAAAAACCAACAGCATCGCCGCCCCGATCAGGACGCCCAGAGTCGACACCCCGCTCCAGCCTCCCAGGCTCCAGGCGGCACCGGCAGCGGCCGATCCCAACGCGCTGCCCACGAAAAACGTCCCCACGAACAGGGCGTTCAGGCGACCGCGCGCCTCCGGCCGGATCATGTTTACCGCACGCCGCCCCAGCGTCTGGTCCGCCGTCACCGCCGCGTCCAGCGCAATGGCGGCCACGGTCAGCAGGCCCACCGCCAGGGCTGCATGGCCGGCCACATCGAACCCCAGCCAGCCCGCACCGGCCACGCCCGCCAACAACCAGGACAGCATCACCACGATATAGGCCCAGAAGCTGGCGCGGCGCGTATGGCCGCGGTCGCCCGCCAGCCCCGCCCAAGGCGCCAGCAATGCGCCGGCCACTCCGCACAACGCCAGCAGCGCCACGCCTTTGGGACCGATCCCGAAGGGTGGCTGCGACAACAGCAGCGATACCGCCGTCCAGAACACGCTGTAGCCCGCCATGCCCAACGCTGCCGACAGCGACCGCCAGCGCAACACCGGCTCCTCGCGCGCCAGCGCCGCCATTGACGCGATCAGCGCGGGATAGGCCGGGCCGGGCCCAGGATGGCGCACAGGCAGCAGGCGCCACAGCGCCAGGCCCAGCGTCCCTACGGCCAGCGCAAAACAGGCGTAGATCGCGCGCCATCCCCAAGCGGCGTCCAGCAGATTGGCCACAGGCCGAGACAGCAGTACGCCGACCAGCAGGCCACTCATCACATTGCCCACGACGGCGCCGCGCCGCTCCGGCGGCGTCATGAACGCCAGCATCGGCACCAGCATCTGGATCGCGCAGGAAGACGCGCCGCCCAGGAAAACAGACAGCAGGAACATCGCGGGCCCAGCCGCCGCCGCTGCGGCGGCCATGCACAGCGCACAGACGGCGATCACGGAGACAATCAACCGGCGGTTTTCCAGCCGGTCTGCCAACGGCACCAACAGCACCAAGCCCATCGCATAGCCTAGCTGCGGCAGCATGGCGAGCAGGCCGATGCTGCCTTTGCCCAGATCCAACGACCGGGCGATCGAGGGCGCCACCGTCTGCACCGCGAACAGGTTCATCACCATGATGGCCACGGCGGCGGCGAACAGCAGCACCTGGCCGCTCCCCGCGCCGTTGGCCGCCGCCGGCGGCGAGGACTGCGCGGTCGATCCGGTCAACGCCAGGCCGGGTTCGGACGATCTCATGGTCTCTCCAGCAATAGAACAAGGAGCCCATTGTCTGGAGCAGCACATATTGCGTCTATTGAATTATTATTTTAATTAATATGCGCATTTATTTGTATAGCAATGAACACCCGGGATATTGAAGCTTTCGTCGCTGTCGTCGAGACCGGCTCCATCGTCGGCGCGTCGGCGCGGCTGCACCTGACGCAGCCGGGCATCAGCCGACGGCTGCAAAGCCTGGAGGAAACGCTGGGCGTGGCCCTGCTGGACCGTCAGTCCAAACCCCTGCGGCCCAGTCCCGCGGGCCTGAAGGTGTATGAACTGGGTCGCAAGGTGCTGGCCTCGGTGGAAGAATTGCGCGTCGGCGCCACCCCCGGCGCCGAACCCGAAGGCGAATTCCGGCTGGGGATGCCGCCCTTCCTGGCGGAACAGACGCTGGCCGATCCGCTGGACGCGCTGCGCGCACGCTATCCCCGGCTGACGCTGCGGATCAACGCGGCGTGGTCGCCCAATCTGCTGGCCATGATTCAATCCGGCGCCCTCGACGCCGCCGCGGTGGTCGTGCCGGACAACTACGTGCTGCCGCCACACATCACCGCCCTGCCGCTGGCGCAATCGCCCGCGCTCATCGTGGCGTCGCCGGCGCTGAAGATCGAGAGCGAGGCCGGCGGCGAGACGACATTGGCGAGCCTGGCCGTCCATCCCTGGGTGCTGAACCAGGACGGTTGCGGCCTGCGCCAAGCCATCCGCCATGCTTTCGAAAGCGCCGGACTGCCCTTCTCCGTCGCTGTCGAAGCCTATGGCGCGGAACTGCAACTGTCGCTGGCGGCGCGCGGCATGGGCATCGGGCTGGTCACGCCCGGCGCCCTGGCACGCAGCCGATACCGGGATGCGCTGTCCATTCTCGACGTACCGGCTTTCACAGTAGGCTTGCGTTCCTTTCTGATCCACCTGCCCCGCGTCGGCACGCTGGCCCAGCCCATCGGCCTGTTGCGCGATGAATTGATGCGCACGCTGGAGGGCGTGCCGGGGCGGTTCTGATCATCCGCTGGCGAACCACCCGGCCGGACCTCCGCCTCAGCGCCGCCCGAATCCTGGGCCGGCCTCAGCGGATCGGCCACGGATACATGGCGCCGCCCTGGTTCCACAGCGCGTTCGTGCCGCGCTGCAGGCCCAGCCTGCTGTCCTTGCCGACGTTGCGTTCGAAGATTTCGCTGTAGTTGCCCACGGCCTTGATCGCGTTGTAGGCCCACTTTTCGTCCAGGCCCATGTTCTTGCCGGCGCCCGGCGTCACGCCCAGGATGCGCGAAACGTTGGGATTGTTGCTCTTGAGCATCTCGTCCACGTTCTTTTGCGTGATGCCGTATTCCTCGGCCTCCATCAGCGCGAACAGCGTCCAGCGCACGATGCCGAGCCAGTTCTCGTCGCCCTGGCGCACCATGGGGCCCAGCGGTTCCTTGGAAAAGCGTTCCGGCAGGATTTCATAGTCGTCCGGATTGGCGACCTGGGTGGCGCGCACGGCCGCGAGCTGCGAAGCGTCGTCGGTGAACGCGTCGCAGCGTCCGGATTCGAAGGCGCGCACCACTTCGGTGACCTTGTCGATCACGACCGGCTTGAATTCGATGCCGTTGGAACGGAACCAGTCCGCCAGATTGAGCTCGGTGGTGGTGCCCGGCTGCACGCAGACCGTGGCGCCGTTGAGTTCCTTGGCGCTCTTCACGCCCAGCTTCTTGCTTACCAGGATGCCCTGGCCGTCGTAGAAGCTGGCGGCCACGGCCGACAGGCCCAGCGAGGTATCGCGCGTCTGCGTCAGCGTGACGGTGCGCAGCAGCACGTCCACTTCGCCCGATTGCAGCGCGGTGAAGCGCTGCTGGGTCGACAGCGCCGTCCCCTTGAATTTGGCCGGATCACCGAACACCGCCGCGGCGACCGCGCGACAGATGTCCACATCCATGCCTTCCCATTCGCCCTTGCTGTTCGTCGCCGAGAAGCCCGAGACCCCGTCGGTCAGGCCGCACTGCACGAATCCCTTTTTCTTCACCGCGTCCAGGGTGGGACCCGCCACCGCCGCCTGGGACGCGCAAGCCAGGGCGAGCGCGCCGGCTGCAAACAAGATAGACCGCTTCATCATTGCCTCTCCTGAGATGGATGCCGCGCCGGCTTGTAAGCCGGCTGCGGTTGAAACCGCGCCCTGCCATACAGGGCCGGCCGCCAGATTAAGCGATGTCCAAGGCGTGAACAACGCGACGCTACTTAGTGGAAACCCGGGGGGAGATGCCGGCATGCGGGCGTCTCTTCGATGTCCGGTGATCGAACTTTATTGCCTCATCATACGGCGTGGGCGCGCCGCCTTGCATGCCATACTTTTTTCGCGCTTTGGCCGATCAACGCCGCAGCCAAGACAAAAAATACACGCCAGCCCGCCGGCCGGACGCGCATCTCCGGCCGGCCGATTCATGGAGGAGACAAAGTCCATGGCACACGCAAGCAAACCGCAGGCTCGCCGCCTTGCGGCAAACCCTCGCCGTCACACCCTGAAGACCCTGTTGTGCGCCGTCCTGGCCGCGACGGGACTGGCCGCCGGCGCCGCCCATGCGGCGGACGACTGGCCCAGCAAGCCCATCAAGATCATCGTGCCCTACACGCCCGGCGGATCGACCGACATCGTCACCCGCATCGTGATGGAAAAACTGGGGCCGCGCCTGAAGCAGACCATCGTGGTGGAGAACCGGCCCGGCGCCAACAGCAGCGTGGGTTCGGCCATGGCCGCCAAGGCGGAGCCCGACGGCTATACCTTCCTTTCGATGCTGCCGGCCTACATCATCAACTTCCACCTGTACAAACTGACCTACAGCCCGTCCGACCTGACGCCGGTGGTGCAGATGGCCGACCTGCCGCTGTTCCTGTTCGTGGCCGAAGACCTGCCCGTGAAAACCGTCGCGGACCTGGTCGCCTATGCGCGCAAGAATCCGGACAAGCTGACCTACGCCTCCAGCGGCAACGGGTCCAGCGCGCACCTGACCGGCGCCGACTTCGCGCTGCAAAGCAAGATCACGATGACGCACGTGGCCTACAAGGGCAGCGCTCCCATCCTGACCGACCTGCTGGGCGGGCGCGTCTCCATGGTGTTCGATCCCATTTTGGTGCCGATGCAGTATGTGAAGCAGAACCGGCTGAAGGCGCTGGCGTTCACCGGCAAGGAGCGCTGGCCGACCGAGCCCGGCATTCCCACCATGGAGGAGGCCGGCCTGCCCGGCTTCGTCACCGGCTCGTGGGCCGGGCTGATGGCGCCCGCCAATACGCCCAAGCCCATCATCGAGCGCATGGCGCGCGAGATCAGCGAGATCGTCAAGGAACCCGACGTGAGGCAGAAGTTCCTGGACGCGGGCTTCCTGCCCGCGGGCGGCACCACCGAGCAATTCGCGGCGCTGATGGAGAAGGACTCCGCGCGCTACGCCGAGATCATCAAGCAGGCGAACATCACCGTGAATTGAACGCGGCGGGCGCGGCCGCCGCGCCCGGCCCGAACGGGACCTTCCACCATGATCGACAAGTTTTTCGACTCCCCCGAGGCGGCCGTCTCGGACATCCATGACGGCGCCACCGTGCTGATCAGCGGCTTCGGCGGCGCCGGCATGCCCACGGAATTGATACACGCGCTGATCGAACAGGGTGCGCGCGAGCTCACCGTCGTCAGCAACAACGCGGGCAACCGGGAAACCGGGCTGGCCGCACTGATCAAGGCCGGGCGCGTGCGCAAGGTGATCTGTTCCTTTCCCAAGGCCTCGCACTCCTGGGTCTTCGACGAGCTGTACCGCCAGGGCCGGATCGAACTCGAATGCGTGCCACAGGGCACCATCGCCGAACGCCTGCGGGCGGCGGGCGCCGGGCTGGGCGGATTCTTCACGCCCACCGCCTACGGCACCGAACTCGCGCGCGGCAAGGAAACGCGCATGATCGACGGCCGCGGCCATGTCTTCGAAACACCGCTGCACGGCGACTTCGCGCTGGTGAAGGCCGACCGCGCCGACCGCTGGGGCAACCTCACCTACAACAAGAGCGCCCGCAACTTCGGTCCCATCATGTGCATGGCGGCCAGGACCACCATCGTGCAGGTGCGCGCCAAGGCCGCGCTGGGCGAATTGCCGCCCGAGGCGGTGGTCACGCCCGGCATCTTCGTCAAGCGCGTCGCCCAGGTGGCCGACGCCGCCTTCTCCAGTTGAAGGAGCCCGCATGTTCCAACCCCTGACCCGCGAGGCCATGGCGCGCCGCCTGGCCCGGGACATTCCCGACGGCAGCTACGTGAACCTGGGCATCGGCATGCCCGTGCTGGTGGCCGCGCACCTGCCGCCCGGCCGCGAAATCTTGCTGCACAGCGAAAACGGCATCCTGGGCATGGGCCCGCCCCCGGCCGAGGCGGACGCCGACCTGGACCTGATCAACGCCGGCAAGCAGCCGGTGACCCTGCTGGAAGGCGGCTCGTACTTCCACCACGCGGATTCGTTCGCGATGATGCGCGGCGGCCACCTGGACATCTGCGTCATGGGCGGCATGCAGGTGGCCGCCAACGGCGACCTGGCCAACTGGTCGCTCGGCCGGCCCGGCGAGGCGCCGGCCGTGGGCGGCGCGATGGACCTGGCGGTGGGCGCGCGCAGCGTCTACATCATGATGGAGCACAATGCCAAGAACGGCGATCCGAAGATCGTCGAGCGCTGCGCCTATCCGCTGACGGGCGCGGGCGTGGTGGACCGGATCTATACCGATCTTGCCGTCATCGACGTGACGCCGGACGGGCTGCGGGTTCGGGATATGATCGACGGCATGACCCTGAAAGCACTGCAGGCGCGCACCGGCGCGCCCCTGCGCGCGGACTGATGCCGCCCTATCTTCCCCCTCCCGGCTACGCCGCGCCGCCGACGGCGGAAGACCACCCCGACCAGTTGCGGGGCGACCCGGACTATATGCTCACGCTGGCGCGCGGCCTGCACGTGATCCGCGCCTTCGGCACGCGCCGCCAGCCGCAGACCGCGGCCGAGCTGAGCCGCCGCGCCGGCCTGCCGCGCGCCGTGGTGCAGCGCTGCCTGCACACGCTGATCCTGCTGGGCATGGCCGAACAGCACGGCCGGCTCTATGTGCTGACGCCCCGCATCCTGGGCCTGGGCTATGCGTACTTTTCGTCCACGCCGTTCGTGTCGCTGGCCCAGCCCGTGCTGGAAGAGCTCAGCGCCACAGTCAACGAAACCTGCGCGCTGGCCATCATGGAAGGCCACGAAATGCTGTACCTGGCGCGCTCCGAGGTGAACCGGCTGCTGGCCACCTCGATGGGGCTGGGCAGCCGGCTGCCGGCCTATTGCACGTCCATCGGGCGGGTGCTGCTGGCGCAATTGCCGGAGCCCGCCCTCGCCCGCTACTTCGCCGCGACGGAGCTGCAGCCCTATACCGAATTCACCGTGATCGCCGAGGACAGGCTGCGCGCCGAACTGGCGCGCATCCGCGAACAGGACTACGCGGTGGTGGACCAGGAACTGGAACTGAACGTGCGCGCGATCTCGGTGGCGGTGCGCTCGGCCAGCGGCAAGGCCTGCGGGGCGGTGAACGTCAGCGTGAAGGCCGCCAGGGTGCCCTTGAACCGGCTGACCGAGGAATTCCTGCCGCCGCTGCGGCAGGCGGTGGAACGGATAGGGGAATTCCTGGCGGCGTGACGACGGACGGGTTGCGCGCGCGGGAAGGCCGCGCCCGCCTTACAGGTCCGTCGTGTCCAGCGTGAAGGCGGCGGCGGCGCGGCCGATGCGGTCGTTGACCGCGTGCCAGTCGTCGGTGGCGGGAGGCGCCTGCACGATGATGCGGGCATAGCCCTGCTTGTCCAGGTCGCGCAGCAGGCCGTACAGCGCCTGCGCGTAGCGCGCCGGGTCGGCGGGCACGGGCTGCCATTGGACGCGCGGGTCCAGCGCGGCCGGCGCCGCGCCATAAGCCACCACCACCACCCGGCCTTGCGGCAGGTCGCGGCCCTGCTCCACGTCGCGCAGCCGCTCGTCCGAGGCCAGCTCCAGCGCGGTGCGCGGCGCGTAGTGCGCCTTCAGCGTGCCCGAAGCCCGCGGCGCGGCCGCGTCCGGCGCGAACACCTGCACGCCCAGCACGGCCTCGATCTGCGCGGCGCTGATATGGCCCGGGCGCAGCAGCACCGGCCCTGCGCCGCGGTCCAGGCGCGACAGGTCCAGGATGGTGGATTCGATGCCGACTTCCGAGGCCCCGCCTTCCAGCACCGGCATGCCGGCCGCGACTTCCTCGGGGAATTCGCTGCGCACGTGCTCGGCGCGCGTGGGCGACACCTGGCCGAATTTATTGGCGGAGGGCGCGGCCACGCCGCCCTGGCCGTTCGGCTTGCCGGCGGCGAAGGCCGCCAGCAGCGCCTGGGCCACCGGATGCGAGGGGCAGCGGATGCCGATGCTGTCCTGGCCGCCGCTCACCGTGTCGGCGATGTGCGGCGCGCGCTTGAGGATCAGGGTCAGGGGACCGGGCCAGAAGGCGTCGATCAGCAGGCGCGCCTCCGGCGGCACTTCCGCCGCCCAGTACGACACGTCGCCCTGCGGCGCGATGTGCACGATGACCGGATGGTTGGACGGCCGGCCCTTGGCCGCGTAGATCCTGGCCACCGCCTGCGGGTTTTCCGCGTCCGCGCCCAGGCCGTAGACGGTCTCGGTGGGAAAGGCGGCCAATTCGCCGTCCAGCAGGCGCCGGGCGGCTTGGGCGATCTCCGCGGGGCTGGCGGAGCCTGACGGGGGCAAGGAGCTCATGGGCGCCGCGCCTACTCGGGAGCCTGCATGCCCAGCGCCGCCGCCACGCGGGCGGCGTCGTCGCGGGCCTGCTGCAAGGTGGGCGCCACGATGTTGATGTGGCCCATCTTGCGGCCGCGGCGCGCTTCGCGCTTGCCGTACAGATGCAGCTTGGCCGTGGGCACCGCCAGCGCGGCGGCCCAGTCGGGTTCGCGCTGCGCCGTGGCGGCGGCCGACGGATACCAGACGTCGCCCAGGATATTCAGCATGATCGCGGGCGCCAGCAGGTCCGTGCCGCCCAGCGGCAGGCCGGCCATGGCGCGCGCCTGCTGCTCGAACTGGGTGGAAAGGCAGGCGTCCATCGTGTAGTGGCCGCTATTGTGCGGGCGCGGCGCGATCTCGTTGACGATCAGGCTGCCGTCCTTGAGCACGAAGAACTCCACGCACAGCACGCCGTGGTAGCCCAGGCCTTGCGCGATGGATTGCGCGGCCTCGGTCGCGCGGGCCTGGCGTTCGGCATGGGCCGCGTCCTGCTGGACCGGCGCGACGGTGGACACCGCCAGGATGCCGTCGCGGTGCACGTTGCGCGCCACCGGGAACACCGCCGTGGCGCCGTCGAAGCCGCGCGCGAGCACCACCGAGATTTCGTAGTCCAGCGGCATCAGCGCTTCCAGCACGCAGGCCACGCCGCCGAATTCGGCGAAGGCGGCCAGCGCCTCGTCGCGCGTGGCGATACGGGCCTGGCCCTTGCCGTCGTAGCCCAGGCGGGCCACTTTCAGGATGCCGGGGAACAGGCTGTCGGGCGCGGCGCGCAGGTCGGCTTCGCTGCGGATCGCCGCATGCGGCGCCACGGGAATGCCCTGCGAAGCGATGAAGGTCTTTTCGGCGATGCGGTCCTGGACGATGGCCACCGCGTCGCCCGCCGGGCTCACGCGGCAGCGCGTGGCGAGCGTGCGCAGGCTGTCGGCGGGCACGTTCTCGAATTCGGTCGTCACGGCCTGACAGGTCTGGGCCAGGCGGGCCAGGCCGTCCTCGTCGTCGTAGGCGGCCTGGATATGCAGGTCGGCCACCATGCCCGCCGGGCATTCGGCGGCGGGATCCAGCACCGCGACCCTGTAGCCCAGGCTCTGCGCCGCGTGGCAGAACATGCGGCCCAGTTGGCCGCCTCCCAGCAGGCCCAGCCAGCCGCCGGGCGCGATCGTGAAAGCAGTGGATTGAGTCATTCTGATCAGGCCTCGGGCGGAACCTTCATGTCGCGCGCGGCCTGCGTCTGGCGGGCGCGGAACGCCACCAGTTTCTTGTGCAGGCCGGCGTCCGTGCCCGCCAGGGTGGCGATCACGTGCAGCGCCGCGTTGGCGGCGCCCGCTTCGCCGATCGCGAAGGTGGCCACCGGCACGCCCTTGGGCATCTGCACGATGGACAGCAGCGAGTCTTCGCCGCGCAGGTACTTGGACGGCACCGGCACGCCGAACACCGGCACTTCGGTCAGCGCCGCCATCATGCCCGGCAGGTGCGCCGCGCCGCCGGCGCCGGCGATGATGCCGCGCAGGCCGCGTTCATGGGCGGCGGCGCCGTATTCGGCCATGTCCTGCGGCATGCGGTGCGCGGAAATCACGCGCGCCTCGCAGGGCACGCCGAAGTCCTCCAGCATGGTGACCGCGTGCTTCATGACCTCCCAATCGCTGGAAGAACCCATAATCACGCCCACCACTGGGGTGGCCTCTGCCGCTGCGGAAGTCTTGGCTGTCATAACCGGTGTCTGAAGTTGAGACCGCGGCGCCGGGCCGCGGAGAGTCGGAGGACCGCGGAACCAGGCCGCGAAACCGGGTATTTTAACCGGGCGGGCGGGAGGCTACCGCGGCGCAGCGGAATCCAGCAGCAGATAGCCGGCGGGATCGTCCGGGCAAGGCCCGAAACCGCACTCCAGCGTGGTGCTGCCGACGTTGGCCAGCGTGGCCACGAAAAACAGGGCCATGACCAGCACGCCCAGCGCCGATACCGGTTTTTTCAGCATGCTGTCGCCCCACTTCCGGTCGGCCGACAGCATCACGGCGCAGAACACGATGATGGCCACGAAGGCGATGAAGGACCAGGTGTAGAAATGCAGGCCCAGCAGCGGCGCGCCGTAGCCGGGATCGTCCGGCGCGATGTGCAGGAGCACCTGCCGGCCCGAGGCCAGCATGCCGCCCAGCGCGGCCGCGATGCTCATCGCGTAGTGCATCGGAGACGGGCCCAGCCGCAGGTTCAGCAGGAATCCCACGCCCGCCATGATCAGGGCGGCGCGCTGCAGCAGGCACAGGGGGCACGGCAGCTCGCCATAGGCGAACTGCCAGAAGAACGCCATGCCCAGGACGGCGGTGACGCCCAGCAGCGCCAGGCCGTTCAGGATGCGCGAGCCGCGCGCCGGGTTGCTGGAGAAGATCATCGCGCGGCCCTTAGAACGACAGCGCCAGCGGACTGGTCATGTGGTATTGGCACCAGGCGGCGAAGATCGCCAGGGTGAGCAACCAGAAGGTCACGCAGGGGCGGCGCTTTCCAAGCATCCCGAACCACACCGCGGCCAGGCCGGTCAGGAAAGGCAACATCATTACCATTCGTAGCGCTCCTTTCTGGGACGTCCCGTTGCAAGCAGCCGAAAAGTATAGCGTAACAATCCGCAATAAATCTTATCGAATACCCTGTGCCCGCCCCCTTCCGCCGGCCCCGGGCGAAAAAAAACCGCTCGATGCCGAGCGGTTTTTCCTTGGGCGCGGGCCGGTCAGCCGACCAGGCGGTCCAGGGCTTCGCGGTACTTGGCGGCGGTCTTTTCCAGCACGTCCTGCGGCAGGCGCGGGGCGGGCGGCGTCTTGTCCCAGGGCTGGGTTTCCAGCCAGTCGCGCACGAACTGCTTGTCGAACGACGGGGGGCTGATGCCCACGCGGTAGCCGTCGGCAGGCCAGAAGCGCGAGGAATCGGGCGTCAGCACTTCGTCCATCAGGTACAGCGTGCCGTCGTCGTCCAGGCCGAACTCGAACTTGGTGTCGGCGATGATGATGCCCTTGGTGGCCGCGAACTTCGCCGCCTCGGCGTAGAGCTTGAGCGTCACGTCGCGGATGCGCTCGGCCATTTCCTGGCCCACTTCCTTGACCACGTGCGCGAAGTCCACGTTCTCGTCGTGCATGCCGAATTCGGCCTTGGCCGCGGGCGTGAAAATCGGTTCGGGCAACTGGCTGGCCTGCTGCAGGCCGGCCGGCAGCTCGATGCCGCAGACCGAGCCCGTGGCCTGGTAGTCCTTCCAGCCCGAGCCTATCAGGTAGCCGCGGGCGACCGCTTCCACCAGGATGGGCTTGAGGCGCTTGACCACGACGGCGCGGCCGCGCACCTGGTCCACTTCGTCCGGCGCCACCACGTCTTCGGGCTTCACGCCGGTGGAGTGGTTCGGCAGGATGTGGGCCAGCTTCTGCAGCCAGAACTCGGTCAGTTCGGTCAGCACCTGTCCCTTGCCGGGGATGGGGTCGTCGAGGATCACGTCGAAGGCGGAGATGCGATCCGACGCGACGATCAGCAACTTGTCGTCGCCCACCGCGTACATATCGCGCACCTTACCGCGGCCCAGCAGCGGCAAGGACTTGATGCTGGATTGATGCAAAGCAGAAGTCACGGGTATGGCCTATGGCAATAATGAAGATTCCCGCCTCGGGCAGGCGCCAGGGCGGGAAGCAGAACGAGGGCGGGCGCAGGGCGCGGACCTCGCAAAGCGCATAGGTTACTGCAAATGGGCCGGTTTTGCCGGACTGCGGGACGGCGGCCGGCCGCCCTCCCCTCGACGCCGGCCGGCCGCCGGGTTAGGCTGTGATCTCTCACTATGCACACCGACCGCCGCCGGCGTTACGGTGCCAAGCCCGGAGACAAAGTCGTATGCAGGATGCTTCCCTCAAACGCACCGCCCACGCCGACGCGCAGGTGCACCTGACCGGCGGCTGCCAGTGCGGCGCGATCCGCTATGCCGTCACCGACGAGCCCATCACGGCCGCCACCTGTCATTGCCGGGACTGCCAGTATTCCAGCGGCGGCGCCCCGGCCCATGCGCTGATCTTCCCCGCGGGCTCCATCACCCTCTTGCGCGGCCAGGCCAAGGAGCACCGCTACCGCGGCGATTCGGGCCACACCGTCATGCGCAGCTTCTGTGCGGACTGCGGCACGCCGCTGTTCGGCAGTTCGGCCGGCATGGGCTACGAGGTGCTGCGGGCCGGTTCGCTGGACGATCCCGAAGCCTTCCACGCCCAGCTCAGTCTCTGGACCGATTCCGCGCCGTCCTGGCACCACGTGGACCGCAAGGTGCCGCACTTCCCGCGCAACGCGCCGGCGTCCTAGCGAAAAGCGCCGAAAAAAAGGCGGGCCCTTGCGGACCCGCCCCTTTTCGCCTGCCCGGCGCCCGGTTGCCCGGCGCCCGGTTGCCCGGCGCCCGGACGATGCTTACTGGACCACCTGGGCCAGCTTGCCCGAGGCGTACTGCGCGGCGATTTCAGTCAGCGGCAGCGCCTTGATCTTGCTGGCGTTGCCGGCGGTGCCGAACTGCGTATAGCGAGCGACACAGATGGCCTTGGCGGCGGCGCGGGCCGGCTTCAGGTATTCGCGCGGGTCGAACTTTTCGGGGTTTTCGGCAAAGAAGCGGCGGATCGCGCCGGTCATGGCCAGGCGGATATCGGTGTCGATATTGATCTTGCGCACGCCGAACTTGATGGCTTCCTGGATTTCCTCGACGGGCACGCCGTAGGTTTCCTTCATGTTGCCGCCGAATTCGCGGATTTCGGCCAGAAGTTCCTGCGGCACGCTGGAGCTGCCGTGCATCACCAGGTGGGTATTCGGCAGGCGGGTGTGGATTTCCTTGATGCGGGAGATCGACAGGATGTCGCCGGTGGGCTTGCGCGTGAACTTGTAGGCGCCGTGGCTGGTGCCGATGGCGATGGCCAGGGCGTCGAGCTGGGTCTTGCGCACGAAGTCGGCGGCCTGCTCCGGATCGGTCAGCAACTGGTCCATGGTGAGCTTGCCGTCGGCGCCGTGGCCGTCTTCCTTGTCGCCCTGCATGGTTTCCAGGGAACCCAGGCAGCCGAGTTCGCCTTCGACCGTCACGCCCAGCTTGTGCGCGATGTCCACGACCTTCTTGGTCACGTCCACGTTGTAGTCGTAGTCGGCGATGGTCTTGCCGTCTTCCTTGAGCGAACCGTCCATCATGACGCTGGAGAAGCCGAGGTCGATGGCGCCCTGGCAGATCTTGGGCGACTGGCCGTGGTCCTGGTGCATGACCACGGGAATGTGCGGGTAGGATTCCACGGCGGCCTGGATCAGGTACTTCAGGAAGCCTTCGCCCGCGTACTTGCGCGCGCCGGCCGAGGCCTGCATGATCACCGGGCTGTCGGTCTCCGCAGCGGCTTCCATGATGGCCTGGACCTGTTCCAGGTTGTTGACGTTGAAAGCGGGAATGCCGTAGCCGTGCTCGGCGGCGTGGTCGAGCAACTGGCGCATGGAGACTAGGGCCATGAGTGGTCCTCCTTAGGTACTGTCTATTGAAAGATGGTTGAAGTCCTGCTGAATGGGGTGATTTTACGGGGGATTCGATGAAAGGTCTTGCAACCGCCGGTATCCAAGCCATTCGGACTGCACCCAAGGGCTTAAACCGCCCCGCCGCCTTCCCCCCGGAGGGGGGATGGCGGGGCGATAGCGCCCGGCGGCCCCGTCAGTCTTCTAGCGCGGGCGGGGAACGGCGATCCGCCCCGCCCACGGCTGGGCGGCCTCCAACTGGGCGGACAGGCCCAGCACCAGGTCTTCACGGCCGTAGCGGCCGACCACCTGCACGCCGACAGGCAGGCCGGCGTCCGTCCAGACCAGCGGCAGGCTGGCGGCAGGCTGGCCGGAGGCATTGAACGCGGCCGAAAAGGTGCCATAGGCGGCCACCTGGCGGCGGAAGTCCAGGAAGGATCCCCTGGCCGTGGATAGTTCGCCCAGCTTCGGGGGCAACTGGGTCAGCGACGGGGACAGAATGGCGTCGTATTCCGACATGTACCCTTCCAGAATGCGCCCGATGCCGTGGAAACGGTTCACGCTGCCGATGTATTGCGCCGCGGGCAGCGTCTTGCCGTATTCGTAGCCCTGGCGCAAGGCGGGCTCCAGGTCATCGTCGCGCAACGCCTGGCCGGTGAGGCCGAGGCGGGTATCGACCGTCAACACGATATTGCCCGCGAGCACGTTGGCGTGGGCCAGGACGAAGGCGTCGTACTCGATGTCCGGCGGCGCGCTGTCGACGACCTCGTGCCCGAGGTCCCGGCAGAGAGCGGCGGCGCGCTCCACGGCCGCGACGCATTCCGGCGCCACGGGCACGCCGTTCCAGGCATTGCGCCACAGGGCGATGCGCAGGCGGCGCGGCGGTTCCGCCAGGCTCTCGAGATAGGACGCCGGCGCCGCAGGCGCGGCGTAGGGCGCGCCTGGCTCGTAGCCGGCGATGGCGTCCAACGCGGCCGCCGTATCGCGCACGGATCGCGAGAGCACGCCATCCGTCGCCAGGCCGCCCCAGCCTTCGCCCCGGAACGGGCCCATCGGCACGCGCCCACGCGAGACCTTCAGGCCGTACACGCCGCAACAAGCCGCCGGGATCCGGATCGATCCGCCTCCATCGCTGCCGTGAGCCAAGGGGACGATGCCCGCGGCCACCGCCGCGGCGGCCCCGCCGCTGGATCCCCCCGAGGAACGGGTCGGATCCCAAGGATTGCGCGTCGGCCCGCCGTTGCGAGCGGCCTCCGTGGTCGGCGCCATGCAGAATTCAGGCACGGTCGTGCGCGCGAACGGAATCAGGCCCGCAGCTTCGAACCGATCGGCCAGCGTGGCGTTTCGCGCATAGCTCGTGTCATTGAGCAGGCGCGACCCCAGGCTGGACGGGAAGCGCGTGTGCGCCAGCCCGGAGTCCTTGAGCAGGAACGGGATGGCGCCGAATGCTCCCCTGGGCCGCCAGCCGCGAGCCACGTCCAGCGACTCCTCGAAACGCTCGTAGCACAAGGCATTGAGCGCCGGCGCGCGCTCCTGGGCGAGCCTGATGGCGCAGGCCATCAGGCTTTCCGGGCTGACTTCGCGCCGCGCCAGCAAGTCGGCCAGCGCCAGCCCGTCCAGCGCCTGATACTCGGTGTCATGCATACTGCTTGCTCCTTGAAGGGTCGTCCTGCGCCTCCAGGTCGGGCTTGTTCCAGGACTTGCCCGGCACCGACTCGATCAGGCGACGCGTGTATTCATGTTGGGGGTGATAGAAAATGGTGGCCGCGCGGTCCAGCTCCACCAATTGCCCTTGCCGCATCACCGCGATGCGGTCGCAGATCTGGGCGGCGACCCGCAGGTCGTGGGTAATGAACAGCACGGACAGGTCGAACTGGCCGCTCACGGTCTTGAGCAAATCCAGCACCTGTGCCTGTATGGAAACATCCAGCGCGGAAACGGCCTCGTCGGCCACCAGCAGCCGCGGCTTGAGCGCCAGCGCGCGGGCGATGCCGATCCGCTGGCGCTGGCCGCCCGAAAACTGGTGCGGATAGCGGTCGCCGGCATCGCCGCCCAACCCTACCAGTTCCAGCAGTTCGCGCGCTTCGCGCAAGGCGGTCTTGCGGCTTTCGCCGAAGGCGATGGGTCCCTGCGCCACGGCTTCGATGACGCGATGGCGAGGATTCAGCGACGCGTACGGATCCTGGAACACCATCTGGATCTGGCGCCGGTAAGGACGGAAGTCGCGGGGTTTCATGCCCACGAGTTCCCGGCCCTCCATGCGCACGCTGCCGCGGTCGGGCGGAATCAGGCCGATCAGGGCGCGCCCCAGCGTCGACTTTCCCGAGCCGGATTCGCCGACCAGGCCCAGGGTCTCGCCCTGGCGTATCTCGAGCGAGATGTCGCGCAAGGCATCGACCCGGCGTCCGCCGGTGGCGAAGGTCTTGCACAGTTTCTCCACCACCATCAAGGGTGCCGCCGCCGCGGCCGCGTCCTTGCCTTCGGGCTTGTGCGGCACGGCGGCGATCAGTTGGCGGGTATAGGGATGCTGGGGCCGATTCAGGATATCGTCCGCCAAGCCGGCCTCCACCACTTCGCCCTTGCGCATCACCACGATGCGGTCGGCGATATCGGCCACCACGCCGAAATCGTGCGTGATGAAAATGACGCCGATGCCCATGCGCCGCTGGATATCCTTGATCAGGCCCAGGATCTGCGCCTGCGTCGTGACGTCCAGGGCGGTCGTGGGCTCGTCGGCGATCAGCACGTCCGGCTCCAGCGCCAGCGCCATGGCGATCACCACCCGCTGCCGCTGGCCTCCCGACAATTGGAAGGGATAGGCGTCATACATGGCTTGCGGGTCCGGCAGCAGCACCTGGCCGAACAGGTCCAGCACGCGCTGCTTGCGGGCGGCGGCGCTCAAGTCCGTATGGCGTTCGAGCACTTCATCCACCTGCCGGCCCACGCGCATGATGGGGTTCAAGGCCGTCATGGGTTCCTGGAACACCATGCCGAAGCATTTGCCCCGCAGCCCGTACCAATCCGCGGCCGGCAAACCGACCAGGTCGCGGTCGCCATACAGGATCCGGCCTTGCGTGACGTTCAACTGATCGGCCGGCAGCAACCCCATGATGGCATGCGCCGTCACCGACTTGCCCGACCCCGACTCCCCCACCACGCAGAGGATCTCGTTGCGGTTCACGGTGTAGGAAACGCCCCGCACCACGGTCGGGCCGCCGTGCGCAGCAGTCACGCTCAGATCCCGGATTTCAAGCAGCGCGCTCATCACGTCGTCCTCCTGCGGGCCAGTTTGGGATTGAGGGCGTCGTTCAAGGCCTCGCCGATCAGGTTCAGCGACAACACCGTCAAGAGGATCGCCACGCCCGGAAACACGCTCATCCACCAGGCGTCGCGCAGCACGCTGCGCGACGCGCCGATGATGTAGCCCCAGGTCATGGCGTTGGGATCGCCCAGGCCCAGGAAGCTGAGCGCCGATTCCAGCAGAATCGAGCTGGCGATCATCAAGGAGCCCGAAACGATGACGGGCGACAGGCTGTTGGGCAGAATCTGCGTCAGGATGATGCGCAGGTTCGACTGCCCCGCCAGCATCGCCGCCTGTACGAACTCGCGGTTCTTCAGGCTCATGAACTCCGCCCGCACCAGGCGCGCCAGCGGCGGCCAGGACACGACGGCGATGGCGAATATCACCGTGCCCATATTGGGCGTCAGAATGGCCACGAGCACCACCGCCAGGAAGAAGCTGGGAATGGTCTGGAACAGCTCGATGAAACCCACGATGGCCTGGTCCACCCGTCCGCCGTAGAAGCCGGCAAGCGCGCCGACCGTGATGCCCAGCAGGATCGAGACGGCGGTCGACACGGCAGCCAGCACCAGGGTGATGCGCGAACCGTAGGCAATGCCGGTCGCGATATCGCGGCCGAGCGTGTCGGTGCCCAGCATGGCCCCTTCGGATAGCGGCGGCATGAACGGGCCATTGATGATGTCCCAGGGGCTGTCCGGGAAGATCCAGCTAGCGGTGACGGCCATCAGCGTCACCAGGGCCAGCACGATCAGGCCCATGATGCCGCCCTTGTTGCGGCAAAACGATTGCATGAACGCTTTCATTTGAGTTCGATCCGGGGATCCGCCACCGTGTACAGAATGTCGGTGATGAGGTTGACCACGACCACGATCAACGAGGCCATGAAAAACACGCCGAGCAGCACGCTGTAGTCGCGCTGGATCAATGCGTCGAAGGCCAGCCGCCCGATGCCGGGCCACGCGAAGACCGTTTCCACCAGCAGCGATCCGCCGATCAGCCCGCCCGCCTGGATACCGGCATAGGTAATGACGGGCAGCAGCGCGTTGCGCAATACGTGGCGGACGATCACCGTGCGTTCGGAGAGGCCTTTCGCGCGGGCGGTCTTCACGAAATCAAGCTGACTGATCTCCAGGATCGAGGCCCGCGTCAGCCGGGCGTAGACCGCCATGTAGAACATGCCCAGGGTCAGGGCCGGCAACAGCAGGTGCCTGGCGACGTCCGCCACGCGGGCCAGGCCGGTCAGGTTGGCGCCGACGCTCTCGTAGCCGAAGGCGGGCAGCCATTCCAGGTTCACGGAAAACAGCAGCACCAGCATCAACCCCACCCAGAACAATGGCGTGGCGTAGGCCAGCATGGACAGGGTGGTGATGACGGTATCCCCCCATTTCCCGACCCGCAGCGCCGCCTGCGTGCCCAGGCTGACCCCGGCCAGCAGGGCAAAGGCGAAAGCGGACAGGGTCAACAGCAAGGTCGCCGGCAAGTGCTGCAGGATCAGGCTGGCCACGGGCGCCTGCTGGCGGTAGGAATACCCCAGGTCGAACGTCGCCACGTTCTTGAGATACTGCCCGAGTTGCGTCGAAATCGGCTTGTCCAGCCCGAACTCCTGGCGCAGCTTGGCGATGAACTCGGCATCCACCGCGCCGGACTGCCCCGCCAGGATCTCGGCCGGGTCGCCCGGCGCCGCCCGCACCAGGAAGAAATTGAAGAGCGCGATCATCAGCAGAACCAGGACGCTCTTGACCACCCGGTTCGCCAGGAACTTGGCGATCTTCTTCATTCTTTGGACAGCCAGGTTTCGCTTTGCGTATCCACCACGCCCAGCGCCGTCGTCACCGCGTTGTGCACGCGCTTGTTCAGCAAGGTCGAATAATTGGTGTCGGCCAGCCAAAGCACCGGCACGTCTTCCACCAGGATCCGCTGCACCTCGCTGTACAGTTTCTGGCGCTCTTCATCGGTGGCGGCCGTGGCGGCGGCATTGAACAGCTCGTCGACCTTCGGGTTGTCGTACTGGGAGGTGTTGCTGAACATCAGCCCCTTCTTGATATTGCTGCCCAGGTAGGTACGCGACACGCCGATCGCCGGATCGCCGTACTGGAACACGCCATTGGCGCCCATATCGAAGTCCCAGTTGCCCACCCGGCTGGTCCACCCGCCCACGTCCGTGTTCTCGAGCGTGACCGCCACGCCGATCTTGGCCAGGTTCTGCTTGATGTATTCGGCGATGCGGCGCGGCATTTCGCCGTAGGGCAAGGGGATCAGGCCGACGCTGGCCCGCACGCCCTTGGCGTCGGGCTTCAGGCCCATTTCGTCCAACAGCGCGACCGCCTTCTTCGGATCGTACGGATAGGGCTTGACGTCGGCGTCGTAGAAGCGCGTGTTGTGGTGGATGGGACCGGTGGCCACGGTGCCTGAACCGAACATGATCTTGTCGACGATGAACTGGCGGTTGATGCCGTACATCAGGGCCTGGCGGAAACGCTTGTCCGAAAACGGCTGGCGTCCGCCGTTCAGCTCTATCCACTGCATCGTGGACCAGTATTCGTAGCCCTTGTGGGTCTGGTTGATCGTGGGCAGCTTGGCCACGCGCGGGACGTCCACGGGTTCGATGTCCTGCAGCCAGGCCTGCAATACCGTTCCCTGCTCCAGCGCCACCCTGCGCGAGGCTGAGTCGGGGATCACCCGGTAGGTGATGCCGTCCAGGTAGGGGCGGCCTTCCTTCCAGTAGTGTTCGTTCTTGACCAGTTCGACGTACGAGCCGCGCTCCCAGTGCTTGAACTTGAACGGGCCCGTGCCGATCGGGGCGTTATTGTGCGGATTCTGCGCGAGAGGCGTATCCACGTCGTACAGATGCTTGGGCAGGATCGCCCCGCCGCCGATGTCCAGGGCGTACAGAAAAGCGGAATACGGCTGCTTCAGCTTGAAGACGACCGTCTGCGCGTCCGGCGCCGACACTTCCCGCACATTGGTCATCAGCGTCCGCGTGCGCGGGGTATTGGCCAGGATCTTGGTATAGGTAAACACCACGTCGTCGGCGGAAAACGGCTTACCGTCGTGCCACTGCACCTTGGGCTGCAGATGGAAGGTATAGGTCAACCGGTCGTCGGATATTTCCCAGGACCTGGCCAGGCCGGGCTGCGGCTTGAGGTCGAAGGAGTAGGTCAGCAGGCTTTCGAAGATCTTGCCGGCCACCAATTGAGTGCCGGCGACCTGCTGCACGGCCACGTTCAGGGTAGGAGGCTCCGGGCTCAGGATGGCGGTCAGGACGCCGCCATATTGCGGCGTTTCTTCGGCATGCGCCAAGGGCGCGGCGGAGGCAAGCAGGCTGGCGGCGGCCAGGGCGCAGCGCGCCAGGACGCGCCGGGCATCGAGGGATTTCATGGCAGGGACTTCCGTATGAAGGAGGAAAACCGCGGACGGGCTCAGGCTTGCAGCGGTTCGACGCCGCACCAGTCGTGGATGAAGAGCGCCAGAGACGTCGCGACGCGCACCATGCTGTCGACCGACACGCATTCGTTGAAGCCGTGCACGTTCTGCACCTTGGGTCCATAGCAGGTCACCGGCACGTCCATCATCAGCCGGAAATGGCGGCCGTCGGTGGTGGCCGTCAGGGCGGTCGGCTGGGGAAGCTCGCCGGCGACACGGCGGTGGGCGTCAGCCAGCAATTGCATGGCGGGCACATCCAGGTCGTACTCGCAGCCCGGCGCATGGAATCCTTCATAGCGGATATCGATGCGGACGTCGCTATCGGTCAACGCCGCCTCGACGGCGCGAATCCGCGCTTCCACCGACTGCTTGGCTGCGTCGATGGTCATGTCCGGATAGCAGGCGATGCGCATGCCCAGCGTGCAGACGCTGGGCACGGACGAATTCCAATCGCCGGCGTGGATCTGGCCCAGGTTGAAATTGATCGGATGCTGGTGTTCTCGATACGCGGGGTGCCTGTTTTCCGGCAGGTTCCATTCGTGTTCCAACTGCTTCATGGCATCGACGATGCGCAAGCCGGTTTCGACCGGGTTGACGCCGGTGGTCATGTAGGCCGCGTGCGCCGGCCGGCCCACGATATCCACGTACATCCAGAACACGCCCAACTGCGCGCTCATCATGCGTTCGTGCGTGGGCTCGGGTATCACGACCGCGTCGAACGCACTGAGCTTGGCGGCGGCGATGGCGCTTTGCAACGCCGACACGGTAGCCAGCGTGCCGTTGCCGGTGTTTTCTTCTTCCAGCACGCCGTTAAAGCCCACCGCGCCCGCGGGCTGCACACCCAGGTCGCGCAGCGCCCTGAACGCCGCCAGCGCGCACACGATGCCCGCCTTCATGTCGCCCGCGCCGCGGCCGTACAGCCAGCCGTCGCGCAATTCGCCGTCGAACGGCGCCGGATCCCAGAGTTCATGCGGCCCCGTGGGCACGACGTCCAGATGGCCGTTGAACAGCACGGCCCGTCCGCCCTGGCCGCGGGGCTCATGGCGCGCCAGCACGTTGTAGCGCCCGCCGTCCGGGCAGCAGGCGGGCGAATAGAGCGGCAGGTTCTTGAGCTCCTCGGTGCGCAGCGCAATGCGTTCGGATGCCAAGCCCAGGTCCGACAACGCGCCTTCCAGGAACTCGGCGGCAGAGGTTTCCTGGCCCGGCAGGCTGCGGCATTGCACGAATCCGGTCAGCGTGTCGGTCATGTACTGGCGAAGATTGCCCACGGCTTCGGCGATACGGTCCTGGTCCAGGCTGGCTGCTGCGACGGCACTCATTGCGCTTTCCTTATCGAGGTTGAAATTCCGAATAACTTGAGTATCAATATTTGACACTCAGATATCTATATTTGTCATGATAGAGTTCACGGATGCGCGGGACAAGACGACGGCCATGAGTGATTTCCCTAGCCCTCCCGGAAATCGCTTGCCGCTACATTGCGTATCCGGCGTGCGGCGGCGGGCGTCGACATACGCCGCAAAGACCAAGAAAAATCGGAGTAAATCAACATGGCCACGACCGAAACCCGGTTCAACCAATCCCTGGCGAAAGGCTTCGGCATCCTGGAGGCCTTCTCCAACCACCCCGGGCCGCTCAGCCTGAACGAACTGACGGAACTGTCGGGACTGGACCGCAGTTCGACGCAGCGGATGCTGCACACCCTCGTGGCGCTGGGCTATCTGGAACGGGGCAACAACCAACGCGGCTACGTGCTGGGCAAGAAGATCCTGGACCGCACCTTCGACTTCCTGCGCGGCCACCCCCTGCTGGAGCGCGCAACGCCCATCCTGGAACAACTGCAGCAGGAATGCGGAGAACGCGTGGACCTGAGCCTGTTCGACGATCTGAGCATCGTCTACGCGCTGCGCCGCCAGACCAAGCGCCAGACCTTCTACGCCACGCTGATCGGCCGGCGCATGCCCACATTCTCGTCCTCGGGCGGCCGCGCGATCATGTCGCACCTTTCGGATGCGGAAGTCGACGACATCCTCGCTCGCAGCGACCTGCGCCCCCTGACGCCCAAGACCATCACCGATCCGGAGCGGATACGCGAACGCGTGCGGGAAGCCCGCACGCAGGGTTATGCGCTCTGCCTGGAGGAAAGCATGGTGGGCGAAATCGTATTGGCCAGCGCCGTCGTCGACCATGGCGGGCGCCCTCTGGCCGCCATCCATATTTCGGGCCTGCTGGCCGAATGGACCCTGGACTCTTTTTCACAACGCTTCAGTTCGCTGGCCATCTCGGCCGCGCGCGCGCTCAGCGGACGCCCGAACCGCAACTGACTCGTCCTTGCCGGGTAATCCCTAGCGCCGGCCGCCTTGCGCCGGCGGGCCGACTGCTGCACCATAATTCGCTTGGATTCTTAAGTATCAATATTTGATACTTAAGATTTAAAAAAAAGCGCCTCGTGCCAGTCCATGGGCGCTGTCCAAGGAGATTTGCCTTGAAGAGCAACGCCGTCCGCCGCGCCCTTGTGCAGGGGTTGCTGGCCGCCGCCGCGATCGCGGCCTTCCCCGCCGGTGCTGCCGCGCCCGCTTCCGGCGCGCCGTCCGGCCCGCAGCCGCAATACGGCGGCGTGTTGACCGCCATCCTGAACCCGGAACCGCCCAATCTGAACGTGGCCATGCAGCAGGTGGGCACGACGCAAATGGTGGCCGGCAAGATCTATGAAAGCCTGCTGACCTACTCTTTCGACCTCAAGCCCCAACCCAGCCTGGCAAAGTCCTGGGACGTGTCGCCCGACCAGTTGACCTACACGTTCCATTTGCAGCCCAAGGCGCAATGGCACGACGGCAAGCCCTTCACGTCCGACGACGTGGTGTTCACCTATACCAAGATCCTGGCCAATACCCCGCGCACGCGCTCGCTGATGCGCTATATCCAGGACATCACGGCGCCCGATGAACACACCGTCGTATTTCGCCTGAAGGAGCCCTATTCGGCCTTCCTGTATGCGTTCGACATCGGCGGCGGCGTCATCCTGCCCAAGCATCTGTACGACGTGGATACGCCCATGGCGCAAAACCCGCACAACAATGCGCCGGTCGGCACGGGCCCGTTCAAGTTCAAGCGCTGGGAACGCGGCTCGTACATCGAACTGGTCAAGAACGAGCACTACTGGAAGGAAGGCCGCCCCTACCTGGACGGCATCACCTACCGGGTGATTCCGGATGCCGCCTCGCGCCGCCTGGCGCTGGAGCAACGCACGGTGCAGCAGGCCTGGCTGCAGGACATCGAACCCTTCGATATCCCGCGCGTGTCCAAGCTGCCGCATATCAATGCCACGCAGAAGGGCTACGAGTACTGGTCCACGCTGCACTGGATCGAAATGAACGAAGCGCGCAAGCCGATGGACGATAAGCGCTTCCGCCAGGCGGTGATGTACGCCATCGATCGCGAGTTCATCGCCAAGCGCATCATGTTCGGCATGGGGACGGTGTCCACCGGGCCGTTCCACCGCAATACGCGCTTTTATGATCCCAACATCAAGCAGTATCCGTACGATCCGAAGAAGGCCATTGCCCTGCTGGACGAAATGGGCCTGAAGCCCGACGCGAAAGGAGTGCGCGTGAAGCTGGGCCTGATCCCCAATCCCTACGGCGAAATGCAGCGCCGGATTGCGGAATACACCAAGCAAAGCCTGGGCAAGGTCGGCATCGTCATCGATATCGAAAACACCGACGTCGGCGGCTGGACGACGCGCATGGGCAATTGGGATTTCGACATGGCCTATAACGGCGTGTTCCAGTACGGCGACCCGGCAATCGGCGTGTCGCGCACCTACGTCAGCAGCAACATCAAGAAGGGGCTGGCCTTCACCAACACCTCCCAGTACCGCAACCCCAAGGTCGACGAATTGTTCGACCAGGCGGCCACCGCCCCGACCGACGAAGAGCGCCAGCGCCTGTACACGGAAGTGCAGAAAATACTGGCGGAAGACGTGCCGCTGGCCTGGATCGACGACACCAACTACTCCACCTTCCTGGACAAGCGCGTACACGACGCCATCACCACAGGGCTGGGCGCAGTGGACACCTACGCGGACGCGTGGATGGAGGCCAGGTAGCGCAGCCCGCCTTCGCTACGGCCTGCCCGCGTGCGGCACGTCCACCCGCGTCATCAGGATCCGCCCTTCGGGCCTGGCCCTGCGGTTGGCCTCGATGAAGTCCGGGGCCGCCGCCATGAACAGGCTGCGGCCGTCCGGGCCGCCCAGGGCGGCCGCGAAAATGCCGAATTCGCCGGTGTCGATCTGCTCCAGGATCCTGCCGCCGCGCGCCACGCGCACGATGCGCCGGCCGATGGCGTCGGCCACCCACAGCGCCCCTTCCGCGTCCAGCGCGCCGCCGTCGGGCGCGATGGCGGACGCCTCGATCAGCACGCCCAGGTCATCGCTGTCGGGCAGCGCGCCGAAGTTGGCCCAGTCCCGGCGCGGACCCAGGCCGCCGTCGGCCTGGATGTCGAATTCAGAAATGCGGTTGGCGAAGGTCTCGTTGACGATCATGGTCTTGCCGTCCGGCGTGATGAAGGAGCCGTTGGGAAAACACAGCCCGTCGGCCACGACCTGGGCGGAGCCGTCGGGGTCCACCCGCACGATCGTCGTATTGCGGACCGGCGCGCCGGCCATGATGTCGAAGCCGAAATTGCCCACATAGGCCCGGCCCTGCGCATCCACCACCAGATCGTTGACATGGCCCCCGGTCAGCGCGGACAGGTCGGCGTGCACGGCCAGGGCGCCGTCCGGCTCGCGGCGCAGCAGCTTGCGGTCCGTCATCGAGGCCACGAGCAGCCGGCCGTCGGGCAGCCAGCCCAGCCCGGAGGGCTGCTGCGGCACCTCGCAGATCCGTTCGACCTTGCCGTCCAGGTCCACGGCAATGACCTGCCCGGTATAGAAGTCCGACGCCCACAGGCGGTTCTCATGCCAGCGCAGCCCCTCCAGATAGGTGTATCCGGAAGCCAGCACGGACAGTTCGCGTTTCGGCATTGCCTAGTCTCCTTGCTTGTTTTCGGGCCGGCCCATTCTGGCACGGCGCGGCCTGATAGTGTTGCCGTTCCAAATTGATACAAACCCCGTATCGGCCCGCCGGGCGGGCGTTCCGGACGTCGCCGCGCCGCTGCGGGCATAGCTGACAACTGGCTGTCAGGTTCGCGGCGTTAACATCGCGCACCAAGGGTAAACCCGCAATCGCCGGGGCCGCCCTGGCATGTCTGTCACTGGACCCGCCAGCCCGCCCCATGCCGGCGGGCCCGGCCTCCGCGAGGCCGGGCGAGGGTCGCCGTTTTTCCGTTTTGATCATGAACACTAAGAAGCTGACGCGTTATATCGGCATCGCCATGGTGCTGGGCATCGTGGTGGGCTACTTCTGCAACAAGTATGCGCAGAGCGAGCAGGAGGCCGCGCAGATCGCCTCGTACTTCAGCCTGGTCACCGATATTTTCCTGCGCATGATCAAGATGATCATCGCCCCGCTGGTCTTCGCCACCCTGGTGACCGGCCTGGCCAGCATGAGCGACGCCAGCGCCGTGGGCCGCATCGGCATGCGCGCGATGATCTGGTTCATCGCCGCCTCGGCGATCTCGCTGCTGCTGGGCCTGGCGCTGGTCAATATCTTCCAGCCGGGCGCGCACCTGAACATGGTCCTGCCCGACGCCGGCGCCAGCTCCGGCCTGAAGACGGGCGACTTCACGCTCAAGGCTTTCATCGCCCATGTGTTCCCGCGCAGCATCGCGGAAGCCATGTCCACCAACGAGATCCTGCAGATCCTGGTGTTCTCGCTGTTCTTCGGCGCGGCGCTGTCGTTCATCCGCGGCAAGGGCCACAACGCCATCTACAACATGATCGACGAACTCGCCAAGATCATGTTCCGGGTGACGGACTACGTCATGCGCTTCGCGCCGCTGGGCGTATTCGCCGCCATGGCCGCCGCCATCACCACCGAGGGGCTGGGCGTGCTGGTCAGCTACGGCAAGCTCATCGCCGAGTTCTACCTGGGCCTGGCGCTGCTGTGGGCGGTGCTGTTCGCGGTCGGCTACCTGTTCCTGGGCAAGTCCGCCATCCGGCTGGGCGGCCTGATCAAGGAGCCCACGCTGCTGGCCTTCTCGACGGCCAGCAGTGAATCGGCCTACCCCAAGACCATCGAGGCGCTCACGCGCTTCGGCGTGCCCAAGCGCATCTCGGGCTTCGTCCTGCCCCTGGGTTATTCCTTCAACCTGGACGGCTCGATGATGTACCAGTCCTTCGCGGTGCTGTTCATCGCGCAGGCCTACGACATCCAGATGAGCTTCACGCAGCAGTTGACGCTGCTGCTGGTGCTGATGGTGACCAGCAAGGGCATGGCCGGGGTGGCCCGCGCCTCGCTGGTCGTGGTGGCCGCGACGCTGCCGATGTTCCATCTGCCCGAGGCCGGCCTGCTGCTGATCATGGGCATCGACCAGTTCTTCGACATGGGCCGCACCGCCACCAACGTGGTGGGCAACAGCCTGGCCACGGCGGTTATCTCGAAGCTGGAGGGCGAGCAGGAAGCGCCCGAGGCGGAGCCCGCGGCCGCCTCGCCCGGCGAGGCGCCGGCAGGCGAGCCGGCGAGCCAGCGCGCGTAGCGAGGAAACGGGCCGCAAGGCCCGTTTTCACGAGGCGGCGACGGCTTGACCGGCGCAATCGCCGGGAGCAACATATAAGCCCCCTCGCACGACATACCGGCGCGCCGCGCATGGGCGTCCCGCGCCGTCCGCAAGCCATGATCTGCTCACGCCTGCGCCGCACCCTGCTGGCCGTCGCCCTGATGGCCGCCGCACCCGCCACGCACGCCTGGACGCGCATTTCCTGCGACCTGGGCGGCACCGTGGCCAGCCTGCCGGAACAAATGCGCCAGTACCGCGTCGACGGCACCGAGATCTC
>Ga0222420_100200_pt1 | contig 74099 bp, 76 predicted proteins | sample 3A2ome_FD_182470 | JGI IMG/M metagenome (GOLD analysis project Ga0222420, IMG submission 182470) | Enriched microbial communities from leaf-cutter ant dump, University of Wisconsin, Madison, United States - 3A200A (version 2) | ecosystem: Environmental > Terrestrial > Nest > Insects nest > Nest...
CAACTGAGGACGGTGAAAGGCGGCAGGCCGCCTGCAAAGCGGAGCGCAAGCCCCTGCGCGATCAGGCCGAGGACGCCGCGCGGCGCCGCGGGCGAAAGAAGGTCTGCGGCGACCGCCGGATGGCTCTCGTCGCAGCCGCCGCTGCGCAGGAGCCCGTAGCCCTTTTCCGTGACGGTGATGCTGACGATCCGGCAGCCGGCCTCCGTCATGGCGGAGAGGACGCGCGGGCTGATATCCCCGCCGGCAACGACGCCGGCGATCGCGCCGACGATGCGGGCATCCGGCGTCTCGCCGCGTTCGATCAGGGTGTAGCGGCCGTCCTGCGGGTTGAGGGCGTTCGCCACGTCCTCGCCGCGCAGGGAAACGCCGAGGATCCGCCAGTCGCCGCCGCCGGCGGCCATAGCGCCGTCGGTATAGGCGGCGATATGGGCGCGCGCGAAGGCGCCGAGGCCGAGATGCACGATCCCGGTTTTCCTCTCCTCGGGCGCATAGCCCGGCCAGCGTGCCGGAAAACCGTCGAGCGGCCCTGCGTTGGCTGAGAGCCTCATTGCCCCGCACCGCGCACGGCCGGATGCTCAAGGGCGGTCATGATGCCGCGCAGCTCGGCAAGGCCCTTGAGGCGGCCGATGGCGGGATAACCCGGCTGCGCCTGCCGCTTGAGGTCGTCGAGGATGTCCTGCCCGTGGTCCGGCCGCATCGGGATGTTGCAATCGGCCCGGCCGGCAGCCTTGCGGCGGCGTTCCTCGGCGAGGATCGCATCGATCATCGCCACCATGTCCGTGCCGCCCTCCAGATGCCCCGCCTCGTGGAAGGAGCCGCCGAATTGCGGGGTTTCGCAAAGGACGTTGCGCAGGTGCAGAAAATGCACGCGGTCGCCGAGCCGCCGCATCATGCCCGGCAGGTCGTTGTCGAGGCGCGCGCCGAGCGAGCCGGTGCAGAGCGTGATGCCGCTCGCGGCGATGTCGACCGCATCCATGACGTGGCGATAATGCGCCTCGGTCGACATGACGCGCGGCAGGCCCAGGAGCGGGAACGGCGGGTCGTCCGGGTGACAGCAGATCCGCACGCCGAGCTTTTCCGCCAGCGGCGCGACCTCGGCGAGGAAATCGACGAGATGGCCGCGCAGGCTTTCCTCGCTGATGGCGGCATATTCCGCAAGATGGGCGCGTACGTCCTCGAGCGTGAAGGATTCGGCGGCACCCGGCAGGCCGAAGACGACGTTGCCGGCAAGCTGGCGGCGGCGGTCGTCGTCCATTCCGGCAAAGCGGCGCGCGGCATCCTCGACCACGTCGGCGGGGAAGCTCTCGGCCGCGTCGGGCCGTTTCAGGATATGGATGTCGAAGGCGGCGAAATCGACCACGTCGAAGCGCATGCAGGTGGCGCCGGACGGCAGGCGATAGGCAAGGTCGGTGCGCGTCCAGTCGAGCACCGGCATGAAATTGTAGCAGACGACCTCGATCCCGGCGCGGGAGAGGTTCGTCAGGCTTTCCTTCCAGGCGGCGATATGCGCCTTCCAGTCGCCCTTCTGCTTCTTGATGTCCTCCGAGACCGGCAGGCTCTCCACCACCTCCCAGGCAAGCCCGGAGGGCGCACCGTCCGCCATGAGGCCGACGATCCGTTGGCGCTCGGCGATCTCCTCGGGAGACCAGACCGTGCCGGTCGGCACATGGTGCAGCGCCGAGACGACACCCTCCACGCCCGCCTGCCGCATATCGTCGACCGAGACGAGATCCTTCGGCCCAAACCACCGCCACGTCTGACGCATCTCATCCCCCTTGCGGATTGCGTATCGTGGGGCCAGTGTTAGCAATTAGTCGACTAGTATGCAAGTCATGGACTGGTGAAGCCGCGTGGAGTTCACAGGGGCGAGCCGCCCCGCATGGCGCTGAGAAGGGGGAAGGGCGCAGGCTTCGCCAGCGCGTGCGCATGCGCCGACAGGAAGAGGAGCCAGGCGAGGGACCATGCGGCCCCGGCGACGGAAAGCCACGGGACGGACGGCCCGGACACTTCCGCCATGATGCGTGCCGCGGCGGCGGCAAAGACGAGGCAGAAGGCAATCCAGTGCCGCCGCCGGGGGCGGAGCTCCGCCCCGGCCGCACGCAGCATCGACACGCGCGCCGCAACCGCGAGGATCATCGGCCCCATGACCGCCATGGTCAGGGCATGGACCTCCACCAGATGCGGCACCAGCCCCAACCTTACGGCGGCGATCGCGAGCAGACCGGGAACGAGACCGGCATAGCCGAGGCAGAGCATGCGGTTGGCCGAGCCCAGCCGGAGGCCGTCGAGGCCGTAGCAAAGAACCCAGAGCGCAGCCGCGAGCAACGCGACGGCCCCGGCGATGCCCGGCAGCAGGAGACCGGCGCCCAGCGGGACGGCCCCCAGCCAGAGCGGCGGCCGGCGCGGCGGGCAAAGCCCGCGCCGGCGGCGCGCCTCGGCCGTGAAGGCCGGCACCAGCCGTCCGCCGACGAGGAAGACGAGCACGGCCATCGCCTCGGGCAGCACTCCGGCAAGGCCGGGCTGAACAGGCAGCAGTGCCTCGGCCGCGACCAGCATCAGCGGCACCGCAGCCAGAGGCGCCTTGTCCCACCGCCCCGCCCGCAGGACGGGCCACAGGATCGCAAGGGCAAGGGCCGGCGCCGGCAGCAGGACCGGCCAGAGCGCCTCGGGCCGGCAAAGAAGCGAGGCGAGGCGCGCGGCAAGCACCAGCGCGCCGATGCCAAGGGCCGGCAGAGGAAGCGGCCGCCCCGTCCAGGCCTTCTGCGCCGTCATGACATAGCCGCAGACGGCCGCCCCGCCGAAGCCGAACAGGCCGAGCCGCACATGCGCCAGCCGCGGATCCGCAAGCGGCAGCAGCCAGAGCCAGGGCAGCATGGCCGCCATGAGCGCGGCAAGCGCGAAGAACACGCCCGCCGGATGGAAGGCCAGCAACGGGCGCGATCCGGCGCCCTTCCCCGCGCCCATCAGGCCGGGGACACGGGCCTGAAGGCGTTGAGGCGGGCGGGATCCGTCTCGATCCGGCCCGCGCCGATCAGGTCGAGGCAATAGGGTACGGCAGCGAAGACGGCGTTGAGGCTGACGCGGATCGAGGTCGGCTTGCCGGGCAGGTTTATGATCAATGTGCTGCCGCGCGTGCCGGCGGTCTGCCGGGAGAGGATGGCGGTCGGCGTCTGCGCGAGGCTCGCCCGCCGCAACTGTTCGCCGAAGCCGGGCAGCTCCTTCACCATGACCGCGCGCATCGCCTCTGGCGTCTCGTCGCGCGGCGAAGGGCCCGTCCCGCCTGTGGTGAGGATCAGGTCGACGCGCTGCTCGTCGCACAGCTCCACCAGCGCATCGCGGACCGGACCGAAGCCGTCCGGAACGATCCACCGCACGATCTCGAAGGGCGAGACGATCGTCTCGCGCAGCCATTCCTCGATGGCGGGGCCGCTCAGGTCCTCGTACTGCCCGCGGCTGGCGCGGTCCGATATCGTGAGGATGGCTATCTGCATCGTGTCCCTCGTTTCCATGGCGGCGGGCGAAGATAGCGCGGCCGGCGGAAGGGCATCTTTGCGCGGGCACAAGCAAGGCAAAGCGCCCTGCCCACATCCTCCCCGCGGCGAGGCTGCGTTTTTTGGTCGCGTAGACCGTCCCCTCAAAGTGGTATATGATTTACCACAATAACGGAGGTTTCCATGGACAAAGAAGAGACGCGCAAGCCGTTCGTGTTTTCCAGCGAAGACGTCAGCGGCCGCGACCTGAACGGCAGCAGCCTGATGCCCATGCTCGTCGCCGGGCTCATCCTGATCGGCATCGGTGCGGCGGCCGTCATGATCTTCGTCTAGGCGGCCGCCCGGAAAACGCTGGAAGTGGAACGGCCCGGAGCTTCCTCCGGGCCGTTTCCTCATGCCGTCGTCATCATGTCCGGCGACCACGGCGGCTCGTAGGTCATGTGCACCTCGGCATATTCGACGCCCGGCACGTACCAGACGCAATTGCCCACCGCCTCTTTCAGATAGCCGCTCGCCGGGCAGCCGCGCGTCGTGGTGGTCATGGTGACGCGGGCGATGCCGCCCTCCTCCACGGTTATGTCGTAGATCAGGCCGAGATCGACGATGTTCTGGCCGATCTCCGGGTCGATGATCATGCGCAGCGCATTGCGGATATCCTGCGCCAGCGCGGCTTTTTCGTCTTCGTCCATGGTCTTACGCCTTCGGCCGGCCGACCCGCACGAGGATGCGATAGGCCGTGCCCGTCTCGTCGAAATTGCCGGCCCACTGGTGGCCGCGCTTGCTCAGCTCCGGAAAGAGGAAGATCGGCTCGCGGGAGAGCACGGCGAAGAGCACCTTGCCCGACTCCAGTTCCTCGGCCGCCGCGAGGATGCGGACCATCGGCTCCGGCGGATCGAGGTCGGAGAGGTCGAGATGGAGCGAGGGATCCGGCCAGGTCTCCGGGCTGTCGGCATCGGCCGAGGTCTCGACCGGCGCCACGTCCACGCGCGGCGTGAACAGCACCTCCCAATGGCCGTTTCCGATCTCGCGGGCCTCATGGTCGAAGCCGCGCCCTTCCATGACCTGGAAGAGCGGTTGCGGGCGGAAAGGGGCGACGAGCTTCAGGCCCTGCCCCGGGGCGAGCGTAGTGACGGCCTGCATGATCTCCTGGAACGGCTCGCCGCCGTTCTGCAGGATCGGCCGCACATCGAGGACCTTCGGTGCGGTCTCGGTTGAAACATCGGGCATGGTCATCTCCTTGAAGCGGAAAGAGGCAGGAACAGATGAGGCCGCACCATGCCGGCCGGCGCACGAAGCGCCGCCGGCACGACGGCGAGCCGGCGCGTGCGGATGAACTCCCGCGCCAGCGCCAGCGTCGCGAGGAGTTGCAGGGCCACCAGCCCCCGGAACATGCCGGGCGCGCCGGCAAGAAGGGCGAGCGCCGCCGCCGCGCATGCGGCGTAATAGACCCCGAACAGGATACGCGCATGGCGCTCCTCGACAAGGTCCTGCACGCGCGGCACCGGCATCCGGCCGAGAATGGGGCCATAGGCCTCCAGCCAGGTCAGGAAGGCGACGATCTTGAAGAGCTGGGCGAGCCCGAGCCCCGTCAGCCAGCCGAAGACGAAGAGATAGACCGCCGCCGCAACGCCCTCGCCACCTCTTACGGCCGGGACATTGAGGAGAACGAGGGAAAGGCCGAGTGCGGAAAAGGCGGGAAAGGTCGCGCGGATGTTCAGCTCCGCCTGCTTGCGCTTGCGCGAACGGTAGATGTGCCGCACGTCGCCGCCGTAGAGCGCGACCGCCGCGAGCGAGAGGACGAGCGCTGCGGTAAACAGCGCCTCCACGCCGGAAACGGCGAAAAGCACGAGGACGACGCACAAGGCGACCAGCCCCGCTGCCAGCACCATGGCCCACCAGGCGGCGCGGCTCGTCCGCCGGTCGGTCTCCGGCGCCAGCAGGAACATGGCGAGCAGCCGGTAGCTGACGCCGACCGCCGTGATGGAGAGCCAGCCACCGAGCCCGAGCGCCGCGTGCAGCGGCACGCCGTCGGCCAGCAGCCGGGCAAGCGGCGCGCTTTCGTCGAGCCCCGAAAGGCCGGCGGTGAAGGCCGCACCGACAAGAACGGCCGCAAGGAGACAGACGAGCCCCGCCGCCACGAAACGGGCAGGCAGCGGCAGCGGGCGCGCCGCGCGCAGCGTCGCCGCGAGAACGCCCGCAAGGAGGCCGAAGCCGGCAAGGAGCATGCCGCCGCCGAGCGGCAGGAGGAAAAGCGGCAGGTCGAGGCTGCCCGAGAGCGCCACGAAGCCGGCGACGAGCGCGGCAAGCCCGCCGGCAAGCAGCACGAGGGCGGGCGCCGCGAAACGCCCGCCGACGAGCGGACGGGCGACGAGCACCGGCACGAATTGCAGGAGGGCACCCCCCATCAGCAGGCTCAGCCAGCCGATCACCGTGACATGCACGACGACGAGCGTTTCCGGCGCGCCGATCGATGCCGCCGGATAGCCGTAGCCGGCGGCCATCAGGCCCTGCGCGGTGAGGAGCATCAGGCAGGCGATGGCGAAATAGGACATCGTCCAGCGGGAGAGCGTGGCGCCCGGCATGTCGTTTCTCCTTCGCCGCGCCCTATACCCTGGCAATTCCGGCCGCCCTGCGCAGCGTCTGGCGTCCGGAATCGCATGCGAACGGAACTAGTGGTCCGAGCCGCAGCAGCATTCACAGCCGCCCTCGTCCATCCGGCCGATCTCGACGCGCCAGACGTCCGGCCCCTCTTCCAGGTAGTCCCAGCCGAACTGGCCGGGGAAATTGGTTTCGAGCTGGTAGTGCAGCGGACGCGGATCGTGGTCGCTGGTGATCAGCATGGATGTGCCCGGAAGCAGCGAACCCAGCATACCGAAGATGCGCGGATGGCGTTCGCGCGGCGGTATGGTGCGCACGTCGATGGAGGGCTTTTCCTGATGGTCAGACATGGTCGATATTTCCGTCCCGGCCGCTCCGATCCCGTTCCGGAGAGCACGGCCGACCCGACCGGAACCAGCCGAGGCTAGCCCCCGCTTCCGGCCTCCACTTTGACGATGCGCAAACAATTCCTCAAATCCGGCCGCGATGGCGCCCTGCTTGGCTTTTCGCAAAGAAGGGCCCGCCCGCCCCTCCTAGGCTCCCCTCGACGGACCATCACGGACAGAGGAAGCGCCATGCAACAGGCCCTGATCGAAAAATACGGCGAGGCGCGGCTGCCGCGCTATACGAGCTATCCGACCGCTCCCGGCTTTTCGCCGGCCGTCGGCGTCGGCACCTACGGAGACTGGCTTTCCGCCGTGAAGCCGGGCACGGAGGCTTCGCTCTATCTCCACATCCCATTCTGCCGCTCCATGTGCTGGTATTGCGGCTGTCACACCACGATCACCCAGCGCGACGAACCGATCCTCGACTATATCGACATGCTGCGCAGGGAGATCGACCTCGTCTCGGAAAAGGTCGAGCGGCGGCTGAAGATCCGCCATGTGCATTTCGGCGGCGGCACGCCGACGATCATGCAGCCGGAAGAGTTCTGCGACCTCATCGGCCTCCTGCGCGCGCGCTTTGCCTTCATGGCCGGCATGGAGATCGCGGTCGAGATCGACCCGCGCACCCTCACGCCCGAAATGGCAGACGCGCTGGGCGAAGCGGGCGTCACCCGCGCGAGCCTCGGCGTGCAGAGCTTCGACCCCGTCGTGCAGAAGGCGATCAACCGCATCCAGACCGAGGCGCAGACGGCCGAGGCCGTGACGCGGCTGCGCAAGGCGGGCGTCGAGGGCATCAACTTCGACCTGATCTACGGCCTGCCGCACCAGACGGTCGCCTCCTGCATCGAGACGGCGAAGGCCGCCGTCGCCATGCGGCCGGAGCGCTTCGCCGTCTTCGGCTATGCTCACATCCCCTCCTTCAAGAAGCACCAGCGGTTGATCGACGAGCGCGCGCTGGCCGATGCCGCGGGACGCATGGCGCAGGCCGAGGCGATCGCCGAAACGCTCACCGCCGCCGGCTATGTCCGCATCGGCCTCGACCACTATGCCCTGCCGGGCGACGGCCTTGCGCTTGCGGCCAGGCGCGGGCGGCTGCGGCGCAATTTCCAGGGCTATACGACGGACGCCTGCACGACGCTGATCGGCTTTGGCGCCTCCGCCATCGGCCGCACGCCGGAGGGCTACGTCCAGAACGAGGTGCCGCCGGGGCTCTACGCCCAGCGCATCGCCTCCGGCCGCCTCGCCACCGTCAAGGGCTACCGGCTGACCGCCGAGGACCGGCTGCGTGCGGAGATCATCGAGCGGCTGATGTGCGATTTCCGCGTGGACGTCGCCGCCATCGCCGCCCGCCACGGCCTCGATGCGGCGCCGCTGATCGAGGGCAATGCCCGTCTGGCGGCGCTCGCCGAGGACGGGGCCATCGACGTGCGCGGCGGCACCGTCACCGTGCGGCAGGACCACCGCTTCATCATCCGCGCCGTCGCCGCCGCCTTCGACGCCTATATCGGCGAGACGGCCCGCACGCACAGCAAGGCCGCCTGAAACGAAAAGGGCCCGGCATGGTGCGGCATGCCGGGCCCTTCCTCGCGGTCTCCAGCCTCTATCCCACGAGACCGCGATAAATTGCCGGCAGCGCAGCCGGCAGCCGGGCAATGTTGCCGACGATGGCATAGCCGTTGCGGCCGAAGAGGGCCGGCACATAGGCCTGCGCTTCCCGGTCCACCGTCACCCCGAACACGCTGAGGCCGGTGCGGCGCGCCTCCATGACGGCGCGACGGCTATCCTCCAGCGCAAAGCGCCCCTCGTAATGGTCGACGTCGTTCGGCTTGCCGTCGGTGAGGAGGAGCAGGAGCTTGCGGCGGTTCGGCTGTTCCCGCAGCTTCGCCGCCGCATGGCGGATCGCCGGGCCGATGCGTGTATAGAAGCCCGGCTTCAGCGCGGCGATGCGCGCCTCCACGCCGTGGCCCATCGGCTCACCGAAATCCTTGACCGTCTCGACCCGCACCCAGGAGCGCCGGCGCGAAGTGAAGGTGAGGATCGAGTGGCTGTCGCCGCAGGCGGCAAGCCCGTGGGCGAGCACCGTCAGCGCCTCCTTCTCCACGTCGAGCACCCGGCGGTTGTCGAACCAGGCGTCGGTCGACAGCGACACGTCGACGAGGATGGTGACGGCAAGGTCGTGCGCCTGCGGCCGGCTCATCAGGTGAATGCGGTCGCTGCCCTGTCCGCCGGCGGCAAGGTCGCTGCGCGCGCGCACCACGGCATCGAGGTCGAGTTCCGCCCCGTCGAGCTGGGCACGCAGCATCTCGTGGCGCGGCCTCAGCACCTCGAACTGCCGGCGCACGCGGCGGATGAGGCTCTTCGTATCGGCATCGGCCTCCGGCACCGCCGCCGTGTCCGGGGCGGGCGAAGCGAGCACATGGCAATGGTCCGGCAGGTAGGTGCCGGTGCGGTAGTCCCATTCGGGATAGGTGTATTCGCCCGTCAGCCGCGTGCGGTCGAGCGCTTCGGGCGGCAGGTCGAGATCGAAGCGGAAGCGGGCGGCGGGCCGCCCCTTGCGCTCGCCGAGGGTCATGTCGTCGAGCTCGTCGGCGGCGCTGGAATCGTGGTCGTCGCTGTCGTCGCCGGGGCGGTCGACATTGACCATCTCGGCCATCGCCAGGATCTTCTCGAAGCGATTGAGGATGAAGGGACTGCGCTCGCCCTTGCGCTTCTCCGCGGCCTCGCGCTGCGCAATATGGCGGCCGGTCTCAGGCGCAAGCGGCGTGCCGCCCGTCGCCGGCTGGTCGTCCTCCCCGCGCCCCTCGCCCTCGGCGCGCAGCAGCGCGTCCGGCCAGAGCGGCACCGGCAGCATCGGCAGGTAGCGCGGCGGCGCGCGGTGCGGGAAGATGACGGACATCGTCTCGTCGGCAAATCCCGCGCCTTTCCTGAGAAGGCCGAGGATGCGGTTCTCGACATGGCGCTCGATGGAGGGCAGCGGCCGGGCAAGGCGCGCCTCCAGCGTCGCGGCGCAGAGCCGCCGATAGCGCCGGACGAGGCCCGGAAAGGCGGCGAGCACGGCCTTCGCCGTCGCCTCGGCGCGCCGGAGCGCGGCAAGGTCACGCTGCAGCGGATCGCTCTCGGTGATCGGTTCGAGCGGCATCACCGCCATGGCGGCGGCAAGCCAGATGTAGAGGTCCCGGTTGAGGCCGCGGTCGGCGAAGAGGTCGATTTCGCCGGGCAGCATCAGCGTGGCGTGATCGCGGCCGGGCTGGACAAGCTTCTCCTCGCCGAGCCCCATGCGCTCGCGCAGCCTGAGGCGATGCATCGACGTGCGCCCGCGGGCCGGCGCGATCTGCACCGCACCCTCTCCGCCGAAGCCGCGGAAGCAGACGGCCAGCACCGGCCGCACGTCCTCCAGCCGCACGGCGTGGTCGGGATGGCGCGGCCAGCTGCCGGCCTTGCCCACCAGCCGGTGCCAGGCGCGGCCGACGGTTTCCTCGAGCTCCAGGAAATCCAGCATGGCAGACCTCAGCGGATCATCGCGTCGGCGACTTCGAGGAGGGCGGCGCGCACGTCCGGCTCGTCCGTCAGCGGCTCGATCATCGCCGCGCGAACGGCCTCGCGCACGTCCATGCCGCTGTCGATGAGGCAGGCGCAATAGACGAGGAGGCGCGTGGAGATGCCCTCTTCGAGGTCGTGGCCCTTGAGCGCCCTGAGGCGATGGGCGAGCTCGACGAGCGGCGCGATGCGCGCCTCGTCCAGCCCGCTCTCGGCGGCGACGACCAGGATTTCCGCGGCCTTCGGCAGGAAGTCGAATTCGATGGCGACGAAGCGCTGGCGGGTGGAGGGCTTCAGCGCCTTGAGGAGGTTCTGGTAGCCGGGATTGTAGGAGACGACGAGCATGAAGCCGGCCGGCGCCTCCAGCACCTCGCCGGTGCGCTCCAGCGGCAGGATGCGCCGGTCGTCGGTGAGCGGATGGAGGACGACAGCGACGTCCTTGCGGGCTTCGACGATCTCGTCGAGGTAGCAGACACCTCCGTCACGCACCGCGCGCGTCAGCGGCCCATCGACCCAGACCGTGTCGCCGCCCTTGAGGAGATAGCGCCCGGTGAGGTCGGCAGCCGAAAGGTCGTCATGGCAGGAGACCGTCGAGAGCGGCAGGCCGAGCTTTGCGGCCATGTGGCTGACGAAGCGCGTCTTGCCGCAGCCGGTCGGCCCCTTCAGAAGGAGCGGTAGCTGGCGGACCCAGGCTTTCTCGAAGAGGGCGCATTCATTGCCCGAGGGGCTGTAGGCGGGAATGTCGGCGCGCGCGGCCTTGAGCATGACGTTCATTTCGATCTCCAAAACTTCAGGAAAGAGGTGCCGGCCCCGCGGGATGACGGGGCCGGCCAGCACTCACTCGGCCGGCTGGACCAGACGGGTGAGGCTGTCGGCACGCTCGCGGCCGGGCACGAGCACGGCCCAGATGAACATCAGCGCCGAGACGAGGACGACGGCGCCCGAGCCGAGGCGGACCCAGTAGAACAGCGCAAGCTGGTCCTGCACGTCCATGTAGCTTTCCCCGAGCACGCGCTGGAGATGGACCTGCACGACGCCCGCGAAGGTGAGCGCGAAGGTCATCACCGACATCGCCGTGCACATGATCCAGAAGCTGGCGATCGAGAGCCACTGGTTGTAAGGCTGGCGGCCGCGGATTTCCGGGATCGCATAGGCCATCATGGCAAGGTTCAGCATCACATAGGCGCCGAAGAAGGCGAGGTGCCCGTGCGCGGCGGTGACCTGCGTGCCGTGGGTGTAGTAGTTCACCGACGACAGCGTGTGCAGGAAGCCCCAGACGCCCGCGCCGAAGAAGGCCATGACCGAGCAGCCGATCGACCAGAGCAGCGCGGCCTTGTTCGGATGGTTGCGGCCGGCCTTCCAGGTCATCACGAAGGTGAAGATGACCATGGTGAAGAAGGGCGCCACTTCCAGCGTCGAGAAGAGCGAGCCGATCCACTGCCAGTAGCCCGGCGCGCCGATCCAGTAGTAGTGGTGGCCCGTGCCGAGGATGCCCGAGAAGAGCGCGAGGCCGACGATGACGTAAAGCCACTTCTCCACGACCTCGCGGTCGATGCCGTTGAGCTTGATCATCAGGAAGGCGAGCACGGAGGCCATGATCAGCTCCCACACGCCCTCGACCCACAGGTGGATGACGTACCACCAGTACATCTTGTCGAGCGCCAGGTTCGCCGGGTTGTAGAAAGCGAAGAGGAAGAAGAGCGCAAGGCCCCACAGGCCGAAGAGCAGGATGTTGATGACCGTGGTCTTGCGGCCCTTCAGCGCCGTCATGGTGATGTTGAAGAGGAACATCAGCGCGACGACGACGATGCCGATCTTGGCCGGGAACGTCTGCTCGAGGAATTCGCGGCCCTCATGGATGCGGAAGAGGTAGCCGACCACCGTGAGCCCGGCGGCGGCGAAGAACAGCCAGAACTGGACGATGGCGAGCTTGGGGCTGTAAAGCTCCGTCTCGGTCTCTTCCGGGATCATGTAGTAGGTCGCGCCCATGAAGCCCATGAGCAGCCAGACGACGAGCGCATTGGTGTGGATCATGCGCACGATGTTGAAGGGCAGCAGCTCGGAAAGCGTGTTCGGCAGCACGTAGATCGTGCCGGCGAGGACCCCGAAGGCCAGCTGGGCGAGGAAGAGGCCGAGCGCGCCGTAGAAGTACAGCATCGCGACCTTTTGCGTTTGATATTTCATGTCTTGTCTCCTGAGCGCAATCGGTCAACCGGCGTCGTTCGGCGGCCAGTCCTGGGTTTTGATCTTGCTCGTCCATTCGAGGAAGTCGGCGAGATCGTTGACCTCCTGTTCGGTGAGGTTGAATTGCGGCATCTGCCGCCGGCCCTCCGCCCCGCTCGGCTGCGCGGCCATCCAGGCCTTCAGCGCCTCGCGCGCGCCTTCCGGATCCTCGACGCCGCCGTAGCGCTTCCACACATTGCCGAGCTCGGGCGCGAAATAGGCACCCTCGCCCAAGAGCGTGTGGCAGTTGATACAGGCGTTCTTTTCCCAGACGTGCTTGCCGCGCACGACGCTGTCGGTCAGCGTCGACTCGTCGGTGGAGGTCGTGCGCATGTAATAGTGGGAGTGGGCCGTCAGCCCGACGAAGATCGTGAAGAAGAAGATGGACCCGCCATAGAAGACGTTGCGGGCCCCGGTCTTGGTTAGGCGCTCTGCCATCCCCTGGTCCTTTCCCTTGCCGAACCTCAAGGGGCCCGGCGACAAAACCCCGCGGTGGTTCGCCGGCGATCCCCTCGCCGGCATGCGGGACACCCGAGGTTCTAGCCACGGGGGCGACGCGGTCTTTGCGCATTGGCAAAGACCGGGGCGGTTCGTCAGCCGATGAACGTGACGGCGAGCGCGCGGATGAGCGCGAGCGACAGGAGCGCCGCCGGCCAGGCGAGCAGCGCGGAGCGCAGGATGCCGCGGCTGGTGCGCAGCTCCATGAAATCGAGGATGACGAGGCGGCCCTTGGCGAAGGCCATGACCAGCACGGCGGCGACCGGCACGAGGAGCCCGCCGCTGAGGCCGCCGACGAGCGCGCCACCGGCGGCGAGCGTCAACAGCATGGCGAGGGTGGCGATGAACTGTTCGCGGGCCTGTCGGGTCATGGGTGCCTCAGGTGAGATAGACGATGGGGAACATCACGAGCCAGACGAGGTCGATCGCGTGCCAGAGCGTGGCGATCATCACCACGTTCGCCCGCGAAGGCCGCCAGGCGACGAGAAGGAGAACGCCCGCCCCGAAGACGACGTGCAGCAGGTGGAAGCCGGTGATGAGGAAATAGAGCTCCGAAAGCCCGCCGGCGGCGGCGATGCCCGAGCGTATCTCGACGCCGTATTCGACGAGCTTGACCGTGGCGAAGAGAAGGCCGAACAGCGCGGCGAGCAGCAGCGGCCCGCGGACCGCGCCATCGCCGCGGCGCACGGCCAGCGCCGCCTGCCAGCCGCTCATGACGAGAAGCACCGTGTTGAGCGCCGCAAGCCCCGGATGGAGATGCGAGCGCAGCAGCGCCGCCCTCTCCACATCCACCACCGTCATCACCATGAAGGCGACGAGCAGCGCGCCGAAGGCGGCAAGTTCGCTCCATACGAGGATCCAGAGCAGGAGCGAGTCGGCTTCGCCGCTCTCCGCGCTGCCCGCCGCAATGTCCATGTCATCTATCGTCGCCATGGGGCTTCCCTAGCGTGGCGAGCCGGGGCCTTCTTTGCGCCGGCACAAAGAGCGGCGATGCCCCGCGCGGCATGATGGGCAAAACGAAAGGATCCTTCCATGACGGACGCTCAGTTCGGCCTCGCCGTCGCGGCCCCGGTCATCGCCGGCTTCGCGCTGGTGCTCTATCGCATGGGCGTGCTGCAGGGGGCCGGCACGATCTCCGCCGTCGGCGCCTCGGTCGTCATCGCCGCCGTCCTGTTCTTCGGCCAGTAGGAGGGCGCCATGAGCGAACCCGTACTGGCTGCCGCCGATATCGGCCGGCTGGAGACGCTGCATTCCCGCCTGCTCGACCTTTGCCTGCGCCTCGAGGAGGCGGCGGGCGATCCCGCCATCGCCGGGGAACTGCGCGAGCTTGCCGAGACCATCGTCCCGCTCCTGAAATCGGCGCACGAGCTGGAGGAACGCCTGCTCTTTCCCGATTTCGACCATCATGCCGGCTCGCGCTTCGCGACGATCACCATCGAGCGCCTGAAGGCCGAGCACCGCTGCGACCAGTTCGCCGCGGGCGAAATCTCGAAGACGCTGCAGGCTATCGCCGACGATTGCTGCACGCTGCCGCCGGAAGCGGTCTCCCGCATGATCGGCGGCTTCCAGGAGAGTCTCCGCCGCCATGTCTTTTCCGAGAAGATGATCCTGGAAGCCCTGCTCTCGGCGAGGGAGCAGTCGCGCGACGTCTTCGCCTGAACCTCGCCTCAGCCGTGCCCCATCGCCGCGTTGCGCCCGCGCGAGACCCAGGCCGCACCCTCCTGCTGGTGCAGGAAGCCGTTGGAGAAGCGGACGCCCGGATAGACCTCCGCCAGTTCCGCAATCGCCTCCTCGCCGTCCATACGGCCGTCGAGCACGGCACGGTAGAGGCCGGCCACCCTCACCATGTCGCAATCCTGCGGGGAAAGCCGGACCCGCGACAGCCCCGCCTCCACCAGCGGCGCGAGATCGTCGACGAGCACGGCGCAACTGTTCGACATGGTCTGCACGCCGTTCAGCACGAGGAAGGACTGCTTGTCGAGCGTGCGCAGCGGCAGGCCGTCCGGCTCCTCGCCGCAGATGAACTGGCAATTGTCCTTCGTCAGCCCCTTGGAGCGGGCATGGGCGCAGCGCGCGGAGATGGCGAGCGGCATGCGGCCGAAGGCGAAGAGCTCGAAGGAGAAATCCGGCATGGCGGCGAGCATCTGCAGGACGGACGCGGCCGGCAGCTCCGGCGGCAGGCAGATGTTCTCAGCCCCGCGCGCGGCGAGCGTGCGCGCCGTTGCGGCATTGTAGACATTGACGAGCGGGCCGATGGAATGCGGCCGGTCCCTGAGAAGGCCGAGGGCCGAGAGGTCGTTCGCCTCCACCGGATGCTCGCTGTCGCGGATGAGGTCGCGCACATGCCGGCTCTCGCGCTCCAGCGTCACCATGGCGAGGGTCGAGAGCGTCACCCTCTTGCCCGCCGCCTCCAGCCGCTCGATCACCTCGGCGACGTGCGGCTCGCTGAAATGCTGGCGCTTGGAACAGACCGTCTCGCCGAGCGTGACATGCTCGACGGGCGCCTCGTCGGCGATGCGGAAATAGAAATCCCGCCACTTCGGCCCGTCCCAGAGGAAATAGACCGGCCCCAGGCTGAGGGACGGTTTGCGCGTCGTCGTCATGTCGTCTCCTATCGCCAGCGCTTGTCGTAGGCGCCGGTGGTAGTGCGCTGGCCCTCGCTCATGGCGCGAAGGCGGGCGACGAGCGCCGCCCGTTCGGCGGGCGCCGCGCGCAGCGCCTTTTTGAGGGAGGAAACCACCTCGGCGACATAGGCCTTGCCGCGCTGGCGCCCCTCGATCTTGAGCGCCGAGACGCCGGCCGCCCGCAGCGCGTCGATCTCGTCGATCACGTCGAGCGAGACGGGATCCTCGAAGGCATAGCCCGCGACGTCGCCGATCTCGAAGCGCCCCTTGCAGAGCGTCGGATAGCCGGAGGGCTCGCCCGCGCCGAAGCGGTTGATCGTATAGGCGCCGAGCTCGGAGACCAGCTCCTCGCCGTCCTGCCGGTAGCGCACATGGCTTGCCGGCGAGCAGACGCCGTTCATGTTGGGCGACTTGCCGGTGGCGTAGGAGGAAAGCGAGCAGCGCCCCTCCGCCATGACGCAGAGCCCGCCGAAGGCGAAGACCTCCACCTCGCAGCCGATCTGCCGCGTCAGCCGGGCGATATCCTGCACGGTGAGGACGCGCGGCAGCACGACGCGCTTCGCCCCGAAGGCCTCGATGAGGAAGCGGATGGCATCCGGATTGGAGGCCGAGGCCTGCACGGAGACGTGCAGCCGCTGCTCGGGGTACTTTTCCGCGACATAGGCCATCAGGCCGAAATCGGCGAGGATCAATGCATCGGCGCCGAGCGCCACCGCATCGTCGGCAGCGCGGTACCACAGCGCCTCGTCGCCCGCCCGCATGAAGGTATTGAGCGCGACGAAGGTGAGAACCCGCCGGCTGTGGGCGAGCGCGATAGACTGGCGCAGTTCCTCGCGGCTGAAATTGAGGCCGGGGAAATTGCGGGCGTTGGTCTCGTCGCGAAAGCCGCAATAGACGGCGTCGGCGCCGGCCTCCACCGCCTCGCGGAAGGCGGCGGGCGTGCCGGCGGGGCAGATCAGTTCCATGTCGTATCCCTTCCTTCGAGGGCCTTGGTGCGGATGTAGCGCGCCGTGCCTGCGACGAGCGGCGAGAACGGCCCGGCCAGCGCCCCGAGTTCGCGCGGCAGGTCGATGGCGCTGTCGTCGAGCGCATTGCGCAGCGCCAGCATCGCCTCCATGTCGCCGGTGACGGAAAGGTCGCGCGAGAAGAACAGCGCATCCGCGTCGCACCGGCCTTCGAGAAGGCCGAGCAGCAGCACCAGCGGCCCCTCGATGCGCGCATCGACAAGCGGCGGCTGGCCGCGCGAGACGGTGAGCTGCTGCACGGCCGGGACGACGGTGAAATGCAGCGGCAGGTCGGTCGGCGAGAAGCCGTAGCGGGTCTGCCGGTAGTCGCCGAGCCGTTCGAAGAGATCGGGATGCGCCTTCAGCACACCCGAGAAGATGAGCCGCGCCACCCGCTCCACCAGCCAGATCGGCGCGATATCAACCGGCTTTGCGAGGATCGGGGGAAGCGACGACATGGAACGGCCCTGACGAGATGCGATTGGCCGGAACCTAGGGAGCCATGCGCGGAAGGAGTTTGCGCCAGCACAAAGACCGGGACGTTTTTCCCCGGCAAGGGAGCCGGCATGAAAGCCGATGCCTCGATCCCGCGCCGTTTCGACAGCCTTCAGGATTTCGTCGCCCTCCTGGAACGGCGGGCGCGGCTGAAGCGCATTTCCGCGCCCGTCTGCCTCGTCCACGAGGTCACGGAAATCCACCGCCGCGTGCTGGCGCAAGAGGGCCCGGCCCTGCTCTTCGAGCGGCCGGTCGATGCGGACGGCAACATCCAGCCGATCCCGCTCCTCGCCAATCTCTTCGGCACGCGCGAGCGCATCGAATGGGGACTGGGGCTGGAGACCGGCGGGCTGCCGCGTCTCGCTACCTTCCTCGCCGACCTTCGCGACCCGCGCCCGCCGCGCTCGCTGCGCGATGCCTGGGGAAAGCTGCCGCACCTGAAGGCCGCGCTCTCGATGAACCCGCGCGCGGTGCGGCGCCCGCCCTGCCAGGAGATCGTCCGGCGCGGCGAGGATATCGATCTCGGCCGGCTTCCCATCCAGACCTGCTGGCCGGGCGAGCCCGACCCGCTCGTCACCTGGCCGCTCGTCATCACCGCCTCGCCGGACGATCCTTCGGATATCAATGTCGGCATCTACCGCATGCAGCGGCTCGGCCGGAACCGGCTGATCATGCGCTGGCTCGCCCATCGCGGCGGGGCACGGCACCACCGCCTCTGGCAGGCCAGGGGCCTCGACATGCCGGTCGCCGTCGTCATCGGCGCCGATCCCGCGACGATCCTGTCCGCCGTCATGCCGCTGCCGGACGGCATGAGCGAGCTTGCCTTCGCCGGCGTCCTTGCCGGCCGGCGGCAGGAGACGGCAAGCGGCCTCACCGTCCCCCTTCCCCTGCCGGCGAGCGCGGAAATCGTGCTCGAGGGCATGGTCTCGGCGAGCGAGACGGCGGACGAAGGCCCCTATGGCGACCACACCGGCTACTACAATGCCGTCGAGCCCTTCCCGGTGATGACGCTTTCGGCGATCACCATGCGAAAGAACCCGCTCTACCTCTCCACCTATACCGGCCGCCCGCCGGACGAGCCCTCCCGGCTCGGCGAGGCGATGAACGAGCTCTTCGTGCCGCTGGTGAAACGACAGTTCCCGGAGATCCGCGACCTCTGGCTGCCGCCCGAGGCCTGCTCCTACCGCGCCATGGTGGTTTCCATCGACAAGCGCTATCCCGGGCAGGCGCGGCGGGTGATGATGGGCCTCTGGTCCATGCTGCCGCAGTTCAGCTATACCAAGCTGATCATCGCCGTCGACGGCGACATCGACGTGAGAAGCTGGCCGGACGTGATCTGGGCGCTTTCCACCCGCTTCGACGCCAGCCGCGACCTCATGGTCGTGGAGAACACGCCGATCGACTATCTCGACTTCGCCTCGCCGAAATCCGGCCTCGGCGGCAAGCTCGGCCTCGATGCCACCACCAAGATCGGCACCGAGACGGAGCGCGAATGGGGCCGCGTGCTCGCCATGACGCCGGACGTCACCGCCCGGGTCGACGAATTATGGGCTTGCCTCAACCTTGGCAGCGCCACCGCGCCGTAGGCCGGCGATCACCACGAAGAGCAGCGGCACGAAGAAGACGCCGAGCACGGTCGCCGCGATCATGCCGCCCATGACGCCGATGCCGATGGCATTCTGCGCCGCCGAGCTTGCACCCGTCGCGAAGGCAAGCGGCAGCACGCCGAGGATGAAGGCGAGCGAGGTCATGACGATGGGACGAAGGCGCATGCGCGCGGCCTCAAGCACGGCCTCGACCGCGCTCCTGCCCTGGTCGCGCAAATCCTTGGCGAATTCGACGATCAGGATGGCGTTCTTCGCCGTGAGGCCGATGGTCGTGAGCAGGCCCACCTTGAAATAGACGTCGTTCGACTGGCCGAAGAGCCACGCCGCGACGAGCGCGCCGAGCACGCCGACCGGCACGGCAAGGATGACGGAAAAGGGAATGGACCAGCTCTCGTAGAGCGCGGCAAGGCAGAGGAACACGACGAGCAGCGAGACGGCATAGAGCATCGCCTCCTGCGACCCCGCCAGCCGCTCCTGGTAGGAGAGCCCGGACCATGCGGAGGCATAGCCGCCGTTAAGGCCGGCGACGAGCTCCTCCATGCGGTCCATCGCATTGCCCGAGCTCGCGCCGGGCTGGGCCGAGCCGTTCATGGCGATGGCGGCCGTGCCGTTGAAGCGCGAGAGCGAGGGCGAGCCCTGCACCCATTTCGTCGTCGCGAAGGCGGAGAAAGGCACCATCTCGCCGGCATCGTTGCGGGCATACCAGCGCTCGATATCCCCCGGCTGCATGCGGAAGGGGGCATCCGCCTGCACATAGACCGGCTTGATCTCGCCGTTATAGACGAAGTCGTTGACGTTGCTGCCGGCAAAGGCGACCGAGATCAGGTTGTTGATGCCGCTGATGCCGACGCCGAGCGCCCCGGCCTTCTCCTGATCGATGTCGATCTTGAGCTGGCTTTCCAGCGTGCGCGTATTGCCGCGCACGTTGCCGACCGTGTCGTCCTTGAGCGCGAGGTCGGCAAGCGTGTTGCTGGCCGCGATCAGCGCGTCGCGGCCCCGGTTGCCGGTATCCTCCAGATACATCGAGAAGCCGTTGCTCTGGCCGAGGCCCTGGATGGCCGGCGGGGCGAGCACGAAGACCTCGGCATCGCGGATCTTGCGGAAATGGGCCGAGGCGCGCTGCGAGATGGCGGAGGCCGACAGCGTGCTATCGGTGCGCTGGTCGAAATCCTTGAGGCGCACGAAGGCCATGGCGGCGTTCTCCCCGCTGCCGCCGAAGCCGAAGCCGAGCGTCATGAAGACGCTCTCCACCGCGTCCTTCTCGTCGTTGAGGAAATAATCCTCCACCATGTCGATGACGGCCTGCGTGCGGGCGGCATTGGCCCCGGCAGGCAGGGTGATCTGCGTCATCAGCACGCCCTGGTCCTCTTCCGGCAGGAAGGAGGAGGGAAGCTGGGTATAGACCCACCAGGCCCCGCCGAGCAGCGCGGCGAAGACGACGAGCATGCGCAGCGGCCGCAGCACGAGCCGGCCGACCGCGCCGACATAGCCGCGCGTCGTCTTCTCGAAGCCGCGGTTGAAACCGCCGAAGATGCGCGCGGCAAGCCCGCCATGGGTCGGCTTCAGCAGCATCGCGCAGAGCGCTGGCGTCAGGACGACAGCGACAAGCACGGAGAGGATCATGGCGCTGGCGATGGTGACGGAGAACTGCCGGTAGATGACGCCGACGGAACCGGAGAAGAAGGCCATGGGAATGAAGACCGCCGTCAGCACCAGCGCCACGCCGATCAGCGCGCCGGTGATCTCGCCCATCGACTTCTCGGTGGCTTCTCGTGCGGAAAGCCCCTCCTCCGTCATGATGCGCTCGACATTCTCCACCACCACGATGGCGTCGTCGACGAGAAGGCCGATGGCCAGCACCATGGCAAACATCGTCAGCATGTTGATGGAATAGCCGAGCGCCGCCAGCACCCCGAAGGTGCCGAGCAGCACCACCGGCACGGCGATCATCGGAATGAGCGTCGCCCGCAGGTTCTGCAGGAAGAGCAGCAGCACGAGGAAGACGAGCACGACCGCCTCGATCAGCGTATGCACAACCTTCTCGATGGACAGTTCGACGAAGGGCGTCGTCTCGTAGGAATAGGCGATCTCCACGCCCTCCGGCAGCGAGCCGGCGAGGCTGTCGAGTTCGGCATGGACGGCGTCGGCCGTGGTGATCGCGTTCGCGCCGCTGGCAAGCTGTACGCCGAAACCGGCGGCCGGCATGCCGTTATAGGTCGAGCTCTGGCCGTACTTCTCCAGCCCGATCTCCACCCGCGCCACGTCGCCGAGCCGCACGACGGAGCCGTCCGGCGCGGTCTTGAGGATGATCTTCTTGAATTCGTCCGCCGAGGTCATCTGCGTCTGCGCGACGATGCTGGCCTTGAGCTGCTGGCCGCGCACCACGGGCGTCGCGCCGATGGAACCGGCGGCGACCTGCGCGTTCTGCGCCTGGATCGCCGCGGTGACGTCGGAGGGGACGAGCTGGTATTTCTGCATCTGGTCCGGATCGAGCCAGATGCGCATGGCATAGCCGCTGCCGAAGGACTGGACGGAGCCGACGCCGTCGAGGCGCTCGATCCGCTCCTCGATGCTGCTCGACATGATGTCGGAGAGCTCGGACGAGGTATAGCGCCCGTCGCGCGAGACGATGTTGCCGATCATCAGGATGCCGGAGGGCGAGCGCGAGACGGTGACGCCGGCGTTCTGCACGGCTTCCGGCAGTTGCGATTCGACGTGCGCGAGCTTGTTCTGCACCTCCACCTGCGCCAGTTCCGGGTCCGTGCCGCTTGCGAAGGTTAGCGAGATGGAGGACGAGCCGGTGCTGGAGGTGGACTCCATGTAGAGGAGCCCTTCGAGGCCCGTCAGCACGCTTTCGATCTTGGTCGTGACCGAGTTCTCGACAGCCTCGGCCGTCGCGCCGGAATAGTTCGCGCCGATGCGCACCGTGACCGGCGCCACGTCCGGATATTGCGAGATCGACAGCGAATAGATGCCCATGACGCCGCCAAGCAGCGTGGCGATGGCGAGCACGATGGCAAAGACCGGGCGGGCGATGAAGAAGCTCGCCAGGGCATTGCGCCGGAAACCGCCGCTCATTGGGCGGCTCCCGTCGAAGCGAGGGTCTGCTTGACGACGCCGTCCTCGTCGATCGTCACGTCGACGGGCGTGACCGCGGCGCCGGCGGAAATCTTCTGGAAGCCGTCGACGATCAAGCGGTCGCCGTCCTTCAGCCCGTCGGTCACGATCCAGTCGTTGCCCTGGGTTCCCGCCGTTGCGAGCTTGCGCTCCTCCACCTTGCCGTCCGTAGAGACGACATAGGCGACCGCATCTCCCGCCCCGCTGCGCTGGACGGCGCGTTGCGGCACGAGGAAGGCGTTCGGCATGCTGCCGAGGTCGACGGAGGCCCTGACGAACATGCCGGGCAACAGTACCCGCTCGGGATTGGGGAAGGTGGCGCGCAGGGTGAAGGTGCCGGTGCTCTCGCTGACATTCACCGTCGCCAGCGAGATCGTGCCCTGCGGCCCGTATTCGGCGCCGTTCTCCAGCGTCAGCCTGACGCTCGGCGCACCCTGCTGGCCTTCGCGCCCGAGGCGGCCCGCCTCGACGTCCTCGCGGATTTTCAGGAGGTTCGCGCTGGTGTCGACGAGGTCGACATTGACCGGGTCGATCTGGCGGATCGTCGCCAGCGCATCGGTCTGGTTCTGGGTGACGAGCGAGCCGACGCTGACGCTCGCCGTGCCGATGATGCCGGAGATCGGCGCCTTGATCGTCGTGTTGTCGAGGTCGATCTTGGCGGTCTGCACGCTGGCCCTGGCCGATTCCACATCCGCTTTCGCCTGCAGGAGCGTCGTGCGTGCCTCGTCCAGCGCCTGCTGGCTGACGGCGCTGGAGGATTGCAGCCGCTCGGAGCGGTCGAAGGCGGCCTCAGCGGATTGCTGCGAGGCCTCGGCGCGGGAGAGGGTGGCGTTCGCCGCCTCATAGGCCGCCCTGAACTTGTCATCGTGCACCGTGAAGAGCACGTCGCCGGCCTTCACCGGGCGCCCCTCGCGGAAATCGATGCTTTTGACGATGCCGTCGACCTGCGGGCGGATCTCCGCCGTGGCGCGCGCCCCGACCCGGCCGGACAGCGCGGCGAACCGCGGCACGGACTGCGCCTTGAGAGCGATCACCCCCACCTCGATGGCCGGCGCCGCTCCGCCCGGCCCTTGCCCGCCGCCGTTCTGCTCCGAGCAGGAGACGAGGAAGAGGCCAGCGGCCACAAGGCCGATCCGGATTGCCAAAGCGCGCATCATGCACCTCTTGCCGGCGCGGGGCGATCATCGCGCCCGGTCGCCTTATTTACAAAACCAATGAGTACCATTAATGTCGATCAGCCGAGAATGTCAATGCCGCCCGCACCGGAATGCTCCCATGCCGAAACCCTCTTCCCCTCAGCCGCACACGCAGCGCAAGGCGCGCGGGCGCCCGAAGGTCGCCTCCGCCGATGAGCGCCGGGCCGGGATCGTCGAGGCGGCGCGCCGGCTGTTCCTTGCCGAGGGCTACGGCCGCACGACGATGAGCGAGGTCGCCGCCCATTGCCACGCCTCCAAGCGCACGCTCTACGAATTGTTCCCGTCCAAGACCGATCTTCTCGCCGCGGTGATCGAGCAGCACAGGACCAGCATGCTCGCCCTGCCGGGCGACTACGAGGGGCTCGGCCTCTGCGAGGCGCTGGAGAGGATCTTCCAGGTCGATATCGACGAGGCGGCGGACGAGGAGCGTGCGGCCTTCCTCAGCCTCACCATCGTGGAGGCCGCCCAGTTCCCGGAGGTCGGCGAGATGATGCGCCGGCTGGGCGGGCAGCGCGCGCACGCCCTTCTGGCCGAATGGATGGAGGGGGAGAAAAAGGCCGGCCGCCTCTTCGTAGACGACACGGCGAGCGCGGCCCGGATCCTCATGGACATGATGTTCGGCGCGGTGGTGACGAAGACCGGCACCGCCGCCGAATGGCCGGGGCTGGAGGCGCGCAAGGACTATATGCGCCGCTGCATCCGCATCTTCGTCCACGGCACCGGAAGGCCCGATCAGACGTAGATCTCCCGGTCGCCGAAGGGATCGCCGTCCTCGAAATTGCGCGTGCCGATGCGCGAGGTGCTTTCGCTTTCGGATGCCTGCGGCGCCTTCTGCGCGGCACTCGCCTCCTTGGCGGCCTTCGCCGCGGCGATCTCGGCCTTGAGGCTGGCGATGGCCTCCTGGATCTCGGCCTTCTTGTCCGCGTCCTCGGCCTCGGCCAGCTCGCTTTCCTTGCTGGCGAGCTGCGCTTCGAGCGCCGAAAGGCTGGACGTGCCGGAGGAGGAGGAAAGGGTGACGCTCGCCGCCGTCGTCGATGAAACCGCTGTGACCATGCCGATACCGCTCCGTCGTTTCGTTGCGGAAGATTTGGCACGGAGAAATTGAGGTAATCTCAGCGGCGATTTCGTACCGCCCCCGCAGTTCGGCGACGCCGGGCCGGTGGCCCGACGCCCGTCGTTCCGTTCAGGCGCCGGTAACGGCGCGCACCCAGCCCTGCGGATCCGGGCGCTGGCCGCGCTGGATGCCGACGAGCGCTTCGCGCATCCGCGTCGTGACGGGCCCGGTGGCACCGTCGCCGATCGCAAATTCCCCATCGGCGAACTTCACCGTGCCGATGCCGGCGACGACCGCCGCCGTGCCGCAGGCGAAGGCCTCCTTGAGGCGGCCCGATGCCACGTCGGCCTTCCACTGGTCGAAGGAATAGCGCTCCTCCCGGACCGTCAGGCCCTGGTCGCGGGCAAGGGCGATCAGCGACTTGCGGGTAACGCCGGGAAGGATGGTGCCGCCGAGCGGCGGGGTGAGGAGCGAGCCGTCCTCCATCACGAAGAAGATGTTCATGCCGCCGAGTTCCTCCACCCAGCGATGTTCCGCGGCGTCGAGGAAGACGACCTGGTCGCAGCCCTGCGCGGAGGCTTCGGCCTGCGCGACGAGGCTTGCCGCATAGTTGCCGCCGCATTTCGCGACGCCCGTGCCGCCGAGGGCCGCGCGGGTGTAGTTCTGCGAGACCCAGATCTTCACGGCCTTCGCGCCGCCCTTGAAATAGGGACCGACCGGCGAAGCGATCACGCAGAAGATATATTCACGCGAGGGGCGCACGCCGAGGAAGGTTTCGCTGGCGAACATGAAGGGCCGCAGATAGAGGCTCCCCTCGCCCTGGGGGATCCATTTGGCGTCGATGCGAACGAGCTCCTCGACGGCGGCGAGGAAATCCGCCTCGGGCAGTTCCGGCATCGCCATGCGGCGCGCCGATTCGTTGAAGCGCCGGGCGTTTTCCTCGGGGCGGAAGAGCACCGTGCGGCCGTCCTCGGTGCGGTAGGCCTTCATCCCCTCGAAAATCTCCTGCGCATAGTGCAGGACGCTCGATGCGGGATCGAGCGCGAAGGGGCCGCGCGCAACGATCTCCGCGCCATGCCAGCCCTTGTCCGCGTGCCAGCGGATCACCGCCATATGGTCGGAAAACAGCGTGCCGAAACCGAGATTTCCAAAAGCCGCCTGCCGCTCCGCCTCGGGCATGGGGTTGGCATTCGTCTTCACGGCGAAGGAGAGGCGCGAACTATCAGCGTTCATGGATATTTCTTTCAGTTCGTATCGAGAAAGGCCGACTGTGCCGCGTCCTTCGCCGTTCTTCAAGCGTTGCAGTCACGTCCATCGGCGAACCCTGCCGGAGAACATCGTCGGCCCATGACTGCCATACACCTGGAATAGCCCGTAACGACGGCCCCTCCCCGTAACCCGAAGGCCCGCGCCGGACAAGGGGAAATGCCGTCGAACGGCGGCCACGGCCGGGGGATTTCCGACCCGCTACATCGTGTAGCCGGGCGCCTTGACGAGTTGCACGCCGCCGCCCGCAATGTCCTTGTCGTAGACCGCTTCCTTCCAGCGCTCCTGCGGCACGTCCTCGAACGCGACGGAGATCGAGGAATCCGACGATCCGAAGATATCGATGACCGACCGGGCCACCGCCTCGGCCAGCCTTGCTTTCTGCTCGTCCGTCCTGCCCGGAAAAGCCTTGACGATGATATGAGGCAATCGTTTCTCCTTCCGCCATGCCGCCCTTCGGCATTGCCGGAGTATAGGCCGGTTCGGCGCCCCTTGCGAGATGCCGCGCGCCGGCGGGTCCGACCTCGGCAGCCGTTCTCGTCTCGCGCCGCCCGCTAGAGCGCGCCGCGCACCCGCTCCCAGGCGTTCGTCAGGTGGCGGCCTAGAACGGCCGCGAGCCTTTGCTGGTCGCGCGCTTCGAGCGCTTCGATCATCTCTTCGTGCTCGGCAACGGCAGCGGCCCACTTTTCCGGCCCCTCGTGGCCGATGAAGCGGATGCGCTTGAGGCGTGTCTGCAGCATCGCATGGATTTCCGCGAGCGGCGCATTGCCCGACAGCGCGACGATCGCCGTGTGGATATTCTGGTTGAGCTTGTAATACTCCAGACGGTCGCCCGCCTTGTAATGCTGCACCATGCGGTCGTGCAGGCCGCGGATCTCGGCAATGCCCTCGTCGCTCGCAATTACGCAGGCGAGCTTTGCGGCAAGCTCCTCCAGCGTGCCGAGAACCAGCAGCATGTCCTGCACGTCCTTGGCGCCGAAGCGCTTCACGACGGCGCCGCGGCTCGGCACCAGCTCGACGAGGCCTTCGCTCGCCAGATACTTGATGGCCTCGCGCAAGGGGGTGCGCGAGACGCCGAGCATCTGGCCGAGCTGGCCTTCGTTGAGGCGCGTTCCCGGCGACAGGTGCCCCTCGATGATCATGTCGCGCAGGCGGTTGACGAGCGTGTCGTGCAACGCCGTTCGACGGATCGGTCCCGGCAGAGCGCTTTCCGGCCGCTCCAAGCTTCTGATCTCATCCATGGTCTTGATCTGCATCTTCCTTTTCGGCGCACGGCATCGGCCGTCGCCAGCGATTTGGCCAAAGCATGAATAGGCCGGGCGGCGACGTCAACGGAAAATGCTGCATACAGAATACAAAAGACTTGATACAGTTTTCCGGATGCCTTATAAACCTGCATACAGAATGCAGAGGAGGAGTTTTCCATGACCGAGAGTGCCAAGAGCGCCCGTCCCGTCATCGCGCTCGCCATGGGCGACCCGGCCGGCATCAGCCCCGAACTGACCGCGCGCATCATCGCGCTCGACGACGTCAAGGCCGCCGCGCATCTCGTGGTGATCGGCGACCGCCGCATTCTCGACGAAGGCGCGAAGGCCGCCGGCCTCACGCTGGACCTGGAGCCCGCCACGCTCGAGACGTTCCAGCAGGCAAGCGGCGAGCGCCATGTCTTCATCGACCTCGGCCATCTCGACCCGGCGGATGTCACGCGCGGCGAGGCGACCCTTGCCGGCGGCACCTTCGCCACGACCAATTTCCGCACCGCCCTTCAGCTTGCCGACGAGGGCAAGGCCCAGGCGGTCTGCTTCACGCCCTTCAACAAGAAGGCGATGCGCTATGCCTATCCCGGCTACGACGACGAGATCCGCTTCGTCGCCGACGTCATCGGCTTTTCCGGCAAGGTCCGCGAGTTCAACGTGCTGGAGAAGGTCTGGAATGCGCGGGTCACCTCGCACATCCCGCTGAAGGACGTGGCTGCCGCCCTTTCGGTCGAGGCGATCCTTGCCGAGATCGAGCTGACGGCGACCTGCCTTCGCAATGCCGGCTACGATGACCCGAAGATCGCGGTCGCCGGCCTCAACCCGCATGCCGGCGACGGCGGTTCCTTCGGCATGGAGGAGATCGACATCATCGAGCCGGCCGTCGCGGCGGCGAAGGCGCGCGGTTTCAACGTCGAGGGTCCGTTCCCGGCCGATACCGTCTTCCTGCGCGCGCTGAAGGACGGCTTCCAGGCGGTCATGACCATGTATCACGACCAGGGCCAGATCGCGATGAAGCTCATGGGCTTCGACAAGGGCGTCACCATGATGGGCGGCCTGCCCTTCCCGCTCTGCACGCCGGCCCACGGCACGGCCTACGACATTGCCGGCAAGGGCATCGCCGATGTCGGCGCCAGCCGCGAGGCGCTGCTGCTCGCCGCCCGCATGGCGAAAAAGGCCGCCGCGCTCTCGACGGCGGCCTGACCGGCCAAGATTTCAGCTATACCGGCATGAAGGAGGTTCGTGCCGGGATCATCCCAACGGAGGAGCAAGATGAAGAAGTCCCTTACCATCGCCTGCATCGCAGCGGCCGCGGCGAGCGTCGCCATGCCCGCCTTTGCCTTCGCGCCGGACCGTCCGGTCGAATTCGTCGTCACGGCCGGCCCCGGCGGCGGCACGGATATCTTCGCCCGCACCATCCAGGCGATCATCACCAAGTACGAGCTGATGAAGGCGCCGATCGTCGTCGTCAACAAAGGCAGCGCCGGCGGTGCGGAAGGCTTCGTCTATGCCGCGACCGCCAAGGGCGACGCCTACAAGCTGACCTTCGGCACGAACAATGCCTATCTCCTGCCGATCCGCGCCAAGGTACCCTATACCGAGGCGGACCTCACGCCGGTGGCTGCCCTTGCCTCCGACGAGTTCGTGCTCTGGGTCAACGGCAAGTCGGACATCAAGACGGCCGCCGACTTCATCGCCAAGGCGAAGGCCGCTCCGGGCGAACTGAAGGTCGCCGGCAGCCAGTCCAAGGACGTCGACCAGATCCTCACCTCGATGATCAACGACGCGACGGGCGCGAATATCGGCTACGTTCCGTTCAAGAGCGGCGGCGAAGCGGCCGTGCAGCTTGCCGGCGACCACGTCGCCGCCAACGTGAACAATCCGAGCGAGAACCTCGGCCAGTGGCAGGCCGGCATGGTCAAGCCGGTCTGCGTCTTCAAGTCGGAACGGCTGAAGAGCGAGACGAAGGTTGCCGGCAACGAGGGCTGGAGCGATATCCCGACCTGCAAGGAATCCGGCATCGCCATCGACAACTACGCCATGCCGCGCACCGTCTGGATGGCCGCGGGCGTCGACCCGGATGCGGTCGCCTTCTACACGGACGTGCTGAAGAAGGTCTCCGAGACGCCGGAATGGCAGAAATACCTCGCCGACACCTCGCAGTCCGGCACCTATATGAGCGGCGCGGAATTCTCCGACTTCATCAAGAAGGACGAGACGGCCGTTTCCGCCGTGCTCAAGCGTGAAGGCTGGCTCGCCAACTGAGCCCCGCTTTCATCCCGCCTCGTTCCGGGCGCAAGACTGCCGCACACCTGTTGCGGCAGGCTCCATGCGGGTGCCGCCTTCGGCGCCCGCCTCTTTCGGAAAGGGTTTGATCCATGAGTGAGAACAGCGTGAACGGGCTTTCCCGCTTCGCCATGGAGGCGGCGGTCGCGCTCCTGACGGGCGCCTTCGGCATCGCCGTCGCCTACGGCTCGATCGAGGCCGATGCCGGCTGGACCGACATGGGGCCGGGTGCCGGCTACTTCCCCTTCTATATCGGCCTGCTGATCACCTTCGGCAGCGCGGCGAACCTCGTCTATGCCTTCGTCAAGCACCGCGGCACGGGCGAGATCTTCGTCGACATGGCGCGCTTCAAGGTGGTGCTCGGCTTCCTGCTGCCGCTCGTCGCCTTCGCCGCGGTCTCCACCGTCCTCGGCCTATATGTCGGCACGGCGCTCTATATCGCCGGCACGATGATCTTCCAGAGCAAGTACAAGTGGTGGGCCGGCCTTGCGACGGGCATCGGCGTTGCCCTCTTCTTCTTCGTCATTTTCGAGATCGGCTTCAAGGTTCCGCTCCTGAAGGGCCCGGTCGAGGCGTTCTTCGGGATCTACTGATCCGGTCGGCGCCTGTCTTCGGAGGAAAGACATGGAAAATATCGGTCTCCTCATGGAAGGCTTCGGCCATATCCTGAGCTTCAACCACATCCTGCTCATGATGCTCGGCGTCACGCTCGGCATCCTGGTGGGCGTGCTGCCGGGCCTCGGCGCGCCGAACGGCGTGTCGCTGCTCCTGCCGCTCACCTTCTCGATGGACCCGATCTCCGCCATCATCCTGCTCTCCTGCATGTACTGGGGCGCGCTCTTCGGCGGATCGACCACCTCCATCCTCTTCAATATCCCGGGCGAGCCCTCCTCCGTCGCGACGACCTTCGACGGCTATCCGCTGGCGAGAAAGGGCGAGGCGAGCCGCGCGCTGACGCTCGCCTTCGTATCGGCCGGCCTCGGCGCGCTGGCCGGCGTCGTGATGATCACGCTGCTTTCCGGCTGGGTCGCCAATTTCGCGCTGCGCTTCTCCTCGCCGGAATATTTCGCCGTCTACTTCCTCGCCTTCGCCAGCTTCATCTCGATGGGCGCCCAGTCGCCGTTCAAGACGCTTGTGTCGATGATGGTGGGCTTCGCGCTCGCTTCCGTCGGCATGGACACCATTTCCGGCAACCTGCGCCTGACCTTCGACATTCCCGAGCTCATCAAGGGCGTCTCCTTCCTCGTCGCCGTCATGGGCCTCTTCGGCATCGGCGAACTGCTGCTGACGGCGGAAGAGGGCCTGCGCTTCGACGGGATCAAGGCGCGCGTCAGGCTCTCCGAGATCGGCCGTACCCTGATCGAGATGCCCCGCTACTGGTTCACCATCGGCCGCTCCATGCTGATCGGCATCTGGATGGGCATCACGCCGGCGGGCCCGACGGCCGCTTCCTTCATGAGCTACGGCGTCGCCCGCCGCTCGGCCCGCGACAAGTCGCAGTTCGGCAAGGGCGATCCGCGCGGCATCGTCGCGCCGGAGACGGCCGACCATTCCGCCGGCACCTCCGCGCTCCTGCCCATGCTCGCGCTCGGCGTGCCGGGTTCGGCGACGGCGGCGGTCATGATGGGCGGCCTCATGATCTGGGGCCTTACCCCCGGCCCGACGCTCTTCACCGATAGGCCGGATTTCGTCTGGGGCCTCATCGCCTCCATGTATCTCGGCAACATCGTCGCCGTGATCCTCGTCATCGCCACCGTGCCGCTCTACGCCTCGATCCTGCGCATTCCCTTCGCCATCATCGGGCCGGTCATCGTCGCCGTCATCTTCTCCGGCGCCTACCAGGTCGGCAATGCGGTGAGCGACATGTGGCTCGTGCTCGTCTTCGGCCTGCTCGGATACGTCTTCAAGAAGCTCGACTATCCGCTCGCCCCGCTCGTACTCGCCATGGTGCTCGGCGACAAGGCGGAGGATGCCTTCCGCCAGTCCATGCTGCTGTCCAACGGCAAGCTCTCGGTCTTCTGGTCGAACGGGCTGGTAACGACGCTGATGCTGGTCGGCCTTGCGCTGCTCCTCTCCCCGCTCGTCTTCTGGCTCCTCGGCATCTCGCGCCGCCGCAGGCTCGGCGTCCCCAAGCCCCCGCAAGACGGAACGCCGGCGGCCTGATCCGCCGGCTCCCCACCCCCATTCCAGGAGTTCGCAATGACCGCCTCTGCCCCCGCATGGACCCGCGAAACATGGCCGATCGCCGCCGCCATGATCCAGTATCCGAACGTCCTTGCCGACGGCCGCTCGGTCCAGGAACAATCCGTCGAGGAATGGGCCGCGACGCTCGACGACGTCGTCGATGCCGGCTTCACGGAGCTCGACCCGACGGATAGCTGGCTGCGGCTCGCCGACCTTTCCCCGGCGCGGCGCGACGATTTCATGGCGCTTGCCCGCTCGCTCGGGCTGACCGTCCCGGCGATCTCGACCTCGCGCCGCAGCGTCATCGACGCCGTCCATGGCGATGCCTATCTCGCCTACTGCCACCGCGTCATCGATACGGCGAAGGCGATCGGCGCCGGCGCGGTCTCCTTCGGCCTCTTCGAGCCGCTGACGGAGGCGCAGAAGAAGGCGCTGTGGTTCTGGACGGTGGACGGGGCGAAGAACCCGGACGATCCCGCCGTCTGGCAGAAGGCGGTGGCGCGCATCCGCGAGCTCGGCCGCCACGCGGAGGAGCTCGGCATCGAGGTCTCGCTGGAAATGTACGAGGACACCTATCTCGGCACGGCCGACAGCAGCGTGCGCTTCGTCGAGGAGGTCGGCCTGCCGAATGTCGGCATCAACGCCGACCTCGGCAACCTCATCCGCCTGCACCGTCCCGTCGAGCACTGGCAGGCGATGATGGCGAAGGTCGCCCCCTTCGCGAAATACTGGCACGTCAAGAATTATACGCGCGCCGAGGATCCGGGCACGGGCGCCATCATAACCCATCCCGCCCCGCTGGAATCGGGCCTCATCAACTACCGGGCCGCCATCCGCACGGCGCTCGACCACGGCTTCAACAGCGCCTTCCTCTGCGAGCATTACGGCGGCGACGGCCTCACCGTTTCGGCCGCCAACCGCGATTACCTGCGGCGCATCCTGCCGCGCCGCTGAAACACGATCACAGAACGCGAGAGACGATTACGATGACCACCATCTTCGATGCTCCGGAGGACTTCGCGGCGACGGCCCTTGCCGGCTTTGCCGAACTCTACAGCCGCCATGTCCGCCTCGTGCGCGGCGGCGTGGTGCGCGCGACGGCCGTGCCGAAGGGCAAGGTCTCCGTCGTCGTCGGCGGCGGTTCCGGGCACTATCCGGCCTTCGCCGGCTATGTCGGCCCCGGCATGGCGGACGCGGCGGTGGCCGGCGACGTCTTCGCCTCGCCCTCGACGGCGGCCGTCGCCCGCGTCTGCCGCCAGGCCCATCGCGGCGGCGGCATCCTGCTCGGCTTCGGCAACTATGCCGGCGACGTGCTGAATTTCGGCGTCGCCGCCGAGCGGCTACGCTCCGAGGGCATCGACGTGCGCATCGTCCCGGTCACCGACGACGTGGCGAGCGCGCCGGCCGAGGCCCATGCCAAGCGCCGCGGCATCGCGGGCGACCTCGTCGTCTTCAAGATCGCCGGCGCGGCGGCCGAGGCCGGCCTTTCGCTCGATGAGGTCGAGCGCATCGCACGCCATGCCAACGACCGCACGGTCTCCTTCGGCGTCGCCTTCGACGGCTGCACCCTGCCGGGTGCGGGCGGGCCGCTCTTTTCCGTGCCCGAGGGGCGCATGGCGCTCGGCCTCGGCATCCACGGCGAGCCGGGCATCAAGGAAGAAGCCATCGTTTCCGCGCGCGAGCTTGCGGGCCTCCTCACCGGCAAGCTCCTCGCCGAGCGCCCGGCCGGCGCCAGGCGCGTCGCGGCCCTTCTCAACGGCCTCGGCTCCACGAAGTACGAGGAACTCTTCGTCCTCTGGACCACGATCTCCCGGCTCCTGAAGGACGCCGGGCTGGAGATCGTGGCGCCCGAAGCCGGCGAATTCGTCACCAGCCTCGATATGCAGGGCTGCTCGCTGACGCTGACCTGGCTCGACGGCGAACTCGAAACCTACTGGAAGGCGGCCTGCGACACGCCGGTGCTGAAGCGCGGCGGCGAAATCCGCACCGTGCCGGCCACCGACACGATCACGAACGAGGACGCGACGCCCGTTTTCGGCCCGGCCTCCGCCGGATCGAAGGAAGGCGCAGCCTGCATCGCCCGGCTCGTCGGCCATGTCGCCGATGCGCTCCGGGATGCGGAAGACGAGCTCGGCCGCATCGACGCGCAGGCCGGCGACGGCGACCATGGCCAGGGCATGCACCGGGGCTCGGCCGCCGCACGCGATGCCATCGAATATGCGGTGACGGCCGGCGCAGGGGCCGCCAGCGCGCTCGCCATTGCGGGCGATGCCTGGGCGGATCGCGCGGGCGGCACATCCGGCGCCATCTGGGGCCTATTGCTGCGCGCATGGAGCAACGCGCTCTCCGACGAGGACGGAATGGACGAAGCCGCCGTCGTCAGGGGCGCGCGCCTCGCGCTCGACGGCGTGACGCGCCTCGGCCGCGCCCGCGTCGGCGACAAGACGCTGGTCGACGCGCTGGTGCCCTTCGTGGAAACGCTGGAAGCCGCCTTTGCGGCCGGCAAGCCGCTGAAAGCGGCCTGGGCCGACGCGGCGGAAGCGGCGCGGGCCGCGGCCGTCGCGACCGCAGGGCTCACGCCGAAGCTCGGCCGTGCCCGTCCGCTCGCCGAACGCAGCATCGGCCATCCGGATGCCGGCGCCGTCTCGCTGGCGCTGGTGGCAGGGGTGGTCGGCGCATCGCTGTAAAGCCTTCAACCCCTTGAAGGAAAAAGAAGTGCCGAATTCTTCTTTAGGGTTGAAAGCGAGCGCCGGGCAGGCATGATTTCCGTTATCGCCGTCACGCCGGATCGATGATCCGTTCGCCGTGGACGTGCCTGGTCTCGGAAAGGACATTGCCATGCAGATCGGAATGATGGGCTTGGGGCGCATGGGCGCCAACATGGTACGGCGCCTGATGGCGGACGGCCACGAATGCGTGGTCTACGACATCAATGCGGCCGCCGTCTCGGCCCTCGTTTCCGAAGGTGCGACCGGCGCGGCCTCCATGGAGGATTTCGTCGCCGGCCTCTCCAAGCCCGCCTGCGTCTGGCTGATGCTGCCGGCCGCGATCACCGGCCGGATCGCCGGGGAGGTCGCCGCGCTGATGCAGCCCGGCGACATCATCATCGACGGCGGCAACTCCCATTACCAGGATGCCGTCGATATCGCCGGCAAGCTGGAGCCGAAAGGCATAAGCTTCGTCGACGTCGGCACGAGCGGCGGCGTGTGGGGCCGCGAGCGCGGCTATTGCCTGATGATCGGCGGTCCGGACGAGGCCGTGCGCCACCTCGACCCCATCTTCGCAACCCTCGCGCCGGGCGCCGACGCGGGCGCGACACCCGCGGCAAGCGAGGGCACGGCCCCCTACGGCTATCTCCATTGCGGGCCGAGCGGCGCCGGCCACTTCGTCAAGATGGTGCATAACGGCATCGAATACGGCGTGATGGCTGCCTATGCCGAGGGCATCAACATCCTGAAGGCCGCCAATGCCGGCAAGCGCAGGCGCGAGGCGGACGCGGAGACGAGCCCGCTCAAGGGCCCGCAATACTACCAGTTCGATATCGACCTTGCCGCCGTCACCGAGGTCTGGCGGCACGGCAGCGTCATCGGCTCCTGGCTGCTCGACCTGACGGCGGGCGTGCTGAAGGACGATCCGGCGCTCGCCAATTTCGGCGGGCGCGTCTCGGATTCGGGCGAGGGCCGCTGGACGCTGAAGGCGGCGATCGACACGGGCGTGCCCGCCCCCGTGCTCTCCTCCGCGCTCTTCGACCGCTTCAGCTCGCAAGGCGAATCCGCCTTCGCCGACAAGCTCCTCTCCGCCATGCGCTTCGCCTTCGGCGGCCATGTCGAGAAGAAGAAATGACGGGAGAGGGCACGATGGACGGACGTTCCGACGGACTGGTGCTGTTCGGCGCGACGGGAGACCTCGCGCACAAGAAGATCTTCCCCGCCCTCTACCGCATGGTGGAGCGCGGGCATCTCGATGAACCCGTCATCGGCATCGCCTACGATCCCTGGCCGCTCGAAAAGCTGGTGGAACGCGCCCGCGACGGCATCGCCAATGCCTTCGGATCGGTCGACGAGAAGGTCTTCGCCAGGCTCGCCTCGCTCCTGACCTATGTCAGCGGCGACTACCGCGACAAGGCGACCTTCGACAGGCTGAAGGCGGCGATCGGCAAGCGCCGGCACTGGCTCTTCTATCTCGCCGTTCCGCCGAGCATGTTCGAGACCGTCGTCACGGGCCTGCAGCAGACGGGCCTTGCGACGGAGGGACGGCTGATGGTGGAAAAGCCCTTCGGGCGCGACCTGCAATCGGCCCAGGCGCTCAACGCCATCCTGCACGGGGCTTTCGCGGAGAAGGCGATCTTCCGCATCGACCACTATCTCGGCAAGGAGGCTGTGCAGAACCTCCTCTATTTCCGCTTCGCCAATTCCTTCCTGGAGCCGATCTGGAACCGCAACCACGTCGAGAGCGTCGAGATCACCATGGCCGAGGATTTCGGCGTGGAAGGCCGCGGCAAGTTCTACGACGAGGTCGGGTGCCTGCGCGACGTCATCCAGAACCACCTGCTCAACGCCCTCCTGCTGCTGGCCATGGAGCCGCCCGCCGGCCGCACGGCCGACGACCTGATCGACGAGAAGGTGCAGGTGCTGAAGGCGGTGCGCACGCTCCGCAGGCAGGATGTGGTGCGGGGCCAGTTCAAGGGCTATCTCGACGAGCCGGGCGTCCGGGAGAACTCGCCGGCCGAGACCTTCGCGGCCGTGCGCTTCCATGTCGATACCTGGCGGTGGGAAGGCGTTCCCTTCTACATCCGCGCCGGCAAGAACCTGCCGGTCCACGCGACGGAGATCGTCGTGCGCCTGAAGCGCCCGCCGCTCGACGTGTTCGACACGCTTCGCCCCGACGACGCCAATTACCTGCGCTTCCGCATCTCCCCGCAGGTCGCCGTCGCGCTCGGCGCAAGGCGCAAGGCCGCGGGCGACGCCATGGTCGGCGAGCCCGTCGAATTGCTGGCCGTCGACGACGACACCGGCGACATGACGCCGTACGAGCGGCTGATCGGCGATGCGATGAACGGCAACGCACAGCTTTTCACCCGGCAGGACGCCAGCGAGATCGCCTGGCGCATCGTCGAGCCCGTGCTGGACGATCCGGCGCCCCCGCCCCTCTACGAGCCCGGCACCTGGGGACCGGCCGAAGCGATGAAGGGCTTCGGCCCGCCGCATGGCTGGCACGACATCTCCGCACCGGCTGCAAAGGCGGGCGGAACGTAGGGAGGAGACGCCCTCGCCGTTGCAAAGCGTCCGGCAGTTCCTATCTCTTTAGCGGGAGGTCAAGGAGCAGCCGCGATGAAGGAATTCGTCATCGATCTCGTATCGGACGATACGGTGGAAATCTCTGTGCCGCACAGACGAAAGCGCGGTTTTTCAGGCGCGGCCGTCTGCGTCTGCTGCCAGCGGGCGGACCAGCCGATGGACGACGACGGCTGCGGCATTTGCGATGCATGCCTCGGTTTGCCCGTCCGTGCGACGGACGGTCCGGACGGCCTTGAATTCCCCGATGCCCCTTCCCATCTATCGCTCACTGCCCGTCATCGATGACTGCCTGCAGCGATGGTGCTCTGTCGCGCGTTCGTAGTCGTCCGGGTTGGAAGGGCGCTCCCCGAAAGGGTCGAGCGCCCTTCGTCTTTTCGCGGACATGCCACGATAATGATTTGACTTCCTGCCGCGATGCGCCAGATCACCGCCGTTCCTTCGCTTTGGCGGAGGTGCCGGGTTGATCCGGGCAGCTTCCGCTGCGCCGGGTCCACCCGTCGAGTGAAATGCATGCAGGAAATGAAATGCCCCTTATCAGGAAGACCGGCGCACCGGCGCCGAAGGAACTCGGACTGTTCTGGCCAATGCAGACGACCGAGGGAACGACCGTCGAGGTCTATGTCTATGCCAGCGCGCTGCAGGCGTTCGATCCGGACTCCGTTGGTCCGGTGGGGTTGCTCAAACGGCACAGGCCTTTGCTCGAGCGCATCGCAGGCGAGAAATACGATCCGGACAGCACCGGCCCGCTTCATATCACCGAAGACGACCTGCGCGCCGCCTCGTCCGGCGAGACGGCAGCGGACGAGATCGGCTAAGGCACACCCTGCGGCAGCACCGGCGCATCATCGCCCGTCCGCCGCAGGTCCTTCGGCGCTCTTCGCCTTCATGGCGGCTTCGATCTGGCTTATCACCTTGGCCGCTTCCAGCAGGATGGCCCTCATCTCGTCGTCATAGAGATGCACCGGCATCCCGCCGGCCAGGATGAGGTCCATGGCCTCGGCGGATTCCCGTAGCTGCGCCGGTGCGCCGAGCATGTCCCAGCCTTCCCTGATCGTGACATAGGCCCGGCCGATCAGGCGCAGCTTCTCGCCTTCCGAAAGCGTCCGCACCTCGTCGGCCGCCCTGGTGAGTTCGGCAATAACGTCCGCGATGCTCTTCACGGGTCACCTCGACTGCACGGCCTGCACGCAAGCGGCAGCGCTTCATCCTTTTAAAAAGGTAATGCTCATATTGGACGAAACAAGGCCGTCCGGGCCTATAGCGGCAATCTTCGCGCAAGGACGTCCATGCATCTTCCACCGCCATACCACCGGCACGGAGAAAGCCTTGGACAACGGAACGGGCATCTTTGCATCGAGCACGGAGCGCATGGCCTGGAACATCGCGGCACGCCACCTTCTCAGCGGGCAGACCGACCCCGTCGCGATGATCGTCGAGGGCATAGAGGAAGAGCGCCGGCGCTGTGTCGAGCTGTTGCATGCCGCAGCCGGAGACGGCGCGGCGATTGCCTCCTGCCTTGCCGATCCCGACCGCGCGCGGCCGCTCTCCCCGGTCCGATAATCCCGCCTCTGGTCCCGCCTCTGTCCAGAGCCGACGCCCGCGTGATAAGCGGCCGCCTCACTCCGCGGCCGCGGCAAGGCATCCATCGACGATCCCCCGGATTTCCGCGCGGCAGGAGCCGCAGTTCGTCCCGGCATTGAGCGCCTTGCCGACGGCCTCGACGCTGTGGCAGCCGCCGCGCACGGCGGCGACGATCTGGTTGACGCCGACGCCGAAGCAGGAACAGACGGTGGCACCGGGATCCGGCTTGTCCGCCCCCGGCCGCCCGGCGACGAGCGCAAAGCGCCGGCGCGGATCGGCATGCTCGGCGGCAAGCTGCGCGATCGCCCAGTTGCGCGCGACGGCGACGGGCTCGCGCGCCAGGAAGAACGCGGCAAGAAGGCGCGTGCCGTCGAAGAAGGCGAGCCTGATGTCGCCGGTCTGCGCATCCGCATAGCCGAGCGGTTCGACGCCGTCCGGAATGGCGAAGACCCGGCGGCACCAGCCGGCCCAGTCCCCGGCCGGTTCGGCGAAGGCAAGCTCAAGCCGCCAGCCGCCCTCCGCCTTCGCCAGCGCCCAATAGGGGGCATCCGGTTCGACGGGCCGTGCCTGCGAGACCGCAAAGGCATAGTGCCGCGCCGCGAACCGGCGGGCCGCAACGGCGACGTTCTTCGAGGCCGGCTGGCCCGAGAACGGATCGGTGATCGCCGGCACGACGGCATCGATGCGGGCGCGCGCGGCGAACTGGTCGTTCCAGTGCATGGGCGCGAAAATGCTGCCGCGCGCCTGCCGCTCGGTGATGAGGGCGCGCACGACCGCCCTGCCCTGCGGGCTCTCGATCTCGACCAGCCCGGCATTGCCGACGCCGATCTCCATCGCATCGCGCGGGTGCAGTTCCGCAAAGGGCTCTGCGATATGGGAGGAAAGGCGCGCGCTTTTGCCGGTGCGCGTCATGGTGTGCCACTGGTCGCGGATGCGGCCGGTGTTCAGCGTGAAGGGATAGGCGGCATCGGTGCGGTCGGTTTCGGCCGGCGCCACGGCGACAAGGCGGGCCTTGCCGTCCGCATGATAGAAGCCGCCAGCACCGAAGAAGCGGCTTTCCGCAGGCTCCCGCCCCGCCGGCTGCGGCCATTGGAAGGGGGCAAGGACCTCATAGGCAGCGTGCGCGAGGCCGGCATGGGCGCCGATATCGAAATCCCGCCTGCCGTCGTTCTCGAAGGCCGAGAGGGCCGCATGCTCGGAAAAGACATCGGCCGGCGCCGCATAGGCGAAGGCATCGGCAAAGCCCATGCGGCGGGCGACCTCGGCAAGCTGCCACCAGTCGGCGCGCGCTTGCCCCGGCGCCGCGAGGAACGCCCGCTGGCGGGAAATGCGGCGCTCCGAATTCGTGACGGTACCGTCCTTCTCGCCCCAGCCGAGCGAGGGCAGCAGGACATGGGCGTAGCGGGTGGTGTCGGTCTTTCTCAGGACATCGGAGACGACCACGAAGGGGCAGGCTTCCAACGCCGCCGCGACCGCATCGGCATCCGGCATGGAGACGACGGGGTTGGTCGCCATGATCCACAGCGCCTTGATGCGCCCCTCGCCCGCCTTGAAGAGATCGACGGCCTTGAGGCCCGGCTGCTGCGCAATGGCCGGCGCGCGCCAGAAGCGCTGCACACGGTCGCGGTCGTCAGCATTCTCGAGCGCCATATGGGCGGCGAGCATGTTGGCGAGCCCGCCGACCTCGCGCCCCCCCATCGCATTCGGCTGGCCGGTGAGCGAGAACGGCCCCATGCCCGGCCGGCCGATGCGGCCGGTGGCAAGGTGGCAATTGAGGATCGCATTGACCTTGTCCGTGCCCGAGGACGACTGGTTGACGCCCTGGCTGTAGCAGGTCACCACCTTTTCGGTTTCCGCGAACAGGCGGTAGAATTCGCGCAGTTGCATGGCCGGCAAGCCGGTCCGCTCCAGCACTTCGGCAAAGGAGAGGCGGCCGGCCGCCAGGAAGGCATCGGCGAAACCGGACGTATGCGCGGCGATGTAATTCTGGTCGACGGCATCGCCGGCTACCAGATGGGAGAAGAGGCCGGCGAAGAGCGCGACGTCGCCATCCGGGCGGATCGCAAGATGCAGGTCGGCGATATCGGCCGTCATGGTGCGGCGCGGATCGATGACGACGACCTTCATGCCGGGCCGCTTCGCCTTGGCCGCGGCAAGGCGCTGGTAGAGCACGGGATGGCACCAGGCAAGGTTCGAACCGGCAAGGACGACGAGGTCCGCCAGTTCCAGGTCCTCGTAGGTCCCCGGCACCGTATCGGCGCCGAAGGCACGGCGGTGCCCGGCGACGGAGGACGACATGCAGAGCCGCGAATTGGTGTCGATGTTCGCCGAGCCGACAAAGCCCTTCATCAGCTTGTTGGCGACGTAATAGTCCTCCGTCAGCAACTGGCCGGAAACGTAGAAGGCGACGGAATCCGGGCCGTATTCCTTGATGGCGGCGGCGAATTTCCCGGCGACGAGGTCGAGCGCTTCATCCCAGGAGGCCTGCCGGCCGTCGATCTCGGGATGGAGGATGCGGCCGTCGAGGTCGACCGTCTCGGCGAGCGCCGATCCCTTCGAGCAGAGCCGGCCGTAGTTGGACGGATGGTCGGGATCGCCCCTGACGGAAACACCCCCGTCCTCCGCCACCGTCGCGATCACCCCGCAGCCGACGCCGCAATAGGGGCAGGTGGTCTTCGTCTCAACGGGCATGGGCGGCTCCCGTCAGTGGCGGGAGGCGGCGTGCCCCGATACCCCCCTCTGCCCTGCCGGGCATCTCCCCCTCAAGGGGGGAGATTGGATGGAGCACTGTTTCGCCCATCGTCGACGTCGAGTTCGGGCGATGCCATTTCGTCTTGCCGATCTCCCCCCTTGAGGGGGAGATGCCCGGCAGGGCAGAGGGGGGTGCTTTTGTTTGCATCAAGCCTCTACTCCGCCGCCATCATCAGGCTTTCGAGCGCGATGAACAGCGCCCCGTCTTCGTTGCGGAGCGGGATGGTCTTCACCGCCCCCTCGTCGGCCCCCAGCGCCTTGCCGGTTTCCAGCGAGATCACCCAGTTGTGCAATGGGCAGGTGACGGCCTTGGCGTGGACGATGCCCTGCGAGAGCGGTCCGCCCTTGTGCGGGCAATGGTCCTCGATGGCGAAGGCCTCGTTCTCCGCGGTGCGGAAGACGGCGATCCTGCCCTGCGGGGTCTTCACGCAGCGCGCGCCGCGCAGCGGAATGTCGGCGATATTGCCGATGGCGATCCAGTTCGTGTCCATGGGCTTACTCCGCGGCCTGACCGTAGCCGATGGTCGCCATCGGCCGGAATTCGTGCTTGTCCTTGCCGGAGACGCGCTCCGACCAGGGATCGACCTGGGCGAATGTCTGGGAGAAGACGAAGCGGTCGAAATAGGCCTTGCGCCTGTCCGCGTCGCCCATGATCTGGCGGCGGATTTCGTCGAGGCCGACGCGCTTTGCCCATTTGTAGATGCGCTCGAGATAGCGCGCCTGCTCGCGGTACATCTGCGTCAGCGCCACGATATGCTCCAGCGCCTCGTCCTCGGTTCTGACGAGGCCGAGCACTTCCGTGCCCTTGATGTCGAGGCCCGCCGCGCCGGCGAAATGGATCTCGAAGCCGGAATCGACGCAGACGACGCCGATATCCTTGCAGGTCGCCTCCGCACAGTTGCGCGGACAACCGGAGACCGCCATCTTCAGCTTGGCGGGCGTCCACGAGCCCCACATGAACTTCTCGATGCGGATGCCGAGCCCGGTGGAATCCTGCGTGCCGAAACGGCACCAGTCGGAGCCGACGCAGGTCTTCACCGTGCGCAGCCCCTTGGCATAGGCCTGCCCCGAGATGAAGCCCGCCTTGCCGAGATCGGCCCAGACGGCCGGTAGGTCCTCCTTCTCGATGCCGAGCAGGTCGATGCGCTGGCCGCCCGTCACCTTGACCAGCGGGATCTCGAACTTGTCGACGACGTCAGCGATGGCGCGCAGCTCGGAGGCATTGGTGACGCCGCCCCACATGCGCGGCACGACGGAATAGGTGCCGTCCTTCTGGATATTGGCGTGGACGCGCTCGTTGATGAAGCGCGACTGATAGTCGTCGGCATATTCGTCGGGCCAGTCGCAGACGAGATAGTAGTTGAGCGCCGGCCGGCACTTCGCACAGCCGCAGGAGGTCTTCCACTCCAGCTCCTGCATCACGGCGGGAATGGTCTTCAGCTTCTTCGCCTTGATCAGGCGGCGCACGTCGTCATGGCCGAGATCGGTGCAGCCGCAGATCGGCTGCACGGCGGCAGGGTTGTAGGCATCGCCCAGCGTCAGCGTCATCAGCTGCTCGACGAGGCCGGTGCAGGAGCCGCAGGAGGCCGACGCCTTGGTGTGGGCGCGCACGTCGTCGAGCGAGGTCAGCCCCTTTTCCGTGATCGCCGAGACGATCCTGCCCTTGCACACGCCGTTGCAGCCGCAGATCTCCGCATCATCCGGCAAGGCTGCAACGGCCGCCATAGGGTCCAGCGGAGCGCCCCCCTGGTAGGCCTGGCCGAAGATCAGCGTCTCGCGCATCTCGGAAATGTCGGTCGCCTTCTTCTTCAGGTCGTTGAACCAGGCGCCGTCGGCGGTCTCGCCGTAGAGGACCGTGCCGATGATGCGGTTGTCCTTCAGCACCAGCCGCTTGTAGACGCCGGCGGAAGCATCGCGCAGCACGATCTCCTCGCGGTCGTCGCCGTCGGCGAAATCGCCGAGCGAGAAGAGCTCGATGCCCGTGACCTTGAGCTTGGTCGGCGTATCGGAATGCGCGAAGGCGGCCGAAGGATCGCCGGCAAGATGGGCGGCGGCGACGCGCGCCATCTCGTAGAGCGGAGCGACGAGGCCGTAGACCATGCCGCCGACTTCCGCGCATTCGCCGAGCGCCCAGATGGAGCCGTCCGAGGTCTGCATGCCGTGGTCGACGACGATGCCGCGGTTGACGGCAAGGCCCGCCTCCTTCGCAAGGCCGACGCTGGGGCGGATGCCGACGGCCATCACGACCAGCGTCGCCGGGATGACGCGCCCGTCCTCAAGCTCGATGCCCTCGACCCTTCCCTTGCCGACGATGGCCTTGGTGTTGGCCTTGCAGACGACCTTGATGCCGCGCCCTTCCAGCTCCTTCTGCAGGAGGTAGCCGGCGGCGGGGTCGAGCTGGCGATCCATGAGGGTGGGCATGACGTGGAGCACGGTGACGTCCATGCCGCGGCCGGCGAGGCCGGCGGCCGCTTCCAGGCCGAGCAGGCCCCCGCCGATGACCACCGCCTTCTCGCGCGACTGGGCGGCCAGCAGCATGGCCTGCACGTCGTCGAGGTCGCGATAGGTGATGACGCCGGGCAGGTTGTTGCCGGGCACGGGCAGGATGAAGGGCACGGAGCCGGTGGCGATCACCAGCCTGTCGTAGCTCTCCGTCACGCCATGGTCGGAGGTGACGGTCTTGGCGTCGCGGTCGATGGCGACGATGCGGTGGCCCTTGTAGAGCGTGATGCCGTGCTTGATGTACCAGCCGTCGCCGTGGATGATGATCTGTTCGTAGTCCTTCTCGCCGGACAGCACCGGCGAGAGCATGATGCGGTCGTAGTTGACGCGCGGCTCGGCGTTGAAGATGGTCACCTCGTAGCGGCCGGGCGCCTTTTCCAGGAGATGTTCCAGCATGCGGCCCGGCGCCATGCCGTTGCCGATGATGACGAGTTTCTCGGTCATGATGTTTCCTTGCGATTATGCGGCGATGGCGGAGACGGAGGGGCGCTCCATCCGGCGGATCGACAGGTGCATCCACACGAGCGCGGCGGCGACGACGGCAAGGAGCAGCATGAAACAGCTCTGCCACAGGCCCGTCGCATCCTTGAGGAGGCCGAAGGCGATGGGCAGCACGAAGCCGCCGAGCCCGCCGACCATGCCGACGACACCGCCGACCGCGCCGACGCTTTGCGGGTAATAGGTGGGGATGTGCTTGTAGACGGCTGCCTTGCCGAGGCTCATGACGAAGCCGAGCACGAAGACGGCAACGATGAAGATCGCGGGCGAAACCCCCGCCGGCAGCGACAGGACGAGGGTGGCGGCGGCCGAGACGGCGAACATCCCGTAGAGCACGCTGCGGGCGCCCTTGCGGTCCGAGAGCACGCCGCCGAGCGCACGGAAGACGCTGCCCGGGATCGAGTAGGCGGCGGCGACCATGCCGGCCGTCGCGATATCGAAGCCGTAGACGCCGACGAGGTAGCGCGGCAGCCAGAGCGACAGCGCGACGAAGCCGCCGAAGGCGAAGAAATAGTAGAGCGAGAAGCGCCAGACACGGGCATCGCCGAGCGGGGCGAGCTCCTCGCGCAGGCTGCGCCGCGGCGCCGCGCCGGCGCGCCGGTCGCGGAAGGCGGGATCGTCGGTCGTGGTGAACCAGAAGAGGAAGGCCGCCACGATCAGCGCCGCCGCCCAGAATTGCGCCACCATCTGCCAGCCGGCGGCGACGAGCACGAAGGGCGCGAGGAACTTCGTCAGCGCCGCCCCGACATTGCCGGCGCCGAAGATGCCGAGCACCGTGCCCTGCTTTTCCGGCGGGAAGAACGGCGAGACATAGGCGACGCCGACGGCGAAAGTACCGCCGGCAAGCCCCACGCCGAGGCCGGCGAGCAGCATCTGGGGATAGGTCGTGGCGTGGGAGAGGAGGAGCGTCGCAAGCGCCGCCGCCAGCATGGTCAGCGTATAGACGAGGCGCCCGCCGTAGCGGGTCGTCCAGACGCCGAGCACGACGCGCACCAGCGAGCCGGTGAGGATCGGCGTGCCAACGAGGAGGCCGAACTCGGCCTCGCTGAGCCCGAGGTCCTTACCGATGCGGATGCCGATGATCGCGAAGATCGTCCAGACGGCGAAACAGATGGTGAAGGCGAAGGTGGACATCCACAGGGCGACGGCGGGTGCGTGCGCGGGGACAGGCTGCTTGATCTCGGACATGGCTTCTCCGTGGCCCGACAAGGTCGTGCCGCTCCATCTTGAGGGTGAAAAACGAAAAGCCGCTGGCCAGGGCCACGCGAAACGGACGGTCCGGTTCGCAGGATCCTGATCAGCGGCTTTGCTGGAGGCGCCCGCCATTGGACGCCGATATCGTGGCCCGAAGACCTACGAGAAGATAAGCAACCGGCGTGCCAATTCCATCAATCTATTGATTTTGCACGTGGAAATCTGGAGATCGACGCACCGCGAAGCCATTTTTTGTGCAGTGCGCATAAATTAGTCGCCCGATCGGCGGGCAGCCTGCATTTCGATATAGGCGTCCACGTCGTCTGGATCGAACCGGCCGCCGTCGAAGAAGCCGTCGGGCCCGAGCGTCAGCGCGCCGGAGGAGCCGACCGGCGTCTCCACGGTCAAGGCGCCCTCCACCTTGGCGCTCGCCGAAGGCATGGCGACGCCGAGCGCCGTCAGCGCCGCGCGGTAGACATCCGGCCGGTAGGTCTGCGCGGCGATCCGCCGGTGGCCGGCGGTTTGCGCGATCTGCCCCCAGCGCACCATCTGGGTATAGAACCACAGCGCATGGCTCTTCCAAGGGAAGGTCGCGGCCTTGGCATGGGGCACGAAGAAATCCCCGACCTGCCGCACGATACCGCCGCCAACCGGCAACGTGCCGCTGAGGGCCGGCAGCAGCAGCGCCGCGTCCCGCCCGACATAGGCGGGCCGCGCAAGAAGCTGCGCCAGTTCCCCATGGTTTTCCGGCCGTGCGCACCAGAGCGAGGCCCGATGCAGCGCGACAAGCAATGCCGCCAGCGCCTCGGGATGGCTTTCCGCCCAGCGGGCATTGACGCCGAGCACCTTTTCCGGGCTCGACTTCCAGATGGCCGCCTTGACGGTGGCAAGATGCCCGCCGCGCTCGAGCACGCCGAAGGTGTTCCAGGGCTCGCCCGCACAGTAGCCGTCGATGAGGCCTTGCGCCAGCGCATCGCCCATGTCCGGCGGGGGCAGGACGACGATCTCGATGTCGCGGTCAGGGTCGATGCCGCTCGCAGCCAGCCAGTAGCGCAATTCGTAGTTATGGCCCGAATAGGGATGCACGACGCCGAAGCGCAGCGGCTCGCCCCGGCGTCTGCCGATCACGCGGCGAAGGGCGGCACCGTTCCCGCGCGCATCGAGGTCGTCCTTGGCCCCCTCGCCCGCCATCGCCCGCCAGAGGGCGGCGGAAACCGTCACGGCATTGCCGCCGAGGCCGAGCGCCATGGGCACGATCATCTTCGGCGCCGGGGCGCTGAGGCCGAGATTGCAGGCAATCGGCATGGGCCCGAGGATATGGGCGACATCGACATGGCTGACGGCAAGCCGGTCGCGGATGCTCGCCCACGAGCGCTCGCGCACGAGGGTGAGGTCGACCCCCTCGGCCTCGGCAAAGCCCTTCTCCCTGGCGACGACGAGCAGCGCGCTGTCGAGCAGCGGGACGAAGCCGGCGGTGATGGCATGTCGCGTCGTCATTCCTTCGCTCCCGGATCGAGAAGGCTCGCGGCCGTGACGAGGCTCTGGGCGATCTCGGCGATCTTGCGGTTCTGGTTCATCGCCGTGCGGCGGAGCAGCGCATAGGCCTCCTCCTCCGAAAGCCCGCGCGAGCGCATCAGCAGCCCCTTGGCACGGTCGATGACCTTGCGGTTCTCCAGCTCGCCGCGCGTTTCCTCCAGCTCCCGGTTGAGGCGGGAGAAGGCGTTGAAGCGGCTGATCGCCATCTTCAGGATCGGCCGGACACGCTCCTGCCGGAGCCCGTCGACGATATAGGCCGAGACGCCCGCCTCCACCGCCGCCTCGATGGAGGCCTCGTCTGACTTGTCGACGAACATGGCGATGGGCCGCTGCACGGCGCGCGAGAGCTGGAAGATGCTCTCCAGCATGTCGCGGTTGGGGTTTTCCAGATCGATGACGATGACGTCGGGATTGAGCTCGGCGATGCGCCGCGCAAGGCCGTGCATCTCGTCGATGACGGTGACCCGGTCGTAGCCGGCACCGCGCAGCCCCTCTTCGATGATGGCGGCGCGGATGCGGTTCTCGTCGATGACCAGTACGTTGAGCTCGCTCGGTTTCATGCCAATATCGCAATGACGCCGCGCCCAGGAATTGGCGCGCGGTTATATTGCAATGCAGCATGAGACATCCGTAAAATCAAGGATGCTTGCGCTGCGTCAGGAAAGCCAGCAACGCCGCCGCCACGCGGGCGGGCGATTCCCAGTGCGGATTGTGGCTGTGGCCGGCAAGGATTTCCGTCGTCGCTTGCGGAAAGGCCGCATGCAGGATCGCCCGGTGCGGCGCGTCGAACAGCGCGTCCTCGTCACCCGCCAGCAGCAGGACCGGCGCGCGAATCCCGCTTGCGACACGGCGCAGGTCCGTGGCCTCGAGCACGGCATAGAGCGCCTGCCAGACGGCTGCCGGCATGTCCGCCGCCTCCCGCGCGATCCAGCGGATGAAGTCCGCATCCACCGGCAGCGCGCAGCGATGCCACTCGCGCAGGAACCGGCTTTCCGGCTCGATGGGATCGGCAAGCGCGCGGATCTCCGCACCGAGCGTGGTGTCCGCAAGAAGGTCCGGCCGCAAACTGCCGCAAATGCTGGCGAGCGCCGTGACGCGCCCGCCATGCCGCGCGGCGAGCGCGAAGGCCGTTATCGCCCCCATCGAATGGCCGGCGACGGCGAACCGCGCGACGTCAAGGGCATCCGCCAGCCGGACGATGTCGTCGGCGAAGGTCTCCACCGCCGGCAAAGGCATGGCCGGCGAAAGGCCATGCCCCGGCAGGTCCGGCATCACCAGCCGAAGCCCGCCAAGGTGCGGCTCGATCAGCGACCAGCTCCGGCTGCTGTCTGTATAACCGTGCAGCAGGAAGAGCGGCATCCCGTCACCGCCGCTATCGACATAGGCAAGGCGGCGTCCGTCAGCCATCGCCATGAAGCGCTTGCGGGCGTTCCAGCCGGCCTGATCGGCGGCTGCGATCACAGGCCGAGCGCCTGGCGGACGGCCGCAAGACCCGGCTCGCCATCCACGGTTGTGACCCCGGCCAGCCAGGCATCGAGCCGCTTCGGATCCTCGCCGATCGCCTTGCGGCCGGCTTCTTCCGGTGCAAGGCCGTCGTTCATCAGGTAGCCCATGCCGCGATTCTCGAAGTCGATGTCGAAGGTGAGGTTCTTCAGGAGCTGCCCGACATTCGGGCATTCCTCCATGTAGCCCTTGCGGACCTGCGTGGAGACCGTCGCGGCGCCGAAATCGGGCCCGTAGAACTTGTCGCCACCCGTCAGGTAGCGGATGTCGAAGGCGGTGTTCATCGGATGCGGCGCCCAACCCTGAAAGACGAAGAACGCCTTCATGTCGATATGGCGCGCCAGCTCCGCCAGCATGCCCTGCTCGCTGGATTCGACCACTTCCCAGCCATCGAGGCCGAGGGCCGGATCGGCGATGGCGTCCAGCATGAGCTGGTTCGAGCCCGGCTCGATGCCGTACATCTTCTTCTCGAACTTGTCGGCCTGGGTCTTGAGGTCGGCGAAGTCCTTGACGCCGGCCTCCCAGACATAGGCGGGCACCGCGAACGTGTATTTCGCCCCGGTGAGGTTCCTGCCGACGGTCTCGACGGAACCGTCCTTCTCGTAAGGGGCGAAATAGGTCTTCATCGCCGGATCCCAGTAGCCGAGGAACACGTCGAGATCCTTGTTCTTCAGGCTGAGATAGATGACGTCGATGCCGAGCAGGTCGCTCTGCGTCTCGTAGCCGAGGCCATGCAGCAGCGCCTGCGCGACGCCGGTCGTGAAGGCGAGATCGTTCCAGCCCGGCTCGGCGAGCCGGACCTTCCGGCAGCTTTCCTGTTCCGCCGCTCCGGCGGTTCCGATCATCAGCATGCATGCGGCAGCGCAGGTGATGGCGCGTTTCATCGACGTTCCCCTTTTTGAACATTGTCCGATCAGATCGAAGATTGACCGATGGGTCAATTCTTGAACTTTGCGGAAAAAATGTCAATGTCCACCGATAGAATGCGGGAATCACATGGCGGGAAAGCTCACCAGACTGGTCGATATCAGGCGTCGGGAATTGCGGCAGGCGGCCTTCGAGGTGCTGCAGCGCGAGGGCATGGCCGGCGCGACGCTGGAAAAGGTCGCCATCCAAGCCGGCGCCTCCAAGGGCATCGTGCTGCATTATTTCCGTAACAAGCAGGAGCTTTTCGAGCAGGCGATGCGCGAGGCGAACGCCAATCTGCGCGATGCCGTCGCCGAGCGCCTGCGGCAGGCGAAGACGCCGCGCGAACGGCTGGCCGCCATCATCGAGGGGAATTTCGACGACCGCTTCTACCAGCCGTCGATCGCCCATGCATGGCTGTCCCTGTGTGCCGAAGTGCCCCGGGAGCCGCAGCTTGCCCGCATCCAGGCGGTCATCCACGCCCGCATGCACTCCAACCTGCTGTCGGCGCTGAGGCCGATCCTGCCCGCCGAGGAAGCGCGGCAGACGGCGCATCTCATCAGCGCGCTCATCGACGGGCTCTGGCTGCGCCTCGGCCTGCATTCCGGCGGCATCCTGCGCGATGAGGCCCTTGCCCTCATGCGCGACTTCATCGAGCGCAGGCTGCCCGCCGGGCAGGCAGCCTGAGGATAGCGCTAGGTATCCGCCGCGGCGTCCAGCACGGAGCCGATCAATCCGGGAAAGCGCGCCTCCAGGTCATCGTAGCGCAGGCTGAGGCGCCGGCCGCGCCTCAAGGGCTCGTTCCGGATGATGCCGGCCTCGCGCAGCACCTTCATCAGGTGCGACTTGGTCGATTTCGGCATGGAGGGGTCGGAGAGATGGCATTGCGCCATCTCCAGGGGACCGTCGACGAGCTGGCGAACGATGGCCAGGCGCTCCGGATCGCTCAGCGCGAACAGCACGTCGGTGAGCCGCAGGTCGTCTCGGGCAGGATGGGCAAGCTCGGTATTGTCATGGGCCATGGTTCGAATTTAGTTGAACCATCACCGGAATGATAGTAGAAAACGGTTCGAAATTAATCGAACCATAGGTGCCGCGTGACCCATACGACCCTATCCATGCCGCTTCGCGGTGCCGCGGGTTTCCGCATCGCGCTTGCGGGAATGGCGGTGATGATGGCCGGCGCCAGCGCGCCCTCGCCCTTCTATCCCGTGCTGCAGCAGGAGATCGGCTTTTCCGCCGCAACCCTGACCGGCATCTTTGCGGTCTACACCGTCGCCCTCCTGGCATCGCTGCTGATCACGGGATCGCTGTCCGACCATGTCGGCCGCCGGCCGGTGATATCGGCGGGCTTTGCCCTGATGGCGCTGAGCCTCCTGTTGTTCTGGCAGGCGGGCGACGTCGCCGGATTGATGGCAGCGCGCATGCTGCAGGGCATCGCGGCCGGCCTGCTGCTCTCGGCGCTCTCCGCCGCCGTCGTCGATCTAGAGCCGCGAGACAGGCCGGGAAGCGCCTCGATCTGGAACTCGGTCATTCCGCTCGGCGGCCTTGCCGTCGGCGCCCTCGTGGCGGGAGTATTGATGGATGCGACCGACATGGCGGAGGCCGACGTCTTCGGCGCGCTGGTCGCCGCCTATGCACTCTTTGCCGGCGTCATCTGGTCCATTCCCGAGACCGCGCCGCGGCATGAAGGCGTCTGGGCCTCGCTGCGCCCGCGGATCGGGGTGCCGGCCACGGCAGCCAGGGCGTTCTGGCGCAGCTCCCCGGCCGTCATCGCCGGATGGGCCACGGGCGGGCTCTATCTCTCGCTCGGCGCACCGATCGTCCGGCACGTCTTCGGCGCCGAGGACCATGCGACGCAGGCGGCCGTGATCGTGCTGCTCTGCGCCGCGGGGGCCATCGCCTGCTACGTGGCGCGCGGCCATTCCTCCCGGCGCGTGACCCTTTACGGCACCGCCGCGCTGTCGATCGGCACAAGCCTCACGCTTGCCGCCATCGCCTGGCAATCCCTGCCCGCCTACCTGACGGCGCTCACCATCGCCGGAACGGGTTTCGGCACCTGCTTCTACGGCGTGATGCGTTCCGTCGTCCCGGCCGTGCGCCCCGAGGAACGCGGCGAGCTCTTCGCCGCCCTCTTCACGCTGAGCTATCTCGCCTTCGGCCTGCCGACCCTGATGGCCGGCATCGCCGTCGGCTTCTTCGGCCTGACGGCGACGACCCTCGGCTACGGCGCGCTGATCGTGTTCTTCTCGGCGCTTGCGGGCTTCCTGCGAAAGTTCAAGACCCGGGATTGAGCTTTTCCCGCTGGCCTCAATCCTGCTGCCGAAGGCGCGCATGCAAGGTCTGGCGTATCCGGGCCCGGTTGAGGTCGATCTCCTCCGGCGCGGGCGCCCAGTCCCCATGCCACTCGGAAGGGATATCGGCGAGAAGGCCCGCGGGGTCGGTGAACTTCGGCGCATAGCCGCGCGCCAGCATCTCGTCGATCAACTGCTGCTGGCGTTTCACGAGATATCCGAGCCGGGGATAGAAGAACCGGACATGCCCCGGCCCCAGGCGATAGTTCAGCGGGTTGCGGGGATCGTCGGGCCTTTCCCCGCGCCCGATTGCCGCGCGGACCAGCCCGAACACCCGGGGAAGCTCGCGATACTCGGCGATCAGGTGCGGCGTCGTGAGTTCCGCCGGCGGCACACAGTTTATACGGGTCATCCTGTCGTCACCTGTTTCCTTCGGCCCAAGCGAGCCGCATTATCCGCCTACGCCGCGGCCTCGAGAAAATCCAGGGCAGCAATACGGGCATCGTGATCGACGCGGCCCCACGACCAACTCCGCAGTCACGTCAGCGATTTCGTCTCCTAAATCCAATCCATCAATTCCCGGGACTGAACACCAGGCGGCAGCCGGCGGGCCTCGGCCACGAGCACCGCAAGGCCTGCCGGCCGCGCCCTGCATTCTCGACTTGTAACGGGTCGCCTCGCCCGCTATCGCTATGATCTTCCAAGGTCGCCCTCCGATGCCCCAGATTCTCGATCCCACCCAGCTTCCCGGTGCACTCCTCTATGCCGGCATCTTCGTCCTGCTCGGCCTGTGCCTGTCATGGCTGGTGCGGCGCGTGGTGGCCGAAGCCCTGCGGCACGACAAGTCGGAGCATATCGACCAGATCACCCTCTCCTTCCTCAGCCACCTCGGCATCCTCGTCATCTGGGTGCTGCTCGCCACGTTCTATGCGCATCTCGTTCCCGCCCTGAACCGGCTCGGCACGGCGCTTCTGGCCGGCGTCAGCCTCATGTCCGTCATTCTCGGCTTTGCGGCGCAGACCACGCTCGGCAATCTCGTCGCCGGCATCAGCCTGATCCTCTACAAGCCTTTCCGCCGCGGCGACCGCCTGCAGATCCAGGCGCCGACCGGGCTCGAGACCGGCGCGGTCGAGGATATTTCCCTCGGCTATACGGTGCTGCGGACCGACGACGACAGGCGCGTGATCATCGCCAACACGACCATGGCGCAGCAGACCATGATCAAGCTCGCCCCCTCTTCCGGGACAGCCGAGCCCTGACGGCCGTTCCGTACGGCCAGCCCCCCGCGCGATACCGGTCGCCACTCTCTTGGAACGACGATTCGCCGCCGGCAAGCGAGTCACGCCACTGTCACGGTAGCGAACTTGGAAGACGCAACCGGAAGGGTTACCATCCGGCATTCAACGATTTCGGGGGATCCAGTGTCTCGTCACCACGAAACGAAGATTGCAGTCGTTCAGAATCTTGCGATGAAGAATTCGGTCGCTTCGACCCCTGTGAATTTGAAGGCGATCCGGACCGCACTGATTGTCGGCGGCTACACCGAGATCGAAATCCTGACCGCGGTCCGTAGCCTGGCGCGCGAAAGAATCCTCAGGCTTTTACCCGACCAGCAACTCGCCAGGATCTCGCGAAACTGATGGCTTCCGGCAACGGCAAATCCCCGCCTGAACCTCCATGTGAGCCGGAGACTGAATCCGGTATCGGCCTTTTTCAGATAGGCATCGTCGTTGCCCTGCTCTGCGGTTCGTTCGCAGTGTTCTTCGCGCTATAGGCGCAAGCCCTGTTTCCTGCGTTGACGTCCGTGCGGCATGGATCATGTGTCCCGCCGCCCGTCGCATTCCCTGCGCCGATGCCGTACCATTCCCGAAATTCCGAGGAGAGGTGGGGCCGAAAATGCATGCACTGCGTCGTATCCTTGACGATATCCGGGCGCTCGTTCGCGCCAGCAGCATGCCGCATTCGCACCTGCGCGACAGGCTGGGCGCAGCCCTGACGCTGACCTTCGTCGTTGACATCGTCGCGAGCGGGCTTCTCCTGCTTCTGGAAAGGAGCCATCCGCAGACGGATATCCATACCTTCTGGGATGCGCTGTTCTTCACGACCTCGCAATTGACGACGCTCTCCTCCGCCATGGCGAACCCCGTCACCATGGGCGGAAAGGTGCTGTGCCTCCTGATCGACATCTATGCGATCACCGTCGTCGCCACGGTCGCCGGCATGTTCGGCGCCTTCTTCTCCCATCGCAGCATCGATATCGCGCGGGCCAGCCAGCAAGCCGCCCCGGTCGAACCGATACGCAGCCAGGCCGATGCCGGACAGCACGCGGCGGAGCCGTAGAGGCGGTCAAGCACGACGATAAGACAAATCCCGTCGGCGCGCCGCCCGTCAGGCATCGATGGCGCCGATCCGGCGCAGTTCCGCAAGCAGGGGCAGCATCGGCACCCCGGCCGCGGTGAAGCGGTCGCCCTCGATCGTCTCGACGAGCCGGATTCCCTCTCCATCGATCCGGCAGAGGTTCGCCGTCTTGAGGCCGTCCGGGCCGATCTCCGCCATGTAGCGGCCAATGAAGCCCGGATCGAGCTTCAGCATGGTGATGCTTGCGACATCGGTCTTGTGCCAGAGGATCTGCCCATCACGGGCCAGCACGACGGCGACATTGATAGTGTGCGCCCTGCCCGAGAGGAGAAGAAGGCGGCGCCGCGCCTCCTCCATGTCGGCCGGCAGGGGCAGGACCGCATCGTCAAGCGACCAGACCTGTTCACAGCCGAGGAAAAGCAGGCCGGGGTTCTGCTCGCTCATCTCCGTCGCCTTGGCTTGCGCCACCACGAGGGCGAAATCTTCAGGCGATGCGCCCGTCTCTTCGAGCGGCTCTTCCAGCGCCCGGTCGTCGAGGTCGGCGGCCATCACCTCGACCGCGATACCCGCATTGCCGAGCAGCCGCAGCGCGGAGGAGTTTTCCGATGCGAGGAAAAGGGACGTCTTCATTCCTGCCTCCCGTTCGATGTCGTTGCCGGCCCGCCCTCGCCGGCGGCGATGTGGCCGGTCCTGCCGCTCTCGAACGTGTCGTGCGGATCGCCGGGCTGCGGGCAGACGGGAGACAGTTTGCCTGCAAAACACGCCGCAGTCGACCGCCAACGCTATCCGAACGTCAGCGGCACGAGGCGATAGTCTTGCGACGCCGTCGTCCCCGCCAGCATCTGCCGGATGCCGCTCTCGGCCGCTGCACGGATCGCCGGCCAGTTGCGCCGGCCGGTCGGCAACTCGACCCGCTCCAACGCAAGATGCGTCAGGAGCAGGCGGACGTCATGCAGCGAAGCCGCATCGAACGGTACGAAGAGGGACGCGACATCGCCACTATATCCGGATGAACGATCGACGCGGTTGCTTGCGGTGAGGCTGTTGTAGAGGGGCTTTGCCGCATAGTGGCCGCGAACCCGATCCTGCACGCGAAGATCATGGAAGTCGCGCCGATGCAGCGGGTAGCGGAAGTAATAGGAGACCTGCTTTATCTTGCGCAGGTCATCGAGGTCGAGTTCGCCGAGCATGGCAGCCTCCGCATCGGACTACTCGAGAAAGATCGTTCATGCCCATATATACAGGATCGATCGGATATCCGCGCGACTGCAAACGAGGGGCGCCTTGAAGCCATGCGCCGTCACCGCACTCATCCGCGAGCAGGTTGTCACGCGACTGCCCACAAGTCCCGACGAACTGGCGACGATTCAAGACGCTTTCAATCTCTGGTCCGAACAATCCGGGAAAACCTGACTGAAATTAGCCGAATTCTCGCAATCAGCGTGGATGACAGCCACCAACCGCCGAACCGGCGCCGCCAATACCCGCGACGCGGCCCGATGTGAAGTTCGTCAGCCGGGTCCACCCACCGCAGCTAGAGTGCGAGTTCTCGCCGGAGGATTTCCAGCCGTTCCATGGCGATGACCCCGTCGCGGATCGTCGGCGCGGGCGTTTCTTCCCCGGCGAGGGCCGGGATGACGTCGGCCAGCAGCGAATGGTATCCTTTCGGATCCTCGTTGGCGGCCGCGGTGAAATTCGGCTTCCAGGTCAGCGTGTCGACCGCATCGGAAAGGGTCGCGGCTGGATCGTCCACCTTGAAGGGCGGGTTACGATTCCAGCGGACCTCGATGACGTTATCGACCTCAATGCGCTGGTGGTCGCCCATGATCTCGATACGCTCGACGGGTGCGCCGCGCGATTGCGCCGTGCCCATGGCGATGGTGCCGATGGCGCCGCATTGGAAGTCGAAGTTCACATGGAAGAGCACCTTGCCAGGGGCTTTCTCCACCTTGCGGGCCGCCAGCTTGGTGACCGGCGAGACGAGGAAGGAGACGAGGTCCATGTAGTGCACGCAGTGATGCAGGAAGAAGCCGGTATAATCGACATTGCCCGCAAAATAGCCGGGCGCCGTCATGTAGTAGCCGGTAAGGCCGTAGATTTCGCCGAAGCGGCCCGAGCGCAGGATGTTCGCGGCGATCTTGTTGCCGGCGGAATAGCGCTTCATGAAGCCGAGGAGCAGCGGCTTGCCGGACTTTTCCGAGGCCGCCAGCAATTCGCGCGCACCGGCGGCGCTGCCCGATGGCGGCTTTTCCATGAAGACGGGAAGCCCGCGCTCCAAAGCCTTCCTGCCGAAAAGAAGATGCTGGTCCGGGCCGACGGCCATGCCGACCGCGTCGATGTCCGAGCGGTGGATGAGCTCCTCCGCATCGCTCGTCAGGTTCGTCACGCCGAACTGCCGGCCGGCCGAGGCCAGGCGGCTGCCGTCGATGTCGCAGAGCGCGGCGATCTGCACGTCATGGCGAACGAGCTGCGGAAGCAGCATCTGGGTGGCATGGATGCCGCAGCCGATCCAACCGATCTTGAGTGTCATCGACGATATTCCGTGAGCAGGATGTGGGACTTGATGAATTTGGCGCTTTCGGCGAGGCGTTCGCTCTCGTCCTCGTGCGGCGCGCGCCATTGGGCGAAGGGGACGCCGAAGCGGTCGTCATCGCGGCGGAAGGGTTCAAGCGAGATAGGACCTTCGTAACCGATCTCGTGCAGCGCGCGGAACACCTCGACCCAGTCCGTGGCGCCCGTACCCGGGAAGCCGCGATGGTTCTCATTCGCCTGGAAATGCACGACACGCTTGCCGCCGAGCCGGATGGCCTCGGCAATGGAAGCCTCTTCCATATGCATATGGAAGGTATCGAGCATGAGCTGCACGGCGGGATGATCGACCGCGTCGAGCAGTTCGATCGCCTGCTGCGTGGTGCAAAGGACGTCGCTCTCGAAGCGGTTGAGCGGCTCGACGGCAAGCATGACGCCGAGGCCTGCCGCATGCTCGCCCGCTTCCTTCAGCCCCACGACGCAGCGGGCCTTGCGGGCAAGGCGCTCCTCCTCGGCGACCGGCTGCGGCGGACGGCCGGCAAAGACCAGCGGATTGCCGGTGAGCGGGCCGCCGACGATGGTGGCACCGAGCGCGGCGGCGCAATCGGCTGCATATTTCAGGTAGCCGATGCCGGCCCGGTGGGCGGCGGGATCGTCCGAGGAGAGGTTGCGCTGGAGATTGACGCGGGCGGCGAGCACGACGCCCAGACCGGCAGCCTTCAGCGCGCGACGCGTCTCTGCAAGGTCGAGTTCACCGGGTTCCGGCACGAGAAGCTCGACGAAGTCGTAGCCGAGCCTTTGCATTTTGGCGAAAAGCGGGAAGTGCCCGGCCGTGAAGGGCCGCGCATATTGCATGGAGATCAACCCGACGGGGTTCATTGTCTGTCCTCTTTCATTCGCATTCAGCCCTTCACCGCGCCCTGGGTCAATCCGCCGATGAGACGGCGCTGCACGAGAAGGAAAAGGATGGTGGCGGGCATGGCGCCCACGACGGCGCCGGCGGCGAGCAGGCCCCACTCGATCTGGTATTCGCCGATCAGCGTCTGGATAGCGACCGTGACAGGCCGCACGTTCTTGCCGCCGAGCGTCAGCGCGTAGAGATATTCGTTCCAGGCGGTGATGAAGATGTAGATGCCGGTGGAGATGATGCCCGGCATCGTCAGCGGCAGCACGACCCGGCGCAGCGCCGTCAGCCGCGAGCAGCCGTCGATCATCGCCGCCTCGTCGAGGCTTTTCGGGATCGCGCCGACATAGCTCGTCAGCATCCAGACCGCAAAGGGAATGGCGACCGTCGCATTGGCGAGGATGAGACCGAAATGCGTGTCGAGGATGCCCGCTTTGCGCATCAGCACGAAAAGCGGCAGGATGAGCAGCACGATCGGGAACATGTTGATGAGCAGGAACTGCAGCATCAGGAGCTTGCGGCCGGCGAAGCGGAAGCGCGAGAAGGCGTAGGCCGCCGTGACCGAAACAGCAAGCCCCAGCACGACAGTGCCACAAGCGATGATGAGGCTGTCGAGCATGTTGCCGAGGAACGAGGTCTGGCGCAGTAGCCGCACGTAATTGTCGAGGCTCCAGCCGGCGGGCGAGACGGAGACGCCCGTGGCATTCAGCGTCGCGGTCGGCGTCAGCGAGGTCAGCACCATCCAGGCAAACGGGCCCATGGCGAAAAGTACGATCACCAGCACCGGCAGGTCGGTGGTGAGGATGCGGCGAAGCGTGGACGGCTTGTTCATCGCTCGACCCCCCGCATGGTCCGGGCGAGATAGATGGCGACGATCGCGCCGAGGAGGATGGTGAAGGTGACGGCGATGGTCGTTCCGTAGCCGAAGTCGAGGTTCTGGCGCGCGCGCACGAAGGCGTAGAGCGGCAGCGTATGGGTCGCATAGCCTGGCCCGCCGCCGGTCATGACGAAGATGACGTCCATGGAATTGGCGACCCAGATGACGCGCAGGAGCCCCGCCGTCGCCAGCACCGGCGCGATGCCCGGCAGCGTGATGTGCACGAACTGACGCCACGCCGAGGCACCGTCGATGGACGCAGCCTCGTAGTGGCTGCGTGGAATGCCCTGCAGGCCGGCGAGGATCATCACCGCAAAGAAGGGGAACCCCTGCCAGGTGAGCGTGGCGATGATCGCATAGAGCGCGAGGTTCGGATCGGCGAGCCACGGCACGGCTGACTGCACCACGGAAAGGTAGATGAGGATGTCGTTCAGCACACCGGTATTGGGATCGTAGATCCAGCGCCACATCAGCGCGATCACCACGCTCGGCAGGGCCCAGGGAATGATGATGAGGGCGCGCGCAAGGCCGCGCCAGGGAAATTCGCGGTTGAGCAGAAGCGCCGTTAGAAGGCCTAGGCCCATCTGCAGCGGCACCGTCAGGCCGATCCAGATCGCCGTGTTGCCGAGCGAGGTCCAGAAGACCGGGTCCGCGAAGAGCTTCACATAGTTGCCGAAGCCGACGAAGCGGCTTGCATTCGGCTTCCACAGGATGAGGTCGTAGAAGCTGGTGACGAGCGCCTGCGCCATCGGGAAGAAGACGATGAACATCGTGACGAGAACCGCGGGCGCCAGCAGCATGTAGGGCATCAGCCGGACGCTCCACGGCGTCGGGATGGTCACAGCGGTCGATGGTGAGGCGGTCGTCGCGGTCATTCGGTCGTTCCCGGCCGTTGGCATTCGGAAATCCCATCCGCCCTGATGTTCGGGCCGGGCGGATGGGAGGGGTGAAGCGGGCGCAAAACGCCCACCTCGGGGAAGTTACTGCTGCGCAAAGAGCGCCTCGAGCTGCTTCATCATCTCTTCGGAAGTGATCTGGCCGGTCAGCGCCTGCTGCATCGCGGTCTGCCAGGCTGTGTTGACGAATTCCGAGGTCGCCGTGTTCTGCGGCAGCACATGGGCGAAGGGCAGCGACTGGACCGTCGCATCGACGAAGCGGCGCTCATGCTGCGTCCAGTTGGCCGAGCCGCTCTTGGTGACGGTCATCTGGCCGGTCGCCTTGTTGAACTCGACATTGTTCTCGCCCTCGGCAAGGAAGGAGATCCACTTCCAGGCCGCGTCCTTCACCTCGGACGAGGAGAAGATCGCCAGCGACTCGTCCCCGTAGGACGTCCAGTGGCCGCCGCCGCATTCCGGCACCGGCACGGCCGAAACCTTGTCGCCCAGCGCCTTCACCATGTCGTTCGACGAGCCGATGTGGTGGATCGTCATGGCCGTGGTGCCGTTCTTGAAGGCGGCGGTGATTTCCTGGAAGCCGTCGTTCGGCGCGGACGGCGGAATGACCTTGTCCTTCTGGAAGAGATCGATCACCCACTGGTTGGCGGCGATCGCCTCGGGCGTCGTCAGCCCGCCCGGCTCCAGCTTGGCGCCCTGCGAGAGCACGAAGGCGCCCCACTGGTCCCAGCCGCCCTTGCCGCCGCGAAGGCCGAAGCCGTAAGTCGTCGGCGCCTTGGTGAGCTTGATGGCCGCATCGCGGAATTCCTCGCAGGTCGTCGGCGGCTTCAGGCCCGCCTGCTCGAAAAGGTCGGCGCGATAGTAGAGGTAAAGCACCACGTACTGGATGGGCAGGTAGTACTGCTGGCCGTCCGGCCCCTTGTTGAGCTCCAGAAGGCTGTCGAGCAGATCCGCCTTGCCCGGCCAGGCATCGATGCGCTCGCCGAGCGGTTCCAGCGCGCCCATCTCGGCAAGGCGCGGCTGGGCGAAGAGCTTCACCATCGCCGCGTCCGGCGCATTGCCGCCGACCAGCGCGGTGTAGAGGTTATCGTAATAGCTGTTCCACGGAACGTTCTCGGCCTCGATCTTGATGTCGGGATTGGCCGCCTCGAACTTGGCGACGAGATCGCCCATCGGGTTTTCCGGATTGTCGAAATGGTACCAGAAGCGGACGGTTTCCGCCGATGCGGTGCTTGCCAGAAGCGCCGTCGCAAGCGCGGCACCGGCTGCAAGTTTCCTCCAGATTTTCATTGTCTCCTCCTTTGAAAATCGAAATCAGTCTATGCCGGCCATCCGTCTGGCATCGGCTCCTGCGGCCGCCAGCGCCTCCCGCGCGGCGGAAAGGTCGAGCGTGTTCTGCAGGAAACCATGCGTGACGCCCGGCACGATCGTCAGCTCCTCGTCCCGCCCCAGCGCCCGCAGGCGCGCCTGCAGACGGACGCTGTCGGACAGCAGCGGATCGACGCCCGCCGCCATCAGGTGAAGCGGCGGAAGGCCCGCAAGGGCGGCGCCGGACGCCAGAAGCGGGCAGGCGAGCGGATCGGCCGAAACGTCGCGGTCGCCGACATACCAGTGCCAGTAGCGCTGCATCTTGGCGGTCGTCAGGCCCGGTCCGTTCTCGAAATCGCGATAGGACTGCGTGGCGAAGTCGCCCGCATAGGTTCCGTAGAAGAGGAGCGCGCCGGCGACCGGCGGCAGCCCTTCTGCCTGTTCATGCAGCATGGCGGCGAGCGCCAGGTTCGCTCCGGCCGAATCGCCCGAAAGCACGAGCGAGCCCGCCTTCACGCCGAGCGCCCGCGTTGCGACAAAGGCGCCGCGCACCGTCGCGACGACATCCGTCAACCCTGCGGGATAAGGATCTTCCGGCGCAAGACGATAATCCGGCAGCAGCACCGGCAGGCGGCATTCCAGCGCAAGGACGCGCGCACAGCGTTCATGCGTCTGCGGGCTGCAAAAGGCAAAGCCGCCGCCATGCACGAAGATCACCGCGCCCGCACCGCATTCCGGCGGCACGAGGACCTTGAGGCGCACCCGCGCCGAGCCGAGGCCGGCATCCGCCTCGATCCATGTCTCGGCCACGACCGCCATTTCGGGCATGTCGACATTCCAGCGCCGGTTGCTCTCCGCCGAAAGGGCCCGGCCCTCGGCCGGCGGCAGCCTCGTCGGGTCCGGCTGGGGGCCGGTTTCGGCTGCGACACGGTCGATGAGTGCCGCCATTTCCGGCGAGAGCCGGGACATGTCCGGCAGCGCGTTCATTGCGTTGCATCCTGGAAGACATCGGGCCCAAGATCGACGATCGTCGCGATATGGTGGTGGAGTGCCGCGCTGGCCTTGGCGACATTCCCGCCGTCGATGGCCTCGATGATCGAACCGTGGCGCTGGGCGGTCGCCACGAGATCGCGCGGCGTGGTGCTGCGCGAGATCTTGAAGCGGTGATTGTGCACCAGGCAGCGATGCAGAATCGGATCGAGCGCGGGAAGCTGCGCATCCTGGAAGATGCGGCGATGGAAATCCCGGTCGAAGGCCGCAAGCTCCAGTTCGTCCCCAGCCTTGGCCGCATCGACCATCTCAGCGAAGAGCCGCTTGAGGTCGAGAACGAGCGTGCGGCTCGGCGCCTGCAGGGTCCGCACGATGCCGTTGCATTCGATCTGTTGGCGCACGCGGAACATCTCCACCGCCTCGGCCTCGGTGCATTCGGAAACCTGCGTGCCGCGATGACCCTGCCGGCGCACCAGCCCTTCCTCCTGCAACTGCAGCAGCGCCTCGCGCACCGTGCCCTGGCTACAGGAGAAATGCGCGGCGAGATCCAGTTCCGTCAGGGCGGCGCCGGCAGGCAGGATACCGAGCATGATATCGCGCTTCAGCGCATTGAAGGCGGCCGCCGACTTCGCCGGCCTTGCCGCGCCTCGCGCATTCGACGGTGGAGAAAAATAGGTCATCGGCCGGCTCGAATGGTTGCCAATCACATCTTGTATCATTATTGATATTGATATCGATAATGAAGGTCAAGGGCAGAGTCGACCTTCGGAGGAGAAAGCCGTGACAGCAATCGCCTTGAGGCAGATCCGCAAAAACTATGGGTCCCTGCAGGTCATCCACGATATCGACATCGATATCGCCAGCGGCGAATTCCTGGTCTTGGTCGGTCCGTCCGGCTGCGGCAAGTCCACGCTCCTGCGCATGATCGCCGGGCTCGAGGAGATTTCCGGCGGCACGCTCGACATCGGCGGCAGGATCGTCAATGCCCTGCCGCCCTCCGACCGCGACATCGCCATGGTCTTCCAGGACTACGCGCTCTATCCGCACATGAGCGTGCGCGAGAACATGGCCTTCGGCCTGAAGATGCGCGGCACCGGGGCGGCAATCATCGACGGCCGCGTCGCGCAGGCCGCCGACGTCCTGAAGATCGAGCCTCTCCTCGAGCGCCGACCGGCGCAGCTTTCCGGCGGCCAGCGCCAGCGCGTCGCCATGGGCCGCGCCATCGTGCGAGAGCCCTCCGCCTTCCTGTTCGACGAGCCGCTTTCCAATCTCGACGCCGCCTTGCGCGTCGAGATGCGGCTGGAAATTGCCAAGCTGCATAATCGCATGAAGGCGACGACCGTCTACGTCACGCATGACCAGGTCGAGGCCATGACGCTTGCCGACCGCATCGTCGTCCTCAATGCCGGCAGGATCGAGCAGATCGGCCCGCCGCTCGACCTCTACCATCGTCCGGCGAGTCTCTTCGTCGCGCGTTTCATCGGCAGCCCGACGATGAACACCATGCCGGCCGCAATCCTTGCGACGGACGACGGCAACGCGATCCGCCTGGACGAGCGTACCTTACCGTTCACCGGCGCGGTAATGCCGCCGCTTCCCGGCGGCGCCGTCGTCGTTGGCATCCGGCCGGAGGATCTTGCCGCCTGTAGCGAGAACGAAGCATGGTTCAGCGGCGACCTTGTCGTCGCGGAGCGATTGGGTAGCCAGACCTACGGCTATGTCGAGATAGGGCAAGCACGCATGCTCACCGTCGAATTCCCCCGCAACAGCGACATTAACGTCGGTCAGCGGGTTTACGTTCGCCCGACTGTCGAGGCGATCCACCTCTTCGATCCCACATCCGGTCTGCGCCTGAACTAGGACCGATGTGGAGCCGGGTTTCGAAGCGCTTGCGGCGGTCGTGCCCGCCCCCGTCCGGCTATACAATGGAATTCGGAGACAGCCTTTCGATCCACCCGAGACCATCCCATGTGGATACCGCGGGCTTGTACTCGGCCCCAATCGGCCCGTTCCACCCGAGGTGTTCGAGCTCGGAAAGCACGAAGCGATAGTCGACCTCCCCGATATCCGGCTCGTTGCGATGGGGTATGCCGGCGATCTGAATATGGCCGATAACGGGAAGATACCGGGCAAGCCGTGTCGTCAGATCCCCGCTTTCCCGTTGAACATGGTAGCAATCGAACATCATCTTCAGCGAGCCAAAGCCGGAGCGCGCGATGATCGCATCGGCCTGCTCGACCGTTTGTAGGAAATACCCCGGCCTGTCGCGGCTGTTGAGCGGCTCGATCAGCAATTGCACGCCCGTCCCGTCGGCCTTCCCGATCGCATATTCCAGGTTTTCCAGATAGGTCGCCTGCGCATCGGCAAATGGCACCATTCCGGCAAGGCCAGCCATGACATGCACCGCCGAGCCCAGACGCGCGCCATATTCGAGTGCCTGGGCGATGCTGTTCGCGAAATCCTTTTGGCGACCCGGAAGAGCAGCAAGGCCCCATTCGCCCGGCTCGCCCGGAGCACTGTTGATCCCCACCAGCTTCAAGCCGTTTTCATTCAATACCTTTTCTATCGTCGAGACGGCGTGGTCATAGGGAAACCAGCATTCGACGAATTCAAAGCCGGCCTTCCTCGCCGCGGCGAACCGCTCCAGAAAGGACAGCTCCAGGAACATGATCGAAAGGTTGGCGGAAAAAACCGGCATGACCTGCTTCGCCTCCCTTACGCGTGCGCCAGTTGCTGGCGGATGCCGGCGATGCCCCGGCGCAGGAACGGATCGGTGTGGACGTAGAAATACTGGACGCCCTTCGCCTGCCAGTGTGGCAGCTCGTCGGCGGGGACAAGGGTGCCCGCAATCTTGCCGGCGGCGCGGATCTTCGCCACGGCCTCGGCGACCTTCGCCATGACGGGCGCCGGACGCGGCTCGCCGAAGGGCGGAGCGGGCAGATAGCCCATGTCCTGCGAAAGATCGCCCGGGCCGACGAAGAAGACGTCGACGCCCTCGACCTCAAGCATCTCCTCCAGCCTGTCGATGGCGCCCTGCGTCTCGATCATGACGACGACCAGCCGCTTCTCGTGGTCGGCCGGCAGGGCGTAGCGCACGGCATCCACGATGGCGCGGGCCTGGTCCGCCGTCTCGACCATCGGCACCATCAGCCCGTCCGCACCCGCATTCAGGTAGCGGATGAGGACCGGCCGCTCGTGCGAATGCGGCCGGACGATCGCCGCGCCGCCGACGGACCGCACGATCTGCCCCGTCATGCGCACGTCCTCGAAGCTCCAGGTGCCGTGCTCGCAATCGACGAAGACGGAATCCCCGCCCAGTTCCACGATGCGCGCGGCAAGGCCCGAAGACGCGTGATGCGGCGCATACATGGTGACCGCCTCGCCGGCCTGAAGCCGGGCCCTCAGTTTCGCTCCGTTCATGCCATTCCTCCTATCGGCTTTTCTTCGGCAGGTCCGGCGTATCGGCCGGCGCGCCGACCCAGCGCGCCGTCTCGATATCCGCCGAGGTGTCGCGCATGTAGGTCGGGCAGATATGCAGCTCCGGGATGACCGCGCCCTTCTGCAGGCTGGCGCAAAGCAGGATCGCCCGCGCCACGTCGTGCGGATCGAGCATTACTGCCCGCTCGCTTTCGAGCGGCGGGCGCGCCCGGCTGTTCATGATCGGTGTGTTGGTCTCGCCGGGCAGGATCGTTGTCGCGCGGATGCCCTGGTCGCGGTAGGTGTTATGCAGGAACGTCATGAAGTTCTTGACGCCCGCCTTCGCCGCACCATAGGCCGCGCCGCCGAGGAGGTTCGGATTGACGACCGCGAGCGAGGAAACCGTGATGACGGTCCCCTCCCCCTTCGCAATCATCTCCGGCAGGACGGCCTGGGTGAGGTTGAAGACCGCGGTGAGGTTCACATTGATCGTGGAATTCCACTCCTCCTCGCTGAGGAAGCGCGCATTCAGTACCTTGCTGGCGCTGCCGGCATTGTTCACCAGAATGTCGACCGGGCCGACATTCTCGCGCACCCATTGCACCGCCGCGGTGATCTCCGCCCGTGAGGCGATGTCAAGGATGCGCACATGGGCCTGCCCGCCGGCCTCGCCGATGGCGGCCGCGACCTCTTCCAGAGGAGCGGACCGCCGGCCCGTGAGCACCACGCTTGCGCCTTCGCCGGCCAGAAGCAGGGCGGCTTCCTTGCCGATCCCCGTTCCGGCGCCCGTGACGAGCGCGACCTTTCCGTCAAGCAGACTCATCCGTCCCTCCTATTCCGCTGCGGTTTCAACGGGGCCAAGATAGCCGTAGACGCCTCGCGCCGCGGCCGGCGTGATCAGCCCTTCGGCCAGATCCTGTTCGATGAGTGCAGAACTGCGCTCGCTCGCTCGCCCCCAGCCACCGCCGCCGGGCGTTTCCATGGTGATCCGGTCGCCGGACTGGAGCACAGCCTTGCCCTTCGGGAAGTGCGGCTCGCCGTTTTTCAGCACCGCGCCGCGCCGCCCGTCCTGCCCGTCGACCACGCCGAAGCAGGCATGCCGGGTGCGTTCGGAAGCGAGATAGACGCGCATCGGCGCCTTGCCGATGTTGCGCAGCACCGAGCGCTGGCCAAGGCCCCCGCGGAACTTGCCCGCCCCGCCCGAATCCGGGATCAGCTCCTTGCATTCGGTCAGCACCGGCACGGCGATCTCGAACATCTCGATGGCCGTGACCTTGCAGTTCGACGGGAAGCTCAAGGTGTCCAGACCGTCGAGCTCGGCGCGCGCGCCCTGCCCGCCATGAAAGTTCTGCACGGCGGAATATTGCGAACCGTCGTCGCGCTGGCCGACACAGTTGGTGCACCAGATCGGCGCACCGCCGCTGTCGCCCATCACCTTGTCCGGTACGACGCCTTCGAGCGCCTTGAAGATCAGCGAAGGGATGACGTGGCCGATGACGTTGCGCGAATTGCCCGCCGCCCAGGGATGCGGATTGAGCACGCAGCCCTTCGGCGCCTCGTCTGTGATCGGCGCGATGCAGCCCTCATTGTTCGGCGTATCGGGATCGAGAAGACATTTCAGCGCATAGGCCGAGTGGGCGTAGCGATAGTTGGTGCGGCAGTTGAAGGAGGCGTCGGCCACCTGATCGGAGGTGCCGGCATAGTCGACATGGACGGAATCGCCCTTGACGATCACCGAGACCTTCAGCTTCACGTCCTCGCCGTTGCCGTCGAGCAGCGCCTCGGCGCTGTAGGTGCCGTCCGGCCACGCGCTGATCGCCCTGCGCGTCAGCGCCTCGGAACGGGACTGGATCGCATCGGCAAGGCCGTCGATCTCGTCAAGCCCGTATTCCTCCATGAACTTGACGAGCTCGCGGCCCATGACGCCATTGGCGGCGATCATGGATTCGAGGTCGCCCAGCACTTCCGTCGGCATGCGCACCGAGGCGGCGATGATGTCGAAGACGTCCTGGTTCGCCACGCCCGCCTTCAGGAGCTTGACGATGGGAAAGCGGATGCCCTCCTCGAAGATGTCGCTTGCGCCCGAATGGAGCGGCGCACCGCCGATATCCGGCAGGTGGGCGATGGAGCCGGCATAGGCCACCACCTTGCCGTCCTTGAAGATCGGCGTGATCATCGTCACGTCCGGCAGATGGCCCGTGCCGATCTCCGGGTCGTTGGTCGCCAGCACGTCGCCTTCCTGCAAAAGGTGCGGCGGAAACTTCGGCAGGAAATAGCCCTGCGCGGCGGCCGGAAGCGAACTGATGAAGACCGGAATGGACCAGGTGCATTGGGCGAGCGCCCGGCCGCGGCTGTCCATCAGCACCGTGACGTAATCGTGGTTCTCCCGCACGATGGGCGAGAAGGCGGTCTTGCCGAGAACGGTGTCGGCCTGGTCGGCGATGAAGATCAGCCGGTTCCACATCACCTGAAGATTGATCGGGTCGTTGAAGTCGATCGCGGGCTTCGCCATGGCACTTCCCCTTAGCGGATGTTGATGATGAGGTTGCCGTTGGCGTCGACATGGAAGACGCCGCTCGGCCCGACCACGGCGGTCGACTCGCGCTGCTCCACGATCGCCGGCCCCTCGGCCGCTTCGCCGACGGGAAGCCTGTAGTGATCGTAGACGGGAGTCTCGACGTAGCTGCCGAGCTCGTTGAAATAGACCTGGCGGCTTCCCTTCTTCGCATCGGCAAGCTCGGTGCGGTGCGGCCGCGTCACCTGGTCCTTCTCGCCGCTGGCACGCAGGCGCCAGGTGATGACCTCGAGCGGCGCATCCACCGTGCGGCCGAAGAGCTCGCTATAGAGCTTGAAGAAATTGTCCTGCAGCTGCCGCAGGAACGCTTCCTTCGGCAGGCTGCGCTCGGGCAGGAGCACGGTGATCTCGTGGCCCTGGCCGACATGGCGCATGTCGACGGTGAAGCGGTTGGTGATTGTCTCCCTGTCGACGCCGGCCGCTGAGACGACCTCGGAGCCTTGGGCAGAAAGACTGTCCAGCAGCCCGTTCATCTCTTCCATGCTCCAATCGTCGATGGCCATCGGATGGCTTGCCGAAAGATCGACGGAGACCGGCGCGATGAGAAGGCCGATCGCCGACGTGACGCCCGCGCCGGTCGGGCAGATGATGCGCGTGATGCCGAGCTTGCGGGCAATGCCGTAGGCATGCACCGGACCTGCCCCGCCGAAGGCCACCATGGGCAGCGAGCGCGGATCGACGCCGAGATCGGTGGCGTGCATGGCCGCGGCCTTGCTCATCGATTCGTTGACGAGGTCGTGGATGCCCCACGCGCAGCGCTCTACGCTAACGTCGAGGGACCCGGCGAGCTTGTCCATCGCCTCGTGCGCGGCCTCGCGCGAGACCTTGAAGGAGCCGCCGACGAAGGAGCCGGTTCCCATATAGCCGAGCAGGATGTCGGCATCGGTGACGGTCGGCTCCGTGCCGCCGCGCTGATAGGCGGCAGGGCCCGGCGCGGCGCCCGCCGAATGCGGGCCGACATTGAGAAGGCCAAGCTGGTTCTTCGCCGCGATGGAGCCGCCGCCCGCGCCGATCTCGATCATCTGGATCGACTGGATCTTCAGCGGAAAGCCGGAGCCCTTACGGAAACGCTGATAGTGGGCAACTTCGAGGTCGGTGCCGACCGTCGGCTCGCCGTCCGGGATCAGGCAGAGTTTTGCCGTGGTACCGCCCATGTCGAAGGAAAGCACGCTGCCCTCGCCGGCGATGCGGCCGAACTCGGCCGCCGCCACCGCGCCGGCCGCCGGGCCGGACTCGATCAGACGCACCGGCAGCTCCGCCGCGCGGCTGCTGGGAACAAGCCCGCCGGACGAGGTCATCCAGAGGACCTGCCGGTCGATGCCCCGCGCGGCGAATTCCTTCTGCAGATGGGCGACATGACCCGCCATCTGCGGACGCGTATAGGCGTTGACCACCGTAGTCGAGGCGCGGTCGAATTCGCGCATTTCCGGGCAGACCTCGGAAGACAGCGACACGAAGATGTCCGGGTCTTCCTCACGCAGGAGAGCGGCAAGCCGCTGCTCGTGCTGCGGGTACTTGTAGGCGTGCAGGAGGCAGACGGCGACGGAGCGGATGCCGCGCTCCTTCAGCCGGCCGGCGATCTTGCGGACCGTCTCCTCCTCCAGTTCAGCGACGACGGTGCCGTCGGCGGCGATGCGTTCCCGCGCGCCGAAGCTGTTGGCGCGGGTGACGAGCGGGTCGGGATACTTTATGTTGAGGTCGTAGAGATCGTAGCGCCCCTCGTTGCGGATGCGCAGCATGTCCTGGAAGCCGTCGGTCGTGACGAAGCCGGTCTCGACACCCTTGCGTTCCAGCACGGCGTTGGTGACGACGGTCGTGGCGCCGAGGACCTGAAGGTTCTCGATGGTGACGGACGAGGAGAACTGCTCCAGAAGCTCCGTGACGCCCTGGACCACGGCTTCCGCCGGATTCTTCGGCGTGCTCAGCACCTTGTGGAGGTGCAGGTCGCCGTTGTCGTCCAGAAGCGCGAAATCGGTGAACGTACCGCCGGTGTCGAATGCAAGTTTTGCCATGGTTCCCTCAGCTCGGCTACCGGAAGGATCATCGCTCGATCCACATCCGGCGTTGCTTGTGGAGGGAAGGTTAGGCGCGGCAAAATGCGTTGGCCAACACAACTACCATCTGCCGCCATATAGTTTGCTTATGGCGAAATCACGCGCTGCCGATCCCGCGATGCTGCCCGCTCATGAATTCCTCGACGATCTTGAGCACCACGGATCGCGCGGCGAGCGCCGGCTCCGAGAGCGGCAGGTGGTCGGAAACGGCAAGGCAGACGGGCACGTCGATCGCGGGGTGGGAAAGCGACTGGATCGACGCGTCGCTGAAGCTCGACGAGAGCTGGATGGACGCGGGAAGAATGGTCGCCCCCAGGCCGTCCATCACGGCCGCGCCGATCAGCGGGACGGATTCGATCTCGGACACGAGCTGCGGCGTCGTGCGCGCACGCGCGAAGGCGTCGTCGATCACCCGGCGCAGGAAATGGTTCTTGCTGGGCAGCAGAAGCGGCGTGTCCTTGAGCGTGGCGAAGGGCACGGGGCCCTCCCCCGCATGCGGCATCTCATGGCGGGGCGAGGAGAGCAGGAACAGCTCCTCGCGGAACATCGGCTGCAGGGTCACGCCCTTGATGGGGTCCGGCGCGTAGATCAGCGCCATGTCCATCTTGCCGGTCATGATCAGCTCGCTGAAGATGTAACCGAAGCTGTCGTTGATATGGATGACGATATCCGGATATTTCTCCTTCATCGCCTTGAGGATCGGTAGCGCAAGGGTGCTGGACGCGGAAAAGGTCGCAAGGCCGATGGAAACACGTCCCGCGATCGACCGGGCCGCAAGGTTCATGTCGATCTGGGCCTGATCGATCTGCTTCAGCATCAACTGGGCGTGCCGGTAGAGGATCAGCCCGGCCTCGGTCGGCGTGATGCCGACATTGCTGCGGATGAGAAGTTTGTGCTTGAAATGCGTCTCGAGCGCCGCGATCTGCTGCGACAGCGCGGGCTGCGCGGTACGCAGGATGCTGGCCGCCCTCGACATGCTGCCGGTATCGACGATCTTGACGAAGCTCTTCAGCTTCCGGAAATCAACGCTCATGATGTGCCGCCTCTTGCCGGGAAGCTAAGCGTTCCGGCGGGAAGGAGGCAACCCCTTCCCGCCGGACAATGTCATTCCAGTGCGGCGATCGCGCTTTCGATCCGGTCGCAAGCCTCCCGGATCGCATCCATGGACGTGGCGATGGACAGGCGGAAATAGGGTGAGAGACCGTAGGCCGCTCCCTGCAGCGCCGCGACGCCGACGCCGTCGAGCAGATAGAGCACGAAGTCGAGATCCGTCTCGATGACCTTGCCCTCGGGTGTCCGCCTGCCGATCACGCCCGCGCAATTGGGAAAGAGATAGAAGGCGCCGTCCGGCACGGTGCAGGAGAGGCCTGGAATGGCGTTCAGCCGCGCGCAGGCATAATCCCGGCGCTCCTTGTAGACCTTCACGCTTTCCGTCACGAAGGACTGGTCTGCCGTAAGGGCGAAGGCCGCCGCGGCCTGGCTAATGGACGACGGGCAGGACGACATCTGCGACTGCAGCTTGTTGATCGCCGCGATCAGCGGCGCGGGGCCTGCGGCATAGCCGATGCGCCAGCCGGTCATGGCGTAAGATTTCGAGACGCCGTTCGCCAGCAGCACGCGGTCCTTCAGCGCGGGAACGGCGGCCACCAGCGTCGTCATCGGCTCGTCGCGATACCAGACCTGGTCGTAGATGTCGTCCGACAAGACCAAGACATGGGGATGGCGCAGCAGCACCGCCCCGAGCGCCTGCAGCTCGGCCCGGCTGTAGGCCGCGCCGGTGGGGTTGGAGGGCGCGTTCAGCACCAGCCAGAGCGTCTTCGGCGTGATCGCGGCCTCCAGCGCCTCGGGCGTCAGCTTGAAGCCCTGCGCCTGCGTGCATTCCACGATAATCGGCGCGCCGTCATTGGCGATGACCATGTCCGGATAGGACACCCAGTAAGGCGCGGGCACGATCACCTCGGCGCCGTTCTCCACGCTCGCCATCAGCGCCAGGAAGAGGATCTGCTTGGCCCCGCCGCCGACGCAGATCTCGTTTTCCGCATAGTCGAGGCCGAGCCGGCGCTTGAAATCGCCGATGATCGCCTTGCGCAGCGCCGGCGTGCCGTTGACGGCGGTGTACTTGGTCTCGCCGCGATCGATCGCAGCATGGGCGGCGGCCTTGACGATCTCGGGCGTGTCAAAGTCGGGCTCACCGACGGTCATGTCGACGATATCGCGGCCGGCGGCCTTCAGCTCCCGCGCCCGCGCCGCCGCGGCGGTGCTGGGCGAGACCTTGATGCGCGAGACGCGGGAGGCGGGGGTGAACGTGTTCATGGGAATAACCTTAAATGATGGATCAATGGGGCGCCTCGGCCTCACCGCGCATCTTGCCGGTGAGGAACAGTTCGCCGAGCTCGTCATGGGTGATGTCGGCGGGCTTGCCATCCCAGATCACCTTGCCGAGGCGCAGGATGACCGCACGCTCGGCGACCTCCATGGCCTTCTTCGTGTTCTGCTCGACGAGCAGGACCGTCTGGCCGGCGGCGTGCAGGCGCAGGAGCTCGTTGAAGACGATACCGATGGCGGCGGGCGAGAGCCCGACGGAAGGTTCGTCCACCAGCAGCACCTTGGGGCGCTGGAGCACCGCCATCGCCACTTCGAGAAGCTGCTGCTCCCCGCCGGACATGTTGCCCGCCAGCGTCGAGCGCCGCGTCTTCAGGATCGGGAAGAGATCGTAGACATAGTCCCGGTCCGCCTTCACCTTGTCGTCGCGGATCGTGTAGGCCGCCATCTGCAGGTTCTCGTCCACGGTCATCACCGGGAAATTGCAGCGCCCCTGCGGCACGAAGGAGATGCCCTCGCCGAGGATCGCCCGCGACTTGAAGCCGGCAATGTTCCTGCCCTTCCAGTTTATGCTGCCACCCTTGATGGTGGTCATGCCGTAAAGCGTCTTGAGGAGGGTCGACTTGCCCGCCCCGTTCGGCCCCATCAGCGCGACGAACTGGCCGGCCGGTATGTCGAGATCGACGCCGTTCAGGATGTCGAGATTGCCATAGCCGGCGCGCAGGCCCTCGATCGAAAGGTTCGTATCAGCCACCGAGATAGGCCTCCCTCACACGCTGGTCCTGGATGATGTCCTGCGGCAGCCCCTCGACGAGCTTGGTGCCCTGGTCGAGCACGATGACGCGTCGGCAGATACTGGTGACGACGTCGATATTGTGCTCGATGACCAGGAAGCTGACGCCGAGCGACTTGTTGGCATAGAGGATGGTTTCCACCACCCGCTCGATGATCTTCGGATTGATGCCGGCCATCGGCTCGTCGAGCAGGATCAGCTTCGGCTCGGGCATCAGCATGGAGGCGAACTGGATCAATTTCTGCTGGCCGCCCGAAAGGTTGCCGGCCGGCTGGTGGCGCACGTCCCACAGGCCCGCCATCCTGATCAGTTCGTGGGCACGCTCGCGCAGGCCCGCGATGCGCTGGCGCGAGCGCTTGCCCACGCCGAAGGTCGACAGGATCGACGGGAAGGTGAACATCTGGCCGGCGATGATCAGGTTCTCCTCCACGTCGAGGGCGCGGAAGGTGACGGTCTTCTGGAAGGAGCGCAGCATGCGGCCCTCCCGTGCGATGCGGTTCAGCGACCAGCCGGTGATATCCTGCCCGTCGAGGACGACCGTGCCGGAATCGGGCCGGGCAAGACCCGTGCTGCAATCGAAGAAGGTCGACTTGCCGGAACCGTTGGGGCCGATCAACCCGGCGATCTCGCCCCGGTCGATATGCATGCTGACATCGTTGACGGCCTTCACCGCGCCGTAGGACTTCGAAAGGTTGCGTATATCGAGAAGCGGAAGATGGTTCGTCATTTCGCGCCTCCGATGGCATTCCAGACCCGGTTGATAACCGGTGCGAAGCCCCGCTTGAACCAGAAGACCAGCACCAGCAGGCAGAGACCGTAAGCGATCATGCGCAGTTCCGGCGTGATGCGCAGCGCCTCGGTGAGGCCGACGAAGAGGAGGCTGCCGAAGATCGTGCCGGAGATCATGCCGGCGCCGCCGCCGAGAACGATGATCAGCATGGTCGTCGAATAGTACATCTGGAAGGTGAGCGGGCTCACCACCGTGAGATAATGGGCATAGAGGCTGCCGCCGACGCCGGCGAAGACGGCGCTCAACATGAAGACGATCAGCTTGTAGTGCCAGGTGGGCACGCCGAGGGATTCGGCGAGCGTCTCGTTCTCGCGGATCGCCACCATGTTGCGTCCGGCCGGCGAGCGCACGACGGCCCAGACGGCGAGCGTCGCCAGGACGCCGATGGCGAGCGCCAGATAGTAGAACCCGGTGGTTCCACCGACCGAGAAGGAGAGCGGCCCGAGCTCGAAATAGGGCTTCGGGATACCCGAGAGCCCCATATCGCCGCGCGTCAGCGAAATCCAGTTCTTGGAGATGGCCTGGCCGATGATGACGAAACCGAGCGTGCACATCACGAAGGAGGTGGAGCGCAGGCGCAGTGCCGGAACGCCGAGCGGCAGGGCGACCGCGCCCGCGACCAGCCCGGCGAAGACCGCGTTTACATAGAAGGGCGTGCCGTAGGCGACGGCAAGCAGGCCCGCCGCATAGGCGCCGATGCCGAAGAAGGCGGCCTGGGCCAGGGACAGCAGCCCGGTATAACCGACCAGCAGGTTCAGCCCGTGCGCCGGCAGCATGAAGACGAGCGCGATGATCAGGGAGTGGACGACGTAGCGGCTGCCGATGAAAGGCGCGGCAAGCGCCACGACGAACAGCAGGATGCCGAGCGGAACGCGATAGTCGCGATGGCGTGCCTGTTCACTGGGTTGCGTGAGAGACATGGTGTGTCCTCGATGTTCGAGAAGGGACCTGCGGCGCTCTCAGAAGCGCGCCTGCGTCGAGAAGAGCCCGTAGGGGCGCCACATCAGCATGAGGATCAACGTCGCGAAGCCGACCGTATCGCGGTACTGGAGCCCGATATAGGTTGCGACGAGACTTTCGGCGATGCCGAGGATCATCGCGGCGAAAAGCGTGCCCCGCACGTTGCCGAGGCCGCCCATGATGATGATCGGCAGGGTCTTGAAGGTGATGAGTTCGCCCATCCCGCCATAGACGGTGACGTTCACGGGCGCCGTCAGCACGCCGGACAGGCCCGCCAGCGCCGCGCCGAGGATGAAGGTCCGCAGCACCACCTGCGGCACGTCGATGCCGACGACCTCGCAGCATTCCACGTTCTGGGCGACCGCGCGCATGGACCGGCCCATGCGGGTGTGGCTCACCATCAGCTCCAGCCCGATGAAGACGAGAATGCAGACGACGAGGATGA
>Ga0222420_100204_pt1 | contig 72203 bp, 70 predicted proteins | sample 3A2ome_FD_182470 | JGI IMG/M metagenome (GOLD analysis project Ga0222420, IMG submission 182470) | Enriched microbial communities from leaf-cutter ant dump, University of Wisconsin, Madison, United States - 3A200A (version 2) | ecosystem: Environmental > Terrestrial > Nest > Insects nest > Nest...
CAGCTGCCCTTCTTCTCGCTGCTGGTGCCCTTCTGGCTGATCTGGGCCTTCGCCGGCCGCAAGGGCATGATGGAGATCTGGCCCGCCATCCTGGTCACCGGCCTGTCCTTCGCCATCCCGCAGTACCTGGTGTCCAACTTCATCGGGCCGGAACTGGTGGACATCATCGCCGCCATCGTCTCGATGATCTGCCTGGTGGCCTTCCTGCGCGTGTGGAAGCCGAAGAAGGTCTGGACCTCCCCCTCGCTGCGCGGGCACGACCCGAGCGCCGCCGAGGCCAAGCCGCCGCAGCCGGTGACGCGCCACAGCACCCAGGCGCTGGTGGCGGCCTGGACGCCGTGGGTGATCCTGTCGGTGTTCGTCTTCGTCTGGGGCCTGCCCTCGGTCAAGACCTGGCTCAACGGCCTGTTCGCGCCCTCGTTCCCGATGGCCGGCCTGCACAACCTGATCGAGAAGATGCCGCCGGTGGTGGCCCAGCCGACCAAGGAAGGCGCGGTCTACGTGCTGAACCTGCTGTCGGCCACGGGCAGCGGCATCCTGCTGGCGGCGGTGGTCAGCGCGCTGGTCATGAAGTACAACCCGCTCGCCATCGTGCGCACCTTCTTCAAGACGCTGTGGCTGGTGAAGTACTCGCTGCTGACCATCGTGCTGATGCTGGCGCTGGGCACGCTCACGCGCTACTCGGGCACCGACACCACGCTGGGCCTGGCCTTCGCCAACACCGGCGTGCTGTACCCCTTCTTCGGCACGCTGATGGGCTGGCTGGGCGTGGCGCTGACCGGCTCCGACACGGCGAGCAACGTGCTCTTCGGCGGCATGCAGAAGGTGGCGGCCGAGCAGCTGCACCTGAGCCCGAACCTGATGGGCGCGGCCAACAGCTCGGGCGGCGTGATGGGCAAGATGATCGACGCGCAGTCGATCGTGGTCGCCTCCACCGCCACGCGCTGGTTCAACCACGAGGGCGACATCCTGCGCTACGTGTTCTTCCACTCGATCGCGCTGGCCTGCCTGGTCGGCCTGTACGTGACGCTGCAGGCCTACGTGTGGCCCTTCCACCTGATGGTCGTGCATTGATCCGGGAAGCTGCCGCATGACCGTCATCACCACCATCGAGGACCTGCGCGTGCTGGCCGAGCGGCGCGTGCCGCGCATGTTCTACGACTATGCCGACTCGGGCTCGTGGACCGAGGGCACCTACCGCGCCAACGAGGCCGACTTCCAGTCCATCAAGCTGCGCCAGCGCGTGGCCGTGAACATGGAGAACCGCAGCACCGCCACCACGATGGCCGGGCAGGCGGCCACGATGCCCGTGGCCATCGCGCCGGTGGGCCTGACGGGCATGCAGCACGCCGACGGCGAGATCCACGCCGCGCGGGCGGCCGAGAAGTTCGGCATCCCGTTCACGCTCTCGACCATGAGCATCTGCTCGATCGAGGACATCGCGCAGAACACCAAGGCGCCCTTCTGGTTCCAGCTCTACATGATGCGCGACCGCGACGCGATGGCCCGCATGATCGGCCGCGCGCGCGACGCCCACTGCAGCGCGCTGGTGCTCACGCTGGACCTGCAGGTGATCGGCCAGCGCCACAAGGACCTGAAGAACGGACTGACGGCGCCGCCCAGGCCGACGCTGCGCAACATCCTCAACCTGATGACCAAGCCGGGCTGGTGCATCGGCATGGCCGGCACCAAGCGGCGCACCTTCCGCAACCTGGTGGGCCACGTGAAGGGCGTGAGCGACATGAGCTCGCTGGCCGCCTGGACCAACGAGCAGTTCGACCCGCGCCTGTCGTGGGCGGACATCGAGTGGGTCAAGCGCCAGTGGGGCGGCAAGCTGATCCTCAAGGGCATCATGGTCGAGGAGGATGCGCGCCTGGCGGCCGACGTGGGCGCCGACGCCATCGTGGTCAGCAACCACGGCGGGCGCCAGCTGGACGGCGCGCCGTCGAGCATCTCCGCCCTGCCGCCCATCGTCGAGGCGGTGGGCAGCCGGCTGGAGGTGTGGATGGACGGCGGCATCCGCAGCGGCCAGGACGTGCTCAAGGCCTGGGCGCTGGGCGCGCGCGGCACCATGATCGGCCGCGCCATGGCCTACGGCCTGGGTGCCATGGGCGAGGCCGGCGTCACCAAGGCGCTGCAGATCATCCACAAGGAGCTGGACGTGACCATGGCCTTCTGCGGGCACACCAGCATCCAGAACGTGGACCGCGGGATTCTCTTGCCCGGGACGTATCCGGGGGGCTGAAGCTCAGCGCGCGCTGGGTTCGGGGGCTCGGCGCCGGCCCGCCCCCGGGCACGGCCGCCGCGCCGCGAGACCCGGACCGCCTTCAGCGCCCCGTGAAGCGCGCCGGCCGCTTCTCGATGAAGGCCCGCACGCCCTCCGCCGCGTCTTCGCTGGCCGCCAGCCGCTGCTGCACCGGGATGAAGTCGGCCACCGCCGCCGCCTGCCCCAGCTCGATGGCCTTGAGCACGTTCAGCCGCGTGGCGATCACGGCCTGCGGCGCCTGCGCGGCGATGCGGCGGGCCAGGCCGAGGGCGGTGTCGAGCAGCTCGGCCACCGGCACCACCTTCTGCACGAAGTTGCAGCGGTAGGCCTCGGCGGCGTCGAACTCGTCGGCCGTCAGCAGGTGCAGCATGGCGTTGCCCACGCCGGCGCGCTCGGGCATGCGCAGCGTGGCGCCGCCGGCGGGCAGGATGCAGCGCTGCACTTCCATCTGCGAGAAGCGGCAGTCGTCGGCCGCCACCACGATGTCGGCGCCCAGCATCAGCTCGATGCCGACCGTGAAGCAGATGCCCTTGACGGCCGCCACCATCGGCTTGGTGCGGCGGCGGTAGCCGGGCAGGCCGAAGTCGTGCGGCTCCACTAGGCCGGGCGGGGTGAGCTTTTCGCCGCGCTTGAGGTAGTCGGCCACGGCCGGCAGGTCCAGGCCGGCGGTGAAGTGGTCGCCGTAGGCGTGCAGCACGCCGACGCGAAGCTGCGGGTCGTCGTCCAGCCGGGTGTAGGCCTCGGCCAGCTCGCGGAACATGCGCGGCGTCCAGCCGTTGCGCTTGGCGGGGCGATTGATGCCGATGAGCAGGATGTGCTCGTCGACGACGTCGCAGCTGATGCAGCCCTCGGGCGGCGGGGTGACGGGGGTCGGTGTCATGGGGTCTCCTTCGGGACGAACCATAGTGCAGCCGGGCCGCAAGCCCCGTCGCCTGGATGACGGCCGGTCAGTAGGTGTAGACGCCCCGGCCGGTCTTGCGGCCGAGCTGGCCGGCGGCGACCATTTCCTTGAGCAGCGGGCAGGCGCGGTACTTGGAATCGCCGAACTCCTCCAGGTACACCTCCATCACCGCCAGGCACACGTCCAGCCCGATCATGTCGGCCAGCGCCAGCGGGCCGATCGGGTGGTTGCAGCCGAGCTTCATGCCGGCGTCGATGTCCTCCGGCGTGGCCAGACCCTCGGCCAGCACGAAGAAGGCCTCGTTGATCATCGGCACCAGGATGCGGTTGACCACGAAGCCCGGCGCGTTCTTCACCGTGATGGGCTGCTTGCCGAGCTTGACGGCCAGCGCCTTCACCGCGTCGTGCGTGGCGTCGCTGGTCAGGTAGCCGCGGATCAGCTCCACCAGCGCCATCATCGGCACCGGGTTGAAGAAGTGCATGCCGATGAAGCGGTCGGGCCGCTGGGTGTCGGCGGCCAGCTGCGTGATGGAGATGGACGAGGTGTTGGAGGCGACGATCACCTCCGGCGCCAGCAGGGCGTCCACCTGCTGCAGGATCTTGCGCTTGAGCTCGTGGTTCTCGGTGGCGGCCTCGATCACCAGCTGGGCGGCCTTCAGGTCGTCGTAGCTCGTCGAGCCCCGGATCAGCGCCAGCGCGTCCTTCTTCTGCGCCTCGGTCAGCTTCTCCTTCTTGATCAGCCGGTCCAGGCTGCCGGAGACGGTGGCCAGGCCCTTGTCGACCGCGGCCTGGTTGATGTCCACCATCACCACCTTGATGCCCGAGACGGCGCAGGCCTGCGCGATGCCGTTGCCCATGGTGCCGGCGCCGATGATGCCGACGGTCTGGATGTCCATTGAATGCTCCTCGAATGAAAGAAGAAAAAGGGGAATCAATGGCCGATGCTAGCGGCAGCCGCCGGCCCCGCGCCATCGCCGGCGGGTGCCGCGGCGCCGCCCGCGGACTTCAGCGCTGCGGGCGGATGCGGTAGATGGCGTTGTTCCGGTCGGCGGAGACATACACGCTGCCGTCCGCCCCCACGGCCATGCCGGTGGGCACGTTGGTCGGCGGCAGGCCGGGGCTGGGCGCCAGGCCGATGGGCAGCCGCTCGGCCACGGTGCGGCGGCTGCCGTCGGCGGGGTCGATCTCCACCAGCCGCTGCGCCGCGGCCTCGGCCACGATGAAGCTGCCCCAGGGCGTCTGCGCCAGGCCCTCCGGCATCGCCAGGCCCTGCGCGACGGCCACCGGCTGCCCGCCGGCCAGCGGCACGCGCAGCAGCCGGCCGGCCGCCTCGGTGACGTAGATCGCACCGTCGGCGCCCAGCACCATCTGCACCGGGCCCTGGATGCCGCTGGCCAGCACCTGGCGCTGGTCGAACTTCGCGCCGCTGGCGCGGGTGAGGGTGCCGGTGGCGAGTTCGGCCACGACGACGCTGCCGTCGTCCAGCGGGATCGCGTCGTAGGGCGCCTTCAGGCCATGGATGACGGCGGTGGTCTTGCGCGTGGCGCGGTCGACCAGCTGCACGGTGCCGGTGAACCACGAGCTGAGCGCGAAGCGCGTCTTCGACAAACCCACCGAGAAGGGGTACTCCAGCTCCGGCTCGCGCTGCATGCGGAAGATGTCGCTCACCGCGCCGCTCTTCAGGTCGACCTCGCGGAAGGCGAAGACGTCGGCCACCCAGAGCCGGTCGCCCTCGGCCTTCAGGCCGGCGGGCACGGCCACGGCGCCGCTGGTGAGCGTGCGCAGCTCGCCGGTGGCGGGATTGAAGGCCTGCACCGCGTTGTCGGCCATGTTGGAAACGTAGATCGTGCCGTCCGGCGCGATCGCCAGGTTGTCCAGCGAGGGCTTGAGCTGCCGGGCGACCGTCTTGCGGCCGGTGGCCAGCTCCACCCGCACCAGCTCGCCGCTGCGCGTGTCGACCACCCACAGGTTGCCCTTGCCGTCCAGGTTGGCGGCGGCCGGGATCTTGAAGCCGTCGGCGATCACGGTGACGGCGCCGCTGGCCGGGTCGATCTTCACCACCTGGCCCTTGAACCACAGCGGGCCGTAGAGCATGCCGTCGGGCCCGACCTCGAAGCCGTTGAAGCCGCCCAGGTCCTTCCTGATCAGGCGCGGCGGCTTCTGGCCGCTGCGGTCGATCTCCCACAGCGCGTCGCCCAGGAAGACCTGCGACGCGTAGAGCCTGCCGTTGCGGCGGTCGAAGTCCACCGAGTTCAGGCCCGGCAGCTCCTTGGCCAGCACCTGCATCGGCGCGCCGTCGCGCTCGCGGTAGCGCAGCATGCCCATCAGGTAGTTGGTCCAGGCCAGCTCGCCGCGCGGGCCGACGGCGATGTCGTCGGCCTGGCCTTCCGGCGCGCCGATGAAGACGCGGGCCTCGCCGCTCTGGCGGTTCACCTCCCACATCGAGCTGCCGACCACCGAGCCGGCGAGCAGGCGGCCCTGGCGGTCCACCGCCAGGCCGTGCACGCCGGCGAAGGCCGAGGGCTGGACCAGCGCCTCAGGCGCGGCCCAGGCGGCCGGGCGGGTGGAGGTGGACGTGGCGCAGCCCGAGAGGGCGGCGGCAGCCAGGAGGCCGGCGAGGGCGAGCGTGGCGCCCGCCGCGCCGCGGCGCAGGGTGGATGGCATGGAGATCTCCGGTGATGGTTGTGGGTGCGCCGGGGGCAGGCCGGCGGCCGAGGGCGGACACAGTCTTCGGCAGCCTTCGCCCCGGCGCAATCACGCAGGGGACAACCGGGCCCCGGGCCGCGCAGCTAGTTTTCGCAAGCGGCGGCACGGCGCGGCTGCGTACCCTCGCCCGCGCGGCGCCGTCGCCGCCGCGCCCTGGACGAAGACCATGCTCCATCCCCAAGCCCGAGCCCTGATCGACCTGATGGCCGAACGCGGCGTGCCGCCCACCCACACGCTGGCGCCGCCCGAGGCGCGCACCCTGTACCGCGAGCGCCGCGCCTACACCCAGCCCGCCGCGCCCGAGGTGGCCGAGGTGCGCGACCTGAAGGCTGCCGGCCCGCGCGGCGACGTCCCGCTGCGTGCCTACCGGCCGGCGGGCGCCGCACCCGACGCCGTGCTGCCCGTGCTCGTCTACTACCACGGCGGCGGCTGGGTGATCGGCGACCTGGACACGCACGACACCCTGTGCCGCGAGCTGGCCAACGGCGCCGGCTGCGCCGTGGTGGCGGTGGACTACCGCCTGGCGCCCGAGCACCGCTTCCCGGCCGCGGTGGACGACGCGCTGGCCGCCACGCGCTGGGTGGCCGGGCACGCCGCCGAACTGCGCATCGACCCGGCCCGCCTGGCCGTGGGCGGCGACAGCGCCGGCGGCAACCTGGCGGCCGTGGTGGCGCTGGCCGCGCGCGACGACACCGACGGCGGCGGCCCGCTGCCGATCGTGTTCCAGCTGCTGATCTACCCCGGCACGGACATGCGCCGCGGCCACGCCTCGCACCAGACCAACGGCCAGGGCTACGTGCTGACGCAGGACACCATCGCCTACTTCCACGACCACTACATCGACGACGCCGCGCACGACGCCGACTGGCGCGCCTCGCCCCTGCTGGCCGCCGGCCATGCCGGGCTGCCGCCGGCGCTGGTGATCACCGCCGGCTACGACCCGCTGCGCGACGAAGGCCTGGACTACGCGCGGGCGCTGTCGGCGGCCGGCGGCCGCGTCGCGCAGGTGTGCTTCGAGCGGCAGATCCACGGCTTCATCACCATGGGCCGCGTGCTGGACGAGGCCAACACCGCCGTGGCGCTGTGCGCGGCCGAGCTGCGGCGCGCGTTCGCGCTGCCGGCCGCGGGCTGAAGCGTGCCCCTTCGCACGATGCCGGGGTCGCCGAAAAATCGTCCGTTCCGACGAAGTGCGATCGCGGTGCGGCGCCAACAATCGCCGCGTTCCGTGCGGCGCGGCTGCCCAGGGCCTGTTAACGCCATGGAAGGGGTCGCGAAGCTCATCCCAGCCCGCCCATCAAGGCGCGCGACGCCGGGCGTGTGTCCACACGCACAAGGAGCGCAACGCCGAGGGGCGGGCTGGGATGAGCTTCCCTTCGGGTTGCTCCGCAAAGGGGCCGTCTGCGGCGTTGCCCGCGCTGGCAAGGCGAAAGCCTTGCTGCGCGCGGGCGCCTTGCATCCAGCCCCTTTGCGAAGCTACGCGATCCCCTTCCATGGCGTTAACAGGCCCTAGGGAAAGCCCCGTCCAGATGGGCGCCAACGCGTGCCATGCCGTCGGTACGATGCGCCCAACTCCGGGAGAACCGGCGCGTGCCGGCGCGGCGGGGGTTTGCGATGCGTCCAGCGACTTCGAGGAGATCGAGCAGCATGCAGACGACGAGGGTGGTGCACGCCGACGGCGGCGAGCGCCTGATGTGGCTGACCACGCAGCGGGTCTTCTACGCCGGCCTGCTGGGCGCCGCGGGCGAACGCAGTTTCGGCGGCTGGGGCCTGTACGTGTCGCCGCGCGGCCTGCCCAACCGCATCCGCCTCGGCGGCGGGCCCTGGCAGGCCGGCGAGCTGCTGGTCGTGCCGCCGCAGGTGCCGCACCAGGTGGAGAGCGCCGAGCCGCTGGTGCTGAACCTGCTCGTCGAGTCGGAAGCGGTCGACCCGGAGGCGCTGCCCGGGCCGCTGCGCCGCTGCGGCCCGGTGGACGACCCCGCCTTCGTGCGCCGGGTGCGCGCGGCCCACGCGCAGCTCGTGGCCGCCTCCGGCCGCGAATGCTTCGGCGGCATCGACTTCGACCGGCTCTTCTTCGGCCAGGCCCTGCCCGCGCGCCTGCTGGATGCGCGCATCCGGGAGGTGATCGAGCGCGTCAACGCGATGCCGTCGGCGCCGTGGTCGGCCGAGGACTGCGCGGCGCAGGTGCACCTGTCCTTCTCGCGCTTCCTGCACCTGTTCAAGGCCCAGACCGGCATGACCTTCCGCGCCTTCCGCGCCTGGAAGCGGGCGCGCAGCCTGCTGCGCTACGTGCGGGAGTCGGCCAGCCTGACCGACATCGCCCTCGATGCGGGCTACCCCGACTCCACCCACTTCAGCCACTCGATCCGCCAGATCTACGGCCTGCGGCCCAGCGAGATCGTGGCCGGCTCGCGGCGCCTGGCGCTGCACGACGCGGCCGGCGAGGTGCTATGCCACTGACGGTGGACGCCGTCCGCCCCGGGCGCTGAGAGGAAGGCACGCGGTGCAGGTCCTCCAGCTCCTGCTGTCCGGCATCGCCCAGGGCTGCATCTACGGGCTGATCGCGCTGGGCTTCGTGCTCATCTACAAGGCCACCGAGACGGTGAGCTTCGCCCAGGGCGACCTGATGATGCTGGGCGCCTTCGCGGCCTTCGCCGGCATGTCGCTGTTCGGCCTGCCCTTCTGGCTGGCGGCGCTGCTGGCGGTGGCGGCGATGGCGGCCTTCGGCATGCTGGTGGAGCTGGCCGTCATCCGGCCCATCCTCGGCCAGCCGCAGTTCTCCATCGTCATGCTGACCATCGGCATCGGCTACGTGCTGCGCGGCCTGATCACCATGGTGCCCGGCATCGGCACCGAGACGCACACGCTGGCCGTGCCCTACAAGGACGAGGTCTGGAAGCTCGGCGGCCTGGTGGTCAACGTGGAGCAGGCGGTGGTGATCGGCGCCACCGCGGTGCTGTGCGCGCTGCTGTACGCCATGTTCCGCTACAGCAAGCTGGGCATCGCCATGCAGGCCAGCTCGCAGAACCAGTTGGCGGCCTACTACATGGGCATCCCGGTCAAGCGGCTCAACGGGCTGGTGTGGGGGCTGGCGGCGGCGGTGGCCACGGTGGCGGGCATGCTGCTGGCGCCCATCACCTTCGTGCACGCCAACATGGGCTTCATCGGGCTGAAGGCCTTCCCGGCCGCGGTGGTGGGCGGCTTCGGCAGCCTGCCGGGCGCCATCGTCGGCGGGCTGGTCATCGGCGTGGTGGAGTCCCTGGCCGGCTTCTACCTGCCCGACGGCTTCAAGGACACGGCGCCCTACATCGTGGTGCTGGCGATGCTGATGCTCAAGCCGAACGGGTTGTTCGGCGAGAAGCTGAGAAAGAAGGTCTAGCCTGCGATGCGCTTCATCTTCAAGACCAGCTACGCGCAGGACATCGCGCTCGCCAGGCACGGCGGCCACCGCTTCTGGTACGCGCTGCTGGGCATCGCGCTGCTGGCCGCGCCCTGGGCGCTCGACGAGTACTGGCTGGCGCAGCTGAACTTCGTGCTCATCTACGCGGTGGTGGGCCTGGGCCTGATGCTGCTGGCCGGCTTCACGGGGCAGTTCTCGATCGGGCACGCGGCCTTCCTGGGCACCGGGGCCTACACGCAGGGCGTGCTGGTCAACCTGGGCGTGCCCTTCCCGCTGGCGATGGTGGCGGCGGCGCTGCTCTCGGCGGCGGTGGGCGTGGTGGTCGCCATGCCGGCGCTGCGCGTCAAGGGCATCTACCTGGGCATCGCCACGCTGGCCTTCGGCTTCATCGTCGAGGAGGTGTTCGCGCGCTGGGAGAGCGTCACCGGGGGCAACGCGGGGCTGCACGTCAAGTCGCCGCGCCTCTTCGGCATCGACTTCGGCGGCGGCGAGGCCTTCTACTTCGTCTGCCTCGTCACCACCGTGCTGTGCACGCTGGGCGTGCTCAACCTGCTGCGCGCGCCCACCGGCCGGGCCTTCGTCGCCATCCGCGACTCGGAGATCTCGGCGCAGAGCATGGGCATCCACCTGGCGCGCTACAAGACGCTCGCCTTCGCCATCTCGGCCGGGCTGGCCGGCCTGGGCGGGGCGCTGTACGCGCACAAGATCAGCTTCCTCTCGCCCGACCAGTTCAGCATCCTGCAGTCCATCGACCTGCTGCTGATGGTGGTGATCGGCGGGCTGGGCTCGGTGCACGGCGTGTTCCTGGGCGCGATCTTTCTGATCTCGATGCCGCAGCTCATCTCCCTGTCCAAGGACTGGCTGCCCGAGGCCATCGGCCAGGCGCCGGGGCTGCAGGGGCTGGTGTACGGCGTGGTGCTGATCGCCTTCGTGCTCTTCGAGCCGATGGGGCTGTACGGGCGCTGGCTGAAGATCCGCACCTGGCTGCAGCTCTTCCCCTTCTACCGCCGGGGCATGTTCAAGCGGCAGAAGTCGTTCACGAAATCCGACCGATTGAAATGAGCGACATCCTCCTCTCGGCCCGGGACCTGAGCGTGCGCTTCGGCGGCGTGCTGGCGGTCAACAAGGTCGGCTTCGACGTGCGGCGCGGCGAGGTGTTCACCCTCATCGGCCCCAACGGCGCGGGCAAGACGACGGTGTTCAACCTCATCAGCCGCATCTACCAGCCCACCACCGGCAGCATCGCCTGGCACGGCGAGGGCGGCGCGCCGATGGTGCTGACCGAACAGCCGCCGCACGCCATCGCCGCGCTGGGCATCGCGCGCACCTTCCAGAACATCGAGCTGTTCGAGCACGCCACGGTGCTGCACAACCTGCTGATCGGCCGCCACACGCACCGCCGCACGGGCTTCTGGAGCGAAGTCTTCTTCACCCCCGCCACGCGCCGCGCCGAGATCGAGGCCCGCGAGAAGGCCGAGCAGGTGATCGACCTGCTGGACCTGCAGCACCACCGCGACGCGCTGGTGGCCGGCCTGCCCTACGGCGTGCGCAAGGTGGTGGAGCTGGCGCGCGCCCTGTGCACCGAGCCGAAGCTGCTGCTGCTGGACGAGCCCTCGTCGGGCCTGAACGTGGAGGAGACGGCCGACATGGCCTTCTGGATCCAGGACATCCAGCAGGAGCTGGGCATCTCGGTGCTGATGGTGGAGCACGACATGACGCTGGTGTCCAAGGTGTCCGACCGCGTGCTGGCGATGAACCAGGGCGAGGTGCTGGCACTGGGCACGGCGCGCGAGGTGCAGGCGGACCCGCGCGTGGTGGAGGCGTATCTGGGCACGGTGGAGGACGTGAGCAGCCTCAGGAGGACGGCATGACCGACGACGTGCTGCAACTGCTCAACGTCGAGAGCGCCTACGGCCCCATCAAGGCCATCCGCGGCGTGAGCCTGAAGGTGCGGCGCGGCGAGATCGCCACCGTGCTGGGCAGCAACGGCGCGGGCAAGACGACCATCCTCAAGACCATCTCCGGCATCATCGACCCGCGCAAGGGCACGGTGCACTTCAAGGGCCTGGACATCACCGCCAAGGACCCGGCCTACATCGTGCAGCAGGGCCTGTCGCACGTGCCCGAGGGGCGCGAGGTGTTCCCGCTGCTGTCGGTGCGCGACAACCTGCTGATGGGCGCCTACACCCGGCGCGACCGCGACGGCGTGGCGCGCGACATGGAGACGGTGTTCGGCTACTTCCCCATCCTGAAGGAGCGCGCCGCGCAGGACGCCGGCCTGCTCTCCGGCGGCCAGCAGCAGATGCTGGCGATCAGCCGCGCGCTGATGGCCGCGCCCGAGCTGATCCTGCTGGACGAGCCCTCGCTGGGCCTGAGCCCCAAGCTCACCAAGGAGATCTTCGAGATCGTGGTGCGCATCAACCGCGAGCGCGGCACCACGCTGCTGCTGGTGGAGCAGAACGCCAACATGGCGCTCAACGCCGCCGACTACGGCTACGTGCTGGAGAACGGCCGCATCGTCATGGAAGACCGCTGCGACCGGCTGCGCGAGAAGGAGGACATCAAGGAGTTCTACCTCGGCATGCAGGAAAGCGGCGCCCGCGGCGAGCGGCGCTGGAAGAAAAAGAAGACCTGGCGATGAGCAACGGCAGCAGCAGCGCGTACCTCCCCGCGGGCCTCTGGGACACCGCCCACATGCAGCCGCGCACCGACGTGGTGGTGCCGGGCGAGACGCTGCCCGCCGTGTTCTGGAACGCCGCCGGAATGCGCGGCCAGCAGGTGTGGATGCGCCAGAAGCAACTGGGCATCTGGCGCGCCTGGACCTGGGCGCAGACCGCCGAGGCGGTGCGCGAGATCGCCCACGGCCTGCTGGCGCTGGGCTTCGCGCGCGGCGAGTGCGCGTCGATCCTGTCCAACACCGTCGTCGAGTGGGTGCTGGCCGACCTGGCGGTGCTCAGCTGCGCCGGCGTGTCCAACGGCATCTACCCCACCGACGCGGCCAGCCAGGTGCACTACCTGTGTGAGGACTCGCGCAGCGTCGTGCTCTTCGTGGAGGACGACGAGCAGCTCGACAAGGCGTTGGCCGTGCGCGCGCAGCTGCCGCTGCTGCGCAAGGTGGTCGTCTTCGACATGAAGGGGCTGCGCGACTTCCACGACCCGGACGTGCTCAGCCTGGACGCCCTGCGCGCGCTGGGCCGCGGGCACCTGGCGGCGCACCCCGGCGCGGTGGAGGAGCGCGTGGCCCAGGTGCAGCCGCAGGACCTGGCCATCCTCATCTACACCTCGGGCACCACCGGCAAGCCCAAGGGCGCGATGCACAGCCATGCCGGGCTGGTGTACGCCATGCGCGGCTACAACACGCTGATCGCGCAGGACGAGCGCGACGAGCGCATGTGCTTCCTGCCGCTGTGCCACGTGGCCGAGCGCATGGGCGGCGAGTACTTCGCCATGTACACCGGCGCGGTGCTCAACTTCGTCGAGAACCCCGAGACGGTGCCCGAGAACGTGCGCGAGATCGCGCCCACCGTCTTCCTGGCCGTGCCGCGGGTGTGGGAGAAGTTCTATTCGGGCGTGACGATCGCGCTGAAGGAGGCCACGCCGATGCAGCGCGCCGCCTACGCCTGGGCCATCGGCGTGGGCCGGCGCATCGCCGAGCGGGTGCTGGCCGGGCAGCCGGTGGGCGGCGGCCTGAAGCTGCGCTTCCGCCTGGCGCGCTGGCTGGCGCTGGACAACGTGCGCAAGCTCATCGGCATCCACCGGGCGCGCTTCCTCGTCACCGGCGCGGCGCCGATCTCGCCCGACCTGGTGCGCTGGTACCTGTCGCTGGGCGTGCCGATGCTGGAGGTGTGGGGCATGACGGAAACCGGCGGCGCCTCCACCGGCATGCCGGCCGCGCGCATCAAGCCCGGCTCCATCGGCCCGGCCACGGCGTACAACGAGGTGCGCATCGACGAGGGCACGGGCGAGATCCGCGTGCGCGGGCCCAACGTCTTCATGGGCTACCTGCACCAGCCCGGGAAGACGGCCGAGGCCATCGACGCCGACGGCTGGCTGCACACGGGCGACGTGGGCTCGGTGGACGAGGACGGGTATTTCCGCATCACCGACCGGATGAAGGACATCATCATCACGGCAGGCGGCAAGAACATCACGCCCAGCGAGCTGGAGAACGAGCTCAAGTTCAGCCCCTACGTCACCGACGCGGTGGTGATCGGGGACGCAAGGCCCTACCTGACGGTGATCATCATGATCGACCAGGAGAACGTCGAGAAATTCGCGCAGGACCACGACGTGCCCTTCAGCAACTACGCCAGCCTGACGCGGGCGCCCGAGGTGCAGGCGCTGATCCAGGGCGAGATCGACCGCGTCAACGCGAAGTTCGCCCGGGTCGAGCAGATCAAGAAGTTCTTCCTGCTGGACACGCAGCTCAGCGCCGAGGACGAGGAGCTGACGCCCACCATGAAGCTCAAGCGCAAGCTGGTGCAGGCCAAGTATGCGGCGCAGATCGAGGCCATGTACCGCGCCTGAGGCCGCCATCGCACCGGACCCCATCACCACCCCGAGGAGACGACCATGAAGACATTCCGACTTGCCGCCGCCGCGATCGCCGTCATGGCCTTCGGCGCCCTGGCGCACGCCCAGCAGGGCGTGAGCAAGGACGAGATCCGCATCGGCACCATCCAGGACCTGTCCGGCCCGCTGGCGGGCTTCGGCAAGCAGTCGCGCAACGGCATGCAGCTGCGCGTGGAGGAGATCAACGAGCAGGGCGGCATCAACGGCCGCAAGCTCAAGCTGTACGTGGAGGACTCGGGCTACGACCCCAAGAAGGCCGTGCTGGCGGCGCAGAAGCTGGTCAACCAGGACAAGATCTTCATCATGGCCGGCCACATCGGCACCGCGCAGAACATGGCGGCGATGCCGGTGCAGTTCGACAAGAACGTCATCAACTTCTTCCCCATCACCGCCGCGCGCGAGATGTACGAGCCGCACCACCGGCTCAAGTACTCCTTCGCCGCCACCTACTACGACCAGATCCGCATGGCGCTGCCCAAGCTGGTGAAGGACAAGGGCGCCAAGAAGGTCTGCACCATCTACCAGGACGACGAGTTCGGCCTGGAGGTGATGCGCGGCGCCGAGGCGGGGCTGAAGACGGCGAACATGGAACTGGCCGAGAAGACCAGCTTCAAGCGCGGCGCCACCGACTTCAGCAGCCAGGTGGCGAAGATGAAGGCGGCCGGCTGCGACCTGGTGGTGCTCGGCACCATCATCCGCGAGACCATCGGCACCGTGGGCGAGGCGCGCAAGACGGGCTTCAACCCGACCTTCCTCGGCTCCAGCGCGGCCTACACCGACCTGATCCACAAGCTGGGCGGCAAGGCCATGGACGGCGTGTACGCCACCATGACGGTGCAGAACCCCTACACCGACGAGGCGAACGAGAAGATCCGCTTCTGGGCCAACAAGTACAAGACCAAGTTCAACGAGGACCCGACCGTCTTCTCGGTCTACGGCTACATGATCATCGACGCCTTCGCCCAGGTGGCGCAGAAGGCGGGCGCCAACCTGACGACCGATTCCTTCGTCAAGCTCATGGACGCCAGCACCTTCGAGCCGGACATGTTCGGCGCGCCGAAGATGACCTTCACCGCCACCAAGCGCCTGGGCAACAACGCCTCGCGGCTGTCGCAGATCGTCGACGGCAAGTGGAAGGTGGTGTCGGACTACCTGGCGCAGTAGGTTCTCTGCTTTCTGCGGGCCGCTCCTTTTGAGGTGGCCGTTTCTCGAGAGGGTTCGCGCAGTGGCTGGGGCCAGCCATGCCTCACCACGCGGCACTCTGCCACGCCAGGCGCGGCATCATTCCGCGCCCGCCAGCCCCTGCACCGCCTGGACCATCGCCTGCCGCGCCTGGCGGACCACCTGCTCCTTCCAGTCGTCGGTGTCGGTGTAGAAGGCCTCGCGCATCCGGGCGCGGATGGCGGCGGCCAGCTCCGGCGCGGCGTCGGGGTGGTTGTGCAGCCAGTGGTCGGCGCGCATCGCCTGCATCACCTCCAGCAGCGGCAGCGTGCCGTACTCCATCGCGATGCCGGTGTACTCGGCCTGCGGGCATTCCTCGTAAACGGCGTTCCACATCAGCCCGCTGAGCAGGGACGAGGTGGAGGAGCCGTCGTAGATCGAGGTCACGGGCGTGGCCCCGCCGCCGCCCCACCAGGCGCTGGCGCGTGCGTAGGCGGCCGCGTCGTCGCGGCAGGCGAAGATGCGCTCGCCCACCCCGCTCGGCCCCAGGCCGGTGTGCAGGTCGATCCAGGCGATGCGCCGCGCCGCGCCGCCGTGCTGGCGCAGCACTTGGCGCAGGGTGCGGTTGCTCCAGGTCGGCGCCTGGCCGCCGAAGAACACGCCGTCGGCGAACTGGTACTGCCCGCCCGACATGGCGGCCTGGAAGGCCGGCAGGCCGTGCCGCCCGATCCACTGCTGCAGCGCCGCCTCGTTGGCGGGCGTGGGCGGCCATTCGCGCGGCAGCAGCAGCGCGTGCAGCTCGGCATAGGCGCGGTTGGCCGGCAGCGTGCCGCCGAAGTCCGCGAAGTTGCGGTTCAGGTCGACGTTCTCCTGCGTCACCCGCCGCCCGTGCGAGAAGCCGTGCGGGTTGAGGGCATGCACGTACAGCACCGCCACGCCGGCGTCGCGCGCCCGGGCGCGCCATTCGTCGTCGTGCAGCGCGTGGACCTGCACGCCGCTGCCGCAGTGGCCTTCCACGCCGTGGCAGGCGCTGGTGACCACCAGCAGGCGCTCGGCGTCCGCCGGGCCCTCGCGCGCCACGTCCATCGCCAGCGCCTCGCCTTCGGCGCCCGGCAGCGCGAGCGGATGGGTCTGCACCGGCAGCCCGGCGGCCACGCAGGCCGCGAGGAAGCGGGCGCGCGCCTCGGCGTAGCCCGCCGGGAAGGCCTCGGCCGCGCCGATCATGCGGCCGGCCGCGGCTGCGCCAGCCATTGCTCGGCCAGCTGCACCCACATCGTGGCGCCCAGGGGGATCAGCTCGTCGTTGAAGTCGTAGCTGGCGTTGTGCAGCGTGCAGGGGCCCTCGCCGTGCAGCGCGGGGCGATGGCTGCCGTCGCCGTTGCCGATGAAGGCGTAGGCGCCCGGCCTGGCCTGCAGCATGAAGGCGAAGTCCTCGGAAGTCATCGCCGGCTCCTGCTTCAGCACGTTGTCGGCGCCGACCACGCCCGCCATCACGCCGCGGGCGAAGTTCGCCTCGGCCTCGGTGTTGACGGTGGGCGGGTAGTAGCGCACGAACTGGAAGTCGCACTCGGCGTCGTGCGCGGCGCAGACGTGCTCGGCGATCCGGCGCATGCGCGCCTCGATCATGTCGAGCACCTCGATGGAGAAGGTGCGCACCGTGCCGGTCAGCTCGCAGTCGTTGGGGATCACGTTGTTGGTGTCGCCGGCGTGCAGGGTGGTGACGGAGATCACGGCCGCGTCGAGCGGCTTCATCCTGCGCGTCAGGATGGTCTGGAAGGCCTGCACCATCTCGCAGGCGATCGGCACCGGGTCGATGGTGGTGTGCGGCAGCGCCGCGTGCCCGCCCTTGCCGCGCACGGTGATGAAGAACTTGTTGCCCGAGGCCATCACCGGCCCGGGGCTGACGGCGAACTGCCCCGCCTTCATGCCCGGCCAGTTGTGCATGCCGAACACCGCCTCCATCGGGAATTTCTCGAACAGCCCGTCCTTGATCATGCGGTCGGCGCCGCCGCCGCCCTCCTCGGCCGGCTGGAAGATCAGGTAGACGGTGCCGTCGAAGCTGCGGTGCTTCGCCAGGTGCTGCGCCGCGGCCAGCAGCATGGCGGTGTGGCCGTCGTGGCCGCAGGCGTGCATCCTGCCCTCGTGCCGGCTGGCGTGCTCGAAGGTGTTGAGCTCGTGGATGGGAAGCGCGTCCATGTCGGCGCGCAGGCCGACGGCGCGCTCGCCGGTGCCGTTCTTCACGATGCCGACCACGCCGGTTGTGCCCAGGCCGCGGTGCACGGGGATGCCCCAGGCCTCCAGCTGCCTGGCGACCACGTCGGCGGTGCGGACTTCCTCGTAGGCCAGTTCGGGGTGCGCGTGCAGGTCGCGCCGGATGGCGGCGATGCCGGCCGCCTGGGTGACGATGGAATCGATGAGCTTCATGCGGGCAGTCTAGGCTTTTGGGGCGGAGTTGCCACCCAAGCAACCCCGATGCCCGGGTGCCCCACAATCCGGCCATGTCCGAGCCCGCCCTCTCCCGCCGCGCCCTGGAGTTCGCCCAGACGCTGGTCCAGATGAACACCGTCAGCGCGAACAGCAACCTGGCGCTGATCGACTTCGTGCGCGACCACCTGGCCGGCCTGGGCGTGCGCAGCCGCCTGACCTGGAACGCCGACCGCACCAAGGCCAACCTGTTCGCCACGCTGGGCGCGGGCAAGCCGGCCGGCGTCATCCTCTCGGGCCACACCGACACCGTGCCCTGGGACGGGCAGGACTGGAGCGTGGACCCGCTGTCGGCCATCGTGCAGGACTGGCCGGTGACCGAGGGCGACGACTTCCGCGGCGGGGCGCGCCTGTACGGCCGGGGCGCGGCCGACATGAAGGGCTTCATCGCCGTGGCGCTGGCCAATGCCGAGCGCTTCCTCGAGAGCGAGGCGCCCTTCTCGGTGCACTTCGCCTTCACCTACGACGAGGAGACCGGCTGCCTGGGCGTGCGCGAGCTGATCGCCGACCTGAAGGAGGCCGACATCCGGCCGATGGCCTGCGTGATCGGCGAGCCGACGCTGATGGTGCCCGCCATCGCGCACAAGGGCGTGTACCGCTGGCGCTGCTGCGTGCGCGGCAGGGAGGCGCACTCCTCGCTCACGCCGCAGTCGGTCAACGCCATCGAGATGGCGGCGCGCGTGGTGGGCAAGGTGCGCGACATGGCCGAGCTGTTCGAGCGCGGCGAGCGGCGCTACGCCGGCTTCGACGTGCCCTACTCGACCGCCAGCGTCGGCCAGTTCCACGGCGGCATCGCCGACAACGTGGTGCCGCGCGACGCCGAGTTCCGCTACGAGTTCCGCAACCTGCCGATGGTGGACGCGCTGGCCATGCAGCGGGAGGTCGAGGCCTACGCCCGCTCGCTGGAGCCGGCGATGAAGAAGGTCTCGCCCGAGGCCGGCTTCAGCTTCGAGACCATCTGCGAGGTGCCGGCCTTCCAGGGCGACGAGAAGGACGCCGTGACGCGGCTGGCCCAGCGCCTGGCCGGCGAGCGGCGCACCACGCTGGTGGCCTTCGGCACCGAGGCGGGGCTGTTCAAGGACGCCGGCATCCCCACCGTGGTGTGCGGCCCCGGCAGCATCGAGCAGGCGCACCAGCCCGACGAGTACGTGACGCTGGAGCAGCTGGCGCGCTGCGAAGCCTTCATGCAGGGGCTGGCGGACGCGAAGCACATTGGCTGAGGCGACGCACGAACGCACCGCGGCGGCGCCCCATCCGGCCGCCGGCATGAAGCGTCTGGCGCTGGCGCTGCTGGCCGGCGCTGCCGCGCTCTACGCCGCCGCCACGCACTGGGGCGGCCTGCATCCGGCGCTGGGCTACGTCGCCGCCTTCGCCGAGGCGGCGATGGTCGGCGCCATCGCCGACTGGTTCGCGGTGGTGGCGCTGTTCCGCCACCCGCTGGGCCTGCCGGTGCCGCACACGGCCATCATCCCCGACAACAAGGCGCGCATCGGGCGCAACCTGGCCAACTTCATCGGCGACCACTTCCTGGCCACGCCGCAGGTGCTGGCCAAGCTGCGCAGCCTGGACCCGGCCCTGCGCCTGGCGCGCTGGCTGGCCCGGCCCGCGCAGGGCGAGCAGCTGGGCGCGCTGGCGGCCACGCTGCTGCGCTACGGCCTCACGGCCTTCGACGACGAGCGGGTGCGCGCCTTCCTGGCGCGGGCCGCTGGCGCCGGCATCGCGCAGCTGGACCTGTCGCGGCTGGCCGGGCAGGTGCTGGAGGCGCTGACCGCCGACGGCCGCCACCAGGCCCTGCTGGACGACCTGCTGGGCCAGACGGCGAAGCTGCTGGACGACGAGCAGTTGCAGGAGCAGCTCACCGACGCCATCGCCCGCGAGGTCAAGGCGCTGCGCTACGTCGGCCTGGACCAGGTGGCCGCCCGCATGGCCACGCGCAAGATCGTCGCCGCCGTGGCGCGCACGCTGGCCGAGACCGCCGCCGCGCCGGAGCACCCGCTGCGCCAGCGCTTCGACGGCTTCATGGCGCGCGCCGCGGTCCGGCTGCAGGCCGACCCGGCCTTCATCGCCCGCGGCGAGCAGATCCGCGCCGAGCTGCTGGCGCACCCGGCGCTGGCCGGCTACCTGCAGGGCCTGTGGGACCAGCTGCGCGCCTGGCTCGACCAGGACCTGGCGCGCGAGGACTCGACCCTGCGCCGCCGCGTGGCGCAGCTGGCCGGCACGCTGGGCCAGCGGCTGGAGGCCGACGAGGCGATGCGCCGCTGGATCAACGAGCAGCTGCTGGAGGGCGCGCCACGGGCCATCGAGCGCTGGCGCGAGCGCATCCGCCGCTACATCGAGGAGCGCGTCGCGCAGTGGGACAGCGCCGAGCTGACCGGCGAGGTGGAGCGCGCCATCGGCCGCGACCTGCAGTTCATCCGCATCAACGGCACGCTGGTGGGCGGGCTGGTGGGGCTGGCGATCCACGCGCTGACCCGCGCGCTCGGCCACTGAGCCGGCCGGCCTCGCTCACGCCTTCTCAGGCCCGGGCGCGCTGCTCGGCGATGACCAGCAGGCCGTCCATGATCAGCGACTCCACCAGCTCGAAGGGCGAGGCCATCGAGGGCGCCATCTTCCAGCCGGCGCCGCCGGTCATGTAGCAGGCGGGCTCGGCGCCGCAGCGCTTGCGCAGGTGCTGCACCATGCGCTCCACCGCGCCGGCGATGGCGTAGGTGCCGCCGCTGGTGAGCGCGTCGCTGGTGTTGGTCGGGAACTCGCGCACCTCGCCGGTGGGCACGTGCAGGCCGGCCGTGCCGGACTCGAGCGCGCGCAGCATGATGCCGTGGCCCGGCAGGATCAGCCCGCCCAGGAAGCGGCCCTCGGCGTCGATGGCCTCGACCGTGACGGCCGTGCCGACCATCACCACCACCATCGGCCGCGGCCCCGCGCCGGCGGCGCGCTGCGCGGCCAGCATGCGGTGGCGCGCGCCGATCATCGCCACCCAGCGGTCGGCGCCCAGGCGCGTGGGGTGGTCGTAGCCGTTGCTCAGGCCGGCCTCCGCGGTGCTGGAGACGACCCAGCGGGACGCCAGGTCGAAGGCCTCGTCGATCTGCTCCTCGGCGCGGCGGCGCACGTGGTCGCCGGCGACCACGCAGCCGATCATGGCCGCCGGGCGCACCGGCAGCCCGGCCCATTCGCCCTCGCCCAGGCGCTCGATGTGGTCGAGGAACTCGGCGCCGCCGGCCAGCACCCGCGCGCCGGGCGCGGTCCGGTCGTACAGGGCCCACTTCAGGCGCGTGTTGCCGATGTCGATGGCCAGCAGGGCGTGGGCGGCGGTGTTCATACGGCGCATTATTGATCCCGCCGACGGGGCGGCAAGTTGCGCCCGCGACCTACGCCGCCGCGCCGCCGGCGCGGCCTACAGTGCGGGCTTTCCGTCACCAGCGAAGAAGGAGATGACCATGGGCCTGCTGAGCTTCATCAAGGAAGCGGGGGAGAAACTGTTCGGCGGCTCGGCCGCGCACGCCGCGCCGGCGGGCCAGGACCCGAACGCCCTGGCCGCCGCCGCCATCAAGACCTACATCGAGACGCAGAACCTCGGCCTGTCGGACCTGTCGGTGACCTACGACGGCGCCACCGGCAAGGTCACGCTCAAGGGCAAGGCGCCCTCGCAGGAGGCCGCGGAGAAGGCCGGCCTGGCCGCCGGCAACGTGGCCAACGTGACCGAGGTCGACAACGACCTGGAGGCGCCGCCCGCCGACCCGGCGCAGTACCACGACGTGGTGCGCGGCGACACGCTCTCGGCCATCGCCAAGAAGTACTACGGCGACGCCAGCAAGTACCCGGCGATCTTCGAGGCCAACAGGCCGATGCTCACGCACCCGGACAAGATCTATCCGGGCCAGAAGCTGCGCATCCCGAAAATCTGACCACCCCCGGCCGGCGCGGACTTCGTTCCGCTCCGGCAACCCCCTGCAGGGGGGCACGCTCTGCGGCCCGGCGAAGCCGGTTCCGCGAGCGTTCGCGCATGGCCTGCTCCGCGGCCTGCCGATCCCGGCTGCGCCGGGCGCGCCGGGATCAGTTCTGCTTCCAGGGCAGCCCGCGGCGGCGCCAGCCGCCCTGGGTGCCGCGGTGGCCATCGGCGTCGGCGTTGCCCTCGAAGCCTTCGAGGATGTTGTAGGCCTCGATGCCCAGCTCGGTGGCGCGCTTCGCCGCGGCCACGGAGCGCACGCCGCTGCGGCACAGCAGCACCGCCTTGCCGCCCGCCGGCACGGCGGCGCGCAGCGCCTCGTCGAAGCCCGGGTTCATCGCCATGCCCGGCCACTGCTTCCATGCCGCCGGCACGGCGCCGGGCACGTAGCCGACCCATTCGCGCTCGGCATCGGTGCGCACGTCGACCAGCACGGCCTCGCCGCGCGCGGCCCACGCGGCGGCGGTCTCGGGCGTGACGTCGCCGGCATAGCCCTCGGCCGGGCGGACGTCTTCGGGGGCGGGGGAGTCGGTCATGGCGATTCGTCCTTCGGTTGCGTACGGTCTTTCGCGCGATGCTGCGGTGCAACCAGCACCGGCGCGGCGCGCCTGCGCACCGCCATTGTCGCCAGCCAGTGAAAACCCTCTGGCCGCCGCGCCGCACGCCGTGAAAAGTCTGCGCGCTGGATGGAATTTCATTCAGACCCATAAACAGACACACAGACGGAGACACGGCATGAAAGAGAGCAGGACCTCGACCCGCCGGCGCGGGCTGATCAAGGGTGCGGCGGTGGCCGCGGGCGCCATGTCGGCGCCGATGGTGAGCATGGCGCAGACCACCAGCCTGCGCTTCCAGAGCACCTGGCCCGCCAAGGACATCTTCCACGAGTACGCGCAGGACTTCGCCAGGAAGGTGAACGAGATGGCCGGCCACCGGCTGAAGATCGAGGTGCTGCCCGCCGGCTCGGTGGTGCCGGCCTTCCAGCTGCTCGATGCCGTGGCCAAGGGCACGCTCGACGGCGGCCACGGCGTGATCGCCTACTGGTACGGCAAGAACTCGGCACTGGCGCTGTGGGGCTCAGGCCCGGCCTTCGGCATGGACGCCAACATGATCCTGTCCTGGCACAAGTACGGCGGCGGCAAGGCGCTGCTGGAGGAGGTCTACAAGAGCCTCAACCTGGACGTGGTCTCGTACCTCTACGGCCCCATGCCGACGCAGCCGCTGGGCTGGTTCAAGAAGCCGGTGGCGCGCGCCGAGGAGATGAAGGGACTGAAGTTCCGCACCGTGGGCCTGGCGGTGGACGTGTTCACCGACATGGGCGCGGCCGTGAACCCGCTGCCCGGCGGCGAGATCGTGCCGGCGCTGGACCGCGGCCTGATCGACGCGGCCGAGTTCAACAACGCCTCCAGCGACCGCGTGCTGGGCTTTCCCGACGTGGCGAAGAACTGCATGCTGCAGAGCTTCCACCAGAGCGGCGAGCAGTTCGAGGTGCTGTTCAACGGGCCCAAGGTCAAGGCGCTGCCGGCGGAACTGCGCGCGGTGATCGAGTACGCCACCGAGGCCTCCAGCGCCGACATGAGCTGGAAGGCGATCGACCGCAACTCCAAGGACTACGAGGAGCTGAAGAAGGGCGGCGTGAAGTTCTACAAGACGCCCGACGCGATCCTGCGCGCGCAGCTCGCATCGTGGGACAAGACCATCGCCAAGAAATCGGCCGAGAACCCGATGTTCAAGAAGGTGCTCGACTCGCAGCGCGCCTTCGCCGAGCGCGCCGGCCAGTGGCAGAACGACTACTCGGTCGATTTCAAGATGGCCTACAACCACTACTTCGGCCGGCAGGCGAAGAAGACCTGAGCGGCGAGCCGCGTGCCCTGACCCCGCGGAGGGCGTGCGCTGCAAGGCGCCGCCCTCCTTCTCGTGGCCCCGTTCTTCCGGCCGCCCGCGCGGCCCGCCTGCCATGCAGTCCTTTCTCCTCGCGGTCGACCGGCTCTCGACCTGGGTCGGCAAGACCTTCGCGTGGTGCGCCCTGGCGCTCACGCTGCTGATCAGCTGGGAGGTGTTCTCCCGCTACGTGCTCAACCACCCGCACGCCTGGGTGCTGGACGCGCAGATCATGCTCTACGGCACGCTGTTCATGACCGCCGGCGCCTACACGCTGGCCAAGAGCGGCCACGTGCGCGGCGACGTGCTCTACGGCTTCTTCCAGCCGCGCACGCAGGCCACGGTGGACCTGGTGCTCTACATCCTGTTCTTCCTGCCGGGCATCGTGGCCATGACCTGGGCCGGCTGGATCTACGCCGGCGAATCGCTGGCGATCCGCGAGCAGACCTTCTCGGCCGAGCCGCTGCCGCTGTACCCCTTCAAGTTCGTGATCCCGCTGGCCGGCGTCACGCTGCTGCTGCAGGGCGTCGTCGAGATCATCCGCTGCGTGCAGTGCATCCAGCGCGGCGCCTGGCCCTCGCGCGAGGAGGACGTGCAGGAGGTGGACGTGGACAAGCTCAAGGAGATGGTCCACGTCAAGGACGAGGACATCGCCGCGCTCGACGCGGTGGTGGTGGCGCAGGAGAAGGGCCAGCCATGAAGGTACGCAAGGAACTCTGGTTCGGCCTGTCCTTCATGGCCCTGATCGTGGCGCTGGCCGCCACCGTGCTGCTGCGCGCCGAGACCATCACCAACGGCCACCTGGGCCTCCTGATGCTGTCGCTGGTGGTGGTGGCGATCATGCTGGGCTTCCCGACCGCCTTCACGCTGATGGGCATGGGCATGGTCTTCACCTGGCTGGCCTACGAGCGCGACACCACGCGCACGCTCGACCTGATGGTGCAGGCGGCCTACAAGACGATGGCCAACGACGTGCTCATCGCCGTGCCGCTGTTCGTCTTCATGGGCTACCTGGTGGAGCGGGCCAACCTGATCGAGTCGCTGTTCAGGAGCCTGCACCTGGCGATGGCGCGGCTGCCCGGCGCGCTGGCGGTGGCCACGCTGGTCACCTGCACCATCTTCGCCACCGCCACCGGCATCGTCGGCGCGGTGGTCACGCTGATGGGCCTGCTGGCGCTGCCGGCCATGCTGCGCGGCGGCTACAGCGTGCCGCTGGCGGCCGGCTCGATCACGGCGGGCGGCTGCCTGGGTATCCTGATCCCGCCCTCGGTGCTGCTGATCGTCTATGGCGCGACGGCCGGCGTATCGGTGGTCCAGCTCTATGCGGGCGCCTTCTTTCCGGGCGTGATGCTGGCGTCGCTGTACGTGCTGTACGTCATCCTCATCGCCAAGCTCAAGCCGCAGTGGGCGCCGCCGCTGTCGGCCGAGGAGCGCCGCGTGCCGCTGCCGCCGCTGACCGAGCGCCTGACGGACAGCCCGCAGGCCAACGCGCTGCTGCGGCTGATGAAGGGCCGGCGCAACGCCGACGTGCCGATCGGCTACCTGGTGCGGCAGAGCTTCATCCTGGCGCTGCCGGCGCTGCTGTTCGTGCTGCTGGCCTTCGGCACCTGGCGCGCGGTGACGACGGTGCCGCCCGAGGAGCACTACGAGATCCAGGAGATCGGCGCCGAACGCAGCGGCGCCGGCACCGGCTTGGCCGAGCCGGGCGGGCTGCAGGAGCCGGCGGCCGTGGGCGGCCTGCGCGAGCCGCCGGCCGAAGGCGGCCTGCAGGAACCGCCGGCCGAAGGCGACAGCGGCAGCAGCGGCGCGTTGGCCGAGCCGCCGGGCGCCTCCGGCGGCGTGGCCGAGCCGCCCGGTGCGGCGGCCACGCCGGCCGCCGATGCGGCGACCGCGGACGCTGCCACGAAGCCCGCGCCCGCCTGGTGGTGGGCCACGTTCGCCGTGCTGGGCTGCCTGGTCACGCTCTTCTATCTCTTCGCCAGCTTCGCGCGGCTGGAGATCTTCAAGATGCTGCTGGCCTCCTTCTTCCCGCTGATGCTGCTGATCCTGGCGGTGCTCGGCTCGATCGTGCTGGGCCTGGCCACGCCGACCGAGGCGGCCGCCATGGGCGCGCTGGGCGGCATGCTGCTGGCGGCGGCCTACCGGCGGCTGAACGTCGCGATGCTCAAGGAGTCGGTCTTCCTCACCGCCAAGACCTCGGCGATGGTGTGCTGGCTGTTCGTCGGCTCGGCCATCTTCTCGGCCGCCTTCGCGCTGCTGGGCGGGCAGGAGCTGGTCGAGAAGTGGGTGCTGTCGATGGAGCTCACGCAGGTGCAGTTCCTGCTGCTCAGCCAGGTGGTGATCTTCCTCTTGGGCTGGCCGCTGGAGTGGACCGAGATCATCGTGATCTTCATGCCGATCTTCATCCCGCTGCTGGACCACTTCGGCGTGGACCCGCTCTTCTTCGGCCTGCTGGTGGCGCTGAACCTGCAGACCGCCTTCCTCTCGCCGCCGGTGGCGATGGCGGCCTTCTACCTCAAGGGCGTGAGCCCGCCGCACGTGACGCTGAACCAGATCTTCCTGGGCATGCTGCCCTTCATGGGCATCCAGATCCTGGCGATCTTCCTGCTCTACATGTGGCCGCAGATCGGGCTGTGGCTGCCGCAGCTGCTCTATAAATAGAACGAGATGCCCCGTCGCCTGTGACGGGGCCGAACGCTCACGCGAGCTGCCCGGCTCCGACCCAACGGCGAACGCCGGCAGCGAATTTTTCGTCGATGAGCATCTGCTCGCGTCGGCAAAGTTCAATGACGTTCTGCGCCAGGCGATCGGCGAGCAGGGGCACCGTATCGCTCCCGGTGCCAAAGGCGTGTCCGCTGTACAGCAGTCCTCGCAGCAGCGTGTTGACCTCGGCGCGACTGACCGGCTGCGAAGCGGTCTTGCAAGCATCGCGCACCCGCTTGCCGGTATCACGCAGATGGAAAGGCTGCGCGGCCAGATCATCCTGCAGAACATTCAGAAGGAAGCGATAGCGCTGCGGCGGAAGCAGCGGCCACGCAATCGCGTCGTGGATCTGGCGAGCCAAATCGAACAGCGCCTGATCTTCGGCAGCCCACTGTGCGCGTGCCGCAGCATCTGCAGAGGCCTTGGCGATCTTTCCAGGCGAGATGACACGCTTGGCTGACGGGAGTTCCACCGCTGCTTTCGCCTTCGTCTCCGGACTCGCAACAGCTTGGCGCGGCTCTCGCTGCTGCACTTCGGCTGGCACATCATCATCATCGACATAGCCCAGGGCGTGGCGAATGAAATCGTCCTGAGCTATCAGCAAATCTGCGGATGCCTGGTATGCCGAAGAGGGAAAGCCGACGGCCAGCACAGTAGTGCGCCGGTCCCATCGGCGCAGCTTGCGCAGAACAGGCGTGAAATCCGCGTCTGCAGAGAAGACCAGGAACTCGTCATAGTGGACGCTGTGCTGGAGCAGATCCACGATGTCCAGGACCATGTGAATGTCGGTGCTCGTCTTTCCGTCGCTGGTCATGGCAGGACAATCGATGACCTCGAATCCCGCACGATTGAAAGCCGGGCGAAAGCGCTGGTAGACCTGCGGGTTGAAGTAACAGCGGCGCACCAGAACCCTGCGCTGTACGCCTTCCGACGTCCCTGGAGGCATCTCCAGCGACTGGACGAGCCAGCGCATCCATTGCTGCGGCTGCCGGGCAAACTTCTCTGCGATCTCGACGTCCAGCTTGCGCAAGCCCGAATACACGTTGTCGAAATCCACGAACAGCGCACTTTTCAATTCCATCCTCCATAGCCGTTTCGGTCCGTTCAGACCGGAGAGTAACGCGCCCGCCGCCTGCCGGACGCAAGCCATCGGCGGCAGCTCGCAACACGACTTGGCACCGACCGCTACAGTTGAAGCAGGAGTTCCACGTCATGTCTGGCACACACACACATTCCCCAACCGCGACACTGTTCGACTTCGACCTGTTCGTCATCGGCGGCGGCAGCGGCGGCGTGCGGGCGGCGCGCATGGCCGGCCAGCGCGGGGCGCGCGTGGCGCTGGCCGAATGCGCAGCGCTGGGCGGCACCTGCGTCAACGTGGGCTGCATCCCCAAGAAGCTCTACAGCTACGCGGCCGGCTACGCCGAGGCCTTCGAGGAGGCGCCCGGCTTCGGCTGGGCGCTGCCCGCGGCGCCACGCTTCGACTGGGGCGTGCTCAAGGCGAACCGCGCGAAGGAGATCGCCCGCCTGAACCGCGTCTACCAGGGCCTGCTCGACGGCGCCGGCGTGACGCTGCTGCAGGGCTGGGCGCAGCTGGTGGACGGCCACACGGTGGAGGTGGACGGCCGGCGCCACACGGCGAAGCACATCCTCGTGGCCACCGGCGGCATGCCGGTGGTGCCCGAGCTGCCGGGGGCCGGGCTGGGCGTGGTGTCGGACGCGATGTTCGACCTGCCCGGCTTCCCGCGGCGGCTGGTCGTGGTCGGCGCCGGCTACATCGCCTGCGAGTTCGCCTCGATCTTCCGCGCGCTGGGCGCCGAGGTGACGCAACTGGTGCGCAAGGCGCACGTGCTGGACAGCTTCGACGAGGACCTGCGCGAGTTCCTGGCGCGCGAGATGGGCAGGGCCGGCATCGACCTGCGCATGAACACGCAGGCCGAGACGATCGTGCGCGACGGCAAGGACGGCCCGCTGGCGGTCTCGCTGGCGCGCGGCCAGGTGCTGGAGGCCGACACCGTGCTCTTCGCCACCGGCCGCCGGCCGAACACCGAAGGCATGGGCCTGGAGGCGGCCGGCGTGAAGCTCGACGCGCGCGGCGCCGTGGTGGTCGACGGCGAATACCGCAGCAGCCTGCCCTCGGTCTTCGCGGTGGGCGACGTGTGCACGCGGCTGCAGCTCACGCCGGTGGCGCTGGCCGAGGCGATGGTGGTGGTCGACCGCCTGTTCGGCGATGCGCGGCGGCGCATGGACTACGACTACGTGCCCACCGCGGTGTTCACACACCCCAACGTCGGCACCTGCGGCTACACCGAGGCGGCGGCGCGCGCGAAGTTCGGCGAGGTGCGCATCTTCGCCACCGACTTCAAGCCGCTGCGCCATACGCTCTCGGGCCGCGAGGAGCGCACCTTCATGAAGCTCGTCGTCGATGCGAAGAGCGACCGCGTGGTGGGCCTGCACATGGTCGGCGCCGAGGCCGGCGAGATCGTGCAGGGCTTCGCGGTGGCGATGCGCGCCGGCGCGACCAAGGCGCAGTTCGACAGCACCATCGGCATCCACCCGACGGCGGCGGAGGAGTTCGTGACGATGCGCGAGCCGACGGTGGGCTGAGGCCTCAGCCCAGGGCGCCCCGCGAGCGGGCGCCCTCCGCCAGCAGCCAGTCCCGGAACGCCGCGAACGCCGGCAGGTGCATGCGGTCCGGCCGAAAGCACAGGAAGTGCCCCTGCTCCACCGCCACCGGCGAGCCGCAGGGGCTGTGCAGCGCGCCCTCCGCCAGTTCGTCCTCCACCAGCACGCGCGGCACCAGGCCCAGCCCGAGCCCGCTGCGCGCCGCCTGGATCAGCGCCGAGTACTGCGCGAAGCGCGGGCCGGCCGACACCTGGCCCTCGGGCACGCCGTGCTGCGCCGCCCACTGCGGCCAGGCGGCGGTGGCCTCCTCGTGGTGCAGCAGCGTGTGGCCCAGCAGGTCGGCCGGCCGGCGGATGCGGTGCTGCCCGCCGGCCAGCGCGTCGGAGGCGATCAGCACGAACTCGCGGCCGGCGATGTACTCGGCCACCACGCCCGGCCACTCGCCGGGGCTGTAGCGGATCGCCGCATCGACGCGCGGCGGGATGCCGTCGGACGGATCGAGGTGCCGGCTGAAGCTCAGCGTGATCTGCGGGTGCCGGCGCCGGAACTCCGGCAGCCGCGGGATCAGCCAGCGCGTCAGGAAGGTCGGCACGCTGGCCAGCGTCAGCAGGCCCACGTCGCCGCCGCCGGAGCGCGCCTCGTAGGTCGCCGTCTCGATGGCGCGCAGGCTGCCCGCGATCTTCTGCCAGTAGGCCCGCCCCTGCGGCGTGAGCTGCACCCCGCGCCCGTGCTTGCGCAGCAGCTTGACGCCGAGGAAAGCCTCCAGCCCGGCGAGCTGCTTGCTCACCGCGCTGACGGTGATGCACAGCGCGCCCGCGGCCTGGGTGAGGCTGTCGCAGCGCGCCACGGCGTCGAAGGCCAGCAGTTCCTGGATGGTGGGACAGTCGCGCTTCATCGGAGGCTTGAGCGGGAGAGGAAGGACATTTTCCATCCGCTCAACGGAAGTCATCCAACTTTCACGCATCGACGGCGCATGTCTTCCTAGAATTTTCCGGCGCCAACCTCCTGCACAGTCGCTGCCGGAAAGTGTTGCGGCGCACAAGACACGGAATTTGGAGACATGGTTCGCGGCATTTCCCTCGTCTACGGCCTGTACCTGCTGCTGCCGATGGCGCTGCTGGTGGTGGGCAGCTTCGGCCAGAGCTGGACGAACACGCTGCTGCCGTCCGGCCTCACGGGCCACTGGTATGCCGACCTCTGGGCCGACCCGTCCTTCCGCAAGGCCTTCGTCAGCAGCCTCACGGTGGCGCTGGCCGCCTGCGCCATCGACGCCGTGCTGGCGCTGCCTCTCGCCTATGCCCTGTACCACGGCGCCCGGCGCGGCCACGCGCTGGCCTCGCGCATCGTCAGCGCCATGCCGGTGGCGGTGCCGGCCATCACGCTGGGCTTCGGCTACATGATCGTCTTCAACACCGATGCGATGCCCTGGCTGGGCAGCACGCCGCTGCTGGTGGCGGCGCACGCCATCGCCACCCTGCCCTACCTCACCAACACGCTGCTGACCGACCTGCGCCACCTCGGCCTGGAGCGGCTGGAGCAGGCCGCCGCCACGCTGGGCGCCACCGAATGGCAGCGCTTCACCGGCATCGTGCTGCCCAGCCTGCGGCAGAGCCTGCTGTCGGGGCTGGTGATGGTGGCGGCCCTGTCGATCGGCGAGTTCAACCTCTCCAACCTGCTGGCGGGCTTCCAGAACCGCACCTACCCGGTGGTGCTGCTGCAGGCCTTCTACGGCGCCACCGGCTTCGCCTGCGCCGCCACCGTCGTGCTGCTGCTGCTGGCCTGCCTGGCGGCGCTGCTCTCTTCTTCCGCCCTGCGCAAATCCTCATGAGCCTCGTCTTCGACCGCGTCAGCTACCACTACCCCGGCAGCAGCCAGGGCCTGCACGACGTCTCCTTCGAGGTGGGCGACGGCGAGCTGGTGGCCGTGATCGGACCCAGCGGCTCGGGCAAGTCCACGCTGCTCAAGCTGGTGGCGGGCCTCGAGACGGGCCACAGCGGCCGCATCGCGCTCGGCGGGCACGACATGGCCGGCACGCCGGTGCACCAGCGCGGCATCGGCATGGTGTTCCAGAGCTACGCGCTGTTCCCGCACCTGTCGGTGCAGGACAACGTGGCCTACGGCCTGGCGCTGCGCGGCCAGCCCGCGGCGCAGCGCCGCGCGCGGGCCCGCGAGCTGCTGGAGGTGGTCGGCCTGGCCGACTACGCGCAGCGCGCCATCGCGCAGTTGTCCGGCGGGCAGCAGCAGCGCGTGGCGCTGGCCCGCGCACTGGCCATCGACCCGCGCGCGCTGCTGCTGGACGAGCCGCTGTCGGCCCTGGACGCCAGCGTGCGCGGCCACCTGCGCGACCAGATCCGCGCGCTGCAGCGGCGCTTCGGCGCCACCACGCTGCTGGTCACGCACGACCAGGAAGAGGCGCTGGCGATGGCCGACCGCGTGGCCGTGCTCAAGGACGGCCGCCTGCTGCAGATGGCGACGCCGCGCGAGCTGTACGAGCGGCCGGCGCAGCGCGCGGTGGCCGAGTTCGTCGGCCTCTCGACGCTGCTGCCGGGCCGCGTCTCGGCGCCCGGCCGCGTGAACCTGGGCTTCGCCGAGCTGGCCGCGCCGACCGAGGGCCGCAGCGCCGGCCAGGCCGTGCACCTACTGGTGCGCCCCGAGCACGTGCTGCCCGACCCCGCGCCCGGCACGCCCAACCGCCTCGAAGGCCGGGCCGGCGCGGCGCGCTACCTGGGTTCCATCACCCGCTACGACTTCGAGGTGGCCGGCGCGCCGCGCCCCTTCCTCGCCGAAGGCCATGCGCCCGCCGCGCAGGCCATCGCCGTCGCCCCCGAGCACATCCGCCTGCTGGACGACTGACTGACAACCACCGCTTTCCCCTCCACCCCTCCAAGGAGCCTCGCATGCAACGCAGACAACTGATCCAGGCCGCCGGCACGCTGCCGCTGGCCGCGCTCGCCGGGCGCGCCCTCGCCTTCGACGGCCCCGAGCTGTACGCCGGCGAGAAGGCGCTGTACGAGGAAGCGAAGAAGGAGGGCATGTGCGTCTCCTTCGACACCGGCCCCGAGTGGGCCAACTGGAAGTCGCTGTTCCGCGACTTCAAGAAGCGCTACCCCGAGATCGAGCTGACCTACAACGACCTGGGCTCGGCCGCCACCGTGGTGGCGCTGGAGAAGATGCGCCGCCGCCCGCAGGCCGACACCGCCTACTACTTCGCCGCCTCGGCCGTCGACGCGGTGAAGAAGGACGTGGTCGCGCCCTTCAAGTCGGTCAACTTCGAGAAGCTGCCCGAGGTCTTCCGCGAGGCCGAGGGCCGCTGGTTCACCATCCACACGCTCAACATCGCCTTCCTGGTCAACAGGAAGCTGGTGAAGAACGTGCCCACCGGCTGGGCCGACCTGCTCAAGCCCGAGTACAAGAACACCGTCACCTACCTCGACCCGCGCAGCACCGGCGTCGGGCAGGTGCTGGTCTTCGCCGCCGCGTACGCCAACGGCGGCGGCGTGGACAACGTCAAGGCGGGCACCGACTACCTGGGCCGCCTGCACGCCGCCGGCAACGTGCAGCGCGTGGAGGGCACCACGCCCTACGCCAAGTTCCTCAAGGGCGAGATCCCGGTCTGGATCAGCTACGAGAACGACGGCCTGAAGGCCAAGCACGTGGACGGCATGGGCGACGCCTGCGAGGTGCTGATCCCCAAGGAGGCCAGCGTGGCCGCGCCCTACGGCATCAGCCTGGTGAAGAACGGGCCCAACCCGAACGCCGGCAAGCTGTGGCTCAACTTCATCATGAGCACGGCCGGGCAGCAGCTCTTCGCGCAGGGCTATGTGCGCCCCTCGGTGCCGGGCATCCAGTTGCCCGTCGACGTGGCGGCCAAGATGCCGGCGGCGCCGCAGATCCGCCCGCTGGACGTGGTCAAGGCCTCGGCGCGCAAGGCCGAGGTGGACCAGCTCTGGGCGCAGGCCACCCTGGCGAAGTGACTGCCGCACCATGATCCGCCGCTTCGGCGCCTGGCCCGCCTGGGCCTTCATGCTGCTGTTCTTCGCGCTGCCGCTGGGTGCGCTGGTGCCCGAGGCCTTCGGCGGCGAGGGCAAGGCCTTCGCCCGCCTGTTCGCCAACCCGCTGCTGCCCGGCGCGCTGCGCAACACGCTGGCGCTGGGGCTCACGGCCGGCGGCGTGTCGGCCCTGGTGGGCACCGCGGTCGCCATCGAACTGGCGCGCCAGCCCGAGGGCCGGCGGCGCTGGATGATGACGCTGCTGGGCCTGCCGCTGGCCTTCTCGGGGCTGGTGATCGCCTACGGCTTCATCCTGGCCTTCGGCCGCGCCGGCTTCGTCACGCAGCTGCTGGCGATGCTGGGCGCCGACCCGGCGCGCGTGGGCGGCTGGATCTACGGCGCCGCGGGCCTGGGCTTCGCCTACGCCTACTACCTGGTGCCGCGGGTGGCGCTGTCGCTGTACCCGGTGTTCGCCAACCTCGACCTGCGGCCGATGCTGGCGGCGCGCACGCTGGGCGCCACGCGCTGGCGCGCCTTCCGCGACACGGTGCTGGCCGAGGTGGCGCCCTCGGTGCTGTCCAACGCCTGCCTGGTGGCCGCCATCGCGATGGGCACCTACGGCACCGCGCTGGCGCTGGTGGGCACGCAGCTGAACATCCTGCCGCTGATGCTGTATGCGCAGGTGGGCGACGGCGGCTCGGATTTCGGCGTGGCGGCGGCGCTGTCGCTGCTGCTGATGGCGCTGTGCGTCATCGTCATGGGACTGGGAGATGCGATTGCACGCAGAAGAGAACGCGGCCCCGCCGCGCATTGACGACTACCCCGCGCCGCTGACGCAGGCCCTGGCGCGCCTGGCTGAGCGCCAGCGCGGACCGCGCCGCCACCGCCGGCCGGTGGGCATCATCGGCCCGGGCGACGGCGACGCGACGGTGTGCGAGGCCGCCCGCGAGGTGGCGCGCGCGCTGGCACGCTCCGGCATCGCCATCGTCTGCGGCGGCCGCGGCGGCGTCATGGCGGCCGCCTCGCGCGGCGCGCGCGAGGGCGGCGGCATCGCCATCGGCATCCTGCCCGAAGAGGACGAGCGCCACGCCAACGAATGGCTCAGCGTCGCCATCGCCACCGGCATGGGCGAGATGCGCAACGCGCTGGTGGCGCGCAGCGCCGTCTGCCTGGCGGCCATCGGCGGCAACATGGGCACGCTGTCGGAGATGGCGCTGGGCCTGAAGTGGGGCACGCCGGTGTTCGTGATGCACGGCGACGTGGCGCTGCCCGGGGCGGTGCCGGTGGCGGATGCGCAGGAGATGCTGGCGCGGCTGGTGGAGTGCCTGCTGGCGGGTTGATCCGACGCCGCGTCCGACTCACCCCACAGCCGTTCGGGCTGAGCTTGTCGAAGCCGGGTACGCGCTTCGACAGGCTCAGCGTGAACGGGGCGGGGAGCAATGAGCGGCGCGCTCAGCGCCCGGTGAAGCGCGCCGGCCGCTTCTCCTTCCACGCCAGCTGCCCCTCGCGCAGGTCGTCCGACGCCAGCGTGCGCAGCGTCGCCTCGCGCACCGCCCCTTCGGGCAGCGTGCCGCGCGCGATCTGGTTGAGGTGGCGCTTCATGCCCAGCAGCGCCAGCGGCGCCATGCCGGCGAGCTGGCCGACCAGCGCCTGCACCGCGCCGTCCAGGGCCTCCGGCGTCACCAGGTGCGTCAGGAAGCCGATCTCGCGCATCGCCCGCGCGTCCAGCGTCTCGCCGGTCAGGAACAGGCGCTTGGCGGTGTCCAGCCCCAGCCGCTCGACGTACCGCCGCATCCCACTCTCGTAGAAGTGCAGGCCCAGCCGCGCGGCCGGCATGAACATCTGCGCCGCCTCGCTGCCGACGCGGAAGTCGCAGGCCAGCGCGATGTCGGTGGCGCCGCCGTACACGCCGCCCTGAACGGCCGCCACGGTGACGGCGCGGCAGTCCTCCAGCGCGTCGACCATGTCGCCGAAGCCGGCGCCCTCCGCCTGGCTGGCCGCCATGTCGGCGATGTCGAAGCCGCTGCAGAAGTGCCGGCCCTCGGCGCGCAGCAGCAGCGCCAGCACGCCCCCGGCGCGGTTCACGGCGTCGACGTGCGCGCGCAGCACCGGCAGGTCGCCGGCGGCCAGCCGGTTGGCCACGGCGGGGCGGCGCAGGGTGATGGTGGCGACGTGGCCGTCGATGGCCAGCGCCGGCGCCTGGCCGGCGGAACGGGGTGCGGGATCCTTGCTCATGGGGCGCCACTGTAGGCTCAGTCTTCGCGGAGCGACGTGCGCACGCGGCGGCGATCAAGGCGCAGTTCGACAACGCCATCGGCATCCGTCCGATGGTGGCGGCAGAGTTCGTGACGATGCGGAGTCAACGGCGTGATGGACCACGCGGTCCGGACGCCGGCTCGCGCGTGTCACTCGCCATACAGCGCCACCGTGGACACGTAGGCCAGGAAGAGCGACCCGGCACCGACGACCACCGCGGCGGCCAGGAAAATCAGCGCATACGCGGCACGCCTGGGGGCACTCGCAGGCGCGTCGTGCGTCGGGGGCACGACCTTCCAGTAGATCCAGACGGCCCACGCCAGCATGACCAGAAGCATGGCATTGAAGGTCCAGCCGGTTTTCAGCAGACTGCCCAGGCCGGCTTGCTTCTGCACCCACAGCACCGACAGGTTGATGACCGGGAAGCCAAGCCCCCACAGGAGAAGGTGCGCAGCGCAGCGGATCAGCGGCTTCAACGGATGGCCTCGCCCTTGAAAGCAGACAGCGGCACCGGAGACTCCCAGCCGGGAATCTGATAGCCGCGAAAATCCAGGTGCGGCACATGGCCCATGACGCTTCTCAGCAGCCCTGCCAGGTATGAACTGCTGTTGTACTTTCCGTCGCCCATCGTTTCTCCCAGCCTCTTGGGGAAACTGTAGCGCTGCGTGTAGCTGGCAAATTGCGACGCCTTGGTGAGCAGCGAGAGTGCAAAGACTTCGGCACTCATTCCTGCCGGAGGTTGCAGCGCGGCCGAAACCACGACATCCGACGGCATCGTCGTGGACACGCTCGTACGGATGCGGAGGAAATTGCCCCATCCGGCTTCAGTCATCGTCGGCTGGCCATCGATGATCGTCGTGCTGTAGCCATCGTAGATCGCAAGCGACAGGTGGAGGCTGTCCAAAGGCCTGGTGATCTTGCCGAGCGGCTTTGCCGCGATACGGCCATAGATGGTGAACCCGGGCGCGAAATGCTGGGCGCGCCTCACGCTGACGATGGGTCCTGCCATGCGCCCTCCCTGATGGTTGTTCTGTCGCCTTGGCGGACGGCATGGTAGCAAGTCGCCTCACCTCGGCATGCCGGCACGCCCATTGCACAATGCCGCCATGCCCTACATGCCCGCCTTCGTCGCGCCCACCCGCTTCACCGACCCCGCCGCCGCGCTGGCGCAGGTGCAGCGCATCTACGACGGCGGCCTGGCCCACCTGCGCGACTCGATGCAGCGCTTCGTCGCCGGCGAGTCGCTGCCCGGCCGCGTGCGCGCCTGCTACCCCTTCGTGCGCGTGCACACCCACACCAACACCCGGCACGCCACGCCCGCCACCGCGGGCCTGAGCTACGGCTTCGTCGCCGGCCCGGGCCGCTACGAGACCACGCTCACCCGCCCCGACCTGTTCGCGCGCTACTACGAGGACCAGTTCCGGCTGCTGCTGGCCAACCACAACACCGAGCTGGAGATCGGCACCAGCACGCAGCCGATCCCGGTGCACTTCTCCTTCGCCGAGAACGACCACATCGAGGGCACGCTGAACCCCGAGCGCCGCGCCCTGATGCGCGACGTGTTCGACCTGCCCGACCTGGGCGCGATGGACGACGGCATCGCCAACGGCACGCACGTCACGCACCCCGGCGAAGCGGAGCCGCTCGCGCTCTTCACCGCCTCGCGGGTCGACTACTCGCTGCACCGCCTGCGCCACTACACCGGCACGGCGCCGCACTGGTTCCAGAACTTCGTGCTGTTCACCAACTACCAGTTCTACATCGACGAGTTCGTGCGGCTGGGCCACGAGGCGATGGCCGACGAGGCGAGCGAGTACATCGCCTTCGTCGAGCCCGGCAACGTGGTCACGCACCGGCGCGGCCTGAAGCCCGGGCAGGCCGGCGCCTTCGCCGACGCGCTGAACGCGATGCAGGGCACGCCGCCCGGCCGCCTGCCGCAGATGCCGGCCTACCACCTGGTACGCGGCGACTACGGCGGCATCACGATGGTCAACATCGGCGTGGGGCCGGCCAACGCCAAGACCATCACCGACCACGTCGCGGTGCTGCGCCCGCACGCCTGGATCATGCTGGGCCACTGCGCCGGCCTGCGCAACACGCAGCAGCTGGGCGACTACGTGCTGGCCCACGCCTACGTGCGCGAGGACCACGTGCTGGACGAGGAGCTGCCGCTGTGGGTGCCCATCCCGGCGCTGTCGGAGATCCAGCTGGCGCTGGAGCAGGCGGTGGCCGACGTGACCGGCTGCCGCGGCGCCGAGCTGAAGTCCATCATGCGCACCGGCACCGTGGCCAGCACCGACAACCGCAACTGGGAGCTGCTGCCGGGCAACGAGCCGCAGCGCCGCTTCAGCCAGAGCCGCGCGGTGGCGCTGGACATGGAAAGCGCCACCATCGCCGCCAACGGCTTCCGCTTCCGCGTGCCCTACGGCACCCTGCTGTGCGTGTCGGACAAGCCGCTGCACGGCGAGATCAAGCTGCCCGGCATGGCCAACCACTTCTACCGCGAGCGGGTGGAGCAGCACCTGCGCATCGGCATGCGCGCCATCGACATCCTGCGCGCCGAGGGCACCACGCGGCTGCACAGCCGCAAGCTGCGCAGCTTCGCGGAGGTGGCGTTCCAGTAGCGGGCGCGCCATGACCGTGCCTCCACCACACGGCTTGCCGCCCCTTCCGGCGCCGGGTCCGCGGATCGAGTGCTGCGTGTCTGTAGACCACCCCGACTGGCTCGCGCTCCGGCAGGCGCTGTGGCCGGACACGCCGCGCCACGAACACCTCGCCGAGATGGCATCGTTCCTGGCCAGCCCGGAGCGCTTCCTTCAACTCGTCGCCAGGACGGACTGCGGCGAGCCGGCCGGCTTGGCAGAAGCATCCGTGCGGACCGACTACGTGAACGGAACGGCCACCTCTCCGGTGGCATTTCTCGAGGGTGTTTTCGTTGCACCCGGGCAGCGCAGAAGAGGCGTTGCGTCGTCCCTGCTGACACGTGTGGCCACCTGGGCCCGCGAGCGTGGCTGCCATGAGCTTGCCTCCGACGCTCCACTCGACAACGAGGTGAGCCACGCCCTGCACAAGGCATTGGGTTTCCGGGAAACGGAGCGCGTCGTGTATTTCAGCAAGGCGCTGCCCTGAACGGTTGCGGCAGCCCTGCCGCTACGCCAGGCCGAACAGCTCCGGCACCTCGCGCCGCGCCTTCGGCGTGATCGCCAGCGCCCGCCCGTCCAGCTCGCGCCGCACCCAGCCGCGCCGCAGCGCCAGCTGCAGGCAGGCCGCGCCCAGCGCGCCGCCCAGGTGCGGGCGGCGTTCGCTCCAGTCCAGGCAGGGGCAGGCCAGCCGGCGGCGGCTGCGCAGCACGGCGGCCAGGTCCAGGCCCAGGCCGTCGAGCCCGCGCTCGCCCGCGTCCGTGAGCGTGTAGGCGCCGCTGCGCAGGCCGGCCAGCCAGCCACGCGCGTGCAGGTGGTCGTGCAGCGCGACGCCGGCCTGGCCGGCCAGGTGGTCGTAGCAGGTGCGTGCGGCGCGCAGGTGCGCCGGCGTGCTGGGCCGGAAGGCGGGGCCGGCGGCGGCGCCCGCCACCACCATCAGGCTTTCCAGCGCGGCGGCCACGTCCTCGTCGGCCAGGCGGAAGTAGCGGTGGCGGCCCTGCACCCACAGGCTCACCAGGCCCTCGCGCTGCAGGCGCGCCAGGTGCGCGCTGGCGGTGGAGGCGGCCACCTCGGCGGCCGCGGCCAGCTCGGTGGCGGTGCGGGCGTGCCCGTCCATCAGGCAGCCCAGCATGCGGGCGCGGGCCGGCTCGGCGATGGCGCCGGCCAGGCGGGCGAGGCGCGTGTCGGGGTCGAGCAGGGCCATGTCCATGCGCCGCATGCTACGGCGCCGGCGGCGTCGATGCTTCGTTGGCGGACGAAGCGAGGCCGCCCGAAGCGGCCGACAGTGGCGCCATGAACGCGCCCCACCTGCCGCCGCCGCGCGATGCGGTCGCCGCCGTCTCGCACCCCGACCCCTATCCCTGGTACGCCCAGCTGCGCGAGGGGCCGCCGCTGCGCTTCGACGCCGCGCTCGGCCTGTGGGTCGCCGGCCGTGCCGGCGTGGTGTGCCGCGCCCTGGGGCACCCCGCGCTGCGCGTGCGGCCGCCCGGCGCGCCGGTGCCGCCCGGCCTGGCGGGCACGCCGGCCGGCGCGCTGTTCGCCCAGCTGGTGCGCTGGAACGACGGCGCCGTCCATGCCGAGCACAAGCCGGCGCTGCAGGCGCTGCTGTCGGCCTTCGACGACGATGCCGTGCGCGCCGCCACCCGGCGCGCGGCGCAGCGGCTGGGGCCTTGTCCCCTCGACGAACTCTGCTTCGGGCTGCCGGTGGCCTCGCTCGCCGCGCTGCTGGGCTTCGCCGACGACGCGCTGGACACGCTGGTGCAGGCCACGCGCCGGCTGGCCGAGGGCCTGGCGCCGTCATCGAGCGCGGCGCAATGGGCGGCGGCCAGCGCCGCCGCGCTGGCGCTGCAGGATGCCGCCGGCACGCTGCGCGCGGCGGTGGGGCGATCGGCGGCCTTCCGCACGAACCTGGCGGGGCTGCTGGTGCAGGGCTGCGATGCCAGCGCCGCGCTGCTGGGCAATGCCCTCGCGGCGCTCGCGCGCCGGCCCGATCTGCGCACGCTGCTCGGCGCCGATCCGGCCTCCCTGCCCGGCTTCGTCGCCGAGGTGGCCCGCCACGACGCGCCGGTGCAGAACACGCGCCGCTTCGCCGCCGAGGCGATGGACTTCGAGGACGTGCGCCTGGCGCCCGGCGACGGCCTGCTGCTGGTGCTGGCGGCCGCGCAGCGCGACCCGGCGCTGCATCCCGCGCCGGAGCGCTTCGACCTGGGCCGCACGGAGCACCACCTGCTGTGCTTCGGGCAGGGTGCGCACCGGTGCCCGGGGCAGGCCATCGCCCTGATGATCGCAGCAGCGGCGCTGGGATGCCTGCTGCCCCGCTTCGGCGACGGCATGCTGCCCCTGCCGGCCGGTTATCGGCTGTCGGCCAACTGCCGCATCCCGCTTTTTTCCCGACAGGAGACTTTTCCATGATGGCCGTGATCTTCGAAGTGCAGCCCGCGCCCGGGCAGCGCCAGGCCTACCTCGACACCGCTGCGGCGCTGAAGGCGCAGCTGGAGCGCATGGACGGCTTCCTCTCCATCGAGCGCTTCCAGAGCCTGGCCGATCCCGACCGCCTGCTCAGCCTGAGCTTCTGGCGCGACGAGGCCGCGCTGGCGGCGTGGCGCCGGCTCGAATCGCACCGCCGCGCACAGGCCGCCGGGCGCGACCACGTGTTCGCCGACTACCGCCTGCGCGTGGCGGCGGTGGTGCGCGACTACGGCATGCAGGCGCGCGACGAGGCGCCGGAGGACAGCCGCGTGGTGCATGGCTGACGAGCCGTTCGCACTCCGCCTGAACGGGTGGGAGCACGTTCAAGCCAGCGCGTCCGCGAAGCGCTCGCTGAAGGCGTCGCAGAAGGCGGGCGTACCGGTGATCGACAGCGTCCACGTGCGCCGCGGCGCCGGGCCGCCCTCGTCCTCGACGTGCAGGTCGGCGTCCCATTCGCCGCCCGACTCCACCGGCGCGCGGCGGCCCGGGAAGGTCGCCTCGGCCCAGGCCAGCACCTGCGCGATCTCGGCCTCCACCGCCGCGGCGCGCTCGGGCGGCACGCTGGCCATCGCCTCGAACAGGCCGACGCCGTCGTCGCCCTCGCTGGCGTCGAACAGCAGGTAGTCCAGGGGCGGGTTCATCGGTGGGCGACGGCGGGACGGGCGGTGCGTGCGAAGGGCATGGCGGTTCTCCTGCAATGGACTGCCGGCGATGGTGCCAGTGCATGACGGCGCCGTGCCCGCGGAAACCCCGTGATCACGGCGCTTGCCATCAGATTCATAGCATCTGGCGCCCGAGGGACGGGCGTTGCAGGCCGATTTGGCTTCAAATTCCCGATGCCGGCCAACGGCCTGTCGCGGCAAGGTGCGGCGACGGCGCGGCCGGCCCCCAGCGCAGCGGCAGGGCGCCGGGCCGTCGCAGGCCGCCGTGCACGCGCAGGCGCAGCAGCCGCTGGGCGCCCTCGAAGGCGGCCAGCGCCGGCCCGTCCGTCACCAGCTCCGCCCCGGCCTGCAGGTGCAGCAGCCCGCCGCCGTCGAAGTCGATGAACAGCAGCCCCGCGTGCGGGTGCAGCAACAGGTTGCCGAGCGTGTTGAAGTAGCGATTGCCGTCGAAGTCGGGCACCGTCAGCACGTCGCCCTCGTCGACGTGCACGAAGCCGGGCCGCCCGCCGCGGTGCGACACGTCGACGCCCTCGGCCGCCGCGGCCTGCGCGCGCCGGGCGTCGGGGTGCGCCGTGGCGATGAAGAAGGTGTCGGCCCGCGCGATCAGCGCCCGCGCCGCGGCGTCCAGCGCGGGCAGCGGCTCGGCGGGCGCCGCGGGCGCGCCGCCGCCGAACACCGCCTCGCGCGCCTGGATGTAGCGCGGGCAGTTGCCGAAGCTCTGGCGCACCGCCACGCCGAAGCCGCGCGCATCGACCTGCGCCACCACGCCGTTGGCGCGGTTGCGCCGGCGCGTGGCAGGCTCGATGCCCAGCAGGCCCAGCGGTGCGCCCGGCGCCAGCGCGGCGGCCAGCGGGTCGCCTGGCAAGGGCAGCACGCCGATGCGCAGGGTGTGCTCGTCCGGCGCCTGCACGAAGCCCGGCGGCGAGGCCAGCGCGCTGGCCCACGGCCGGCCCTGGGCGTCCAGGCTGCCGACGACGATGAAGGGCAGCTGCGCGAAGAAGTCGCGGTGCTGCCGCGGCAGGTGGTCGCGGATGGCGCGTGCGCCGGCCTCGGCCATGCGCTCGGCCAGCGCGCCTTGCAGGGCGCGCTCGCCGGCGTGGAAGGCGCCGCGGGTCTCCGGCATCGCCGCCCCCCGGCTCAGGCGCCGAGCCCTTCCTGCGCCAGCGCGCGCTGCACGGCCGGGCGCTCGCGCATCCGCTGCGCATGCGCGGACCAGGCCGGGCAGTCGCGCGCCATGTCGAGCCCGACGGCCGTGCCCCAGCGATGGAACACGAACAGGAAGGGATCGACGCAGCCGAAGCGCTCGCCCACGGCCCAGCGCCGGCCTTGCAGCAGGCTTTCGACATGGGCGTTGCAGGCGCGCACGTTGCGCAGGCCCTGCCGCGTGACGGCGTCGAACAGCGCCGCGTCCTCCACGAAGCGGGCGGGCCGCCACAGCCCGCCGTAGGCGACGGCGTGCAGCGTGCCCGAGAGGTAGTTGAACCACTCGGCGCAGCGGGCGCGGCCCCAGGCGTCCTCGGGCAGCAGGGCGGCCTGCGGATGGGTGAGCGCGAGGTACTGCTGGATGGCGGGCAGCTCCGTCAGCCGCTCCCCGCCCACGGCCAGCACCGGCACGCGGCCCTTCGGGTTGACGGCCAGGAAGCCGGGCGCCTGCGTCGCGCCGTCGCGCACCGAAACCGGCGCGAGCTCGTAGGGCACGCCGATCTCCTCGAGCGTGATGTGCACCGCCAGCGAGCAGGCGCCGGGCGAGTGGTACAGAAGCAGCGGCGCCGGCGATGCGGCGGTGGGCGTGGGCGAGGCGGTCATGGGCAGGCCGGAGTGGATGTCGGCCCATTCTTTATTCGTCCCTGCGCCGGCTCAATGCACGGCCGCGTCTTTCACTTGTCCGGTTTCCGGTCTAATGGCGCGCATGGACCGCCTCAAGGCCATGCAGACCTTCGTGCAGATCGCCGAGCAGGGCAGCCTCACGCGCGCGGCGGGCGCGCTGGGGCACTCGCTGCCGGCGGTGGTGCGCTCGCTGGCGGCGCTGGAGTCGCACCTGGGCGTGCGCCTGTTCCAGCGCACCACGCGCCGCCTGGCGCTGACGGACGAGGGGCGCCGCTACCTCGAGCGGGCGCGCGAGGTGCTGTTCCTGGCCGACGCGGCCGACCGCGCCATCGTCGACGAGGCGCGCGAGCCCGCGGGGCACCTGACGCTCACCGCGCCGGTGCTCTTCGGCCACATGCACGTGGCGCCGGTGCTGGTGCGCTTCATGCAGCGCCACCCGCGCATCCACTGCGACATGCTGCTCAACGACCGCAACGTCGACCTGCTCGACGAAGGCATCGACGTCGGCGTGCGCATCGGCCGGCTGGAGGATTCCACGCTCGTCGCGCAGCAGCTGTGCAGCATCCGCCGCGTGGTGGTGGCCAGCCCGGATTTCCTGCGCGAGCACGGCACGCCGCGGCATCCGCGCGACCTGTCGCGCCTGCCCTGCGTGCGCGGGCGCATCGACGCGCCCCTGCAATGGAGCTTCCAGGAAGGGGGCCGGCCGCTGAGCGTGCCGGTCTTGGGGCGGCTCGCGTTCAGCCAGCTGGCGCCCGCCGTCGAGGCCTGCGCCGCGGGCATGGGCTTCGGCATCTTCTTCTCCTACCAGGTGTCGCAGTTCGTCGCCCAGGGCCGGCTGGCGCTGCTGCTGGAGGACTTCGAACCGCCGCCCAGGCCGGTGAGCGTGATCTACCCCCACGCCCGGCTGCTGCCGGCGCGCACCCGCGCCTTCGTCGACTGGATGAAGCAGGCCTTCGAGGGCTGGCAGCCCTAGGGCTTTGCCACAATGCGCCGGTGCCCGCCGCTCCCCTCCTCCAGGTCCGCCATCTCTTCAAGCGCTACGGCGACGCCACCGTGGTGGACGATCTCTCCTTCGAGATCGCGCCCGGCGAATGCCTGGGGGTGATCGGCCCCAACGGCGCCGGCAAGACCACCACCATCCGCATGTGCCTGGGCCTGACCGCCCCCGACGCCGGCGAGATCGAGGCGCTGGGCGGCCTGCGGATGCCGCGCGACGCCCGCGCCATCAAGGCGCAGCTGGGCGTGGTGAGCCAGTTCGACTCGCTCGACCCGGACTTCAGCTGCGCCGAGAACCTGGTGGTCTACGCGCGCTACTTCGGCTTCTCGCGCCGCGCCTTCGCGCCGAAGGTGCCGAAGCTGCTGGACTTCGCGGCCCTGGCGCACAAGGCCGACGTCAAGCCCGGCGAGCTGTCGGGCGGCATGCGCCGGCGCCTGTCGCTGGCGCGCGCGCTGGTCAACGACCCGAAGCTGCTGCTGCTGGACGAGCCCACCACCGGGCTGGACCCGCAGGCGCGCCACCTGATGTGGGAGCGCCTGCAGACGCTGCTGCAGCAGGGCAAGTCGATCCTGCTGACCACGCACTTCATGGACGAAGCCGAGCGCCTGTGCTCGCGCCTGCTGGTGATCGACCACGGCCGCAAGATCGCCGAGGGCCGCCCGCGCGAGCTGATCGCCGAGCACCTGGAGCCGCACGTGGTCGAGGTGTACGCCGATGCCGGCCGCGGCAGCGGCGCGCAGGCGCTGGCCGACTCGCCGCTGCGCCAGCTCGCCGCGCGGGTAGAGGTGAGCGGCGAGACGGCCTTCTTCTACACGCAGGACGCACGGCCGCTGCTCGACGCGCTTTCGCAGCGCGAGGGCCTGCGCACCTTCCACCGCCCGGCCAACCTCGAGGACCTGTTCCTCAAGCTCACGGGCCGCCAGATCCGCGAAGGAGGATGACCCGATGAGCACGGCCCGCATCGATGCCGCCCCGGCGGCGCAGGAAGCTTCGGCCTGGCGCCCGCCCGCCATCACCGCGCGCTGGTGGCCGGTGTTCCTGCGCAACCTGCTGGTGTGGCGCAAGCTGGCGCTGCCCAGCCTGATCGGCAACATCGCCGAGCCGCTGATCTGGCTGGTGGCCTTCGGCTACGGCATGGGCGCGCTGGTGGGGCAGGTGCAGGTGGACGGGCGGGCGGTACCCTACATCCTGTTCCTGGCCAGCGGCTCGATCTGCATGAGCGCGATGAACGCGGCCAGCTTCGAGGCGCTGTACTCGGCCTTCTCGCGCATGCACGTGCAGAAGACCTGGGACGGCATCATGAACGCGCCGGTGGGCCTGGACGACGTGGTCTTCGCCGAGATGGCGTGGGCGGCTTTCAAGTCGATCTTCACCGTCACCGCCATCCTGCTGGTGATGCTGGCGCTGGGCATCAGCCACAGCCCCAAGCTGGTGGTGGCCTGGTTCATCCTGGCCGGCTGCGGGGTGGTGTTCTCCAGCATCGCGCTGATCTTCAACGCGCTGGCGAAAAGCTACGACTTCTTCACCTACTACTTCACGCTGTTCATGACGCCGATGATGTTCCTCTCCGGCGTGTTCTTCCCGCTGGCACAGCTGCCCGAGGCGGTGCAGGCGGTGGCGCAGTGGCTGCCGCTGGCCAACGCGGTGGCGCTGGTGCGGCCGCTGTTCATGGACCGGTGGCCCGCCGGCTGGCTGCAGCCGGCGCTGGTGCTGGCGGCCTATGCGGTGGCCGCCTTCTGGGCGGCGCTGGCGCTCACGCGGCGCCGCTTCGCAGCGTGAAATACGCCCGCAAGACGCGGGCTCCGTAGGAAAAAGCTGCGCACACTTCGGACTTGCATCAGTCCGTCGCCGGGGGCGAACGTAGACAATGGCATTAAATCGCCCGTCTCCCCCATGAAGCACATCCTCCGTTCCTGGACCTTCTGGATCCGGCTTGCGCTGCGCGACGAATGCCGCGAGTACCTCGACCAGGTCACGCTGCCCCTGCTGCGCGGCCGGCCCGGCAGCCTCTATGCGACGGCCCTGTTCCGGGATCTGCCCGACGGCACGGTGGAGGTGGTGGTCGCGTCGGTATGGGAGAACATGGAGAGCGTCCGCGGCCACGCCGGCGAGGACCTCCTCCAGCCCGCGGTGGACCCGGAGATGCGCGCCAGGATGGTGGACCGCGACATCGTGGTCCGGCATACGCTCATCGATCCCGTCGACCTCTCCGCCGGCCTGCCGCCCGAGACGCTGACGGGCGGCCTCAGCCAGCTGCCCGCGGCCTGACGCGCGAGGCGGCTTCCCGGGCGTGGCGGCGCGCCGTCTCCACGTCGTCCGCATGCGCCAGCGCCACGCCCATGCGGCGCCTGGCGAAGCTCTCCGGCTTGCCGAACAGGCGCAGGTCGGTGCCGGGCACGGCCAGCGCCTCGGCCACGCCGTCGAAGACGATGCCCACCGCATCCACCCCGCCGTAGATCACGGCGCTGGCGCCGGGGCTCTTGAGCGTGGTGTCCACCGGCAGGCCGAGGATGGCGCGCGCATGCAGCTCGAACTCGCTCTGCCACTGCGTGGCCAGCGTCGCCAGGCCGGTGTCGTGCGGGCGCGGGCTCACTTCGCTGAACCAGACCTGCTCGCCCTGCACGAACAGCTCCACGCCGAAGAGGCCGAGCCCGCCCAGGTCGGCCGTCACTTTCTGCGCGATCTCCTGCGCCTTCGCCAGCGCGGCGGGGTGCATGGGGTGCGGCTGCCAGCTTTCCACGTAGTCGCCGCTGACCTGCAGGTGGCCGATGGGCTGGCAGAACTGCGTCTGCACGCTGCCGTCCGCGCCGCGGGCGCGCACCGTCAGCAGCGTGATCTCGTAGTCGAAGTCGATGAAGCCCTCGACGATGACGCGGCCCTTGCTGACGCGGCCGCCGGCCATCGCGTAGTCCCAGGCCTTCTGCACGTCCTGCGGGCCGTCGATGCGGCTCTGGCCCTTGCCGGAGCTGCTCATCACGGGCTTGACGATGCAGGGGTAGCCGATGCCTTCGCCGATGGCGGCCTGCAGTTCGGCCAGCGAGTCGCAGAAGCGGTAGGGGCTGGTCGGCAGGCCCAGCGTCTCGGCGGCCAGGCGGCGGATGCCCTCGCGGTCCATGGTCAGGCGCGCGGCGCGGGCGGTGGGGATCACCGTCACCACGCCCGCGGCCTCCAGTTCCTCCAGCACCGGCGTGGCGATGGCCTCGATCTCCGGCACGACGAGGTCGGGCTTCTCCTTCTCGATCAGCGCCCTGAGCTGCGCCGGGTCGCTCATGACGATGGTGCGCGCGTGGTGCGCCACCTGCTGGCCGGGCGCGTTCTCGTAGCGGTCGACGGCGAGGGTCTCGACGCCCAGACGCTGCAGCGCGATGAGCACCTCCTTGCCGAGTTCGCCGGAGCCCAGCAGCATCACGCGGGTGGCCTGGGGAGAAAGGGGGGTGCCGATGCGGGTCATGGAAAGCGGGTGCAAAGTGGAGACGGATGGCCCCGCACTGTAAGCCCGCCGGCGGGCGCGCCGGCCGTGCAGCCACTTGGCGCAAGCCCGGCCGGGGCCGCGCCGCCTAGAGTCGCCGGCACCCTGCCGGCCCAGGGCGTTCCCGGAGACTCACGACGATGCACCACACGCACGAGCACCAGCAGATCCAGCAGACGCTGCGCCGCTACATCGACGAGCACATCAACCCGCACGTCGACGCCTGGGAGGCGGCCGAGATCGCGCCGCTGCACGACATCTTCAAGGGCCTGGGCGCGCTCGGCCTGCTGGGCCTGAACAAGCCCGAGGCCTGCGGCGGCGCCGGGCTGGACTACTCCTACGCGATGGCGATGGCCGAGACGCTGGGCCACATCAGCTGCGGCGGCATCCCCATGGCGATCGGCGTGCAGACCGACATGTGCACCCCGGCGCTGGCGCGCTTCGGCAGCGACGCGCTGAAGCGCGAGTTCCTGGCGCCCGCCATCGCCGGCGAGCAGGTGGGCTGCATCGGCGTGAGCGAGCCGGGCGCCGGCAGCGACGTGGCCGGCATCAGGAGCGTGGCGCGCAAGGACGGCGGCGACTACCTCGTCAGCGGCCAGAAGATGTGGATCACCAACAGCCTGCAGGCCGACTGGATGTGCATGCTGGTGAACACGGGAGACGGACCGGCGCACCGCAACAAGTCGCTGCTCGTCGTGCCGATGGACCTGCCCGGCATCGAGAAGGCGCGCAAGATCCGCAAGATCGGCATGCACAGCAGCGACACCGGCCTCATCCACTTTGACGAGGTGCGGGTGCCGCAGCGCTTCCGCATCGGCGAGGAAGGCCAGGGCTTCGTCTACCAGATGCAGCAGTTCCAGGAGGAGCGGCTGTGGTGCGCCGCCAGCTCGCTGGTGCCGATGGAGGACTGCATCGCCCAGACCATCGGCTGGGCGCAGGAGCGCCGGCTGTTCGGCGCCACCCTGGCCGACCAGCAGTGGGTGCAGTTCAAGCTGGCCGAGCTGCAGACCGAGGTGGAGGCGCTGCGTGCGCTGACGTACCGCGCCTGCGACCTGTACCTGGCGGGGCAGGACGTGCTGCAGCTCGCCTCGATGGCCAAGCTCAAGGCCGGCCGCCTGACGCGCGAGGTGGCCGACACCTGCCTGCAGTTCTGGGGCGGCATGGGCTTCACGCTGGAGAACCGCGTCTCGCGCCTGTACCGCGACGGCCGGCTGGCCTCCATCGGCGGTGGCGCCGACGAGGTGATGCTGGGCATCCTGGCCAAGACGATGGGGATCGCGAAGCGCGCGCCGCGCTGAGTGCCGGCCCTGCTCCCCCGGCCGCTACCGCAGCCCGCGCCGGGCCGCCAGGCGCTCGCCGACCTGCCGGACGGCGCCGGCGAACTCCCGCAGCACCGCCGGCTGCTCGGCGCGCTCGCTGCGCGTGTACAGGCCGAAGGACGGCAGGCCCATCACCGGCGCGACCTTCACCCGGCGCACGCCGCCCCGCGCGATCTCGTCGACGGCCTGCTCCAGGCGCACCGCGCACAGCAGCGACGGGTCCATGCGCAGCACCGCGCCGATCGTCACCGACGACATCACCTCGACCACCGGCTCCGGCGGCGTGGCGCCGTCGTTCAGGAAGGCCGTCATGAAGGCCTGGCGCACCAGCGTCTCCTTGGGCGGCACCACCCAGGGCACGCCGCGCAGGTCGGCCCAGCGCAGGCCGCGGCGGGCGGCCAGGGGGTTCGACGCCGCCGCCATCACGCACAGTTCGTCGCCCAGCAGCACCTCCGGGCGCAGCAGCGCGAGCATGTCGCTGGACAGCAGCTCGGGCGTGACGGCGGCGAAGACGCAGTCGAGCTCGCCGCCGAGCAGGCGCTGGAAGAGCTCGTGCACCCGGCCCTCCCGGACGTGCACCGCCGCGCCGGGCAGGCGCTCGCGCAGCCGGACGATGGCGGCCGGCACGGTGGCGGTGACGGAAGGCGCGCCGATGCGCAGGACGGCCGCGACGCCGTCGCGCAGGGCGCCGACGTCCTCCGTCGCCCGGGCCAGCTCGTGCAGCACCGCCCGGGCGCGGTAGACCGCGGCCCGGCCGAGGGCGTTGGCCTGGATGCCCTGGTGGCCGCGCTCGAACAGCCGGTCGCCGAAGCAGTCCTCGATCTCGCCGAGCATCTTGCTGATGGCCGGCTGGCTCAGGTGCAGCCGCCCGGCGGCGCCGCGCATGGTGGCGGTCTCCGACAGCGCCACCAGCAGCTCCAGGTGCCTCAGCCGCAACTTGCGCACCAGGTGGTCCGTCCTGCCGTCCATGTCGGGGATGTCCAGTTCGTCGATCACGGATGGTGATCGTTACCTCACGAATATCGAATTTTCAAGAATCGCCGGCGAGGATAACGTCCCGGCGATGCCATCGGAACACCTCCAGGACGCGCCCGGGCCCGCCACGCCGCTGAAGGGCGTGCGCGTCATCGACCTCGGCCAGTACATCGCCGGCCCCGGCGCCGCCATGGTGCTGGCGGAACTCGGCGCCAGCGTCATCAAGATCGAGCCCCTAGCCGGCGACCAGGCCCGGCACATCGGCCGCTACGGCGAATCGATGCTGCGCGCCTACAGCCGCGGCAAGCAGTCGATCGCGCTGGACCTCAAGAGCGAGGCCGGCCGCGAGGTCGCCTGGCGCCTGATCGGGGCCAGCGACGTCGTCGTCCAGAACCTGCGCCCCGGCGCGGCGGAGTCGCTGGGGCTGGGCCCGGCGGCCGTGCGCGGGCGCTTCCCGCGCGTCATCTACCTCTCGATCTCCGGCTTCGGCAGCCAGGGCCCCTCGCGCGACCGGCCGGGCTACGACATCGCGGCCCAGGCGGAAAGCGGCCTGATGTCGGTCACCGGCGAGCCCGACCGCCTGCCGCAGAAGGTGGGCGTGCCGATCATCGACGCGGCCGCGGCGCACCTGGGCGCGCAGGCCGTGCTGGCGGCGCTCTACGGCCGCGAGAAGACCGGCGCCGGCGAGACGCTGCAGACCTCGCTGCTCGAGGTGGCGATGCACCTGCAGGCCACCACCTGGTGCGACTACCTGGGCGGGGCGCCGGAGCCCACGCGCATCGGCGACGGGCAGCCCCACAACGCGCCCGCCGCCGAGGTGGTGCCGACGCGCGACGGGCACATCGTGCTCTCGGCCTATGCCGACGACCACTGGGCGCGCTTCTGCCGCGTCATGGGCCGCGAGGCGCTGGCGACGGACGAGCGCTTTCGCACCAACGCCCTGCGCGTGCAGCACCGCGACGCACTGCGGGCCGTGCTGCGCGAGTGCCTCTCCCCGCTCACCAGCGACGAGTGCGTGGCCCTGCTCGGCCGCAACCAGATCGTGGCAGGCGCCGTGCGCAGCTACCGGCAGGTGCTGCAGAGCCCGGACGTGCAGGCCAGCGGCATGCTGGTCGATGCGGTGGCCGCCGACGGCAGCCGCTACCAGGCCCTGGCCCTGCCCTACCGCCTGGGCGAGGCCCCGCGCGCCGCGCCGCCCGCCGCCTCCGCCTGCGGCGCCGACACCGACCGCGTGCTGGCCGAGGCCGGCTACGGCGAAGACGAGGTCGCCGCGCTGCGCCGCGCCGGCGCGGTGGCCTGAGAACCCATGAACGCCATGCTCCCCGAAACCGCCTCCCGCCCGACGGCCGCCGACGCGGCGGTGATCCAGACGTTGCCGCTCTTCGAGATGATGCGCATGCGCGCGGCCACCACCGCGCGCCGCCATCCCGTCCTGGGCTTCGCCTCTCAGGACCGCGGCGCGACGCTGCGCTGGGTCAACCAGTTCACCCACACGCACCGCCGGCTCGGCCCCGAGGACCGCGAGGTCGTCAGCCCGAACAACGACACGGTCTACAGCAACGCCTGGCTGGACCTGTCCGAAGGACCGGTCGTGATCGAGACGCCCGACATGGGCGAGCGCTACTGGACGCTGGGCCTGCTGGACGCCTGGACCAACCCCTTCGCCTACGTGGGCCGCCGGACGACCAGCAACCGCGCCCAGCGCACGCTGGTGCACGGACCATCGTGGCGCGGCGCGGTTCCCGAAGGCATCGCGCAGACCATCGCCGCGCCGGGCGACGACGTCTGGATCATCGGCCGCATCCTGGTGGACGACGACGGGCCGGACGCGCAGCAGGTGCGCGGCCTGCAGTCGGCGATGCGGCTGCTGCGCCTGGACGGCGGCGATGCGGCGATGCGCGTGGACACCTGGATCGACGGCCGCGACACGCAGGTGCCCTCCGCGGTGCGCTACCGCGCCATCGTGGACGCCGCGCTGCAGCGCAACCCGGCGCCGCAGGACGAGCCGCTGTCGTGGCCGCCTTCGTCCGATGCGCTCGCCCGGGCGCTGCCCGCCGTGTACGACCGGCTGCGCACCGGCGGCCAGCCGCACGACCTGGGCGGCGGCTGGGCCATCCCGGTGATGGTGCGCACCCACTGGGGCGGCGACCACCTCACGCGCGCGCGCATCGCCCGCAACTTCATCGGCGCCCTGGGCATCGACGAGGCGATGTACCCCACCGCCGAGGTCGACGCCGATGGCGTGCCGCTCGACGGCGCGCGGCGCTACGAACTGCGCTTCGCGCCGGGCGCGGGCCCGAAGGTGGGCGCCTTCTGGTCGCTCACGATGTACCGGCGCAGCGACTGCCTCTTCGTCGCCAACCCGCTGCAGCGCTACTCGATCGGCGACCGCACGCCCGGGCTGCGCCACGACGCGGACGGCAGCCTCGCGATCCGGCTGCAGGCCGACGACCCGGGGCCGGGCTGCAACTGGCTGCCGGCGCCGGCCGGGGAGCCGTTCTATGTCGTGCTGCGGCTCTACCAGCCCCACGCCGACCACCTGGAGCGGCGCTTCGCCTACCCGCCCATCCGGCCGCTGTGAGCCTGCCTTCAATTCAACCAAGAACCCAAGGAGACACACCATGACGCTGAACCGCCGCCACCTTCTCGCCAGCACCGCCGCCACGCTGGCCTTCCCGTGGGCCGCCGCCGCGCGGGCCCAGGCCTGGCCCGCGCGGCCGATCCGCCTGGTCTCGCCCTACGGCGCCGGCGGTTCCAACGACATCCTGACGCGCGTGCTGGGCGACTTCCTGTCGCGCCGGCTCGGCCAGAGCATCGTGGTGGAGAACAAGGCCGGCGCCGGCACGCGCATCGCGAACGACTACGTGGCCAAGGCGCCGGCGGACGGCTACACGCTGCTGCACGCGGCGGCGCCCATCGCCATCGGCGAGGCGCTCTACAAGGACCTGCCCTACGACGTGCACAGGAGCTTCACCTCGATCGGCAGCACGGCCATCGCGCCGCTGTTCCTGGTCGTCAACGCCGAGGCGCCGTACAAGACGCTGGCGGAGTTCATCCGGTACGCGAAGGCCAGCCCCAAGGGCGCGACCTTCGGCTCGCCGGGCGCCGGGTCGGCGCCGCACCTGACGGCCGAGCTGCTGCTGCGCGCCTCGGGCGCCCAAGGCATCGTCGTCCAGTACCGCGGCGACGCGGCGGCCTACACCGAGCTGCTGGCGGGCCGCATCGACGCCACGCTGACCGCCATCTCGACGGCCGTGCCGCACATCCAGGCCGGCAAGCTGCGCGTGCTGGGCGTGGCCAACGAGGCGCGCACGCCGCTCTACCCGCAGGCGCCCACGCTGCGGGAGCAGGGGCTGGCTTCCGTGGTGGGCTACGGCTGGTACGGCATGCTGGCGCCGGCCGGCACGCCGGCCGCCGTGGTCGAGCGCCTGAACACGGAGATCCAGGCCGCCGTGGCCGACCCCGAGGTGCGCCGCAAGGCGGAGGCCGCGGGCCTGGAGCTGCGCGGCGGAAAGCCCGCGGAGTTCAGCGCCTTCATCGCCGCCGAGACCCGGAAATGGGCCCAGATCATCCAGGCGGCCCACATCACGGCGGAATAGGGAAGAAGGAAGGAAAGGGAACGAGCGCGCCGCGGCGCGGCGCATCGGCTATCGTCGGCTGCGGACATCCCCGCAGCCGCCATGACCCCCGACGACCTCCAGCGCCTCGCCACCCTGCGCATGCCCTTCGGCAAGCACAAGGGCACGCTGATTGCCGACCTGCCGGGCAACTACCTGGCCTGGTTCGCGCGCGAGGGCTTTCCGAAGGGGGAGATCGGCCGCCTGCTGGCGCTGATGCTGGAGATCGACCACAACGGGCTGCGGCCGCTGCTGCAGCCGTTGCGGGCGGGGGCGGCGGCCGCCCCGGGCGGCGCGCTCAGGCCGCCCCGTCCGCCTTCCGGAGGATCTGGTAGATCTCGTCCTTGATCGCCAGCTTGCGCTTCTTCAGCGTCTCGATCTCCTCCGGCGTGCCGGGCTCGTCGTGGAACTCCATGTTCCGGATTTTCTGGTCCATCTCGTTGTGCTTGTCGAACAGGCGCTCGAAGTGCGGGTCGCTGGTCTTGAGCCGGGTGATCAGGTCGCGGTATTCGGGAAACATGGGCGCACGGTCTCCTTGGATGAGGCGGCCGGGCCTGTCCCGGCCGCCACCCCACTGTAGCGCCGCCACGGCCCGGTGCGGGCCGTTCTTCCCGGGTCACTCGATGGTGGCGCCCGAAGCCTGGACGATGTCCTTCCACTTCAGGTAGTCGGTCTTCAGCAGCGTGGCGAACTGCTCGGTCGTCATGGCCTGGTATTCGGCGCCCTGCTCGTGGATGGCGGCCTGCACGTCGGCGCGGGCCAGCAGCTTGTTGACCTCGGCGTTGAGCTTCGCGACCACCTCCTTCGGCGTACCGGCGGGGGCGAAGAGGCCGTACCAGGTGCTGACGTCGAAGTCCTTGCCGTAGCCCAGCTCGGCCACGGTGGGGATGTCCGGCAGCGAGGTGCTGCGCCTGGCCGAGGTGACGGCCAGCGGACGCAGCTTGCCGGACTTGATCTGCGCGATGGCCGAGGGCAGCGAGGACACCATCAGGTCCACGGTGCCGGCCAGCACGTCCATCATGGCGGCGTTGCTGCCCTTGTAGGGCACGTGGCGGATCTGCACCTTGGCGGCGCTCTTGAAGATCTCGCCGGCCAGGTGGATGGTGGTGCCGTTGCCGGGCGAGCCGAAGGTGACGGCGTCGGGCGCCTTGCGCGCGGCCTCGACCACGTCCTTGAGCGAATGGAACTTCGAGTCCGTACGGGTGACGATGACCACCGGCGTGTAGGCCACGTGGGCGACGGCCACGAAGTCCTTCACCGGGTCGTAGCTGAGCTTCTTGTAGAGCCAGGGCGCGACGACCATGTTGTCCTTCTGGCCCATCACGATGTCGTAGCCGGTGGGCTGGGCGCGCGCCGCCTCGGCGATGCCGATGGTGCCGCCGGCGCCGCCGCGGTTGTCGGGCACCACGGTCCAGCGGCTCACCTCGGTGAGCTTGGTGGCGACCAGGCGCGACAGGATGTCGGTGCCGCCGCCGGGCGGGAAGGGCACGATCAGGCGGATGGGCTTGGCGGGCCAGTCGGCCTGGGCCAGGGCGGGGCCGGTGGCGGCGGCCAGCGCCAGGGCCGGCAGGGCGCCCAGCAGGGCGCGGCGTTGGGTGTTCATGGGGGCGGTCCTCGCGTGTGTCTCCGGGAGAAAGGCCCGGCCGAAGGGCGCGGCGCGGGCCGGACAGGCGGGCGCGCCCCCGGCCAGGGCCGTGGGGGCGCAAGTGTGCCCCAACCGGCGGCCCCGGTCCGTTCCGCCTCGCGACGAGGCCCTTGCCGAGCGCAGATGGTCGGCTGGTGGTCAGCTTTTTTCGCTCACGAATCGATAGCAACCCATGACCAGCCCGCAAGGGTTCGGCGTCGATTCCATCGATTCCGATACGCATTAGTCCGTAGCGATTGGTCAGTCATCCGTCAGGCTCGCCGAACGACCCTCGCGCCTCCTTACAACAGAGGTGGAGACGTATGGCGATCAAGAGCCAGGCTGACTTTTTCTCGGGTGTGATGTTCATGGTGGTCGGCGGCGTGTTCGCCATCGGCTCGACGAACTACACCATCGGCGACGGGGCCCGCATGGGGCCCGGCTATTTCCCGCTCATGCTGGGCATCCTGCTGGCGCTGCTGGGCGCGGCGATCCTGTTCCAGTCGCTCGTGGTGGAAACACCCGACGGCGGCAGGATCGGCCGCTGGGCCTGGAAGCCGCTGGGCTTCGTGCTCGGCGCCAACCTGGTCTTCGGCGTGCTGCTGGGCGGGCTGCCCAGCATCGGCCTGCCGGCGATGGGGCTGATCATCGCGATCTTCGCGCTGACCATCATCGCGAGCATGGCGGGCAGCCAGTTCAAGCTGCGCGATTCGCTGCTGCTGGCGGTGGTGCTGGCGGTGGGCAGCTACGTGGCCTTCATCCTGCTGCTGAAGCTGCAGATCCAGGTCTGGCCGACCTTCATCGCTGGCTGAAGGGAGCGGCACCATGGATTTCAACCTCATCCAGAACCTCGCCACGGGCTTCGGCGTCGCCGTCTCGTGGACCAACCTGCTGTACTGCCTGATCGGCTGCATCCTGGGCACGCTGATCGGCGTGCTGCCGGGCATCGGCCCGGTGGCCACCATCGCCATGCTGCTGCCGGCCACCTACGCGCTGCCGCCGGTGTCGGCCCTGATCATGCTGGCCGGCATCTACTACGGGGCGCAGTACGGCGGCTCCACCACCGCCATCCTGGTCAACCTGCCGGGCGAGTCGTCCTCGGTGGTGACCTGCATCGACGGCTACCAGATGGCCAGGCAGGGCCGGGCCGGGCCGGCACTGGCGGCAGCGGGGCTGGGCTCCTTCTTCGCCGGCTGCGTCGGCACCATCATCCTGGCCGCCTTCGCGCCGCCGCTGACCGAGCTGGCCTTCAAGTTCGGCCCCGCCGAGTACTTCAGCCTGATGGTGCTGGGCCTGATCGGCGCCGTGGTGCTGGCCTCCGGCTCGCTGCTCAAGGCGATCGCGATGGTGGTGCTGGGCCTGCTGCTGGGCCTGGTGGGCACGGACGTGAACTCCGGCGTGGCGCGCTTCTCCTTCGACATCCCCGAGCTGACCGACGGCATCGGCTTCATCGCCATCTCGATGGGCGTGTTCGGCTACGGCGAGATCATCGGCAACCTGTCGCAGCCGGACACCGAACGCGAAGTGTTCACCAGCAAGGTCAAGGGCCTGTGGCCGACCAAGGACGACTTCAAGAAGATGGCGCCGGCCGTGCTGCGCGGCACCACGCTGGGCTCGGCGCTGGGCATCCTGCCGGGCGGCGGCGCGCTGCTGGCCTCCTTCGCCTCGTACGCGATGGAGAAGAAGCTGAAGATGGCGCCGGGCGAGCTGGCCTTCGGCAAGGGCAACATCCGCGGCGTGGCCGGCCCCGAGTCGGCCAACAACGCCGGCGCCCAGACCTCCTTCATCCCGCTGCTGACCCTGGGCATCCCGCCCAACCCGGTGATGGCGCTGATGGTGGGTGCCATGACCATCCACAACATCCAGCCCGGCCCGCAGGTCATGAGCAGCAATCCCGAGCTGTTCTGGGGCCTGATCGCCTCGATGTGGCTGGGCAACCTGATGCTGATCGTGCTGAACCTGCCGCTGATCGGCATGTGGATCAAGCTGCTGAAGGTGCCTTACCGGCTGCTCTTCCCGGCGATCGTGCTGTTCTGCGCCATCGGCGTGTACACCACCAACAACAACACCTTCGACGTGTGGATGGTGGCGATCTTCGGCCTCGTCGGCTACGTGTTCATCAAGCTGCGCGTGGAGCCGGCGCCGCTGCTGCTGGGCTTCATCCTGGGGCCGATGATGGAAGAGAACCTGCGCCGGGCGCTGCTGCTCTCGCGCGGCAGCTGGAGCGTGCTGGTCACCCGGCCGATCTCGCTGGGCCTGCTGATCGGCGCACTGGCGCTGCTGGCCATCGTGCTGCTGCCGGCGGTGAGCGCCAAGCGCGAGGAAGCCTTCGTGGAGGAATGACGCAGGCCGCCGGGCCTGCCACGGGCGGGGATGCGCTGCATCCCCGCTTTTTTTTGGGCCCGCCGGGGCGGATGCCGGGCCGCGACCCGCGGTCAGCCCCAGCGCGGCGCCGGTTCGTCCTTGAGCACCTGCCGCCGCTCGGCGTAGTCCGGCAGCACGCGCTCCACCTGGTCCCAGAAGCGCGGGCTGTGGTCCATCACCTGCAGGTGGGCCAGCTCATGCACCACCACGTAGTCGATGATGTCGAGCCGGTAGTGGACCAGCCGCCAGTTCAGCCGGATCGAGCCGTCGGCGCTCGCGCTGCCCCAGCGCGTCGCCGCGTTGGACAGCGACAGCTTGGTCCAGCGCACCCCGAGCCGCGGCGCGAAGTGGTCCAGCCGCTCGACGAAGATGCGCCGCGCCTGCCGCATCAGCCAGGCCTGCGCGGCATCGCGGATCTGCGCCGGCGCGGCCTGCTGCGGCAGGGCCAGGCGCAGCACGCGCTCGCCCGCACCGCCCTCCCCCGCGTCGAGCACCGCGCCGGCCGCGGCGAAGCCGTGCGCCGGGTCCAGCCGCAGGCGGACGGCCGCGCCGAGGAAGGGCAGCACGGCGCCCTCGCGCCATTCGATGCGGGCCGCCTCCTGCCGGGCGGCGCGCTGCTGCGTCTCGGCCAGCTTGCGCAGGATCCAGGCCGACTTCTCCTGCAGTGCCGCATCCACGTCGCGCAGCGCCACCCAGCGCGGCGCCCGCACCGACAGCCCCTCCGCCCCCACCACGAAGCCGATGGTGCGGCGCCGCCCGCGCGCGAACTCGTAGCCCACCAGCGCATCGCCCAGCCGGGCCTCGCGGCTGGCACGCGGATGCATGAAGCGCGCGGGCGCCAGCGCGTCGCCCAGCGGCAGGGCGGGCAATGCGTCGCCGGCGATCTTTTCGGGCGCCGCCGCCGGGCCAGGGGGCGGCACGGGCGCCGGAGGCCGCCGTGGCCGGGCCTGCTTCGCCCGCGCCACCGGTGGCGGCGCTGCGCCGCGCAGCTCGTCGAACAGGTCGAGCGTCAGTTGCACCAGGGTGCGCATGGACGGCCCTTCACACGGCGGTGCGGTACGCCTCGGGGTCGAGGCGCCGCATCTCGGCCTCGATCCAGCGCTCCACCTCGGCCATCAGCTCGTCGGCCTTGCGCCCCTCGCTGGCGATCGCCGGGCCGATGGACACGTCCACCACGCCCGGGTACTTGACGAAGGCCTTGCGCGGCCAGCACCGCCCCGAGGTGACGGCCACGGGGATGACCGGCACCCCCGTGTCGATGGCCAGGCGCGAGCCGCCCGTCTTGTACTGGCCCTGCCGCCCGCGCGCCGTGCGCGTGCCCTCGGGGAACATGATCACCCACACGCCCTGCGCCAGCAGGCGCTTGCCCTGCGCCACGACCTTGTGGAAGGCCTGCGCGCGCTGGCTGCGGTCGATGTGCACCATGTCCAGCCGCCCGAGCGCCCAGCCGAAGAAGGGGATGTGCAGCAGCTCGCGCTTGAACACGTAGGCCAGCGGATGCGGCATCAGCATCGGCATCAGGAAGGTCTCGTAGGTGGACTGGTGCTTGACCAGCAGCACGCAGCCGGCGTTCTTGTCCTGCGGCAGGTGCTCCATGCCCTGCACGCGGGGGCGGATGCCCAGGATCCAGCGCGTGCCCCACATCGCCACGTGCAGCCAGCCCACCGCGAACCAGTACAGCGGCGCCCCGCGCACGAAGATCGAGGCCAGCACCAGCACGGTGGCCCACGGCAGCACGGTGACCAGCATCCACAGCAGATGCAGCAGGGAGCGGATGAAGGCCATCAGACGGCGATCTTGAGCGACTCGCGCTCCTCGCGCGCCAGCAGCCAGCGCGCGAAGGCGGCCAGGTCCTCGTGCACCACGGTGCCCGGCGGGTATTCCGGCGGCAGCGGGTGGATGCCGCGGCAGGCCTCGCCCATGCCGGTGAGCAGCAGGTGCGGCTCGCAGCCGGCCGCCGCGCCGGCCACCAGGTCGCGCAGCGAATCGCCGGCCGTGGGCACGCCCTGCAGGTCGATGCCGTAGCGCTCGCCGATCTGCCGGAACAGGCCCGGCTGCGGCTTGCGGCAGGCGCAGTTCTCGTCGGGGCTGTGCGGGCAGTAGAAGATGGCGTCGATGCGCCCGCCCATGGCCGCGAGCATCTTGTGCATCTTGGCGTGCATGGCGTTGAGCGAGGCGACGTCGAACAGCCCGCGGCCCAGGCCCGACTGGTTGGAGGCGATCACCACGTGCCAGCCGGCCTGGTTGAGCCTGGCGATGGCCTCCAGCGCGCCGGGCAGCGGCGTCCACTCCGTCTCGCTCTTGACGAAGTCGTCGCGGTGCACGTTGATGCTGCCGTTGCGGTCGAGGATGACCAGCTTGAGGGCGGAAGTGGGCATGGCGCGAGTATCGGCGGATCGGACTCAGGCGGCATCGGTGCGCGGCATCTGCGCAAGCCGGCGCGCCAGCCAGGCATTCAGTGGCGCATGGGGGTGCAGCGCCGCGTCCAGCAAGGCGATGCGGCCACGCATCGTCTCCGCATCGATGAGCCGATGGCGCAACAGCACCTCCACGAACTGCGCATCCTTCTCGCGGCCTGCCACGCACTTGGACACAGCCAGGTCGTGCAGCTCGGGACAGATCACGGTCAGCTCGCCCACGTAGTGCAGCGATGCGCGATCCATCCAGTCCGACGGCATGACGGCCGTCTCGGGCCCCACGCCGTCGGCGTGGTAGCCGAAGGTGTCGTCGAAGCTGGACAGCGCGCCGATGGCACCGTCGATGAGGTCGGCCTTCTCGGGGTGCAGGGCCGGGTACAGGTCCAGCTCGCGCGAGACCAGCAGGTCGGCCGGTGCGTCCTCCATGCTGAACAGCACCGCCTGGCTGCCGACCACCACGAAGGACTGCTCCTGTGCAATGGCGGCGGCGGCCCGCAGCACGTGCTCAGCCTCTTCGCGCTTCATGCGAGCTGCCCTGCACGGGCGGCCCGCAGCAGCTCGCCCCGTTCGCGCTGCGTCATCAGCCCGCCCAGCGGCGACACGTTGCGCAGCGCGGCGGCATGCTCGTCCTCGGCACAGACCACGGCCTCCAGCCGGTCCACGCCGGCGTCGATCAGCGACTGCCATTCGTCCCAGTAGGGGTCGGAGCGCGTGGCGCCCGCCCGGGTGCGCCAGCGCGCCAGGGTGTGGGCCGCCTGGTGGAGCCTCGATGGATCCTCGCGCAGGCGCTGCAATGCCAGCCGATGCGCGGCCAGCAGGAAGGCATCGATCTGCGTCTGCCGGTTCATGGCCGCCATTATCCGGGGACGGTGCGAAATCAGCCGGCCAGCCGCTCCAGCAGCGCCACGCGGTTCATCGCGCGGTGCAGCGAGGCCAGCAGGCCGAGGCGGTTCAGGCGCAGGTCGGCTTCTTCCGCATTGACCATCACGCCGTCGAAGAAGGCATCGACCGGCTCGCGCAGCGCGGCCAGCGCCTGCAAGGAGCCCGTGTAGTCGCCGGCGTCGAACTTCGCGTCGGCGTCCGGCACGATCCTCTGCATGGCCTCGTACAGCGCCAGCTCGACCGGCTCGCGCAGCAGCGCGGTGTTGACGTGCGCATCGGCCTCGGGCGACTTCTTCAGGATGTTGCCGATGCGCTTGTTGGCCGCGGCCAGCGCGGGCGCCTCGGGCCGCTGCGCGAAGGCGCGCACCGCCGCCAGGCGCCGGGGCACTTCGGCCAGGCGCTCGGGGCGCGGGCCGAGCACGGCGTCCACCTCCTGCGCGCTGGCGCCCTGCTCGCGCAGCAGGCCGGCCAGGCGGTCGTAGACGAAGTCCAGCAGCTGCGACTGCGCATCGGCCTGCGTCAGCAGCGGGCCCATCGCCCTGGCGGCGATGCCGACCAGCGCCGGCAGCTGCAGCGGCAGGTCGCGCTCGATCAGCATGCGCACCACGCCCAGCGCGTGGCGGCGCAGCGCGAAGGGGTCGCGGTCGCCGGTGGGCAGGTTGCCGATGCCGAACATGCCGACCAGCGTCTCCAGCTTGTCGGCCAGCGCCACGGCCAGGCCCACCGGGCCGCGCGGCAGTTCGTCGCCGGCGAAGCGGGGCTTGTAGTGGTCCTCGATGGCGTCGGCCACCGGCGCCGGCAGGCCGTCGTGCAGCGCGTAGTAGCGGCCCATGACGCCCTGCAGCTCGGGGAACTCGCCGACCATGTCGGTCACCAGGTCGGTCTTGGCCAGCAGCGCGGCCTGGTCGGCCTCGGCGATCAGCGCCGCGTCGCCCAGCTCGGCCGCGATGGCGGTGGCGATGGCGCGCACGCGCTCGGCGCGCTCGCCCTGCGTGCCCAACTTGTTGTGGTAGACCACCTTGGCCAGCTGCGGCACGCGCGAGGCCAGCGACTTCTTCCGGTCCTGGTCGAAGAAGAACTTGGCGTCGGCCAGGCGCGGGCGCACCACGCGCTCGTTGCCGCCGGTCACCGCGCTCGCGTCCTGCGGGCGGATGTTGCTGACGACGAGGAAGCGGTTGGTCAGCCGGCCCTTCGCATCGAGCAGCGGGAAGTACTTCTGGTTGGCCTTCATCGTGAGGATGAGGCATTCCTGAGGCACGCCGAGGAACTCGGATTCGAAGCCGCACGCCAGCACGTTGGGCCGCTCGACCAGCGCCGTCACCTCGTCGAGCAGCGCGTCGTCCTGGATCGGCTCGGCGCCGCCGCCCACGTCCACCGCGGCCTGCGCCAGCTGGCGCGCGATCTCGGCGCGGCGCGCCTCGAAGCCAGCGATGACGGCGCCCTCTTCCTCCAGCTGCAGCGCGTAGCTGTCGGCGTTCTTCAGCACCACCGGGTCGACGGCGGCCTCGAAGCGGTGGCCGTGCGTCTCGCGGCCGGACTGCAGGCCCAGCGCCTGCACCGGCACCACCTCGCTGCCGTGCAGCGCCACCAGGCCGTGCGCCGGGCGCACGAAGCTCACGCTGGTCCAGCCGGGCAGTTCGCAGCCGCTTTCGAGCTGGTAGCTCATCACCTTGGGGATCGGCAACTTGGCGATGGCCTCCGCCAGCGCCTTCTGCAGGCCCTCGGCCAGTGCGGCACCGGGCAGCACGCTTTCGTAGAAGAGCGCCTCGGCCTTGCCGTCCTGCGCGCGCTTGAGCGAGGGCACGGCGGACGCATCGGCGCCGAGCGCGGCCAGCTTCTTGAGCAGCGCCGGCGTGGCCTGGCCCGCTGCATCGAGGCCCACCGACACCGGCATCAGCTTCTGCGACACCGGCTTGTCGGCCGCGCGCGGCGCGACGTTCGTGATGTGCGCGGCCAGCCGGCGCGGCGAGGCGTAGGGCGTCAGCAGCGAGGCGGCATCGGCCAGCCCCTGGGCGCGCAGCTGCGCCAGCAGCACGTCGCCGAAGGCCTGGCCCAGCTTCTTCAGCGCCTTGGGCGGCAGCTCTTCGACGAAGAGTTCGACGAGAAGGTTGGGGTGCGTCATCTCAGGCGGCCACTTTCTCTTTCTTCGGGATCTGCGCCACCCACTCGCGCGGCGCCATCGGGAAGCCCAGGCGCTCGCGGCTCTCGTAGTAGCTCTGCGCCACGGCGCGCGCGAGGTTGCGGATGCGGCCGATGTAGGCGGCGCGCTCGGTCACACTGATGGCGCCGCGCGCGTCCAGCAGGTTGAAGGTGTGGGCGGCCTTGAGCACCTGCTCGTAGGCCGGCAGCGCCAGCTGCTGTTCCATCAGGTGCTTCGCCTGCTTCTCGTGCGCGCCGAAGGCGGTGAAGAGGAACTCGGCGTCGGAATGCTCGAAGTTGTAGGTGGACTGCTCCACCTCGTTCTGGTGGTACACGTCGCCGTAGCTCAGGCCTTCGGTCCACTTCAGGTCGTAGACGTTCTCCACGCCCTGCAGGTACATCGCCAGGCGCTCCAGGCCGTAGGTGATCTCGCCGGTGATGGGCCGGCAGTCGATGCCGCCGACCTGCTGGAAGTAGGTGAACTGCGTCACCTCCATGCCGTTGAGCCAGACCTCCCAGCCCAGGCCCCAGGCGCCCAGCGTGGGGTTCTCCCAGTCGTCCTCGACGAAGCGGATGTCGTTCTTCTTCAGGTCGAAGCCCAGAGCTTCCAGGCTGCCGAGGTACAGCTCGAGGATGTTCGACGGCGCCGGCTTGAGCACCACCTGGTACTGGTAGTAGTGCTGCAGGCGGTTGGGGTTCTCGCCGTAGCGGCCGTCCTTGGGGCGGCGGCTGGGCTGCACGTAGGCGGCCTTCCACGGCTCGGGGCCGATGGCGCGCAGGAAGGTCGCGGTGTGGCTGGTGCCGGCCCCGACTTCCATGTCGTAGGGCTGGAGCAGCGCGCAGCCCTGGGCGTCCCAGTAGGACTGCAGCGTGAGGATGATCTGTTGGAAGGTCAGCATGATGGGCCCGAAGCGAGGGGCCGGCGGGCGCCTCGAAGGCCGCCCGCGGCGAACCTGCCATTCTAGAAGTCCATCGCGCCCCCGCTTCGAGGGGCCGCCGAGCGGGCCGTGCGGGAACATCCGCGGAACCGGCGTCGCCGGGCCGCAGGATGTGCCTCCGCGAGGGGGTTGCCGGAGCGGAACGAAGTCCGCGCAGGCTGGGCGGGCTAGTACTCCATGAAGATGCGCTGCAGCTCCTTGCTGTCGTTGGTCTTCGTCAGCGCCACCATGGCCAGGATGCGCGCCTTCTGCGGGTTCAGGTCGTGCGCCACCACCCAGTCGTACTTGTCGTCGGGCTGCTCGGCGTTGCGCAGCACGAAGCCGCCGGTGTTCACGCGCGAGCTGCGGATGATCTGCACGCCCTCGCTGCGCAGCTTCTGCAGCACCGGCACCACGCGGTCGGCCACCGAGCCGTTGCCGGTGCCGGCATGGACCAGTGCCTGCTTGCCCTTGCCGATCGCCTCGTACTGCGCGGCCGGCACGCTGCCGTAGCCGTAGGCGATGTCCACCGCCGGCAGCGCCGTGATCTGGTCGATGTCGAACTCCGACTGCGCCGTGTGCTTCTTCACCGGCGCGCGGAACCAGTAGTTCCTGCCTTCCACGATCATGCCCAGCGGGCCCCACTGGCTCTTGAAGGCCTCGGTCTTGATGTTGATCGCCTTGGCCACGTCGCGGCCGCTCTGGATCTCGTCGTTCATCGTCACCAGCACGCCCTTGCCCATGGCGTCCTTGCTGGCGGCGACGTTCACCGCGTCGTAGAGGTTGAGCGCGCCGTCGGCCGAGAGCGCCGTGCCCGGCCGCATCGAGCCCACCACCACGATCGGCTTGTCGGTGTGCACGGTGAGGTTCAGGAAGTACGCCGTCTCCTCCAGCGTGTCGGTGCCGTGGGTGATGACGACGCCGTCCACGCCGGCCTGCTTCACCAGGGCCGACACGCGCCTGCCCAGCGTGAGCAGGTTGTCGTTGGTGAGGCTCTCGGAGGCGATCTGGAACACCTGCTCGCCGCGCACGGTGGCCACCTTGGAGAGCTCGGGCAGCCCGGCGATGAGCTTGTCCACCGGCACCTTGGCGGCGGCATACGTGGCGCTGTTGGCGGCCGAGGCGCCGGCGCCGGCGATGGTGCCGCCGGTGGCGAGGATGACGACGTTGGGCAGGGCCTGCTGGGCCTGCGCGAGCGCGCCGGCGGCCAGCAGCGCCGTGCCGGCCACCAGGGCGCGGAAGCGGGGGGAGAGGTACATGGAAGAACTCCTGAACGGATGGGGCTGTGTGCGCCGGCCGGGCGCATGCGTGCACGCCGCTGCCGGCCGGCGCAGGGACGATACAGAAATCGTGCCTGCCTGCGCGCCCCCGGCGATGCCGTGTCCGCATGCGGCGATGCTGCGCCGCCGCTCACTCCCGGCGCCAGATTTCAGCGGCTGCGCCGCCAGGCCGCTGCGGCGCCGGCGGCCACCCCCAGCAGGGCCAGCCCCCACAGCGGCGCCAGCCCGGCGCGCGACACCCACCACGCATAGGGCGTGAGGCCGCTGCGGCCCTCCACCTGCGCCTCCAGCACGCCGCGGGTGAGCCGCGGCAACGCGTGCGTCACCACGCCGCGATGGTCGATCACGGCCGTGGCACCGGTGTTGGTGGCGCGCAGCATCGGCCGCTCGAATTCCAGCGCCCGCATGCGCGAGATGGCCAGGTGCTGGTCGATCGCCACGGTGTCGCCGAACCAGGCGATGTTGCTCAGGTTCAGCAGCACGGTGGGCGCGCTCGCGGCATCGCGGAAGCCCGCGCCGATCTCCTCGCCGAACAGGTCCTCGTAGCAGATGTTGGGCGCGATGCGCTGCCCCTGCCATTCGAGCGGCGCCTGCGGCAGCGCGCCGCGATGGAAGTCGCCCAGCGGGATGTTCATCATCCGGATGAACCAGCCGAAGCCGGGCGGGATGAACTCGCCGAAGGGCACCAGGTGATGCTTGTCGTAGCGATAGGCCGCCTGGGGCTGCGGCAGCAGCCCGACCACGCTGTTGGCGTAGTCGCCCGAGGCATCGGACAGCGGCAGCCCGACCAGTGCCACCTGGCCGCTGCCGGCAAAGCGCGCGGCCAGCGCGGCCCAGTACCCCTCGGGCAACTGGCGCGGCAGCAGCGGGATCGCCGTCTCGGGCGTGACGACCAGCGGTGCCTTCGAGGCCTGCAGCTGCGCGGCGTACCAGCGCAGCGCGATGCCGATGCCCGCGCCGGGCACGAATTTCTCGTCCTGGGGGATGTTGCCCTGCAGCAGCGCCACCCCCAGGGTGCCGCGCGAGTGCTGCGCGCCGCCGTCATGGAGCGCGCGCAGCCCCGGCGGGGCGAGCGCCAGCACGGCCGCCGCCAGCGCCGGCAGGCCGGCCGCCCGCGCATCGCGGACCTGCAGCGCACGCGCCATCCAGCCCAGGCAGGCGGCCAGCGCCGCGGCCGCCGCGCCGATGCCGTACACACCCACCCAGGGCGCATAGCCGGCCAGCGGCCCGTCGACGTGCGCGTAGCCCCCGGCGCCCCAGGGAAAGCCGGTGAACCAATGGCCGCGCAGCAGTTCCGCCAGGGTCCACAGCGCCGCGAAGAGCAGCACCGCTCCCGCCCGGCTGCGCGGTGCCAGGGCCACGAAAGCCGCACAGGCCGCCGCGTAGTACAGCGCCAGGGCCGCCGCCAGGGCCAGCACGGCGAGCGCGGCCAGCGGCGCCGCCAGCCCGCCGTAGGTGTGCATCGACACGAAGAGCCACCAGAAGGTACCGGCCAGCCAGGCGGTGCCGAACAGCCAGCCGCGCAGGCCGACGCCCAGCCAGCGGGAACCCGCGGCCCGCTCGACGTCCAGCAGCGCGAACAGGAGGGCCAGCGACAGCAGCTGCAGCCACCACAGCGGCCGGCCGCTGCCCGGCCAGGCGATGGAAGCCGCCTGCAGCAGCCCCGCGCCGAGGAAGCCCAGCGTGCGCAGCAGAGCCGGCCTCAATCCGCCGCGTCTTCGCCCCGCGCGGGCGACACCTTGAACCAGCGCACCGCGCCGCCGCGGGTGTGCATGACGACGAAGTCGAAGCCGCCGACGACGTGCCGCTCGCCGCGCTTGGGCACGTGGCCCATCTCGTGCGCGATCAGGCCGCCGATGGTGTCGAAGTCCTCGCTCTTCTGCTCGTCGGTGAACTGGATGCCGAAGGCCTCGGCCACGCGCTCGATGGGCGTGTCGCCGCTCACGCGGTAGGTGTGGTCGGCCAGACCGAAGATGTCGCCGTCGTCCTCGTCGTCGTCGTCGAACTCGTCCTCGATCTCGCCGACGATCTGCTCGAGCACGTCCTCAATGGTGATCAGCCCCGCCACGCGGCCGAACTCGTCGATGACGATGGCCAGGTGGTTGCGGTTGCCGCGGAACTCGCGCAGCAGGTCGTTCAGGCCCTTGCTCTCGGGAACGAAGGTGGCCGGCCGCAGCAGCGCGCGGATGTTCAGCTCCGGCGAGCGCTGCAGCTTGAGCAGGTCCTTCGCCAGCAGGATGCCGATGATGTTTTCCTTGTCGCCCTCGTACACCGGGAAGCGCGAGTGCGCGGTGTCGATGACCAGGTGCAGCAGCTCGTCGTAGGGCGCATCGATGTGGATCAGGTCCATGCGCGGCGCGGCCACCATCACGTCGCCGGCGGTCATGTCGGCCATGCGCAGCACGCCTTCGAGCATGACGCGGGATTCGGCGCCGATGACCTCGTTGTCCTCGGCATCGGCCAGGGCCTCGATCAGTTCGTCGCGGGAATCGGGGCCGGGGTTGATGAACTCGACCAGCTTCTGCAGAAAGCTGCGCTTGTCTTCCCGGGCCGGGCCGGGCGCGCGCTCAGGGTGGGGGTCTGCCACTGCGGGGGGCGGTAGTTGCGGGGGGACAAGGATACCGGATGGCCGGGCACCGCCGCCACCGCGCCGCTGCGGGGCCGTCAGGGCGAGGACTGGTCGCGCGCGGCACGCACGCCGCTGCGCACCTCCTGCAGCCCGGCCAGGAAGGCCCAGAACTGCTTAGCATGCGTCTTGAGCTGGAAGTCCACCTCGGCGAAATGATCCTGGGCGATCTCGTTCATGCGGCTGTCGAGCGTGGCCTCCGGCAGCTTGAGGAAGGCCTCGGATTCGGAGCCGCTGCGCTCGACGGTGGCGCCCGCGTGGCGGGCGATCTTCAGCATCGCGGTGTTCTCGCTCAGGGCGTGGATGAACAGCAAGCGCACGCCCTCGTTGCGGGCCGAGACCACCGCGCGCTCGAACAGGCGCGAGCCATAGCCGCGGCCGCGGGCATGTTCCGAGACGGAAACGCCGAACTCGGCGCAGTTGCGGTGCTGCTCGTCGGGCGAGAAGGCCAGGTGGGCCATGGCGATCAGGTCCAGCCGGCGGTTGTAGATGCCGAACAGCTCGTCGCGCTCGAAGTCGAGGTGGCCGACATAGCGCTCGATCTGTTCGTCGGAGGCCGCGTAGCCGAAGCGCAGGTAGCGATCGTGGGCCGACAGCCCCAGCAGGTGCTGGAGCACGCGCTCGCGCTCGCGCGGCCCGATCGAACGGATGGGCACGAGCACCGGTGCGGGCGCAGGCGCGGGGGGCGCCGCCTCGCGGGCCTCGACCATCGGCGGCCGCAGGAAGCCGCCGACGCCGCGCGCCGCATCAAGGAAGGTCCGTGCGTTGAGCATGGGAGAAATATAAGGGTTTTCACCTAATCAACAAGCGATCAGGGTCTCCGAAACGTCACTGCACGAGAGCTTTTACCGGGTTGCCGCCCAAAACGCCACGGATCGTGGCGCTTGCGCAACCCTCAGACGGGCACCGCGGTGGTGGCCTTGACCCGGTCGAGCACGAAGCTGGTCTTGCAGTCCTGCACGCTGGGGTGCTTGAGGAGGGTGTCCATGATGAAGCGGCTGTAGTGGCCCATGTCGGCCACCACGACGCGCAGCAGATAGTCCATTTCGCCAGTGAGGGCGGCGCATTCGACGACTTCGGGCCAGGTCTGTACGCTGGCGCGGAACAGGTCCATGGGGTTGCGCTTGTGGCTTTCGGTGTGCTTTTCGAGGCGCACGTTCAGGTAGGCCGTCAGGCCCAGGCCGACCGCCTCGGGCTTGACCAGCGCCACGTAGCGGTCGATGACGCGGCCTTCCTCCAGGCGCTTGACCCGCCGCAGCACGGCGCTGGGCGACAGGCTGACCTGCTCGGCCAGTTGCTCGTAGGTGGCACGGCCATCCGCCTGAAGCATGCGCAGAATCAGGCGATCCTGCTTGTCGAGTGCATCCATGTTCTTATTTTTGCATTTTTCCAGCGTGTCAAGAGCGATCCGAGCTTGAAGACGCAGGAAAACTGACGCGTGACGGCTTTACAGTTCGTCATTCCCCTTCTTTTTCATTGCCTGACGCAGGAGACAGCCCCATGAGCGACCCCACCCCCGTGTTCCAGCCCTGGGACAACCCGATGGGCACCGACGGCTTCGAGTTCATCGAGTACGCCGCCCCCGATCCGGCCGCCATGGGCCAAGTCTTCGAGCGCATGGGCTTCCGCGCCGTCGCCAGGCACCGCCACAAGGACGTGACGCTGTATCGCCAGGGGACGATCAACTTCATCATCAATGCGGAGTCCGACTCCTTCGCGCAGCGCTTCGCGCGACAGCACGGGCCCAGCGTGTGCGCGATCGCCTTCCGCGTCCAGGACGCCAAGGCAGCCTACGAACGCGCCACGTCCCTGGGCGCCTGGGGCTTCGCCGACAAGGCCGGGCCGGGCGAGCTGAACATCCCCGCCATCAAGGGCATCGGCGACAGCCTGATCTACCTGGTGGACCGCTGGCGCGGCAAGAACGGCGCCAAGCCGGGGGACATCGGCAACATCGGCTTCTACGACGTGGACTTCGAGGCCCTGCCGGGCCTGACGGCCGAGGACGCGCTGGCGCCCGAGGGCAACGGCCTGACCTACATCGATCACCTGACGCACAACGTGCACCGCGGCCGCATGAACGAGTGGGCCGACTTCTACGAGCGCCTGTTCAACTTCCGCGAGATCAAGTACTTCGACATCGAGGGCCAGGTCACCGGCGTGAAGAGCAAGGCCATGACCAGCCCCTGCGGCAAGATCCGCATCCCGATCAACGAGGAAGGCAAGGAGCAGCCCGGCCAGATCCAGGAGTACCTGGACATGTACCACGGCGAGGGCATCCAGCACATCGCGATGGGCTCGGACGACCTCTACAAGACGGTCGACAAGCTGCGCGAGAACGGCGTCAAGCTGCTGGACACCATCGACACCTACTACGAGCTGGTCGACAAGCGCATCCCCGGCCATGGCGAAAGCGTGGAGGAACTGCACAAGCGCAAGATCCTGATCGACGGCAAGAAGGACGCGCTGCTGCTGCAGATCTTCAGCGAGAACCAGCTGGGCCCGATCTTCTTCGAGTTCATCCAGCGCAAGGGCGACGACGGCTTCGGCAACGGCAACTTCAAGGCCCTCTTCGAGAGCATCGAGCTCGACCAGATGCGCCGGGGTGTGCTGAGCGCCGCAAAATAGGCGCATCACCCCACTCATGGAGCAACCCGGCATGCGCAACCTTTCCTCGATCGGCCTCGCCACCCTGGCGGCCACGGTCCTTCTCTCGGGTTGCGCCATCGGGCCCACCGCGCCATCGCACCTCGACGCCGTGCAGAAGTCGGCTGCGCTGCGCGTCTGCACGCCCGGCGACTACAAGCCCTTCAGCTTCCAGAAGCCCGACGGCAGCTTCGAAGGCATCGACGTCGACCTGGTGGCCGGCTTTGGCAGCAGCCTGGGTGCGAAACCCGAGTGGGTGAAAACCACCTGGGCCAACCTGCTGCCCGACCTGGCGGCCAGCAAGTGCGACATCGCCGTCGGCGGCATCTCGGTCACCACGGAGCGGCAGAAACGCGCCTTCTTCAGCGCACCCTACATGGTCAACGGCAAGACGCCCATCGTGCGCTGCGCCGACGTGCGCAAGTACCAGACGGTCGCCGATATCGACAAGCCCACCACCCGCGTGATCTTCAACCCGGGCGGCAGCAACGAGCGCTTTGCGCGCACCAGCTTCAAGCAGGCGAAGCTGACGATGCACGGCGAGAACGTGACCATCTTCGACGAGGTGCTGGCCAACCGGGCCGACGTCTTCGTCACCGAGTCGGCCGAGGCCATCGTGCAGAGCCGGCTCAAGCCCGGCCTGTGCGCCGTCAACCCCGACAAGCCGCTGCAATACGGGGAAATGGCCTGGATGCTGCCGCGCGACGACGTCGCCTTCAAGGCCTACGTCGACCAGTGGCTGCACCTGCAGCAGGCCGGCGGCGAGTTCCAGCGCGTGATGGACCGCTGGCTCAAGTAGCAAACAGCCGAACCCCGCGCGCGGCCGGCCGGAACGTGCGTGGCGGGGTTCATTGGAGTGATGGCATGGAGACCGCCGCAACGCTGAACAGCCCCACCCCTGCCGTCTACGGCGAGTCGGAGCGCCCGCCGCGCGGCGACTATTCGCGCGGCGGGCAGGTGCACGCCGACTACACCTGCCCGCAGGACTACGCCAGCTATACGGCGGCCGATCACGACACGTACCGGCGCCTCTACGAGCGCCAGGCTGCACAGCTGCCGGGACTGGCCTGCGACGCCTTCATCGCCTCGCTGCCCTCGCTCGGCGTGAAGGACCGCATCCCGCGCTTCGAGGAAATCAACGAGCGCCTGTACAAGGCCACGCGCTGGGAAGTCGTGGCGGTGCCCGGCCTCATCCCCGAACTCCCCTTCTTCCAGCTCCTCGCCAGCCGCAAGTTCCCCGTCACGGACTGGATCCGCAAGCCGGAAGAATTCGACTACATCGTGGAGCCCGACGTGTTCCACGATCTCTTCGGCCATGTGCCGATGCTCTTCGACCCGACTTTTGCCGACTACGTCCAGCGTTATGGCGAAGGCGGCATCAAGGCGCATCACCTCGGCGCCGGCGAAAAGCTCGCGCGCCTTTATTGGTACACGGTGGAATTCGGCCTGATCCGCCAAGCAGCAGGATTGAGGGCCTATGGTGCCGGCATCCTCAGTTCCGTCGGCGAGCTGCAGCATGCCGTGCGCAGCCCCGAGCCGAAGCGCCTGCCGCTGCAGCTGATGCGCACCATGCGCTCACGCTACAAGATCGACAGCTACCAGAGCATGTACTTCGTCATCGACAGCTTCGAGCAGCTCTTCGACATGACGGCGCCTGATTTCGCGCCGCTGTATGAACAGCTTCAGACAGCGCCCGACATCGAGGCCGGAGTCCTGCTGCCTGGAGAGCAAAACCTCACTCTCGGCTGAACGCGCCACGAACGCTATCAAGCACACGTCCCCCAGAGTGCATCGAGCCGTCGCAATACAAAGTCGGCAGGCAAAACAAAACCCCCAACCGGTTATTCCGATTGGGGGTTCTGGGCTGTAATAGCCTGACGATGACCTACTTTCACACGGGAACCCGCACTATCATCGGCGCTGAGGCGTTTCACTGTCCTGTTCGGGATGGGAAGGAGTGGGACCACCTCGCTATGGTCATCAGGCATAACTGGTTGCTTGCGTGATTTTGGGTCAGGCAAGCGAATTCATAGAGTCGATCAGCTTTAATTTGATTGCGTACTTGGCATAACACCCTGATCGATTTGATCAAAGTTATAGGGTCAAGCCGCACGAGCAATTAGTATCGGTTAGCTTAACGCATTACTGCGCTTCCACACCCGACCTATCAACGTCCTGGTCTTGAACGACTCTTCAGGGGGCTCGAGGCCCCGGCAGATCTCATCTTGAAACGAGTTTCCCGCTTAGATGCTTTCAGCGGTTATCTCTTCCGCACTTAGCTACTCGGCAATGCCACTGGCGTGACAACCGATACACCAGAGGTGCGTCCACTCCGGTCCTCTCGTACTAGGAGCAGGCTTCCTCAAATCTGCAGCGCCCACGGAAGATAGGGACCAAACTGTCTCACGACGTTTTAAACCCAGCTCACGTACCTCTTTAAATGGCGAACAGC